>Ga0182013_10000381_pt1 | contig 61636 bp, 37 predicted proteins | sample 612S2MmetaG_FD_120487 | JGI IMG/M metagenome (GOLD analysis project Ga0182013, IMG submission 120487) | Permafrost microbial communities from Stordalen Mire, Sweden - 612S2M metaG | ecosystem: Environmental > Terrestrial > Soil > Wetlands > Permafrost | place: Sweden: Stordalen | collected...
ATGATGGGCAAACCCTGGACGCGCGCGTACAGAGCTTTGGCTATCTTTCGCGCTGCGGATTCGGCGGGAAACAAACGGTCTTCGTGGATCAGCATGGCTGCAACTTTGCCCTTTCGCGGCGAGACTAGGAACTACACAGTATAGGTTGACGATGAAACTCGCCCGCCGTGTCCAGTCCAATTGGTATGGAAGAATTGGCCGCGCGGTTTGTCTGTGCGTTCATAAGTGTGCGCGCCGAAATAGTCGCGCTGTGCCTGTAGCAGATTAGCGGGAAGCCGCGCAGTGCGATAGCCGTCAAAAAACGCGAGCGCGGTGGAGAACGCCGGCGTGGGCACGCCCAGTTCGATGGCATGAACCAACGCTGTGCGCCACGAAGCCTGATAGCCGCTGATCACCGCTGAAAAGAAATTGTCGAGTAGTAGATTCTCCGGCGCTGGTTTCTTGTCGTAGGCTTCCTTAATCTTGCCCAGAAACTGACTGCGAATGATGCATCCGCCTCGCCACATCAGCGCGATGCCGCCCATGTTCAGCTTCCATCCGTGCTCTTGAGCAGCAGCCTTGAGCAGCATATAACCTTGCGCATAGGAGACGATTTTGGAGCAGTAGAGAGCCCGGCGCACATTTTCGATGAATTGCGCCCGGCCGCCGGGGACGGTCTTCACGCTGGGGCCAGCAAGAATCTTCGACGCGGCGACACGTTCCTCTTTCAGCGCAGACAGGCAGCGCGCGAAGACCGACTCGCCAATCAGAGTTACGGGCTGACCCAGATCGAGCGCACTGAATACCGTCCACTTTCCCGTGCCTTTCTGGCCGGCGGTGTCGAGAATCTTATCTACAATCGGTTTGTCGTCATCATCCTTCTTCGCAAAGATGTGACTTGAGATTTCAATCAGGTAACTGTCAAGCTCGCCCTTGTTCCACTCCGCAAAGACGGAATGCAACTCATCGGCGGTCAGGCCTAGCCCGCGCTGCAGCAGATCGTAAGCCTCGCAGATCAACTGCATATCGCCGTACTCGATACCGTTGTGGACCATCTTGACAAAGTGGCCCGCGCCATCCTCGCCAACCCAGTCGCAGCAGGGGGTTCCATCCTCAACCTTGGCGGCGATGGACTGAAAAATATTCTTTACATGTGGCCATGCGGCTGGATTGCCGCCAGGCATGATCGATGGTCCGAAGCGCGCGCCTTCTTCGCCGCCGGAGACTCCGGTACCAATAAAGAGGATGCCCTTTGCGGCCAGATCTTTGGTCCGGCGATTGGAGTCGGTAAACAGCGAGTTGCCGCCGTCGATGATGATGTCGCCCGCCTCAAGATAAGGCAGCACCTGGTCGATTGTCTGGTCTACGCTGGCGCCAGCTTTGACCATCAGCATGACGCGCCGCGGCCGTTTGAGCAGGCCGGCCAACTCCTCGATGGAGTGCGCTCCAACGACCTTTGTTCCTTTGGCTTCGTTAGCCAGAAACTCGTCCACCTTGGAAACGGTGCGGTTGAAAACGGCAACCTTGAAGCCGTGGTCGTTCATGTTGAGCACAAGATTCTGTCCCATGACGGCGAGACCGATGAGGGCGATATCACATGATGCTTCCGGCATACAATCTCCTGAATCTGACTGAAATGGCTATTGCTCAATTGTTACGCTGCCTTACTGCTGGCAACTCGGGTTTTCCGCCTTAGGCAGCACAAGAAACGTGATGCTCTGCGGGGCAAACGTAACTCTTCCGGCGTGCGTGGCGATCGCTTTCAACTCAGGCAAGGCATCGTCACCACCCAGCTTGAGTACCTTCCCGTTCAACTCCACATCACCGCGCATCAGATCCTGCGCCGTTAGCGTGTAGCGCTCAGAAGCGATGGGAACTTTGAGGGTTTCGGTTTCAGTCTTGCTCGCATTGATGGCCAGCAGGGTAACGCCGCCCGGGTGACTACGTAAGCAATGCGCGTACAGATGCAGGCTCGGTGCGGGCGAAGTGCCCGGATCCAGCACGGTAATTCCCATGAATCTTCGCCACAAAAGCGCCGCCCAATAGTTGGGGCGCGGGGCGTAGGTGGTCTCGTCGAGCAGGCCGTAGTCGCTGGAGGCGAGAGTATTGTGCATGTGCACCTGAACGCCGCGCCTAGCCAGCGTTCCCAACTGATTGAGATAGCGGAAGCTGTCGAGGAAGGTGGAAGCCCAACGGTCGCCGCCGCATGCGGTCTGTGCGGTTTCGGTAAGCCAGAGTGGCTTGCCTGGTTCGAAACGGTCGCGCAGCCCGCCGTAGAATGCCTCGATCTTGTCGGACCGCGCCAGCCACTCTTCCGACAGCGCAGCAGCATCCGTGGTGGTCGAAGCCGGGCCAAACATCCCGCACCGGCTGGAAACCGCAGCATAGGAGTGATAAGAGAAGGCATTGAAGACCGGACCTGTCGCGGTCAGCAGGTCTGCGCTGGTAAGCAGGTGCATGGCGCCGGGCACAATCAGCGTTCCCTCACCCGCGGAGCCCGGTCCCAGGAACACCATGTCAGGAAGCGCCTGCTTGGAAAAAGCATGGAAGATGGCGATATCACGCCCATAGGCCCTGGCGTCATAGCCCTTAGGCGTAGCAGCCCCCTCAGGCATATTTGGCTCGTTCATAAATTCCGCCGCAGCGATGTTCCCGCCGATGGACTTGGTGTAGCCAACCAACTGCTGCGCCTGGCCTGGAGTCCACATGCCAGCGGCGTCGCGAGTTCCCATACTCGTGGCAAACGACGTCACGATCCTTGCATCCGTGGCCTTTGAAAAATCGACAACGCCCTTCCATTGCTGGCGGGTAAGCACGCCATTGAATCCCTTGGGCGGAGTTGCCGGCGCCGGATCGTCAGAATTTTGAAAATATGTTGCATTAGCCCACGTGCCGCTGACGCGCACATAAGCCGGTCCTAGCGCAGCCGCAAGTTTGCGCAGGCGGGTATTGGTCAGATCGATCGGCTTGCGATACTGGAAGAGAGAGGGATCGAGTCCTGCGGGTTGATTTGCCCCGGGTTGCATAGCTTCGGGCTTGTCGGCATACGGTTTCCAGAATCTGCCCCCTGTCACCTCAACCATCTCGATGTTGTACGACTGATAGCGCACGTCAGTGGTGCCAACCTTGGGCATGGTTGCCGGTGCGATTGATGAGGTGGGTGTACTTGCGGGGCCTGCAAGGCAGGTTGTTGCGCCAAGAATACCCAGGACTCCCACTGTCAACAGCGCAGTGTTCGTATTCCGGTTCATGCGTCCGCTCCCCTTTCTCCTACTGTTGTGTCTATCCCGATGGTTCTGCGTGGGGGTTCCCCGGCAGACGCTGGTCGCCGTCAGCCGAAGACCGGTTTCATAACTACCGCTGAATGCGCGCCGATCCGCCTTTGGCAAAGGCCTTAACCTGGTCCGCGGTCGCCATCGTTGTATCGCCGGGGAAGGTAGTCAGCAGAGCGCCATGCGCCCATCCCAGCTTGAGAGCTTCTTCTGGCGTTTCGCCGCTCAGCAGGCCATAAATAAATCCTGCCGCAAATCCGTCTCCGCCTCCCACTCGGTCCACCACTTCCAGCTCAGCCGTGGGTGCAGTGTAGGTCTTTCCGTCAACCCATGCCACCGCGCTCCAGCTATGCCGATTGGTGGAGTGCACCTCACGTAAAGTTGTGGCCACAACTTTTGCCTGCGGATGCTTCTTCACCACGTTAGCGATCATGCCGAAAAAGACGCTGGGGTCCAGCTTCGATTTGGCCGCGACTTCGGGTCCCGGAATGCCCAGTCCCTTTTGCAGGTCCTCTTCGTTGCCCACCAACACATCCACGTTCTCGACGATGCGGCCAATGGTTTCAACCGCGCGCTCGGCGCCGCCTTGAATATTCCATAGCTTCTCGCGGAAATTCAAATCGAACGAAGTTACCGCTCCAGCGGCCTTGGCTTCCTTCATCATCTCCGCGGCCAGCGCCGCCGTGGTGGGCGAAAGCGCCGCAAAAAGTCCGCCGCAATGCACCCAGCGCACGCCTCCGGCAAAGATCGCCTTCCAATCGAAATCTCCCGGCTTCAGTTGCGCCGCGGCCTCGTTTGCCCTGTTGTAGAAGACCACCGGAGGGCGCAAACCGTACCCCCGGTCGCTGTAAACAGCCGCCATATTGGGACCGGTAACGCCGTTGTGCTTGAAGTGCTTGTAGAACGGCTTCACTCCCATGGCGCGGACACGCTCGGCAATCAGGTCGCCGATGGGATAGTCAGACATGGCCGAGACGATTGCCGTCCTCAAACCGAAACAGTCTGAAAGGTTGGCGGCCACATTGAATTCGCCGCCACTGACGTGAATCTGGCACTCTGTCGCCTTGCGGAAGGGAATGATCCCCGGATCAAGCCGGTGCACCAACGCGCCCAAAGACAGAAAATCCAGTTCAGCGTCTTTGATGATACTCAGTCCATTGCTCATCGGCTGTTTACTCCTGCTCCTCTTTGGGGGGATAGTGAAGATCTGCAATTCTTACCTCAAATTCATCAAATACCTTAGCACTTTGTCTGTCCAACGAAAGCGCGGACTGGACGGAGAGGTCTGACCACAAGCATACACTGAGACGCTAAACTCTGCCAATCCGAGGAGAAAACACACACAGAAACGACCGTCAGTGCTAATCTTGAATGTACAGACTTGCCGCACAATGATTGGAGCATATTCAATTATGCCACGCCCGAAGCAGGACGCGCTTGAAACCGACAGGACCAATCAAGTGGTCAACCACATCCGCGCTCTCCTGGAAAAAGGGGAACTGCGGCCGGGCGACAGAATCCCTCCTGAACGGGAGCTCGCGCGCACTCTCAAAATCAGCCGAGCCAGCCTTCGTACCGGAATTGGCTACCTTGTGGCAATGGGGGTGATGAATGTGCGCCACGGAGTGGGAACCTTCATCAAGGATGGCCCGGCCGAATTCAGCAAGGCGTCGCTGGGCCTGATGGGCGCGCTCTACGGCTTTCAATTTTGGCAGATGTTCGAGGCGCGGCTGATTATTGAAGGCAGCCTTGCCGCTCTCGCTGCCGAACGAGGCAAGGAAGAACATTACGCCGCATTGGCGGAGCAGGTTGCCGAGATGTACGCCATCGCGGATAATCCCGCGGACTTCCTGGTGCATGATATGCTTTTTCACCGCATCATCGCCAAGGCCTCAGGCAATCCGATTCTTGCTGCACTTATTGAAACCATCACCACGGCGATGTATGAAAAGCGGCGCAAGACCGTTGAACGCGCGGACTACCTGCGCGAAATGGCGGAGATGCATCGCGAGATTTACCGCGCCATCCGGTCGCGCAACCCCGTTGAGGCGCGAAAGCAGATGGAGCACCATTTACGCATGGCCGAAAGCGCTCAGAACATGGAACTGCCTGGCGTTCCTGCGAGCCGCCCAGCCCGGCCTCGCGCAAAGAAGCCCGCGGCTGTCATAGGCAGCAGCTCCGCACAGTAACATCCGGAAAATACGAAAACTTCGGCTATAGCCGGAGTTTTCTGCGTTTCCATGCATGTTATTTGAATTCGTCGTGGTGGGCGGTCAGGGACTTGAACCCCGGACTTCCTGCTTGTAAAACAGGCGCTCTAACCAACTGAGCTAACCGCCCATGCGAGTTGAAAAAGCCGTTGCGGCCTACTGTCATCATATCAGCGCACATGCGAGCAGGCCGGCCGCGCCACGCACACGGTCGCGACGGCCAATCTTGATACACTCAGCCGATGGGCCGTCTCATCATCAATGCTGACGACTTTGGCCTGACCACCGGAGTCAATCGCGCCATTATTGAGTTGCATCAGGCCGGTGTGTTGACCAGCGCCACGCTAATGGCGGGTGCCGCGGCCACTGATGAGGCCATCGGGCTGGCTCGCTCCGCACCAGCACTGGACGCGGGTTGCCATGTGGTGCTGTTGGACGGTGAACCTCTACGGAAAGCGCGCGAACTTCCTTCGCTTGTGGACGCTGGGACGGGGCGGTTTATGCCGACGACGGGAAAATTTTTCGAAAAATTATTTACTGGGCGAATTCATACCTCAGAGATTGAAGCCGAGGCGGGCGCGCAGATTGGGTTGCTACAGTCGAAGGGCGTTGGGCTGACTCACATCGACACTCACAAGCACGTGCACATGTTTCCCAGCGTGCTGCGGCCAGTGCTTCGGGCGGCCAGGGCGGCGGGAATTCGTGCTGTGCGCAATCCCTTCGAGCCCGCATGGAGTCTGCGCGCCACTCCGAACGCGCCATGGCTGCGCTGGACAGAACTTAGCCTACTGCGACTGATCGAGCCATCGTTCAGACATATTGTTGAAGAAGAAGGCTTTACTACAACTGATGGCGCCATTGGAGTGCTGGCTACCGGAACCCTCGACGCCGCGACGCTCACTTCGCTGCTGGCGAACCTTCCCGCAGGCACATGGGAATTGGTCACGCATCCCGGTTACAACGATATGGATCTGGCCCAGGCTCACACTCGGCTGCGAGCGTCTAGGGAGATCGAGATGCGGGCCCTTCTCGCCACGGAGCAACTTCCTGATCTCGATTTGATCTCCTTCGCGGACTTGTAAATTTAACTTGTTGAATATAAATGCTTTATATACAAGTGCATCTTCAGCGTCACACAAAGCGTCCAAGTGATTGTCGGATAAAAATAGCTGAATGAGAAGGATTTATGCGCATTGGTATCACGTGTTATCCCACGTATGGCGGCTCGGGCGTGGTGGCGACAGAACTGGGGATCGAATTGGCGGCGCGGGGCCACGAGGTCCATTTCATCTCGTATTCGCAGCCATTTCGGCTCAACGGACGGGACAACGGCATCTTCTATCATGAGGTTCCTGTCTCCAGTTATCCGCTCTTTGAGTTCCCTCCCTACGACCTGGCGCTGGCGTCGCGCATGGCGGAAGTTGCTGAATTTTATGCACTTGACTTGCTGCACGTGCATTACGCCATTCCCCACTCGGTGAGTGCCCTGCTGGCGCGCCAGATGCTTGCCACGCGCGGCATCCGGCTGCCTTTTGTTACGACGCTGCACGGCACGGACATCACGCTGGTGGGGCTGGACCGAGTCTACCTTCCGATCACCCGCTACGCCATTCAGGAAAGCGACGGAGTCACAAGTATCTCCAACTATCTAAAGGAGAAAACGGTAGAAGATTTCGGGATTACGCGGCCTATTGAGGTGGTTCCGAACTTCGTCAATTGCGACGAGTATGTGCCCATCAAGGATGAGGCAGCGAGGGCGAAGGCGCGCGAGCGCCTGGCTAAACCGGGCGAGGCTATCCTGATGCATCTATCTAATTTCAGGCCGGTTAAGAGAGTGGTGGATGTGGTGAAGGTCTTTGCCGGAGTGGCGCGCGAGATTCCGGCGCAACTGGTTCTGGTGGGCGACGGGCCGGATCGGTCGGTGGCTGAGTGGCTGGCTCATGACCTGCAAATCAATGACAGGGTTCACTTTGTGGGCAAGCAGGAGCGGGTGAACGAGCTGCTTCCGCTGGCGGATTTGATGGTGATGCCGAGTGAGCTGGAGTCGTTTGGGCTGGCAGCACTGGAGGCCATGGCCTGCAAGGTTCCGTCCATTGCAACGCGTGTGGGCGGGGTTCCGGAGCTGATTGACGACGGGGTGACGGGGCTGCTATATCCTGTTGGAAATGTGGAAGATATGGCTGCAGGAGCGGTAAGTTTGCTGAAGGATCGCGACCTGTTGGAGGCCATGCGCGATGCGGGGCGCAAGACTGCGCAGAAGCGCTTCTGCTCGTCTCTGGTGGTGCCGCAATATGTGAAGTATTACGAACAAGTGCTGGAGAATGCCTGCTGCAAGGGGTTCGCTTGAGCGGTGCCGTCTGAGACCACAAGGTTCGCCTGGAGAGTTTGGTCTGTGGGGGCGAAAGTTTGCTTGGGAGGGTGTGAAAAAGTAGTGCCGTTGACCTTTCAAACGAACCTCGTGCACTGTAAGTTCGGCCCGAGGGTGCGGATATTTGGGCGAAGGTTTGTTTAGAGTTGGCAGGTTCGATTTTCGTCCCGGCCCTCCGGGACGGGAACTCGTGTTGAGATTGGAGTCCCAGGGCTGCGCTTTGCTCTGCCCTGCGCTATTTTCATTCCCTCCCTCCGGGAGCAGGCCGGCTTCGCGCTCAACTTTTCAGTTTCTTTCAGTTGAAAATGCTATATGGCTGGGTCTTGCTCGAAGCGCGGGATGAAGCCGAGTTGACGCCAGAAGCGGTCGAGGAGGGCTACCGTCTCCAGGGCGGTTTGGGCGGTGGTGCGGAGCAGGATTTCTCTGGCGGCGCCGGCCTCGGGATTTTCGGCCAGGGTGCTGGCTTCGGCGACGATGGCTACGCACTTCGTGGGGCGATAGGTGCAACTGGCCAGGTCGGCAATGGAGTGACGCGTTGTGGGTGTGGCGAGGACGGTGCGCGGCGGGGCCATGCGGTCGAGGAGCAGAAGGATTTCGAGCTTGGATTCGAGCTCGTCGGGCACGCAGTCGATGACGAGATCGGCGTTGCGGACCGCTTCTTCGATGGTGGAGACAAAAGCGACGGGGAGAGTTGCCTCAGGGGCTAAAGCCCTGTCCGAAATTGCTGCATTTGCGGCACGGCTGAAGCCGTGCCCTTTCAAGGCGAGGGGAGTTTCAGCGAGCGGTTGAGGGCCGAGCTGTTGGCGGAGGAGTTCCTGGGCGTGATGGAGGTTGGCGGGCATCACGTCTTCGAGTTGCACGCGGAAGCCGGCGCGGGCCGCGGCGAGGGCCAGCCAACGGCCCAGCGGCCCAGCTCCAATGATGGCGACGACCTCAGGCAACGGTGGTGGGCTTGACGGCGAGGGCCTTCACGACATCGTCGGCGTTGGGGCTGGCGTGGAGCAGATGTTCGGCGACGCGGGCGCGCTCCTCGTCGGTGAGCGAGGGGATGGTGGCCAGCACACGGCGCAGGGTTACGGCGACGTCGTCAATGTAGTTCATCAGGCGGATGGCTTCTCCGGAGAGCGGCATGGTTTTCCTCGATGGGACTTCAGTCTTTATTGTAGGGGGTTGGGTTGGGGAGGGGAAGGCTGGGTGAGCGACTGCCTCAGTTTGATCCGTGGCCAACTGATCTATTGGTCGCCTGAAGCATCTGTGGAATTAATCTTGCTTTCGATCAACTCGCCTTTCTTCATTTGGAGCCACTCAGCGTATTGCTTAAGTTGGCTTAACTCGTCGATTGTCAGGTTCTGTGCAGAGGAGGCGTGGTAGGCGATATTGCGCTTGAGGTTGACGAAATTAAGCCACGAAAGCTGCTTGTCTTTTCCGGAACTTGCACTCCCGTAGCCGAGAATAGGTTGAAACACTTGCCAGTTGTGAAGGGCAATCTTAGAGTAATCTACTAATTCAAAGTAGTACTCGTAGCCTCCTCGCTGGTGGTCGTTTTCTTCGTATTTCTGTATTACCTTTTGGCGGACCGGTTTCGGCACACCAAGAATCCACCAGTCCTCGCCTTCTGGCATCTCGCTCTTAAGTTCGTCGAGCACGATCTTTTGTAGTGTCTTTTCGATGGACTCAATAATGCTCTTGCCTTGTGTATTTGTCTCCGCCTTCTCGTCGGCAAGGTACCGATCTAATCCCTCTGGGTTGAAACTCGGGATTGCTTCGCGTAGTGCCTCTTGGCATTTCCGCCACCTACGCGTTTGACCTTGAACACCGCGAAGATCTCGGAACATCTTCCGCTCAGTCTCGGAGAATTTTGCGAAGTACGCGCCGAGCGCCTCGGCGTATGTGCTGAGATGTTGAAAAAGATCCTCATCGTCGAGGCGGACAAGCTTTTGGAGTTCAGACTGCTGAAATACGCTTCGGAGAACCATAATGCAAGTTGTCACACCGTCATTCATGGCGAGTCCTCCCCCTTCGCCGGATCCCTTGTCCCACCAGTCAGACACTGCCGATTTGACTGCGTTGAACCAATTCTTGAGAAAATATTCTGTGCGCTTCAATGTTGCTTCGTTCGTGCCTGCCCAAAGCGGCCCGTATTCAGGGACATTGTGTCTCGTTTTGCCGATATGGAATTCGGTTCTACCAATTGCGCTGTAGAGGCTAGTTAATGAGATGCATCGGATGTCGCTCTTTGGCGAGTCGGCGGTCTGAATTCGACCAAACAAAGGAGACTCCGGATCTGCCCCAAGATCCTGCACGGCTTTGGAAATGATTGCGCGCACACGCACTGAATCTTCAGCAGCATCCCAGTGAAGTTCTGCGTAAAGTTCTTCCAGAAGGGACTGTTTCACACTCTTTTGTTTCGCGTTGATGTCTATAAATAGTCTTGCTTGTTCACTTGGTGGGAGTCCTTCAAAAGCCAGAACCGCTACTCTGCTCTTCGGAGCTTTTGGGTGACCTGAGTATGCAAAGAGTCGGTGCTGTCCATCGATGATCCAGGCGCACTTATATGTGGCCTTAATGTCGAGCCAGCCTGCTATTCCGTGTTCCGTCGATGCGTCTTCCTCTTGCAGGCTACGCTGAAAGGCTAGCTTGTTCTTGTCGAGATTCAGCACAATATTAGTTGGAAAAATCCCATCGTCCTCAATATATTGTCGGATCTTGCTGAGACGCCCCTTGCTCAGCATCCTCTGGTAGGTGCTTACGTCTGACGCTTTGCCTTTTGCCCGGTGCGACACGTAAGAGATCTTTAGAAGATATTCTGGACTGATCGAAAATGTATAACAGTTTGCTCCTCCCATCTTCGCGCGTATCGCAGGCACCTTAATTTCGAGGTTGGGCACGGTTTTACCCGGCAACAACTCAGCGAGGAACTGGTACCTAGCGGCCGGCCCGATGTGCGAGACGAGGGTTTCATAATAGTTGAGATCTTTCTCATCGAGAAGGACCACATTTACTTCGCTGGCCCTCAGTTTATCGTTTTCCGAAAGGACGATGTTCGATGTGAGCATTGCCAGAACGATAAGGCGTCTTGCGGGCGGGTCGAATTCCTTCCGCGCCGCTGCCGTGAAGCGTTCCCGGATCAACATATGCTTTCCGAGCTCTTGCTGGAATTGAGGTCGCCTAGATGTTTGTTCTGAGGACTTACATTCGATTGCAATTGCAACCTCATCGTCAATGGCAACAATGTCTATCTGCGACTTCGGGCTCCCTCCATCTGCGTTGATCTGTAGCTGCGCCCCGCTCTTCGCCGAAAGGTATTTGAAGCCCATCCGATAAAGGAGGGTCCAAACGCGGTCCTCCAGCAGCGCACTGTGCTTCTTTGTCCGTCTGAGGCGAACCGACTTTTTGTTGGGCTTCGCGAGCTCCCACCCGCTCTCGATGAGCTCGGGGACGGCGGACCGAGACACGGTCTTGGTTTCATATTCACGCGACCTTGCCCTCGCAAGGCTTCCTAAATCTTCGATCGGTTGGACATTGGTCAGCATTCTTAGCTCCGTGAATAGAAGAGACACTCGCGAACTGTGCGTCGAAATCTGCTTGAAGCAGCCATTACCGATTGTCGCTCGACCACGCGCATCTTGAAATCTGGGTAAAGCTCCCTAATTGAAGGGTGGTCAGCGTTGCTCACGATCACATAACACCCCTTGTCCCTAAGCCGCAACGCTACGGACGCCAGCCGTTTTTGATCAGCCCACGAAAACATCCTAGCGTTATATTTGATGAAGCCATTATTACCGTGCGCAACTGTGTACGGAGGATCGAAGTAGACGAAATCACCTATCTTGGCAGCTTTCGTCGCCTTTTCGAAGTCTGCCTCCAATAATGTCTTCCCTTGGAGAGATTCGCTAATCTTTTCAAGCGCCACAACGTCACAGGGATTGATGTGTGTCTTGTATCCGTAAGGGACGTTGAATTCTCCTTTCAAGTTCTGCCTGTAAATTCCGTTGAAGGAGAGTGTACAGAGATAGATCAGTCGAGCAGCCTTGGATGCGTCCGTGCGCGCCCTCATAGAGCGGATGCGGTAATAGTCCGTTTCAGAATTTCCAAGTTGCTTCAAACATTTGAGCACCGCATCAGGTTGATCGCGCACCTGAGCGTACATTTGAATCAGTTCGCCATTCGTATCGCTGAGGGTTGCGATCTCGGGGAGAAGCGAAAAGAAGACAGCACCCCCGCCAAGAAAGGGCTCATAATATTTCGAAAACGTTGGCGGCACCAATCCTTCTATTTCGGTCAGAAGACGCCGCTTGCCGCCAGCCCATTTGATTAGGGGAGGCAAAGAAGTATGGTCGTTGCTCTTCATATTTTAAAGATGAACTTTATCACCTTTACTGCCTAAGCCGCAAGAATCCTGCAATCGGTCGATGCGAAGGTGGGACCGCCTTTTCAGCGTTCTTTGAGGTCCACGCTATATAGGTTGACGGTGGAGGTGTAGACGCTGACTACGGGGAGGTCGCCGGGAGCGAGGCCGATGAGGCGGTAGTCTGTAGCGGCGGTAGGAAGCAGATTGGCGATGGTGGCCACGGGCTGCGGCTGTCCGTTGGGGACAGCGACGCGATAGATGGGTTTGCCTTTTTCGAGAAAATCCTGAAAGAAAAGAGAACGGCCGTCGTGCGCCCATGCGGGATCGCCGACGCCGTGCGTAGTGAGAGTGGTCCAGTGGCTTTGCGCGCGGTCAAAGAGCAGGAGCGCTTTCTGGTCGAGGCGCATGGCTGCGATGTAACGGCCGTCGGGAGAGAGGCGCGGACTGAAGAGGCCGGTGGAGTTGGGAATCTCAGTGACCTTGCGAGTTTGCAGATTGATGAGATAGATAGCCTTGGGCTGGCGGCTGTCCATGCGGTCGGGCAGGCGGCCAAAGACGATGGACTGGCCATCGGACGACCAATCGGGATCGGCTTGGTTGCGATCCTCATCGAGCAGGGGTGTGAGCTTGCCGCCTTCGGAATCGATGAGATAGATCTTCCATGGCTTGCCGGGCTCCTTGGCCATGATGGCGAGGCGGCGGTTGTCAGGGGACCACTTCATGTTGAAGATGCGCAGAGGCGGCGTGGTCAACTGAATGCGCTCGCTGCCGTCGATTCGGCTGCGCCAGAGGGAGAAGTCAGATACGTTGAGCCATGCGACCCATTTGCCGTCCTCAGAATATTCGGCGAGTGCTGCGGTGCTGAGGTTCTGGGCAAGCACGGTGAACATGGTGGAGCGGGGTAGAGCGCGGAGCAACTCCCACTGGAGATTGGCGCCAATGAAAAAGATGCGGTCGCCATCGGGCGAGGTGCTGGGCGTCTGGCAATCGAGGGGGTCATTGGTGACGGGCCAGGGCTTGTTGTCGGCGAGGTACCAGGGCCGTTCGCGACGCACCCAGATCTCGCTTCTGCCGGAGTGAGAGGACTGGAAGACGAAATGCTGTCCATCTGGTGTCCAGTTACCGCAGCATTCCAAGGCGGGCTGGCTCCAACCTGGCAGGAGAGGACGAAGATTGCTGCCGTCGGCCTGGACCTCCCAAAGCTCAGTGGTCTGTCGCTTGAAGTCGCGGAGGGTGAAGCGGAGACGGCGGCCATCGGGCGACCAACGCAGCCAGAAAGCCATAGCGGGAATGGTGACCAGCTTATGGGGATCGCTGCCATCGGCGCCAACCACGGTGAGTTCGTTGCCATTGGCGATGAGCAGGCGGTTGCCATCGGGCATCCATGTGGCATCGTGGGCGAGGACGTTGGGGACGCGGCGAACATTGCCGCCGAGAGTGGGCACAATCCAAAGCGGCTGCTCCGGATCAGCCTGGAGATGACTGTGGATGATGAGGCGGGAGCCGTCGGGAGAGAGCGAACCGATGAGCGGAGAGCCAATCTCAGAGGGCAACTGGAAGTGGCTGATTTCGCCATTGGCGACGAGCGCAACAGCGAGCACCGTGTTGCCGTTTTCCATGTGGGAGAAGTAGATGCGCGGGCCATCGCTGGCCGAGCTGGAAAAGCTCTCGACATCAAGGTCGTTGGCCAGGACATGTCCGGAGAAGGTGACCTGCTCGACCCGGAAGGGCCTGCGTGAGGGTGGACGAAGGAATAAAGCGAGGCCAAGCAGTAGTGAAGCGCAGAGGAGCGAGGCTGCAATCCAGCGCCAGCGGACGATGGCGGAAGTCAGCGCCGCGAAGGCTTCGCCTGTCAGGTGGGAAGGCTGCGTGAAGCCCAGCGCTTCAATATCCCTGACGGGAGCGATAAATCGGTATCCTCGCTTGGCGAGTGTCTCAACAAAGCGGGGATTCTCGGCGTGGTCGCCGAGTGCTTCACGCAACTTGTTGACGGCAATGCCGAGAGAGTGGTCGAAGTCGACAGTGGTGTCGGCGCCCCAAAGCTGCTGCTGCAAGGATTCGCGGGAGACCACTTCGCCGGGGTGTTCAAGGAGCGCCGCGAGGAGCTTGAAGGGTTGGCTTTGGAGCCGGATATGCACCCCGGAACGGCGCAACTCTCCGCTCTTCAGGTCGGCCTCAAAAACACCGAACTGGACCCTCTTGGCGTCGCTGCCGCGCTTTTCTGCCGCCATGGATGTCCGAGCCATCTCCGGGACGTAGTATACCCGACAATGCAAATGGGGTACCAATACTGGTTGACGGGGAGCAAAATTATCCAATTCCGGGGAGAAGTTTGTCTTCAAATCAATAAGCGATAAGCCACTTATTAGAAGAACGTCAAATGATGGCGAATGATGGCAAATTGGCCGAATGTGAATTGACCGTGCATGCCTCCGAGGAGTGTTCTCATCTTCGGCTTCGGGAAGAAGCGCTTGCTGCGCTGAATTTCCGGACCAGAGACGTCAACGCTACTCAACTTTGTTTCGGAGGACTACGTGACCTTTAAGAGAATCACTACACTACCCAGCAGCCAGCGCCGTTATAGTATGACGCTTATGGCCCTTGCGGCCCTGCTGTTCTGCTTTGTGCTGCCGAGCTTGCATGCGCAGACGGATCTCGCCAGCATTCGAGGCAGCGTGCTGGATCAAAACGGCGCGGCGATCACTGCCGCTTCCATCCAATTGGTAAATCTTGATACCGGCCTGACACAGTCAGCCGTCGTCGACGCGGCCGGCAATTTCCACTTTGAGGCGTTGGTCCGCGGCAACTACCAGGCCACGGTCGCCGCAAAGGGATTCCAATCCGAGGTACAGGCCGTTACGTTGAATGTGTCGCAGATTCAGGCGGTCAACTTCAAGCTGAAGCCGGGCTCGGTCAACACTTCCATCACCGTGACCGACGCGGCGCCGATTGTGGACACGACGACTTCTTCGACGGGCACGGTAGTCGAATCTGAACAGATTGCCGAGTTGCCGCTGAACGGGCGCAACTATACCCAGCTTGCACTGCTGGTTCCGGGTGTCACGCGCGGCGCCTATGGCAGCGATGCAGCCGGCGCAAGCGGCAATGCCGAAACATGGCGCAACCTGGAGACTGGCGGTTCAGCGATTTCTGCCAACGGACTCCGCCAGGAAGCGAACAACTTCGAGCTTGACGGCCTTGACAACAACGAATCGCTGGTCAACAGCACCGTTCTCATCACGCCCGTAGAAAACATGGATCAGTTCCGCGTGACCAATTCCGTCGCCCCGGCCGAATTCGGCAGAGCGGGCGGCGCCATCATGCAGGACTCGATCAAGTCGGGCACCGCCCATTATCACGGCTCGATCTTCGACTTCTTCCGTGACGGGGTCTTCAACTCCAACCCGAATTACTTCAGCCCCACCACTCCGAATCCTGTGATGCGCAAACAGCAGTTTGGCGCCACGGGAGGCGGACCCATTCCTTTCCTGCACAACAAGGTGTTCATTTTTGGCGGCTATCAGGGCCTGCGTTTTAAGACTCCTGACGGCGAAGCAACAAACACCGTCCCTACCGACAAGATGAAAACGGGCGATTTCTCTGAGATGTTGTTGCCCCAATACAATACGGCAGCCAAACTCGGGTGGACTACCGGCGTGCCCAACCCACAGGTTACCGGCTGCGTCATCACGACACCAGGACCGAATGGCACCATCTATGACCCGACCACCTGCGCGCCGTTCCCTGGCAATATTATTCCTACAAGCCGGCTGAACAAAGCCGCCATGAATTACCAGAATGCCTTCCCGGAGCCTAATAACATGACCGGGACAGGCGGCAACGTCGGTTTGAGCGAGAATTACGATTCATTCCCGAGTGAAACCGAGAACTGGAACGACTTTGACATCCGCATTGACTGGGCGGCAACGTCCAAGGACAACGCCTTTGTGCGTTACAGCTACGGGCAAGACATTCTCGCCAAGCAGAGCCAATATCCAAATCTTCCTGCCGGATACGGCACCGGCGTCAACCCCATGCATCCACGCGGCGAGGCGGCGGGCGAAACGCACACCTTCAGCCCGAATATCGTGAACGAATTCCGCTATGGTCATCTGTATCAGTTTTACGGATACGTTCCTCCCTTCGATTCGACTCCGATCTCGGCCAACCTGGGCATTCTGAATGCCAACCGCAACTCGCTTCTGGGCGGCGGCGCTGCCATCAACGGCGGCTGGCCCGAAGGAACCTATACCGGAGACGGCGGACCCTATACCGTTCCGCAATCGACCAATCAGTTTGTGGATTCGGTTTCCTGGGTCAAGGGAACCCACACGTTCAAGTTCGGCGCGAGCATCGAGAAGCGCCAGGTTTCCTTCTTCCAGGGCAACAACGCCAAGGGCTATTTTGACTTCAGCGGCAACAACTTCACCGGCAATGCCTCTTCCGATATGGAGTCGGCCTTTGTGGACGATTACAGCATCGGCGTGGCGAGCAGCTATTTCGTGACCAAGAACTGGGAGACGGGATACTACCTGCAGGATGACTGGAAGGTAAACCGCCGCCTGGTGCTGAATCTTGGAGTGCGCTATGACCTGTATACCTATCCGTATGCGGTGAACAACTACCAGTCGAACTTCGATCTGGCGTCGCTCACTCTGGTGCAGGCCGGGACCAAATGGCTTTCTCCCAGCGTGGTCAAGACCAACAAGAACAACTTTGCTCCGCGCGCCGGCTTTGCCTATGACCTTTTCGGTGACGGCAAGACATCGGTCCGCGGCGGCTACGGAATTTACTACTTCCTGGATCGTGGCGGCGTGGGCAACCAGTTGAGCGAGAATCCGGATTTCAACGGTAGCGCAAGCTATAGCGATCTTCCGAATCAAGGCGGCTACCGGCTCGACTTTACCGGCTCGGCACCTAACTGCACTCAAGTCGGCTCCAATGGAAATACAATCTCTGAGCCGGCCGGCGGCACCTGCAACTTTGCTCTTCCGCTTACACAAGGGCCGCTTCCGTTGCCGGTCTTCGGCGCCACGATCAACCGCGCCGATCCTATTAACGCAAGCCTGATTTCCGTGCCTGTCAACAAGCCGACTTCCATGATCCAGGAATGGAATCTGCAAATTCAGCGCCAACTGCTGCCAGGGACGTCGCTCAACGTTGCCTACGTGGGCACCTCGGCCCAGCATCTGTCGGTCTGGTACAACCTCAATGCGCAGGAGCTCAACACCGCTCCCAATACAGTTCTGTATAAGGACGCGAACGGAACCAATTTCGGCTCGATCGATTACGGCCCGAATGACGCCGCATCCAACTACCACGGGCTGCAGGCGTATTTGACGAGCAAGTTGAAAGCCGGAGTCCAGTTCACCGCAGCCTACACATGGTCGCACACGATGGACGACGCCAGCGCGCCCTACAACACCGGAACAACCAGTACAGGCGTCTTCATTACCACGGCAGGTCCGAACTTGCATGATAGTTATGGCGGATCGGATCAGGATCAGCGCCAGGTATTCACCTTCAGCGGGCTGGCACAACTTCCTTTCGGCAAGGGCAAGATGTTCCTGTCGAATGCTCCCTGGGCTGTCAACGAGGCGATTGGCGGATGGCATGTGAATGTCATCACCACCCTGGAGTCAGGGACGCCTATCACTGTAACCACAGGCAGTCATGCATTGAACAATTACTCCAATCGCGCCGATCAAACCGGCAAGATCAGCTACCCCAAGAAGCTGAACGAATGGTTTGACACCACAGCCTTCTCGTTTCCGGCGATGACCGCCGGGGTCTTCAATGCTCCGGGAACGCTCGTCCGCAACAGCATGTTTGGCCCCGGCTACCGGGACCTGGATGCTTCGATCGGCAAGGACTTCCCCTTCGTGGAAGGTGTAGCCGCGCATTTCCAGGCGGATGCATTCAACCTGACCAATACGCCGGCCTTCACCAACCCGGACACCACCATGACCGACGGCAACTTCGGAGCAGTTACAAGCGTCCGCGCTTACGCCAACCGTCAACTGCAGCTTTCACTTCGCATCACTTTCTAACGCAACTCCAACTTGCGCCATGGCAGGCTTACACCGCCGTGGCGCAACCTTCAAGTCAACACCAGCCTGGGTTCCGCGGGGGCGGGCCTCCAGGCGGTGAACTATCCGCTCCAAAAACCGCGGCGGATTTGCAAGAACTGCCGCGGGCTATTTTTTCTCTCTCAACTCAGCTTTCCCCCATACGCAGGAGCGCATGGCAGGGGAGCAATTGTATCCTCGTACTTAACGGATAAGACGGTCCTCGGAGAACGCTGTGCGATTCCGGCCCTATTTTGTTCTGGCTTTTTGGTTGTCTTGTGCGCTTGGCGCATCGTGGGCGCAGGCTCCGCGGGTGCAGGCTCCGCGCATTGATAAGATTGATCCGCCCGGATGGTGGGCGAGCTTTCCTGATCCCATGCTCCTGGTATACGGCGAGGGCTTGAACCACGCGCGAATTACCGTCGACGGCACGGATGTAAAGCTGGACCATACACAAATTTCTGACAACGGCCACTGGGCTTTTCTGTGGCTGAAGACTGCTGACGCCGCGCCGCAGATTCTTTGGGTGACGGTTACGAATGACCAGGGCCAGGCGCGACGCGCTTTTCCGCTGGCCGAGCGCTCGCAGGATGCAAACGCGCATGCCGGCTTCTCTTCTGCTGATGCGCTTTACCTGGTAATGACCGACCGTTTTGCCGATGGGAATCCTGCCAAAGAAACACAAGGCTACGATCGCGCCGCCAAGAAAGGCCGGCACGGCGGAGATTTCGCCGGCATAGAGCAGCATCTGGATTATCTGAGCGAGCTGGGCATCACCGCGCTGTGGACTACGCCGGTGGCTTCGAACGGCGATATGTCAGAGTCTTATCACGGCTATGCGGCTACAGATTTGTACACCGTTGACTCGCACTTCGGCACGCTAGAGGATTACCAGCATCTCTCCGATGCGCTGCACGACAGGCACATCAAGCTGGTGATCGACCTGGTGCCGAATCATATTGGCGTGAAGCATCCGTGGGTGCTGGATCCGCCCGCTCCCGATTGGCTTCACGGCACGCTCGCAAATCATCGCTTAACGCAATCCAACTTTTATGCGCTGGTGGACCCGCACGCGCCGCGCGAAGCATGGAGCGCCATCACCGATGGTTGGTTTACGGACGCCATGCCGGACCTGAACCAGGAGAATCCGCTGGTGGCGCGCTACCTGATCCAGAACGCGCTGTGGTGGGTGGAGACGGCTAATATAGACGGAATTCGGCTGGATACGTTTCCGTATGTGGACCGCGCCTTCTGGCACGACTTTCACGCGACTCTGCACAGCGTGTATCCGCATCTGACCACAGTGGGCGAGATCATGAATGGCGATGCGGAGGTTACTTCGTTTTTTGCCGGCGGCGTCGCGCAGCGCGAAATCGATAGCGGGCTCGACACGCCCTTTGATTATCCGCTGCACTACGCCCTGTGTGATGTTTTGGCACAAGACAAGCCTATGACCGACCTGGCCAAGGTGCTTCGCCAAGACTCGCTCTATCCGCATCCCGAGCGGCTGGTTCCGTTCATCGGCAACCACGACAGGGCGCGCTTTCTCACTGAAGTCCATGGTTCGGTGCCCAGGTTGAAGCTGGCGGTTGGTCTGTTGCTCTCCATGCGTGGCGTGCCGCAACTTTATTCCGGGGACGAGATCGGCATGACCGGCGGCGACGATCCGGACAATCGTCACGATTTTCCGGGCGGCTTCACAGGCGATACGCACAACGCCTTCATCAAGGCCAACCGCACCGCTACGGAAGAGGAAATATTTGGCTGGACTTCCGGTTTGCTGAAGATGCGGGCGAGTTATCCGGCATTGCAAACAGGGATTGAGCAGAATTTATTTGCCGATGAGAATGTATTTGCGTTTGTGCGCTCGCCGGATGGGACAGGCTGCGCACCGGATCAACACATTGACCGACTGCTGATCGTGGTAAATAAGGGCGCGCAAAGCGATATTGTCGATCTTCCTATGGATGAGACTGCGCTTGCGGGGTGTACGAAGTTTCAGGCCGCGGGGCCAACCACGGGAGCTACTCCGGTGGTGAGCGACGGGAAGCTGCATATCGAGGAACCGGCTGCATCGATGACTATCTTTGACGTGCATTGATTCACCGGGGCATTCACCAGTAGCGGCAAAGTCTCCAAAGAGTTTTTCAAATCAAGATGAGTGCGCGGGACCGGCTGATAAGTGAGAGCCGGTCTGCACGCTTCTTATGAGTTTTGGGAACGAGGCGATTGTGATGATGAGCGCATGGAAGGAGTTGACTCGGTTTAAGAGCGTGGTACTGACGGGTGGGGTTGCGTTGCTGCTGGCAGGTTGTGGTGGCGGAGGCGGAAGCGCTACTCCCCCGGTTACGACGCCGCAGGCGGCAGCGCCATCGCTTTCAGTGAGCGCAGGCACTTATGCGGCATTACAGAGCGTGGCGATCACGGACTCGACCGGCGGAGCGACGATCTATTACACTACCAACGGCACAGCGCCTACGACAGCTTCAGCTACGTATAAGGCGCCGATCCCTGTGGCGACCACCACGACCATCGAGGCATTGGCCGTTGCGAGCGGGTACACGAACAGCAGTGTTACCTCGGCCACCTACACTATCAATTTTCCCGCTGCTCCGGCAATTACTCCAATAACAGACATTCACCAGGGATTCATTTACCAGATTGTGACCGACCGCTTCTTTGACGGCGATACGACAAACGACAATCCTTCAGAGAGTCCGGGGCTCTATGACTCGAATGGATTCGCAAATCCCGCGAACGCGGATTGGAGTCTTTATTGGGGAGGCGATCTGGCCGGGATTGAACAGAAGCTCGGCTACTTGCAGTTGATGGGCGTGGCGGGAATTTGGATATCGCCGCCCTTGAGTAACATTCGCTTGAATGCGGGAACGAGCAACGGCGAGACGGGCTACCACGGCTACTGGACGCGCGACTTCACTCAGATCGACGAGCACTTTGGCGATGGCGGCAATAGTTGGACTGCCTTTGACAATCTGGTGGCCGCGGCGCACGCAGATGGAATCAGAGTCTATGTAGATTTTCCCGCCAATGACACTAATCCACTGGACGCCGGCGAATATGGATCGCTTTATAACAACGGAGCGCTGATCACCACTTACCCGACCGATACGGGAGCTACACCTTACTATCATCACAATCCAAATATTTCGAATTACGAAGACCGTTATCAAGTGCAGTACTACACGCTGGAAAGCCTGGCGGACCTGGACCAGACTAATCCATGGGTTGATTCTTATCTCAAGACGGCAGTCACGAATTTACTAGCTCACGGCGTTGACGGCTTCCGCTTCGACGCCGCTCAGGAGACTAACTGGGGGTGGGAATATAGTCTGGAAAACACCATTGCCAACTGGAGCGGGACGTCAAGCCCGGCGAGGATGCCGGGAAAGCCCTTTATCTTTGGCGAATGGGATGAAGGCTCAGGAGATGCGCTTTATCCGGATTCTGTAAAGTTCTCTAACAACAGCGGAACGAATTTGCTGGACTATACGCTTTATTGGCAATTGACGGACGTCTTCGGCAAAGACGCCAGTTTCTACGAAATCGACAATGAATTGACACTTGAAGACACAGGTTCGACGACAATTCCGGCACAGGCGTTCACGCAGCCCAACGACCTGGTGACCTTTTTCGACAACCATGACAATCCGCGCATCATGTCGCAGGGCGCGGACAAGATGGCAGTGAAGCAGGCTATCAGTCTCCTCCTCACATGCCGGGGCGTGCCGGTGGTCTATTACGGCGATGAGCAATATCTCTACAGCGACACGAATAGCGGTGGAGTGCCGTACAACCGCAACGGGATGACAAGCTTCGGTTCAACCGATGCAACGCTTCTGATTCAGTATCTTGCCGCTCTGCGCGCTGCCAATCCGGCGGTTGCTTATGGAACGATGATGCAGCGCTGGATTAACAACGACGTGTATATTTACGAGCGCCAATTGGGCGCGAATGTGGTTTTGGTGGCCATCAACAAGAACCCTTCCACAGACCAGGCTATCTCGGGGCTTTTTACTGATTTAGCGCCGGGGGGTTATACGGACTATCTGGCGCAAACCATGGGCGGACTCGGAATTACGGTTACGGGCACGGTAGGCGGAAATAACCCGGTGACAAACTTCACGCTGCCGCATCGCAGCGTTTCCATCTGGGTATCGAGTGGCAGCGTGCCGCCTACAATTGGCAGCGTGACCCCACGCGTCGCCAATCCCGGAACAGCGGTGACTATCAGCGGCACAGGGTTTGGCACGACTGCAGGGACAGTGAACTTTATTGCCGGCACCACGACCCTGGCGGCGGCCGTGACCAACTGGAGCAATGGGGAGATTGCCGCCACGGTTCCGGCGATGGCCGCTGGTACAGCCACGGTTACCGTGACTCGAGGAACTGCGACTTCCAGCGCCGCGCCGTTTACTGTTAACACGGCGACACTGATTCCAGTCAACTTCAGCGTCAGCAATACACCGACACTGGCCAGCACAGACGTGATCATGCTTACAGGGAACGTAGCAGAGTTGGGCAACGAGGCGACTACATGGAATGGCGCCATTGGGCCGGTTACGATTCCGGCCGCGGGGAGTGCGCTGCAAACCGTTTCGGTTCCGGCGGGAACAACCGTGCAGTTTTATTTCTTTGTGCTGCACAGCGATGGATCGACTATCGCGGAAGGCGCGCCGCACGCCTACATCGTTCCCTCTTCGGGCGTGGGTGCAGTGGCGGTGGCCTGGTAAGGCTGAGGATCGCGCAATTGCGATCGGAGCTCGCCGGAGCGTCGCGGTGAAGGGATGCGCGGGCGGCGGGATCTTGTGACAATGGAAGCAGTGAGGCAATTCGATGCTAATTTGTCGTTTGCAAGAATTCATACCGGAGATGATGGAAGGTGATGACCATACTTAGACGCAGCTGTACGGTACTTGCACTTTTTTCGATGTTCGCCGCATTGGCGGGAGCGCAGAGCCTGCCTGAAACTCATGCGGCTATTTTCAAAATGCATCCTCTGACGAACGGCATCGAAGTCTCCGGGGGCGGAGTAACGGTTCAGGTAACGGCATTACGCGACGATGTGCTTCGCGTGCGGGCTAGCCGGAGCGGAGATTTTATTGAGGACGAGTCGTGGGCTGTGCTGGCCGGGCCACGCGCGGCAAGCGTTCCGGTTGTGGCAGAGAGCGCGGGCTTCAGCACGAAAGCATTGCGGGTAAGCTTTGACAGCGCTATGCGGCTCACAGTGAGCGATCTATCGGGCCATATTCTTCAACAGGACAATCGCCCCATTGAATTTCACGGAGCGTCATTCCGGCTTTACAAGACGATGGCGCCCGCGGAGCACTTTTTCGGACTTGGCGACAAGGCCGGCCCTCTGGACCGACGCAACCAGGCTTTTACGGATTGGAATACGGACGCATTCGGATGGCAGGATGGGACCGATCCGATTTACAAGAGCATTCCGTTCTTTCTCTCGTGGAACCAGGGCCGCGTACTTGGAGTTTTATTCGACAATACTTGGCGGACAAGTTTCGATTTCGGCAAGGAATTTGCCGACGCGTATTCTTTTGGCGCGCCCAACGGTCCGGTGGACTATTACCTTATGTACGGACCGAGCCCCAAGAATGCGGTGGAGGATTATGCGTGGCTGACAGGCCCGACGCCGATACCGCCCATTTGGGCGCTTGGCTATCAACAATCACGGTATAGCTATTATCCGGAAGCAAAGGTGCGCGAGATTGCTCATCGCCTGCGCGCAGACAAGATTCCATCGGATGCAATCTATCTTGACATTGACTATCAGCAGAATAATCGGCCATTCACGGTGGACCGGAAGAAGTTTCCTGCTTTTGAGCAGATGATCGAGGACCTTGCCAGCGAGCATTTTCACGTGGTTGCGATTACCGACCTTCACATTCCGACGTTGCCGAATGCGGGATACGCTCCTTATGACTCGGGATTAGCGGGAGATCGTTTCTTAAAGAAGCTCGACGGCACGACTTATGTGGCAAGAGTTTGGCCGGGCAACTGCGTGTTTCCCGATTTTACCCAGCAGCAGACGCGAGCATGGTTTGGTTCACTCTATAAGGACTTTGTGGCCGACGGCGTGGCAGGCTTCTGGGATGACATGAACGAGCCCGCCATTTTCGACGTGGCGTCAAAGACTATGCCGGACGACATTCAGCATCGTATCGATGAGCCGGGCTTCAAGAAACGCACGGCGAGCCACGTGGAGATTCACAATGTCTATGGCATGGAAGACACGCGCGCGACTTATGAAGGCATCAGAGCATTGGAGCCTAATGTGCGTCCTTTTGTTCTGACGCGCGCCAGCTATGCGGGCGGGCAGCGCTATGCTGCCACGTGGACGGGCGACAACAGCTCGACCTGGGATCATCTGCGGATGACGACACCGATGATTGAGAATCTTGGCCTGAGCGGATTTGCGATGAGCGGCGCGGACGTAGGGGGATTTGCCGGCTCCCCGCAGGCAAACCTGCTGACCAAGTGGCTTGAGATCGGCGCCTTTCAACCGATTGACCGCGATCATACCGCAGTTGGGACGAACAATCAGGAACCCTGGGTGAACGGGCCGGAGCAAGAGGCAATCAGCCGCCACTACATTGAAGAACGCTACAAACTGATGCCTTACCTTTACACCACAGCGGAAGAGATGTCGAGGACGGGGCTGCCGATTGTGCGCACACTTTTTCTTGAATTTCCCGATGCGGCGCGCGACCTTCATCCAATAGACCTTGATGCGCCAGCGGAGTTCTTATTTGGCCCGGACATTCTGGTGGCTCCTGCGCCGTTTCCTGATGAAGTGGACAAATATGAGGTGATGCTGCCTCCCGGCGTCTGGTACGACTATTGGACGGGGGAACGAATCGATCGGTCGGCCGCCAGTGAAAGCGCCGATGCAGAACAGAAGAAGGGAACACAGGCCAAGGGCCGCGCGTTCAAGCCACTTATCGTGGAGCCAAGCGTTGCCGGTCTGCCAGTGTACGCAAGAGGCGGCTCGATTATACCGATTGCGCCGCTAACTGAAAGCACGATGGAAACGCCCAATGGTCCTCTCACTCTGCGCGTATATGTGGGGGAAGGCTGCAAAGGGACACTCTATCAAGATGACGGCAAGTCCTACGATTTCAAGCAAGGAAAATATTTGCGTATGAACAGCACTTGCACTGTGGATGGCGAGACGCTTCACATTCATATAGGTCAACATGAAGGGAGTTACAAGGCCTGGTGGCAAGAGATAAAGGTTGAAGTATACGGACTGGAGGCGTCCGATGGACGGGCGAAGCTGGCGGGGAAAACAGTCAAGGCTATCTGGAACAAAGCAAGCCGAAGCTGGCAGATGACCATACCCGACAGCGGAGACGGGATGGAACTCACTTTGGAGTAGAGAAGTTTATATTTTTTCCGCCTCAAGGCCGCGGACATTTAGAGCGTCCGCGGCTATTGCCTCTTTGGATGCCTTTCTCGGCCGATATTTAAGGCGGTATATAATCGGATTAAGCATGGAATTATTTCTCAATTCCTCCTGGGTGCTGCTGGCAATTGCGAGCGTGTGCCTGTGGATGCGTCTGGAACGCAGAGCTGGCGATGAACGACGTTTGCGGCTGATCGCTCTCGCGTTGCTCCTCGTGATACTGCTCCCGGTAATCTCGGTGAGCGATGACTTGCAGATGCTGCAGTACCCGGCTGAGAGCGACCTCTTTCAGAGTCAGCGCCGGGACTGCCTGGCCTCCAGTTCTCATGCAGTTCATCCGGTAATGGCCGCTCTCCCAGAGCAGGCTTTTGCCGAGATGACCTGGAGTTTTCAGCGCTATGCCACGCGACTGAATTATGCTTCCAGAGCCATCGAGAATCCTGCCTTCGACGCAATCCAGAACCGGCCCCCGCCTGCGGCCTGATCCTTCGCTTCGTTCATCTTATGGTGTGTCTTTTCCTTTTTTGTGATCGCCGCGCAGAGCGCGGCGCAAGGCTGTTTATGAAGCAGAAAGTTGTTTTCTACACTGCGCCGGCGGTATACGTGCTATTGCTTTTTAGTACGGCGTTGTGTCCGGCGCAAGAGAGCCTCACCTGGGACCAGGCGAAGGCAAAGTTTGAAGCTGCCAACCCGGCGCTGAGAGCCGACGCACTGGGCGTGGAGGAGATGAAGGCCGAGGAGATTACGGCCTTTTTGCGGCCAAATCCAACGGCTTCATTCACCATGGACCAGCTCTATCCCTTCGGGCCGCATTACGACCCCAACATTCCCGGCACGCGCTATCGCCCGTTCAGCAATGCGCTCACCACGGGGTCCATCAGTTACCTCTACGAGCGCGAGCACAAGCGCGATTTGCGATTGAAGAGCGCCAAGGAAGGCACAGAGATTGCGCATTCAGAGCACGTAGACCTGGAGCGAAATCTGCTTTTCAATCTGCGTTCGGCCTTTGTTGAGACGCTGGAGGCAAAGGCAGTGCTGGAACTGGCCAAGGCCGATTTGGCTTACTACGACCACATCATCCAGATCAGTCGCGACCGCTTGCGCGCTGGAGACATTGCGCAGATTGACCTGGACCGCATCGAGTTGCTGCGCGTGCAATATGAAGTGGAGATACAGGCAGCAATCGTCAGCCTGCGCACGGCGAAGATTCAGCTTTTGCAAATGCTGAATGAGAGGACGCCGGTGGAGCAATTCGACGTGACCGGCGTTTTCGATTTCACGGACGATCTGAAACCGCTGGAGGATTTTCGCAAAATCGCGCTGGACGAACGGCCTGATCTGCGCGCCGCGCTGGAATCGATCCAGCAGGCCCAGACCAACCGCAAGCTTGCCCAGGCTAACGGCTCTGCGGACCCCACGCTCAGCGTGGATTCGGGCGCCAATCCCCCACTCGATCCGTACGTCGGCTTCAATGTGAGCATTCCGCTGCGCATCTTCGACCGCAACCAGGGCGAAAAGAAGCGCACGCAGATCGAAATTGGCCGTAAAACGGAATTGAGCAACGGAGTGCGCGCAGAGGTTTTCAGCGATGTGGACTCCGCTTACACCGTGGTGGAAAGCAACATTGAACTGCTGCGCCCCTACAAGGCGCAATACAAAGGGCAGGCGCTAAGGGTGCGTGACACGGTTACTTACTCTTACCAGCACGGCGGAGCTTCGCTGATGGATTTCTTGAACGCGCAGAGCGACTACCGGGCCGTGGAACTGGCATACCTGCAACTGGTTGGATCTTATCTGACGGCCGCTGGACAACTGAATCTTGCCGTTGGGCGCGAGGTAATTCAATGATCTCAAAGTTTTGTTTGAAGCAATGGCCTAAGACTCTCTCGGCTTATTCTCTGACCACATTATTTTTTCTTGCGCTTGCTGGGAGTCTGGCTCTGAACGGCTGCAAAAGCAAGGATGAGGGAGATGGCGCGCCGCCTGCGGCACAGGTAATCAAAACCGGCGACGCGAGCCTGGTGACGATCGACAATCCGGGACAGTTTTCGCTGGTAGCGGCAGACAAGATGGAGGCCGCGGCGCAGTTGAAGGTTACCGGCTCGGTGTTCCCCGACATTGCCCGCGAGATTCCAGTGATTTCGATGGCCAACGGGCGCGTGGTGGACATCAAGGCGCGCCTCGACGACAACGTGAAGAAGGGGCAACTGCTGCTGAAGGTGCAGAGCCCGGACATTACAAATGCTTTCGACACGTACCTGAAGGCGGCCAACGACGAGCACATGACCAACGTTGCTTACGTGCGCGCTGAAGATTTGTTCAAGCACGGCGCCATTTCGCAGGCGATGCTGGAGCAAGCCGAGAATACGGAGAAGGACGCGCAGGCGGATCTGAAGGCTGCCGAAGAGCAATTAAAGACGCTGGGCGTGGACAAGAATCACCCGAGCAGCGTGGTGAATGTGTATGCACCAATTTCGGGCGTGATCGTGGCGCAGAATGTTACGCAGGCTGCGGCAGCCGGCGTTAGTTTATCGGGAACAGCAACGGCCTTTACGATTGCCGATCTATCGACTGTGTGGATTATCTGCGACGTTTATGAAAACGACATTCCTAAAATTCAGCTTGGGCAGACGGCGCAGATTCATGTTAATGCTTATCCCGACAAACAGCTGAGTGGCCGCGTCAGCGACATCGGGCCAGTGCTCGACCCAAGCATACGCACCGCCAAAGTGCGCGTCGAGATTGCGAATCCCGGGATTCTCAGGCTGGGCATGTTTGTTACTGCGACATTCGAGAGCAAGACCAAAAATGCATTTGCGGTTGTGCCCTCTTCCGCGATTCTGCATCTGCACGACCGCGACTGGGTATTTGTGCCGGCAGGCGGCAATCAATTCAAGCGTATTGAAGTGAGCGCCGGAGAGATGCTGCCGGGAAGCAAGCAGCAGATACTTTCCGGGATCGCGCCCGGCCAGCAGGTGGTTTCGCAAGTTCTTCAACTGGAAGCCGCGCTGGAGGCACAATGATACGGAAGCTTGTTGATTTTGCGCTTCAGAACCGGCTTCTGATGCTGGCGGTCGGTATTCTGCTTTTTGCGTGGGGCGTGATTTCATTTCATCGTCTTCCGGTAGAAGCGTATCCCGACGTGGCGAACAACTACGTGGATGTGATTGCGCAATGGCCGGGAATTTCCGCCGAGCAGATTGAGCAACAGGTTACCATCCCTCTGGAAACCGTGATGAACGGCATTCCAGGCGTGGTTCATGTGCGCTCATGGTCTATCTTCGGGCTCTCAACGGTAGAGATGGTTTTCGGCGAGGAGACGACTAATTTCGAGAATCGCGAGCACGTGCTGGAGCGCCTATCGCAGGTCTCGCTACCAACAGGCGTGGTTCCGCAGATGGGAACGGACTGGAGCCCGGTCGGACAAATTTATTTCTATACGCTGGAGAGCACGAATCCAGAGTATGACGTGATGAACCTGAAGACTCTGGAGACCTGGTCGATAGAGAAGAATCTGAAGTCCGTGCCGGGCGTGGTGGACATCAACCCGTTCGGAGGACCTACACGCGAATACCAGGTTCGCTTGGACCCGGACAAGCTGATCTCTTACGGGCTGAGCATCGGCCAGGTAGAGCAACAGCTCACGAGCAATAACGCCAACGCGGGCGGCAGCTTTATCGAATCCGGGTTGCAGCAAATCAACGTTCGCGAAGTGGGTATGGTCAGGAATCTGCAGGACATAGAAAACACAGTCATCACGACCAAGAGTGGCATGCCGCTGCGGGTAAAAGATATTGCCGTAGTCGAGCAGGGACCCCAGATACGGCTGGGCCAGTTTGGCCGGGCCACGCATTTACCGAACGGAAAAATTATCGACAACGACGACGTGGTTTCGGGGATAGCCGCGTTGCAAAAGGGCGACGATGCGCAGCCCACGATGGACGGGATTCATCAGAAGGTAAAGGAGCTGAACGATCAGATTCTTCCGGCGGGGGTGAAAATCCACCCCTTCATCGATCGCAGCGACCTGCTCCGCTTCACCACACATACGGTTCTGCATAACCTGACCGCGGGCATGATCCTGGTCGTCATTATTCTTTTTCTCTTCCTCGGCAACGTGCGCGGCGCGCTTATTGTAGCGATCACGATCCCATTCTCGCTGCTGTTCGCGGCCATCTGCCTCGACCTGAAACATATTCCAGCCAATCTGCTTTCGCTGGGAGCGCTGGACTTTGGCATGGTTGTGGAGGGAGCCGTGGTGATGGTGGAAAACATTGTGCGCCACCTGACCCGCGAGGAGGAAGACGGGCGAACGGTGCGTGAAAAGATCACGGAAGCGGCGCACGAAGTGCAGCGACCAGTCTTTTACGCCATTGCCATCATCATCACGGCCTATCTTCCCATTTTTTCACTTCAAGCCGTGGAAGGCCGCGTCTTTCGTCCCATGGCTTGGACTGTAGCCTTTGCCCTGTTAGGGGCGCTGATATTTTCAATAGTTCTGGCCCCGGTGCTTTCCAGCTTCCTGCTAAGCAAGGGAGCGACCGAATGGAAGAATCCGGTGATGGAGTATTTGCGGGATCGCTACCGCAGCGGGGTCACCTGGACCATTCATCATCGAGGGGTAATGCTGACCGGAGGTTTGGCTGCGCTTGTCCTGGCGGTCTTTCTGGTTTTCAGCGGCGTCATCGGCTCCGAGTTTCTTCCTCATCTGGACGAGGGCGCGCTTTGGGTGCGCGGCACTCTTGAGCAAAGTGCGGGTCCTACCGAGGGCATCCGCGTGGCGAACGAGGCGAGAGTTATCCTGTGCTCGTTTCCCGAAGCTACCGACTGTACCAGCGAAGTGGGCCGGCCTGACGACGGAACAGACCATACCGGCTTTTTCAATACAGAGTACTTTGTCGGGCTGAAACCGAAGGAAGAATGGCGTCCTGTTTTTCACGAGAACAAGGGCAATCTGATTGCGGCCATGAGCCTTGAGCTGGAGAAGAAGTTTCCCGGCGTGAGCTGGGGATTTTCTCAGCCCATCGAGGACAACATGGAGGAGGCGGTGAGCGGCGTGAAGGGCGAGCTGGCCACCAAAGTTTATGGCGAGGACCTGCACGTGCTGGAGGACAAGGCCAACGAGATTGCGGCTATCATGAGCAAGGTCAAGGGAGTCGAGGACCTGGGAGTTCTTCAGGTCACGGGTCAGCCGGACTTGAATTACATGGTGGATCGCGCCGCGGCCGCACGGTGGCGGATTAACGTGGCAGACATCCAGGATGCCATCCAGACCGCGGTTGGCGGCACTGCTCTGACCCAGGTGTTGCACGGTGAAGAGGTTTATAACCTGACGCTGCGTTATCTGCCCCAGTACCGGAACACGCGGGAAGCGATCGACAGCATTCGCCTGATTGCGCCATCGGGGGAGCGGGTTTCGCTGGCCCAGCTATGCAAGGTGCGGGAAGCAGATGAAGGGTCCGAAATTTATCGCGAAAATAACCAGCGCTATGTGGCGATCAAGTACAGTGTCCGTGACCGCGCCCTGGGCGATGCGGTGCGAGAGGCCATTCAGAAGGTAAATGCGCAGGTGAAACTCCCGCGCGGCTATCACATTGGCTGGGAGGGCGAATACCAGAGCGAATTGCGCGCCGCCGCTCGGATGATGCTGATTGTGCCGCTTACCGCGTTGCTGATCTTCATCATTCTGTACAGCATGTACAAATCGTTCAAGTGGGCAATTCTGATTTTGGCCACTGTGGCCATGGCCAGCATCGGAGGGTTGCTCGTGCTGCTGGTTACCGGCACCGAGTTCAGCGTTTCTTCGGAAGTGGGCTTTCTGGCGCTCTTCGGGGTCTCTGTCCAGTCAGGCATCATCCTGCTGGAATACATTAATCAACTGCGGGTGCGGGGCCATTCGATTGAGGATGCAGCGGTGGAAGGATCTGTCGTGCGCCTGCGCCCCATCATGATGACCATGCTGGTGGCCACGCTGGGACTGCTGCCGGCCGCCATGTCTCACGGCATCGGATCCGACTCGCAGCGCCCGTTTGCTATTGTCATTGTCGGCGGACTGATGACCAATCTGGTGATGAGCATCTTTCTGCTCCCGACGCTTTACGTTTGGATAGCCCGAGAAAATGACGTGCTGCCAAAGGCAGACGATACGCAGGATGTATAAGGAACTTTGCGGAGATATGTCCCGGAGTGGTGAGCACGCGTTCCGGGGCTGAAGCCCGCAGCAGATCAGCTGGCTTTATGCGGGGGTTGAAACCCCCGCTTCCCTCCGATTCGGCCAGGCGCGCCTCGTTCTTACTTAGTGTTCGGCTGAGCTTGTTGATTCGCCTTATTGCCATCCCGGGTCTGAGCGTCGAGACCGTGGGTGGGATCGCGGTGCAGGAATTTGCGCGAGATATCTGGCCAGAACTCCTGAAAGATCGAGCCGAAGCCGCCCTCGGCAGTGACGATAAAGCCGTTGCTGAATGTCTGGCCAATGCCAGCGCCGCTGGACGGATAGTAGAGGTTGGAGATGGCGCCAGCGATGATGTTGCCGCCAACGTTGGAGTAGTTGGGCTCCCACTTGTGTGTATTGTCGTGTTTGGCCATGACGTTCGTGGCCAGGGAATAGAGTATGCGGTGAGTGGTGGTTCCATGGCCCAGGCGGAAGTAGCGCGGGTCCTGGTGAAGGATGGAAGGCAGGATGCCGTTGCCGATTATGCCTCCGTCAAAGGCGTCGAGGTAGGCCGCGCCGGACCGCTTGCCGTAGCCTTCAGCGCCCCAACCGAAGCCGGGGTCGTCATCCAGGGCCTCGCGGTAGCCGGCAACGACAAATGCCGCGGCGAAAGCGACGGGGTCGACCTGGGAGTGAAAAGCGAGCTTCATCTTCTGGCCCGCGGTCATGGAGACGGCGTCGGCGCGATAAGAGACATTGAATGCGGGCACAACGCCAACGGTTCTCTGCTTCTCCTGTTCCTTGATCTGCTCTTCAGCTTTTTCGTATTGAGTCTTCTTGTCGGTGGGTTGTTGCACGGCGGTTTGCGAACTCGAGCTGCCCTGGGGAGCGGGAGGCTGAGCCGGTGTGGCGCTCGGAGCCGGCGGCGGAGTGGTCTGGTTTTGGCCGGCGGGAGCCTGCTGCTCCGGCGGGTCGGCTTCAGCGACTGCATACTGCGGCTGCGGCGCCTCGGGGAGTGCGCGAGCGGCAGCTGACCCGGAGGCCAGTTCCTGAGCAAGAACAGAAGAGGGCAGCACCAACAGGCAAAGACCGGCTGCGAGCGTTGCAGGAAGAAGACAAGAGCCTAAGCGCATTAATTCACCAAAGATAGAGTGGACGCCCCGCATGCTTGTTCTCCCGTGAGGGCAAACCGGCAGGCAGGGCTATGTATAAGGTTAAATCACCGAGCACAGCTGGTGCCGGCAATGCGACCATTTCGCAGCGCTTCTCATGGAGTGTGAACAATTGCGGGATCAATGCCGCCCGCGCCCATGAGAACCAGCGAACGTTGTGCAAAGGGCGAATAGACGAGAAGCGTGGCGCAGGCCAGCGCCAGTCCAAAATTGATGTGGTGCAAGAGCAGGAAGGGCGAAAGCGACCACAACTCATCTAGAACGAGGAGGAACGGCCAAATCCTGAGAAATTTTTCACGTGCTCCGGGCGCATGGAAGAGCGCGGCGGAGAGCACAAAGGCACGGACGGGAATCAGAATTGCAGCTGTCATAATCAGGATGGTCATGGCCTGAGTTGCGCGGGGGAGCGGCGAGAAGAGATCCGCAATCTCCGCGAGATTTGCCAACGCTCCTATATAGAAGCCCAGATACATACACTGCAACAGGATGAAGAGCGTTTGCACAACCGGGTAGGAGGCTTTGGGAAGTTCCTGCGGGGTGGCCAGAATCCGGAAACGAGGATTGGATTCAGGCACGGCAGGAACCGCGGCCTGGTCTGTCGCTACTTGTTCGGATGTAATTGGGGATGGATCTTCTTTGAGAGGGATGCGTTCAACAGGAGCGACGAAGCGATAGCCGCGTCGGGCCAGGGTTTCAACGAATCGCGGGTTGCTCGCCGTGTCCCCGAGTGCTTCGCGGATGCGATTTACCGCGGAGTTTACGCCGTGGTCAAAATCGATAAAAGTCCCGTCGGGCCACAGAGCCTGTGAGATTTCTTCACGAGTAAGAAGCTGACCGGGATTCGCCAGGAGCATGAGGAGCACCTGAAAGGGCTGCGCGTTCAGCTTAACGCGTACACCCCGCTTGCGAAGCTCACCCGTGGCAGCGTCCGCTTCATACGATCCAAAGCGATAACGCAAGGCTGGCTGTGGGTCTGTCATCTCTGATGACCAGTGTATCCGATGGCGAGCGCCATCCAGCGTAAAGTATAACTTCTCCGAAGCCTAATTGCTGCAGTCAGTTGCGCGGCTAGAAACAATCTTCAACAAATGAGATTCCATGCATTGCTCTCGAAAGCCTGGGCAGCGTAAGGTGCTGTTCATGACGCAACACAAACAATCTGAAGCGCGAAGATTTCTGGCTGGTTCTGTTCTGTCCAGGCTTATTGCCTTATTGGTTTTGACGGCCGCTCCTGGCCAGGTTGCGGGAGAGCCGGCGCCAGAGGCTATTGCAGCTTTCAACTCATATATCAGGGCGGTGGAGTCGCGGCTCGCCCAGCAGCATCGGTCGCAAAATGGCTTTCTTGCTCCGTCGGCTTTGGGACAGGAAAACGAGATGCGGCTGAGGCGAGGCGAGTTGATTGTGGAGAAGATCACTCCTTCAACGAGCTCGGAATTGCCCGGAGCGATGTTGCACCACTGGCGTGGCACCGCGTTTGCCGCCGGGGCCACGGCTGCGGATTTTGAGCGGCTGATGAAAAATTTCAACGCTTATCCGCAACACTTTTCGCCGCAAGTGGTCCAGGCAAGAACCCTGACGCAACAGGGTGATCGCTTTCAGGCGTCGATGCGTGTGCGCCAGCGGCACGTGATCACGGTGGTAATGGATACGAGCTACGACGTTGCTTTTGGACGGCTGGATGCGCGCCACGGATACAGCGTCTCGCGTAGCACGCGGATTGCGGAAATAGACTCGCCCGGCACGAGCCGGGAACGCGCACTGAATTCCGGCGAAGAACACGGCTTTCTTTGGCGGCTGAATACTTATTGGAGTTACGAGGAGCGAGACGGCGGGCTTTACTTGCAGATCGAGTCAGTCTCGCTGACGCGCTCGATTCCGACTGGGCTTGGCTGGGCGATTGGACCGTTTGTGGAGAGCGTTCCGCGCGAGTCGCTGGAATTCACATTGCGATCGACATGCAATGCGCTGCGGAGATAGGGGCTGAAGGAATTTTTAGGCAGGTTTTTGCAGCGAGCCAACATTCTCTCCGGGGCTAAAGCCCGCGTGGGTTCTGTTGGCATTGTGCGGGGGTTGAAACCTCCGCCTCCCTCCGGATCGAGTCTTTTGACAGATTGTTTAGCAAGCACCTTTCAAAACTTCGATTTATTCAGAGAACCAAGAAGCAGCGATCGGAAAGGAGACGAGGATGAATGCTCATGCAGCCACAGCGAAGGATGAAGTGGTCTTTGCATCGGCGCAGCGTGTGAATGATGCACTGACTGCTCGAATGGAGAAGCGTGCGTTGCAGTGGATGGCCGAGAGAGCGCCGAATTGGGTGAGCTCGGACCAACTGACTCTGTTGGGGTTTTGCGCACAGGTGGCGGCCGGAATAGGCTATGCATTGTCTCGATACAACCGCTATGCTCTACTGCTGGTGATTCTGTGCGTCGTGCTCAACTGGTTCGGAGACAGCATGGATGGGACACTGGCCCGAGCGCGCCGGCAACAGCGCCCGCGCTATGGATTCTACGTGGATCACATGGCGGATATCTTTGGAGCAACTGCGCTGATGTGCGGACTGGGCTTCTCCGGATTCTTGCATTGGCAGACAGCTGTCGCCATGCTGGTGGCGTTTCTGCTGCTGTCGAGCGAAAGCTACCTGGCCACATATACTTTGACCTGCTTTCAACTTTCGCAAGGGATTTTCGGCCCCACAGAGATTCGGATTCTGCTGATTATCGGCAACCTGGCGCTGCTGCACAGCCCTTATTCGACGCTGTTCGGGCATAAGGTGCTGTTGTTTGATCTGGGCGGAACGATCGCGGCAGCGAGCATGCTCGCGATGGCGATTGCCGTCACCGTGCGGCATATGGTGCAACTCTACCGGCAGGAACCGCTGCCGTGAAAACGTTCATTCGCTGGGGCAAGTTCAACCTGGTGGGAGCGATGGGGATGGCGGTGCAGCTTGGCACGCTGGCTCTGCTGGAGCGTTTGATCGCGGGCCACTACCTTTATGCTTCCGCTGCAGCGCTGGAGATTACGCTGCTGCACAACTTTGTGTGGCACGTGCATTACACCTGGAGGGATCGCAGAGACGGCTCCGCGCTGCTGGCCCAGTTGACACGATTCCATCTTTCAAACGGACTGGTTTCGATGGTGGGAAACCTTGCGCTGATGCGAATATTGGTGGACGGCGCGCGCATGCCATTGTTCGCCGCGAATGGTGTTGCGATTCTGTGCTGCTCGATTATCAACTTCTTCCTCGGAGATAGCTGGGCGTTTCGAGATTCGGCAATGGCCGCGAGGCAATGACGCCCGGACGAGTTAGCGCGCGGTTTTTGGGTAATGGTTCAGTTTCCATAAACCTTCCATCCGGGGCTAAAGCCTGCGTCAGTTTTGCTGACTTTTTGCGGGGGTTGAAACCCCCGCCTGCCTCCGGACCTTTAAAGCCCGACTGATTTTGTCTTGTTTATGTACGGGCTAAACCCCGTACCCATCAAACTGGCCCAGCACTCGCCTTTATCCGTTTTGGTGAAACTACTTCCTGGCTGTGACCACCTCGAACTCGGCTTGCTGGTCGGCCAGTGAACTGCCGCCAATCCAGATCGTGTAATGGGTTGCTTCGATGGTTGGGATGCTCTCCAGGTTGAAGAAGGAGAGTTCGTCAAAGCCGAGCGGGAAGCTTACCTGCTTCGATTCACCAGGAGAGAGAGTTACGCGCGCGAACCCCTTGAGGCTGCGCACAGGTTGCTCGATGCTGGCGCCGAGGTTGCGCACGTAGCACTGGACCACCTCGGTGGCTGCGCGATTGCCGGTGTTGGTGACGGTTGCGGTCGCTTCGAGAAGAGGCGTGCCGCGATTGGCGAGCGCCTGCGCAAGCGGAATCGCGGTCTTCGAAACCTTGACGTCGCGGTAAGAGAAGCTGGAATAGGAAAGTCCAAAGCCGAAGGGGTAGAGCGCACTGTTAGGCACATCGATGTAGCGGGAAAAGAAGCGCTCTTCGCCGACGGGAGGCCTGGAGAGGTCGATTCCCGTGGGTGGACGACCCGTGGGGAGCTGGTTGTAATAGAGCGGCTCCTGGCCGACAGCGCGGGGAAAGCTCATGGGCAGCTTGCCGCTGGGCGATACATCTCCGTCAAGAACGTTGATTATGGCGTGGCCGGCTTCGGTTCCGGGGAACCAGGCTTCGAGGATGGCAGGGAGGTGTTGGGCGGCCCAGTTGAGCACCAGGGGACGACCGGAGAAAATGAGCAGAACGACAGGCTTGCCGGTGGCGGCGACTGCCTCAAGAAGTTGCTGCTGGTTGCCGGGCAGGTTGAGATGCACGCGTGAGCCTGCCTCGCCGCTCATGGCGCTGGACTCGCCCAGGGCGAGGATGACGACATCGGCCGATGTGGCCGCAGCGATAGCTTCTGGGAAGCCGGCTTGCGATGCGCCGTCGATTTCGGTTCCTTTGGAGTAAAGCAGCGTGCCACCGACTTGCTTAGCGCGCTCTTCCAGCGCCTGGCGGAGGGTGATGATGTCGTGAAGAACGGGCGAGCCGCTCCATGAGCCCACCATGTTTTTAGCATCGTCGGCGAGCGGCCCGATGAGAGCGACACGCTTGAAAGCGGGTGAGAGCGGGAGCAGTGGCGAGCCGCCGGCGAGTTTGTCGTTCTGGAGCAAGACGAAGGATTCTTCAGCAGCTTTGCGGACGAGCGGCCGATTGGCTGCGAGGGCCGCTGTGACCTCAACGCCCTGTGCGTAGGGATGCTCAAAGAGGCCGGCGGCGAACTTGACCCGCAGGACGCGGCGCACGGCCTCATCGACCACGCTGATGGGAACCTGGCCGGAGCGGATAAGCTCGGGCAACTCGGTGTCGTAAACGTGCGACATCATATCGATATCGACGCCGGCGGTGAGGGCTTCGCGGGCTGCTGCGGCGGAATCGAGCGCAACGCCATGGTTGATGAGTTCCCGAACCGCATCATAATCGCTGATGACAAAGCCGTTGAATCCCCATTCCCTGCGCAGGATGTCAGTGAGCAGAAAATGATTGGCGCTGGAGGGCACGCCGTTGAGGGAGTTGAAGGCGCTCATGATGGTGGCTGCACCGGCCTCAACCGCAGCGTGGTAAGGCGGAAGATAGACTTGGCGGAGCGTGATGGGAGAGATATCCGCGGTGTTGTACTCGCGTCCGGCCTCGGCTGCGCCATAGGCGGCGAAATGCTTGACCGCAACGAGGACGCTGCCGGGTTTGGCGAGGTCATCTCCCTGATAGCCTTTGACACAGGCCCGCGCCATGGCCGCGCCGAGGTAGGGGTCTTCGCCGGCGCCTTCCACGGTGCGTCCCCAACGGGGGTCGCGGCTGATGTCGACCATGGGCGAATAAACCCAGCGGATGCCGGCAGTAACAGACTCTTCAGCCGACATACGCGAAAGGGCGGCGGCCAGATCCGGATCGAAGGTGGCGGCCACGGCCAGCGGCACGGGATAGATGGTGCGATAGCCGTGAATGACATCCGCGCCGAAGAGCAGAGGAATGTGCAAGCGGCTTTTGTCGACCGCAAGATGCTGATAGGTATCAGAGTGCTGAGCGCCGATGGTGTTGAGCATGGAGCCAAGGCGGCCCTCGGCAATCAGTTGCTTGACGTTGACATGATTGCCCGTGTCGGGATTCAGCGCGACTAGGCCTGGGTTGTTCGCTCCTGGCGGCGCAGGCTGGCCTGCCAATGGCGTGAGTACGGCGGCGGCGTTGCCGGTGTCGTTGTATTGGACGAGCTGCCCGATCTTTTCTTCAAGCGTCATCTGGCGGAGCAGACGATTGACACGGGCCTCGATCGCGGGATTGGCAAGCTGCGAGTTGGACGGGGGCGCGAGCTGTGCGGCACGGGGCCGAAGAGCGGGAGTGGTTGCCTGCGAAGCCACGTTCGAAGGGAAGCATGCCAGGAGTACAGCGGAAGCGAGGGCGAAGCGAAAGCGCGAGTTCGCCGTGGAAGCGGAGGCGAGAATCTCGACAAGGCTAATAGAATTGCGAATTATCGAATTCATACGCGACACACTATTTCTCCGGCGCAGATTCAATGAAGCGCGCACCGATTGCCAGCGGGGTTAGGGCAGAGATTTGGCTGAGCACCGTGGGCGATCGTCCTCTTTGTTGGCCCGGGGGAGGAATAGCCAACGGATGCGCAATCGTTTGCGCTTAGAGATTTTGTATCATTTGCAATTGCAAACAGTCAAACAAAAACGATAGCGGGAGTGGGGGAAATTGAAGAAGCATTCCCTCTGGGGCTAAGTCCTCGTTGATTTTGGCGGGCTTATGTTCGAACTGATGCCCGTACCCTTCAAGCAGCGGGCGGTTTGACACTCAAAATGAGCGAATGGTATCAATACCCAATGCACAATCGATTGCGCATGTGCGCCTCCTGACCTCCCAAGCACAGGCTTGAAAGCTGAAAGGGCATGGGGATTCAATGAGAGAACGAAGCGGCAGTTGGCACGCAGCTCCCGGTTCCGGCGTGTGGACAATGAGCCGGCGTCAGGCACTCAAATTGATGGCTGGAGCAACGGGTAGCGCGATGGCGGCAGCGACGGGATGCGGAGGCGGCGGACAGACGACGACACCTCCCGCCCCGCCCACGCCGCCCTCGTTACCGGTAGGGGTCTTTAGCCCGACCGCGGGGGACCTGGCTTTTTTGGATGCTCTGGAACAGCAAGGCTGCCTTTACTTCTGGGAGCAGGCGAGCCCTGTGACCGGACAAGTGCTGGATCACGCGGCCAACAACTTGAGCGGACAGATGGACCCGACCACCACCCAGGCCAGCATTGCAGCCACCGGGTTTGGGCTGACTGCGTTGTGCATTGCCGACCAGCGCGGCTACCTGACCGGCGTAGCCCATGCGCAGATTGTGGCGCGAGTGCAAACCACGCTGAGTTTTCATCTGAACAACATGCAGAATGAAAACGGATTCTTCTATCACTTCAATGACGTGAACACAGGCGCGCCTCTCTCCGGCTCAGAGGTATCGTCGATAGATACGGCGTGGCTGATGTGTGGCGCGCTCGCGGCACGGGCCTATTTCAACGACGCGACAATTACATCGCTGGCCACGGAACTTTATGAGCGCGTGAACTGGCCGTGGATGCTGAATGGCGGAAAGACTTTCGCGCAGGCATGGTATCCGGCCACAGCGACTAATCCAGGTTTTTCATCTTCGCGCTACGATACTTATTGCGAACTTATGGCGCTTTATTTGCTGGCGATTGGTTCGCCGACTTATCCCATTGCGCCATCTTACTGGGCTAACATTGCGCGTCCGACGTTGACCTATGAGGGTTACAGTTACATCAGCAGCAACAGCGATCCGTTGTTTACGCACCAGTGGTCTCATGCGTGGTTCGATTTTCGCACCAAGAGCGACGCGTATGCCAACTACTTTACGAATTCAATTTATGCAACACAGGCCCACGAGACGTTTTGCATCATGACTTATCCGGACTGGTATGCGGAGGATTACTGGGGCATAACTTCCTCTGATTATGCAGGCGGGTATACTGCATGGGGCGGACCGCCGGCGCGGGGGCCGATTGATGGGACAGTGGTTCCGTGCGCAGCTGCCGGCTCTCTGGTTTTTTTGCCCAACGAGTGCCTCGAGGTTCTGGAAGCCCTGCACTCCAACTGGGGCGCGCAGGCCTGGGGGCGGTATGGGTTTGTGGATGCCTTCAATTCAAATTCTTCTCCGAAGTGGTATAACACGGATTGTTTGGGAATTGATCTGGGCATCTCGGTGCTGATGGCGGAGAATGTACGCACAGGGCTTGTGTGGAGTGCGTTTATGAGCAATCCGGAGCCGGTAAGCGCAATGCAGTTGGTTGGATTTCATTAGGAACGGCGTGGACAAAAAGGAACTAACGAGAATAGATGACCAAACGAAACTCTATGACGACGATAAGCCGGAGGCAAATGCTGATAGCGGCTGCCTGTGCAGCGGGATGCGCGCTTGCACCCAAGGGCATTGCTTTCGCGAGCGAGGCGTGGAAGCTATCCAAAGAGGATGAAGCTTTTCTGGATGACCTGGAACGGCAAGGCTGCTTGTACTTCTGGGAGCAGGCCAGCCCAAAAACTGGGCAGGCGCTGGATCGCGCACGAAACGATTTGGGCGGGGCGCGCGATCCGCGGCGCATGGCGAGCATTGCATCCACAGGCTTCGGGCTGACGGCGTTGTGCATTGCCGATCGTCGCGGCTATCTGCCTCATGCGCAGGTTGAGGAGCGCGTGAAGACGACACTGGAGTGGCATCTGAACAAGATGCCTGAGGTGCATGGCTTTTTTTATCACTTCGCGGATATTGAGACTGGCGAGCGTTACCGCAGGGTGGAACTTTCTTCGATTGATACCTCGCTGCTGTTATGCGGCGTACTAACGGCGCGCGCGTATTTTGATAACCCGCACATTCAATCGTTGGCGCAGCAGATTTACGAGCGGGTGGATTGGCCGTGGATGCTGAACGACGGCGAGACATTTTCGATGGGATGGAAGCCGGACACGGGTTTCCTGACTGCACGTTGGGCGCGGTATTGCGAATTGATGATGATTTATCTGCTGGCGATTGGTTCGCCCGCCCATCCCGTGGCGCCGAGTTACTGGAATAACTTTACGCGGCCCGTCATTCATTACAAGGGATATGACTACATCAGCGGAAATGATCCTTTGTTTACGCATCAGTATTCGCAGGCATGGTTTGACTTTCGCGGCAAACGTGACGGCTATGCGGACTACTTTCAGAATTCCGTGACGGCTACGCGCGCACACAAGGCTTTTTGCCTTTCTTATCCGGAGTGGTACAGCGAGGATTACTGGGGCATCACGGCCTCGGATTCAGCGCATGGGTATACCGCATGGGGCGGACCGCCGGCACAGGGACGGATCGACGGGACGGTTGTGCCTTCGGCGGCGGCTGGTTCGCTGGCCTTTGTGCCTGCCGATTGCCTTTCAGTTTTGCGCGCGATGCGCTCGAGATGGGGGAAGCAGGCCTGGGGACGCTATGGATTTGTGGATGCCTTTCATCCCGCCGCGAACTGGTATGACGCGGATGTGCTGGGGATCGATCAGGGCATTTCGGTTTTGATGGCGGAGAATCTGCGCTCCGAGTTGGTGTGGAGCACATTCATGCGCAACCCGGAATGTGTGAAAGCCATGCAGCTGGTTGGGTTTCAAGGGAAGGGGCTGCCGGGCTGAGCCGGACTCCACCCGACTCCTGCTTGATAGGCCGGCTCTCGCAAAGATTTGTGCTTTTTTCCGCCTTTGCATGCTATGGCGCGTTATTCTTGTGAATAATCAAGTGGTGAAAAAGAATCTGAAGCCGATTACGCTGAAAGAGTTCGCAGCAATTCTGGAACTCTCGCAGTCCACCGTTTCGCGCATCATCAATGGCGCGGGAGGAGCGCACCGCATTGCCGAAGAGACGCAGCAGCGTGTGCTTCATGCTGCCGCGCTGTATGGCTACACGGCCAATTCCGTGGCCAGAAGCCTGCGCCAAAAGCGAAGCTACACGATCGGCGTGATTGTTCCCGAGATAAGCGACGGCTATTCGACGGCCGTGCTGAGCGGCATCGAGGATGAGTTGCTAAAAGACGGCTTCTTCTACTTTGTCGTCAGCCACAGGCACCGCGCGGAACTGTTGGAGGGCTATCCGCGCATGATGCTGGCCCGGTCAGTGGAAGGCATCATCGCCGTCGATTCGGCTATAGAAGAGGAACTGCCGGTTCCGCTCGTCTCGGTATCAGGCCACAAGCGCCGCGAAGGAGTGATCAACATCGAGCTGCACCACGAGCAGGCCGCGCACCTTGCGCTTTCGCATTTGCAGTCCTTGGGGCACAAACGCATTGCCTTCATCAAAGGACAAGGCTTCAGCTCCGATACAAATCCGCGCTGGCAGGCGATTGTAGAGATGGCCAAGAGCCTGGGCATCGCGATTGACCCGCGGCTGGTGGTGCAGTTGCAAAGCCCGGAGGCAGGCCCAGGACCAGGCATTGAAGTGACGCGGGAACTGCTCGGGACCGGGCAGCCCTTCACGGCAATCTTCGCCTTCAACGACATCACGGCGATTGGAGCAATTGTCGCTCTGAAGGAATCGGGCCTGCGCATTCCCAAAGACGTTTCGGTGGTCGGCTTTGACGACGTGCTGGTAGCTTCAACAAACAACCCGCCGCTCACTACGATTCATCAGCCGTTGCGAGGCATGGGACAAGCCGCAGCCAGTACGCTGCTGGGACTCATCCGGGACGATATACCTCATCCGCACCCGGCTGTCATCACCGTCTATCCCAGACTGGTAGTACGCAAATCCACGGGCCATGTGGCCACGCACAATGCAGAGCTGGTGCCGGCTAACCCACAAGCCGATTAGCCCTGTCTTCTCTCCCGCGCCCATTGGCAGGGTGAAGATATCCAGACAAAAGAAGAAGGGTGCGCGACGCGCACCCTTCAAGTGTGGAATTCAGAGACAGTTAGAAGCTAAATCGCGCCTGGAAGGAGATGGTGCGCGAGCCAAGTCCAGAGTTAGCCAGCCCGAAGTTAGGCGCATTGATGTTGGCCGAGATGCTGCTTGTGTTGATGTTCAAAAGATTGAAAAGATTATAGGCGTCCATGCGAATTTCGACCTTGCCGTTTTCGCCCAGAACCCTAGCCTTTGGCAAACCAAAGGCCTTTGTCAGCGACAGATCAATATCCCGATATCCCGGACCGTTGAAGGAGTTGCGTGCAAGCCCCGGAGGTGGTGGCATAGCGTCGGATGCTCCTCCCACGTTTGCGGCATTTGGCTCGGCTGCGGAGTAATCCGCCATCGAGAAGTACTTGTTGGAGTATGAATGCGCGCCCTGAACCGCACCCGTGTCGATGCCAGGGTAGTTGGCCGACGTAGATTCGAAGGCGCTGTTGCTGGTGCTGCTGCCCGCGCCGCCCAGATACGTAGGCTGCAACCCTCCGTTGTAGAAGGCCCCAGGGAAATAAAGCGAGTCTGTGGGATACTTCGGCGTCCACCCAAAACCGGTGTGAAGCGTCATGATGCCGCTTAGCGACCAACCTCCGACTGCCTTCTCCATCCAGTTCTGGCTGCCATGGAAGATGACCGGCTGCCACAACCCATAGAGCTTGAGGCTCTTACCAATGTTGAAATCAGAGCGTCCGTAAGAGGCGTGATGGTTGTACGGATACTGGTTGATAAAGTAGGGGCCTGAACCGTTGTCCATGCTCTTGGCCCAGGCGAACTGCGCATTTGCCGAGTAGCGATGCGCGAACTGGTGTTTCAGTTCCGCCAACATCTCATTGTTGTTGGAAGCGGCATAATTCCCGAAATCCATTTCGTTGGTTATCAGGGGGTTGAAGGCCACGCTGGTGGCTGCCGCAACCGCCAGATCACTGAACCAGGTGATGAGGTGGTGCGCTGAACTTCCCTGATAACCCAGACTTGCGACGAGATCGTGGCCGAGATTGTACTCAGTTGTCAGTGAGTAGTGCTCGGAATATGCAGTCTTAATGTTTGCGGGGAGAGCCCAGGGAAAGGCGTTCCCTCCGACGGGAAGGTTTTGGGCGTTATACAGGGTGATGGTATGCGGGTTCGATACGAAACCATTCAAGGAAGTAGGGCTGCTCGAAATCCCGTAAATAATGTCGGGATTTATCGCGGCTGGCGAAGCGCTGGCAAAGTCGTAATAGCCTGCTCCCGGAGGATTGGCGTCTATGTTTGTTGAAATGGCAATCATTTCCTGGTTGTAGTTCAGGCCGTATCCACCACGAAGAACCAGCTTGCCCTTGAATAGATCCGGACTCCAGTTGAAGCCGATCTGAGGGCCGAAGTTGCCCTTCTGCGGCGACCACGCATTGCCGCCTTGCCTCATGTTGATTCCGGTCAAGTAATTGGCGCCTGTACCGAACTCTACGATGCTCAGGTTGTTTTGCTTGTCATAGATTGATCCGTAGTACTCGTAGCGCAGCCCGAGATTGACTGTGAGATTCGGCCGGAACTTCCAGTCGTCCTGAACAAAGAAGCCAAAGATGTTCGCGCGGACGTCCTGGCGATTAGCTCCCGGAAATCCTGTCACGGTATTGAAATTTCCTGACTCTTCGTTCGGAGCGTCATTGAGGAAGTCCCACACGTTGTAGAAGTTGTAATTGGGGCGCCCGACGGGATTGTTGAGGAAGTATAGACGGGTCAGTTCACCGCCGAACTTGACGGTATGACGGTTAGAGACCTTGGTTGCAACATCCTTGTATTCGAAGGTCCACTGATCCAGATCGCTTCCCAAGGCCGAGCCTAACTGATTCAAGCCGGTGCTGCCTGGGGCACTGGGCGACCAGCTCAATTGAGGCAGGCCGACCGGCGACTGGGGGTTGGAGGCAATTTCGTTATAACGCCATCCCGCGGCATTGGCTCGTGCTTCATTCAGGAGGGTAGGCGAAAACGTGTGGTTCCAGATGAGGGAGAGGGCGTCATGGATCTCGTCGTGATTGAAGAGGTTATAGGCGCGATCGCCTCCGTTGTAGTCCGATTTAGTCATTGGTTGCACGTAGACGGCGAAAGCTGCGTGGTCCTTGCTGGTAACGTCGGCATCCAGCCGCCCGTTGTATTGGGCATAAACAATCGTAGTGGGATTGACCGTGTTGTAATCCGCAATATCGGCAACCGTGGATGATAATCCACCGCCTAAACCGGGTTGATTCGGATTGCTAGTCCAGGTGGGATCCTGCGAATGCAAAGGCGAGGTCATCGGGGAGCCAATATTCAGACCCTGCCCGGCGATGGTAATGCACGAGGTGTTCTCGATGAGTCCGGCACTTGTGCAGGTTTGCGGAATGATTCCAGACGAAACGACCGCTGCTCCAGGAAAAGTGAGGTATTTCGAGGCAATGCTTCCGGAGGGCGCCAGACCGTCAAAGGCCGTGGTGTCGTACCAGCCTGTACCTGGGACAGAATGATTTTCCCTCATTCCCTCGTAGGCGAAGAATCCGAAGAGTTTGTTCTTCCAGAACGGGCCGCCAACGCTGCCGCCAAACTGATTGTACAGATTGCCATCCCTATTCAAGCCCTTTTGCAGCGCACAAGGAGTTTGGCTGGTCGTATCGCATACGTTAAACGTGGACGGCCCGTTATAACGCTGATAGGCATTGAGGCCCGGGCGATGAGCCGTAAAGAAGGCGCTGCCGTGGTATTCATTGCTGCCGCTCTTTGAGGTCACTTGGGTGACAGCGCCACTGAAGCGGCCATTTTCAGCGTCATATTCGTTGGTGCTGATTTTGACGCTGGCGACCGATTCCTCGGTAGGCGTGATAACCGTAGTTCCGCCCCATACGGCGCTCACCGTGCTGATGCCGTCGATGGAGATACTGTTGGTTTCGACATGCCCACCGTTGGCATTCAACTGGGGACCATTCTCCGTCTGGAAGATGCCCTGACCTGATCCGGATCCGCCCGGACCCTGATTGCCAGGAAGGTTGAAGGTGCCTCCGCCGCCACTCTGCGCGCCGTCTGAGAAGGCTCCCGGTGCGAGCTGACTCAGTTGGAAGACATCTCGCCCAAAGGTGATCATATGGTCGATTTGATTGCTACTGATGACCGTAGTGTTGTTCGCGGTTTCTGTATCCATGGCCGGCGTAAGAGAGGCGTTAACGGAGACCGACTGCGTAACGGAGCCAAGCTCCATTTGAATGGTTAACGCATTAGCCTGCTCGGGAATCAGTTGCAGATCATTGAGGACTTTCTTTTTGAATCCATCTTTCTCGACGACCAGATTAAAGTGAGCGGCGGGAAGAGCATTGAAGTTGAAGATACCTTCGTCATTGCTTGTTCTAACCACGGTCTCGTTGGTTGCCGCGTTTGTGAGGGTAAGGGTTGCGCCTGGAATGACTGCGCCCGATGAATCGGTCACAGTACCCTGGATGGATGTACGGAACTGGGCTTGAGTGGGGACGGCAAACAAAGCCGGCAAGAGAAACACCGCCAGCCATGTGGAAGTCCGCGCGGACAACTGCCGCACGATTTTCCATCTCTGATTAGTAACTCTTGCTGATTCAAAGAGTTGCATATTACCTCCTAATGAATCTGCTGCGCACGTTTGGGGAAGAGGAACGCCCAGTGGGGAACACTGGGCAACTTGCACAATGCGCAACCGATTGCGCACGGGAATATTGTTACTCCTATCATGATTTTGTTGTCAACTGTCTTTTTTGGGGGGCGGTTAGCCGGGCGTCGCGACGAGCCAGGCCCCTATATATTGGTCTGATGACCTGTTGCGTACGCTACGAGGAACGCGCTCTGTGTGAAGAGCGGCCAGGCAACCCTCACTCTTGCGGCACACAAGGAGCGAAGGGATGAGCCGGCTGCGCGGCGAGTTCGAGGTCTTTCTTCGTTGTTCCCGCTCCATGCAGATTCTGCTCGTGTCGAACATGATCTACGCCCTGGTGCTGCCGGTGCTTGAGGTTTTTGTGGCATCGTATGTCATGCGGAATTCGCACGATGTCTCGCGGGTTGTCACCTACCAATTGGCGCTCTATGCGGCCACGCCTGTTGCGTTCTACCTGAATGGCATCCTGATGGGCCGCGTTGAAGCGAAGCATTTGTACGCCGCCGGGATGGTGCTTTCGGGGATGGCGATGATGCTGTTAATGCGCTCAGGCGTGCTGACGCTGGTGGGCGTTGCGACCGCGGGCGTGGCGATGGGACTGGCTACAGGCCTTTTCTGGGCAAATCGCGGATTTCTGGCGTTGGCCACGACCAACGACGGCAACCGCAACTACTACTATGGGGTCGAGTTGTTCTTTGCCGCACTTGCCTCTGTCGCGGTTCCGGCGTTGATAGGCTGGTTCATTAGCGGCGTCACTAGCTCGGGCTGGCTGGGCGGAGGCGCCAACAGCGCCTATCGCATTGTGGCGATGACTGTCTTTGGACTTACCTGTCTATCCGCTTTTCTGCTTGAAAGGGGAAGCTTTCGCAATCCCAGCCACACGCAATTTATCTTTTTCCGGTTTCACGCGTTATGGAGACGGATGCTGGAATTGTCTGTGCTGAAGGGTTTGGCACAGGGATATATGCTGACGACGCCGGCAATGCTGATCATGTTGTTGGTGGGCCAAGAGGGAACGCTGGGCGCGACACAAGCCATCGGCGGCGTTCTTACTGCGTGCCTGCTGTATACGGTGGGACGCATTACGGCGCCACGCCATCGCAGGATGGTTTTTGCGGCTGGGTTGCTTTTGTACCTGCTGGGCGCCCTCAGCAACGCATTGCTATTCAACGCCGTGGGCGTGCTGATTTTTATCGGGTGCCTGGCGCTGGCCAAACCGCTGCTGGATCTTGCCTACAATCCAATCGAGTTTGAGGTGGTGGATGCAATCTCGCAGATGGAGAAGCGGAATGAATACGCATATCTCTTCAACCATGAAATCGCGCTTTTTATTGGACGCGGCTCTGGATGCCTGTTGTTTCTGGCGATTGCTCACTGGTGGTCCGGTGTAGCGGCGCTGAAATACGCATTGGTGGTGGTAACGCTGGCGCAAGTGTTTTCCATCCGGGTAGCGAGCCAGATTTCGCAGGGATTGAAAGGGACGGGACGCACTCCGCTGGTTGGATTCGTCGGGCCAATCGCGGGATCGTGAGAACGCCGCATTCGATGGTCGGCGGGTGGAGAAGCACTCAATCCCGATCGAGATACCATGGAATGTTGATGACGATGATGCGCCGGTTGCCGCGCAGCAGCAGGATGACTTTCAACATATCGGCGCGGCGGTTATGGAGCAGGTTTTCCCACCAGTGGTAAACCACCAGCTCCGGCACCAGAACGCAGATTTTATTGAAGGTGGACTCGCGTTCCACGGAAAGAATGTAATCGACCATGGGCCCGAGGACATAGCGGAAGGGCGATTGCAGAATCTTGAGCGTGGGGACGCACTTGCCGGCGGCGCGCAAGGGCGCGGTCACATCGGTTTCCCATGCCGCTGAGATCGGGTCCGGCTCGTCGCCGGCCTGCACGTGTACGCAACGAATATCGTTGGACATGCCGAGAGCAAAGGAGAGCGCCTTCTCTGTAATGCGGCTCCAGCGGTCAATGGGCAGCACCACGATAGGTTGGCTGATTTGGGCGGGCGCGATGGGCCGGTCGAGCGCAGTGTCGCGGTCCACGCCAACGTAATGGCGGTGGACGGCGCGCATGAATAGGATCATGACAGCAATCAGGAGCGCGGTAATCCATGCGCCCTGCGCGAACTTGGCGACAAGTACCACCACGGCGGTGATGCCCGTAGCCACGGCTCCCAGCCCATTGACGGCCATGTGCCAAGGCGCGTTGCCTTGACGCTTCCAGTGCATCACCATGCCAGCCTGCGAGAGCGTGAAGGCCATGAAAGCGCCGACGGCGAAGAGCGGAATGAGCCGGTCAGTGACGCCGCCAAAGACGATCAGCAGCAGCGCGGTAAGCGCGACCAGAACATAAATTCCCCAGGAATAGAGCAGCCGGCGGCCGCGCAACAGAAAAACGTGGGGCATGTAGTCGTCGAGAGCGATGGCGCGGGTGAGGCGTGGAAAATCGGCAAAAGCGGTGTTGGCAGAGAGCGCGAGCACCAGCAGCACCGAAGCGATGGTGACATAGTAAAAGGCTCCATGACCCATGACGGCGCGCGTCAGCATGGAGAGCACGCTCTCGTAGCCGGGGCCGTCGGGGTTGGTGGCGGCGATGCCGTAGGCGCGGCATAGCAGAGCAATACCGGCAAGCAGCGTGGCCAGCAGGACGATGATGATGGTCAGTGTGATTTTGGCGTTCCTGCGCGTGTCGTCGCGGAAGGCCATTACGCCGTTGCTCACCGCCTCAACGCCGGTCATGGCGGTGCAGCCGGAAGAAAAGACTTTCAGAATCAGCCACAGGCTGACAGCCGTAGTAGCAGCGGGCAGCGGGGGCAGCGCCGTGACGGGGTGAGGCGGGCCAGCACTGTGGAGCACTTGCCATACCCCGACGCCGATGACAATCAAGAGGGTTCCAGTGAACAGGTAAGTGGGAATCATGAAGACCACGCCGGTATCGTGGACGCCGCGCATATTGATTACAGTCAAAACGACGAGCACGAACAGGCATAGTTGCAAGGTATAAGGCTGTAAGCCGGGAGCCGCGGAGATGAGCGCGCCAACGCCCGCCGAGATGCCCACGGCGGCAGTGAGCGTGTAGTCGATCATGAGAGCGGCCGCTGCAAATAATCCGGCGCCTTCACCGAGGTTTTGGCTGGCCACGGTGTAGGAGCCGCCGCCGCGAGGATAGGCGTCGATGGTCTGACGATAGCTGAAATAGACGATGACGAGCAACGTCACGATGGCCGCGCTGACCGGCACGATGTAGTGGACGCCGAGGAGGCCGAGCGGAATGAGCAAGGTTAGCGCGGCCTCGGGGCCGTATGCGGCGGAGCTGAGGGCGTCCAGCCCGAAGACAGGAATGCCAGCGACCGGGCCGATGTGTTCGGCGCGCTCTTCGCTGTTAGCCAGCGGTCGGCCAAAGAGCAGATTCAATACTCGTGAAGATGGGGCCATGTAATGTTATCCGGTAGTTGCGGAGCTGGGAAAGATGTGGCCGCCGAAAGCATTGTGTTGCCGGCAGCTATTGGAACCGCCGATAACTCGATCCTATACTATCTACGCGCTCAAACGCGCAGCACCCGGGCCCCGCTTTTCTCAAATGCAGCCACTGTTTCCTCCGGAGTTTTGATGTCTGTTATCACCAGGTGATGCAGTGCTTTTGGAATCAGTGCGCTCCCGATGCACTCACGACTGGAGCTGTTGGCGAGTCCGTTGCGAGCAGCAGGCTTTCGTTATCGGGAACCGGGAGGGTTGCTCGCGATTCGATGGGTATCGGCATTTGCGCTTCCAAGAAAGGCGTGACCGGCGGGCTTGCCCGAGGCCTGCCAAACCTTGACTGTTTCATAAACGATCGTGGTCCCATAGGTAACCGCGATCCACAGCACCACCGCCTCAATCGGCAATCCTGCCCATGCGCCTATAAACAGGCCCATCATTTCTCGCTGCTGATAACCCCACCAGCCATAAGGCACCGCCAGTGTTGCTTCCCAGAACATGCTGATCAGCAGGATCATGAAGATGGTCAGGCTGAAAGCCCGCCAGTTGATAAACCGCCGCGCGGCAGGGAAAAAGCTGGCGGAAGGAACCATGCCGCCAATGATCAGCACGGTGAAGTAACCTGGGAAACCCATTGGGAACGGCGAGCGCAGTTTCTTATACAGAATGGCCGCCGCGATCAACGCCAGCCCCACCAGCAGCGAAGCCGGGTGAAACTTGAGCAGGCGGCGGATTTGCGCGGATTCGCCCGCGTAGTCTCGCACGTTGTAGGCCGCCAGCCAGTATTCGCCCAGCCACACATAGATCAGAAGCACCGCGAGGAACCCAGTGAAATAGAAGACATATTCCTCCACGGGAACATTGCCACCTATGGCCGGAGCGCCGATCCCCACCGTCGCTCCGGCGTTGGGAAAGGTGAAGAATCGGTGGGCAAAGAAGAAGTCGAGACCGCACCCGATGGGCACCAGAATCCAAAGAGTTCGCCAGAAAGCGCGCCGCGGAGTTCGCACCCCTTCGCTGGGCAGAAACCACCCTCCGATTACCACAACCGGAACAACAAACAACAGCAGGCTCCAACTGTAGCCATACGGTGTGGGATTTGTACTGGGAATTTGCGCAACCGCGGCGACACGCACGGTGTGAAGGGTGATGCCCGCCGGGACCGCGACCATGGCGAGCATGGCCACGACAATCAAAGCGCTCACCTTCGGACATGGAGATTCAGCAGGCATGCATTGGAACCGGCGGCAGGTCGCCGCATTTGTGAAGATTCTACCCTGCCTCCACCCATCCTCGGCCATTATCTTTTGGCGGTCCCGGCGTCAGGCGGTGCGACTCGCGAGCTGCTTATTGCGGGCCTTGGATTCGTACATGGCGGCGTCGGCGACATTCAGCAGGCTGTCCCTTGTGGCGCCGTTCTCCGGGTAGAGGGCAATGCCGAAGCTGGCCGAGCCTTGCACGATATTCCCTTCGAGCATCAGTAGAGGCTCGAAGCTGTGTTCCAGGCGCTGACAGATTTCTTCGACGTCGGCGCGGTTTCGCACCATGGGCAGCAGTACAGCAAACTCATCGCCGCCCAGCCGCGCCAGCAGATCGTGGGAGCGCAGTTGTTGTTTCATTCTCCGCGCCGCCTCTTGCAAATAAATATCTCCAATGTGATGGCCGTAAACGTCGTTCACCTGCTTGAATTCATCGAGGTCAATATAGATCAACCCGAAGATGCCCGCATTCTGGCGAGCAACTTCAATTTGGGCATCCAGGCGCTTCTCCAGCGAGAAGCGGTTGTGAATGTCGGTGAGCAGGTCAAACTCCGAGCGGCGCAAGAGGTCTGAGTAGAGCTTCCGTGTTTCGATGGCCAGCGTAGCCAGTGCCGCCCCCAGGGAAATGGCTTCGGATTCGTTAGCCTTGGGCTTGCTGAGCGGGTCGAGCGCGGCGAAGAGCGTGCCCAGCGGCGGCCCGGAGCGAGCAGGAATCTCCTCATGGACAACGCGCAAGCCAGTGAGATTCGCAGGACAGTTTCCCAACCGTGCTCCATTGGTGATCTGACACCAGCACGGAACGCCATCCAACCTGAAGGAGACCAATTCTGCAATCTCTTCAACGATCTCAGCCAGCGGCAGCGAGCCGTTGATGTCCTCGAGGATGCGGCCACGCCGCTGCTCGAGGTCGGCCAATGCGGCGTTATGGCGGCGCACCCTGCGCTCCAGGGTCCAGGCTCTCACGCCGGCCCCAATCACCACCAGAACCAACAAGCCGACGATGAATAGTAGGTTACGAATGTTCAGCAAGGAGGGTCTGGCAACCACCGTAATATCGTCGAAGGATCGCAGCAGAATATTGAATGGCACCTCTTCGCCCGGGTTGATCAAATGGGAAGACTCAACAAAGCAAATGCCGGTCACGCGGATTCTCGAACCCAACGGAATCTGCTTCATCGGCGGAAGCACGCCGGGGGCAGGTGGATGGTGGTAGATGGCGTTAAACAGCCGGCCATCCGAGTCCAGAACATACTCATCCTGGGTTGCTTCCCTCACCCGCGTAACCACCTTGCCCTCAATGGAGACCAGATCATTCTGGTGACCATCGGGCGTGTTTGCACTCCAGTAGCCGAGCTGGCGCCAGTTCGCCAATAGCGGCGTGATCGGCTGGAAGATGTGCCTGTCGTGGACTTCGCCGTCCGTTAAGGTCAAGAGACGCTCGTGTTCAGCCGGAAAACCTGCCGCGTCCGCTTCATCGCCGATCTGCAATGGTTCGCGGGTATGGGTTTCAATCCACAAGCTCTTCGAGCCGTCCTGCAGCACAATGGCTGAATCGGGCTGGTAATAGGTGATGATCCCATGCACCCGGACCCGCGACGAGAGATCGTTCACGTGATAACCGGGAAGAATTCGATCCATCGGTGTAATCGGGAGGGACCACGGGCTGGCACTGGCGCGCTTGAGAATTTTTATCTCCGCCAGTGAGGAAACGTACAGCACCACCCCGGTCTGCTGCATCTTGTCATCGAACTTTCCGGCGTCAGCGCCGGTGACTTCCACTTCGGCGTCGAGCAGATTTTTGACGGCGTTTTCATCGTCGCTGTCCAGATACACCTGGAAGCGTCCTCCCTCGGTAACCACTTGGAGACGAGAGCTGCGCACAGGGGGCTTCGTGTCGCTCACCACCAGGTCCGCTGCTCGCACGATGCCATGCACTGTAACGAGCCGGGAGTCGAACTGGGCTCTGATCAATCCGTCAAATGTCGCTAATACGGGCTTTGGCGTGGTCCCGTGGTGGAGCAGGATCACACTACTTGCATTCACGATGGGACGGAAACTCGCCTGCATCGTTCCTTTCAGCAGGACGCGATCGCCTGGAACAAAGTTAAGACGCGGGGCGGTGCGCACATAGATTCCAACATCGCCATCCTGCACAAATACACAGTTTTCATATCCGCGAAAGTAACCAACCGTCGCCTCGAAGGCAACGGGCGGCGCTTTGCTGGCCTCGGCGTTGGTGAGGGCGTGGGCGGCGCGCAGAGTGGTCAGGGGGGTATGCTCAGCCCCCTTGGCAATCGAGGAAATCCCGAGAAAGATGAAGACCAAAGGAGTTAGTCTTTTCACCCGGTATATCCAATCTGACTGGTTATGCGTCATGTGGCGCCTGCAAGTTCTTATCGGCAGCTCGGGCCGAATCCATCACTCCCCGCCGGCGAACAGTCGGGAACCCAAGCGCTCGCAGAAGGCATTGGAAATCAACCCTCTTCATGATGACTCAATTGCACCGAAATAGCGTTTTGGGCTCACAGTGCGAAACTCCATACCACCAGTATCGCCGGCAAGTCTTTCTCCTGCATACACTTCCACTCCAAATGAATCATTTCTCATCCTGAGCGTCCAAAAACGGATTGTCATCTTGAGCGACCGGCTCCTACCGCACGAATTCGGGATCCCCGGCGACAAGTCTTCGTCTCTGAGAGGGATGAGTCGGGGTTCCCGCGGACAGATCTTCGTCCGTGGGGTGAAGGTCACGCTTTTGAGACCGCAGCATCCGCTTGGGGGCGAAAGTACAGGCGCCGAGACCCGGCTAATAGATCAACTTGAGCGAGAACTGAATCTGCCGCGAGTTGCCTGCCGTCTTCGAGATTTGTCCGAAGCCCGACCCGTTGAGAATGTTGGCCGGCAACCCCATGTTCACAATGTTGAACAGGTTGAAGAATTCTGAGCGGAACTGCAAATCCGTTCGCTCGGCTCCGCTCTTGCGGCGGCCAAAGGGCGTGTCCTTGATGAGCGCAAAATCGTAGTCGTAGTAAGCGGGGCCACGGAAGCTATTGCGGCCGAGTGTGCCAAAGAAGCCTTGGTTGGGCCCGGTTCCGCCTGCCAGATGGATGGGGACGGAGAAGAAATCGACCGCATTGCTGGCGCCTTCGCCGAAATAGTCTTGACGGTCTTGCCGCGCGGTAGACAGATGCGGTTTTGCGATCTGGTCAGGTCGATCCACGCCCGCATCGCCGGCGCCCGTCTGTTGAATACCGCTGAATACCGTAAACGGAGCGCCAGAGCTGATACTTGATATACTCAGCAGTTCCCAGCCATAAGTCACCTTGCGGCTCAGAGGCCGAAGAAACTGCGCGCTCTCAAGATGCAGATCCTGCGCCAGGCTGAGGCCGAAGCTGTTGGTGATGTCGAAGGCGGACGGTCCCTTTTCCGGATGCGTATCGTAGGGATTCTGTGAGAAACCCGACGCAACCGCGCCCGTGGATCCAGTGCCGCCGATTACTTCGCTTGTCGTGTCGATCGACTTGCTCCACGTGTAGCTGGCCTGGATGCCTGGGCCGCTGTGACCCACCGAGCCGGCAAGGGATGTTTGCAGTGAGTGGTATGTGGAATGCGAGTCGTTCGTGATCACGTTCTCCACACCAAAACCGCCTATGACGTTGCCAGCGCTGTCAAATTGCGTATGCGGCGCAAAGGCCGGACTAGCTCCCGCAAATGCGTTGGGGAAGCTGAAGCGGGGCAACTTTTCCGCGGCGGTGCCCACATAGGCTGCATCGGCGGTGAGGTTGCCAAATTTCCGCTTCAGGCCGAGGGTCCAGGTGTAGAGCGTGCCATTGCTGAATGACGGATCGATGCCGCTAAGGTTGAGCGCACTGACCACGCCGCCCGGAGTGAGCGCGGCCATGTCCTTCTCGAAGCGGTCCACATCCATGATAGTGTTCGCGGGAATGTCTTTGGTATTCCCCGAACCAATGATGTTCGTTCCCTGCAGCGAGTAGGCAGTGGGCAGTTGCGCGGGCGTCAGTTGGAAACCGTAATGAATGGGAAAGACCCCAGCTGAAACCAGGCGCGGATAAATGGCAAACGGAGTCGAGCCAGTAATGAGGTTATCCTGCCAGATATTGGGTGGAATGGTAGTCACCGCGCCGCCCGCGTGGACTGAGAAGTTGCTCGCCAGTTGCCACGACGCCTGCACCCGCGGCGCCCACGCCTTCCAATCTGTGCGATAGCCTGGCTGCGGATTGACCACGAATTGCTGCGCGCCGTCGATCATCTGGAACGATGACGTGCGCTTGGCGCGTTCTGTAATTGGTGTGTAAAGTTCCCAGCGGATGCCGTAGTCCAGCGTTAACTTCGAAGTCAGCTTCCAGGTGTCCTCAAAGTATGCGTTGACGTCGTTGCGGCTGATGGCGGCAGGGCCCATGTGCTGACCGCCGGAGACGAACTGCGCCGCCAGACCAACCGTGTACACAAACGAACTGCCGGAAAGGAAACCAGAGAGAGTATCGGGCAGCGGATCGCCGGGCTGGATGTTGTGCGTGCCGCTCTGCGAAGGAATTGCCTCAGTCGCATACGCCGTGCCGCCGCCAAAGTCGTATTCGCCGTTGGGGCTAATGCCGAAGTACGTTGTGTCGCGATTGCCGCGGAACTCCGCGCCGAACTTGAAGGCGTGCCTCGCGGTCACGTACGCCACGTTCTCGCGGCCCTGGAAGAGATTGCCGTATGCCTGCATCACGGAGCCGCCAGCCGAATTGAAGGCCTCATAGAGGCCGTCGTTGAATTTAACCGCTGGGTCAGTGTAGTCGGTCGTCGGAAAGCCTGGCGTCGAGCGCGTGATGCTGATCGACGACTCAAATGCCATCCGCGGCGTGGCCGTGCGGGTCCATGTGCCCACTACGTTGCGCTGTCGATCGATGTATTGGACACCGAAGGAGGGATCGACGGCCGTCTGGTCAGGATTCGTGGTGGGACCGGTCAGGTTGTCATAGTTGAAGCGCGCAAAGAAACGATTTTTCGCTGAGATTTTATGATCCAGCCGGACCTCGAACTGATCTGCATCTGTGGCCACCTTTGACGCAGTGGCGTAGGTGCGCGCTCCGTAGGGTCCAGGGAGATCGTTCGGCTGCGGATAGCGCGCAAGAATCGCTGCAATGGCCGGATCGACAGGAACGTTCAGCGTGTCCGTGCTGCCGTCAGCGTAAGCCACAGGGTCAATGCCTGCGCGCTCGGATGCGGTGGGCACGGGCATGACCTGCGTAGTGCCCAGCACTTGCCGGAAGCCCTGGTACTCAAAGAAGTAGAAGGTCCCCTTGCGGCCGTCGAATATGCGAGGCAGATAGACCGGGCCGCCGTTGGTGAAGCCAAACTCGTTGCGCCGGAAAGGCGGAATGCGGCCGGGATATGCGGGCGTAGGGTGATCAAAGTAATTGCGCGCATCAAAGGCGGAGTTGCGGACGAATTCGAAAACAGAACCATGAAAGCCGCTGGCGCCGGAGCGGGTGCGAATGTTGGTAAAGCCAGCCGCTCCGCGGCCGATCTCCGCAGGCATCCAGCCGGAGCTGGAGTCGATGCCTTCCACCGCATCCACGTTGAAGTTGGAAAAGGTTGAGCCGCCCATCTCGGGATCGCTGATGTCGGCGCCATCCATCGCGAAGGTTGCTTCTACGCCGCGCTGGCCGTTGATGGCAAATTGCGCGGTAAAGTTGGTGGCGCCGTTGGCGTCGGTCATTGTACCGGCAGCAAGCAGAAGCAGGGAGCTGAAGTCGCGCTTGTTAAGCGGCAGTTCGCTAACCGCCTGGCTGGACAACTCTTCGCCCCCGGTTGCGGTCTGGCTCTTGAGAGCTGCAACAGTCAGTTCGCCGCGATTGGAGAGTGTGACTACAACCACGGGAGTCGCCGCATCCAAGTCAATGGGCTGGGCATAGTCGAACTTGCGGCCATTGAATTCAACCGCCAGCCGATATTGTCCGGCGGGCAGAACGGGTAGCCGAAACTGGCCATCGGCCTTGCTGACCGCTTCAGCCTTCGTTGTGGCGGAAGCAAGCCGTATCTTGGCGCCGGAAATGGGCGCGCCGGCAGGGTTGCGCAGAACTCCCTGCCACTCGGGCTGGATCGCAGCCTGTGCCCATGCTCCTATCGCTGAGAAAACCAGTACCGAAAACAACAGACCCCAGAAACTCCTTGCATCACATTTCGCCATTGAACCGCTCTTCCAGGGTCAGTTGCCCAAGATGACTTTCAAGTGCCTTCTTCAATTATGAGACCTTCGGTTCTCATCGACTACTCCCAGCAACCCGTTCAGGGAGGTCGACAATTCGCACTTTACTCACCCGATAGCGATCGGGGCACCGGTCGGGCCAAACGCCGCCGATGACTGACCGCTCTCACTTTCAGCCAAAAGTGGCATTTCCGGAGTCTCTATTTTGAAAAAAGATTCCCAGCAATTATACGCCCGATGGGCGTATCTTGCCCCCAAGGAAGGCAGAGCCACCTGAATGCAAAGGCATGAGGCGGCTGCGGAAGGCCTGCGATAACTGACCAAAGGATGGAGAGATTTAGTCGAGGACAGCCCGCTCGGCTGGTGAGGCGATGAAGAGCTGTCCTAAGACTCCGTTATCTGTTCGTTGAACCGGTAACCCACGTAAGCATCTGTCAACAAATACCGCGGAGTTCGCGGATCGTCTTCGATTTTCTTGCGCAGTTGGCGAATAAATGTTCTAAGGTATTCGAGTTCGTTTCCATATTCCGGTCCCCATACGGACTTAAGCAGGCGCGCGTGCGGAATAGGCTCTCCAGCGTGCATCATCAGGTAATGCAGAACTTCGAATTCCTTTGGAGTCAGATGGATCGCGCGTCCGCTCTTCAGTACCCGGTATTTCACCGGGTCAAGCTCAAGTTGTCCATGGCGAATCGGCGCGTCCCGATTGGCATCCTGAGTATTTCTTCTGCGCACTGCTGAGCGCAATCGCGCCGTCAACTCCCGCACTTGAAACGGCTTAGTGATATAGTCGTCGGCGCCGGCATCTAAAGCCAGCACCTTGTCATCTTCGCTATCCATCACTGTCAACATCAGGACAGGCAAGCGCGCCACAGCATGCCGGATACAGCGGCAGGCTTCTACTCCTCCCATCCCCGGCATATCCACATCCAGCAGCACCGCATCGAACCACATCGCGCGAACCAGCGATAGCGCCTCTTCGCCGCGAGCCGCTTCCACAACAGTGAAGCCCAGGCCGGACAATGTCACGCGCAATGCACGCCGCGTGGCACTGTCGTCGTCTACAACGAGAATAGCGCCCTGCCCTGAATCAGGTTGCTCCGTAGTCAAAGTGTCCTCCTTGCGTTTATCGGAAGGGAAAGGAAAAATGTCGTTCCTTCCACGCCGTCGCTAATCACCCACACGTGTCCATGATGAGCTTCAGCTGCCTTCCTTACTACAGAAAGCCCGATGCCAGTGCCGGGAACGGTGTCTCTTAACTCTGGTGACCGGTAAAAGCGCTCGAATATTCTTTCTCTGTCTTCTATCCGAATCGCTGGTCCAAGGTTATGCACAGATATGAGGATGTCGTTATGACTCGCTTGCGCGGCAATCGAGATCAGCGTCCCTGCCGTCGAATACTTCCTCGCATTGTCGATGTACTGCGCCAGAATCATTGCGAGCAATTCGCGATCCGCGCGCACAGTCAGCGAAGGATCCTCCACCGAAACCTGAATGCTGTTCCTTTCCGCTTCCACCGGATGGCCGGCCAATACCTCGTACACTAAATCAAGCACCTTCACGTCGGCCGTCTCAAGATCGACCTGCTTCGTTTCAAGCTTAGCCGCTCTCAGAAGCTGTGTGCACAATTTGTTCAGTCGAACTGCTTCCCCGTCGATCAGCGTCACCAAGTCGCGTTGGGTCTCGGTCAATCGCCCAAGCTCAAGCAAGCCTGAACTGGCAGTCTGAACCGCTGTCAACGGTGTCTTGAATTCATGCGCGAGAGCATCCATCACCGTGGCACGCAGCTGCTCACCCTTTTTCGCAGTCTCAGTTCTTTCTTCCTTGTCTACCCACTGATGTCGGTCAATCGCAATCGCAGCAAGAGACGCAAGCGCATCGACAACAAGAGGACTAAGCTTCCCTCGCACAACCAACGCCCCCACAGACCCCGGTCCGCCTTTTAGGACGCGTTGCCAAGTCTGAGTACTCGAGTCATCCTGTGAAGCATCGCGCAAGTAGCATTCTTTAGCCAGGTCCTCTTCGCCCGCGTCCCAATCGCCCATTTTGTCTTGACGGCTCAGGTTCAAGTCGAACAAAGCCACCGCGCGTGCGCCGAATATCCTGTGAATCAAGACTGCGAGCTGCGGTCCCTGCGGCTGGCGCAAATCTAACAGAAGCGTACTGCGGCTCAACTCATACAACTGCTCCATCTCCGCGCGATGGATAGCAACCTCTTTTGCAACCCGCACTCCTCGCCCGTGTAATCTGCTGATTGCCAGCGCCGTCACCTCGAAGGTTACAAGCGCTACAAAAATTCCTGAATTCTCAACTTCAAAACTGAAAAGTGGCGGCTCAAAATAATAGTCAAGCAAAAGTACCGCGAGAAGAGAAGTAAATGAGGCCGTCACGAAACCGAAGCGCGAAGCTACAGCCACAACAATCAGCAAATAGAGAAAGCTGATCGTCAGAAGGTTAATCTGAAGCGCAAACCCAGCCCAGGTCAGCAGACCGAGGGCCGCACCGGCCATCAGACACTGAGCCAAAGTCCGAAGCTCTTTCGGAAGCTGCATCGCCCCCCAAGTCGACTCGATTTGCCATCTGCCTTCTTCTGGCAGATTTCTTGGCAAGCTAACTAGAGCTTAGCCTTAACCTTGTGAAGAATTCATAAAGAATACATTCGGATAATTTGTAAAATAGGAGAGGGAGAGGGTCAAGCGACCCATCTCCCTGCACTCCATAATCAACGACAGCGCTTTGTCGGCCAAATTGTTGTTATCCTAAGTGTTATTGCGCGCTCACGGGGTATTCGCTGCTGCCAGGCGGCTGTATTTCGTCGCGAGCGCCTCGGCCTCGGAAGCCTTGTAGATGTAGTACTCGTAAAGATTGCGTGCCGAGTCTACAGGCCGTGGATACTTAGCTGCCACGCTCGTGATGTTCTGGTTCATACGCGCCCATTCCTGCTTCTCTTCGGCGGCCTTTCGGAGATAGTTATTTTGCCGTTCGCCGTAGTAGCTTGCAAGAGCGGCGTATTGTGCCGGCGCATGTGCATTTCGCGCTAACTGCCTTAACTGCGCCTGAGTGTAATAGGCGCCAGTCTCCGGGGATGAGGCCGTACTTTGTGCGATTCCAACACCCGCGAAAGCGAGCGACAGAAAACATGTTGCTAACAGGCTGCGAGTCATATTCTTGCTACCTCCCATAGTTAAGTGTTGAAGACAAAACGTGAGGGGCGCATAAAGAGAATGATAGGAATTGAATTGTTTTTTCGGCGACGCGACAGCTTGGAAATTCGGGCCCGGAGTTATCGTTCGGTAATATGTTTGCTGTTACGCCAGCGCGCCTCTCACCAACTTACTGGAGCAGCACAGGGGTTGGCGCTATTCCTGTGCTGCTCATTGTGTATATGGCTTCAGCCACAACGTCACCGCGTTAGGTCTCGCGAAGCAGGCGATTAGAACCTGACCATGAGCGCCAATGTGCTAACGGTCTGGTTGGTGCGCAGATCGGGCCACCAGATGGCGCCGTTACCGCTTACTGTGCTGTTCCCCGCTCCGATGCAGTTCGCTATCGCTTGGGCGAGACCTGTCGGGTACGATGACGAACTG
>Ga0182013_10000383_pt1 | contig 61373 bp, 52 predicted proteins | sample 612S2MmetaG_FD_120487 | JGI IMG/M metagenome (GOLD analysis project Ga0182013, IMG submission 120487) | Permafrost microbial communities from Stordalen Mire, Sweden - 612S2M metaG | ecosystem: Environmental > Terrestrial > Soil > Wetlands > Permafrost | place: Sweden: Stordalen | collected...
AGTGGATCCACCAGGTGTGCCCGCCAGATCTCAGCGGGCTGCTACCAGAAGGTGAGCCGCCGCACCGATGACACCTTCCCTCGTGATACCGGGAAACCGTGCCCATTGACGGCCTGATCGGGGCAGCCGGCCCCCGGCGCGCCTGACGTTCGAGGTACAGCACGCTTCGAGCACATCAGTCTGACTGTACTTCGCGGTGCCCAAGGGTGGCCGTAGTGCCACTGGATCAGCCGGTCCACCAGCGACTCCCACGGGAAGTCCACGGTTGTCACACCGTGCCTGGCCTGCTCGGCTCCGGGACGTATCGCCATCCGCAGCAAAATCATGGAGCCGGCCCTCCCCTCCGGACCACACGGCCAGATCATCAACCCTTTGACGCCGTTCGCCGAAAACCGCGAGCAGTTCGTCTTCAGGCGTAATGCTGCCCCTTCCCCTTACGGAAACCGCGGGCCTAGGCCAACATCCTGGCCTAGCCGGCTGCGCGAAAGCTGCGCAGTCCAAGGTGCTTCCAGTCCTTCCAAGCTGGTCATGCGGGTTCGATTTCTATCACGAGGAGTCGGGCAGGTCACGGCCTGCGTGAACTTGCCCGAGCTCCTCGTCGTGGCCACGGTGCGGTTATTGGGTCGCGGTGCGGGCGCGGTCCAGGACGCCGGCCGTGGTGCCGACGTACATGTCCAGGGTGATGCGGTCGTTGGCGTGGCCGGCCACCCGGGACACGTCGGTGGCATCGAGCTTCCAGGTGAACAAGGCCGTGGTGCAGAACACGTGCCGCAGGCTGTGCCAGGTCCACCTGCCGTTGCCGTTGGCGTCGCGCCAGCCGACGGCGAGATAGGCGCGCTTGAGGACGTTGCGGTTGAAGTTGGAGGACCGCCAGTGCTTTCCTGTCGGGGAGGGGAAGACCAGCCCTAGCGGGTTGGCGCCAGCGGCCTGCTCGGCGCGGGCCTGCTCGAGGCGAGCGGCGAGCCGCTCGGCCAGCGGGTAACCGGCGGGCGTACGTACCGGGTAGATCGTCCTGCGGTACTTGCGGTTCTTCGGCGCCTCTACGTACAGGTGCCCGGCGACCTCGATTACCTTGCGGTCCACCGAGATCACCCGGGCGGCCGGGTTCACCTGGGCGATGGTCAGCGCGGCCAGCTCACCCCACTGCAGCCCGCTGTAGGCTGCGGTGACGGCCATCAGCTCATCGCGGTCCCCGTGCAATCCGGCGGCCAGAGCCTGGCCGAGCGCGGCCACGTCGGCGTCGGCGGGCACCTCAGCGGGGTCCACCCAGAACACCGACTCGCCCGCATGGCTCACCCGCGGCGGAGGCAGCGAGCGGCCCCCGGCCTGCCAGTGCACCTGCGCCAGCCGCGCGCTGGCCAGGTACCCGCCCTCCAGGCCCGCAGTGACCAGGGCCGAGATCATCCCCTGGACCCGGCCGCCCTCCCCCGGCGTCGAGGGGGCGTTAACGATCTGCTGCATGTGCCGGGTCGTGATGTCCTGGCACACGATCGCGTCGATAACCGGGGCGGCGAACCGCTCGCACAGCCGGCGCTGGGTATGCGCGTGCTTGCGGGACCACTGCCTGTGCACCGGGAGACGGTCTGGGGACAGGTAGAACGCGATCAGGTCCGCGCCGCGGAGCGTCATGTTGGGCGCGTCGGCTTCCAGCCGCTCGTGACCCTTGCCAGCTTGGCGGCCAGCTTGTCCTCGGACGCCGCCTCGCACTGCTGCCGCTCGCCGTTCTCGTGCCAGACCGCTCGCCAGCGGCCGTGCTCCTCGCGGGCCGGGTACACCGTGATCCCGCACTCCAACTCGATCACCGGGCCGCCGCCCCGGGTAGCTGCGCGCCCGGTCCCGCTTGCGAGCATCCGGCCGGGTGCCGTGCGGCCGTGTTTCGCCTGCTTGGCGGCCCGGCCACGGGCCAGTTGTGGGGAATTTGTGGGGATCTTGCTCCGCGCGGGCGCTTCCTGCGCCATAGCGATTCCGTCTCTTCCTGCGTTGTCGCAGGTGAGAGGGCTGACGATGGATGATTTAGCTGGCTCCCGCGATAGGACTCGAACCTATAACCTGCCGGTTAACAGCCGGCTGCTCTGCCAATTGAGCTACGCGGGATCGACCCGGATAAGGGTAGCGCACCTGGAGCGGGGACGGGACAGCGCGGACCCAGTGTTTTTTACCGCCCTCACCCGATATACCCTCGCGTCAGGGGGAAGGTCATGGTGACACATGACGTACAGGCAGTGAAAGGGGTGCCCGATGCGATACCGCGTCACGTTTGTTGTGGGGTTTGCCGTCGGCTACGTGGTCGGCGCGCGAGCCGGCCGTGAACGCTACGAGCAGATCAGAAAGGCCACCCGTAAGGTGGCGGAGAGCCCAGCCGTCCAGCGGGCCACCCAGGCCGCGGGCGAGAAGGCGGCCGAGCTCGGCAAGGTCGCCAGCCACAAGGCCGCCGAACGGATGCCGAAGCTCACCGAGACGGCCAAGAGCGGGGCAGGCAAGGTACGCGGGCAGCTCGACCGGATACCCGGCCGGCACTCACCCGAGCCCGCCGACGTGAACGGCAGCCGCCCGGTCGACTAGGCCTGTCGCGGCCCCGCCCGCGGCCGCGACAGGATCCCGGTTCAGTCCAGGTACTCGCGGAGCATCTGGGCGCGGCTGGGATGGCGTAGCTTGGCCAGGGTCTTGGACTCGATCTGCCTGATTCGTTCCCTGGTCACGCCGAACTCCCGGCCGACTTCCTCCAGCGTCCGCGGATGCCCGTCGGTGAGGCCGAACCGCAGCTGGAGGATCCGCTGCTCCCGTTCGGCCAGCTCATCAAGGACTCGCTCGAGCTGGTCCTGCAGCATGATGAACGCCGCGGCCTCGATGGGCACGACGGCATCGGCGTCTTCGATGAAGTCCCCCAGGTCGGACTCTTCCTCGCCGATCGGGGACTGCAGGGATACCGGCTCCTGGGCGATCCGCTGGATCTCCGCGACCCGGTCGGGCTCCAGGTCCATCTCCGCGGCGATCTCCACGGTGCTGGCTTCCCGGCCAAGCTCCTGATGGAGCTGCCGCTGCACGCGCGCCAGCTTGTTGATCGTCTCGACCATGTGCACCGGCACCCGGATGGTCCGCGCCTGATCCGCGATGGCCCGGGTGATCGCCTGCCTGATCCACCAGGTCGCGTAGGTGGAGAACTTGTAACCGCGGGTGTAGTCGAATTTCTCCACCGCACGGATGAGGCCGAGGTTCCCTTCCTGGATCAGGTCAAGGAACACCAGCCCGCGGCCGATGTAGCGCTTGGCGATCGACACCACAAGCCGGAGGTTCGCCTCGATCAGGCGCTGCTTGGCGCTGACCCCTTCGCCGACGAGAAGCTCCAGGTCGCCGTGGACGGCCCCGGGCATGGTGAAGCTGCCGCCGAGCGTCTCCTCGGCGAACAGGCCCGCCTCGATGGACTTGGCCAGCTCTACCTCATCTTCGGCGGTTAGCAGCGGCACGCGGCCGATTTCCCGCAGGTAGATCCGGACCAGATCGCTGGTCGCGGCGCGCTTGCCGCCATCGGTCTCGGCCGGCGCGACCTCGGCTTCGTCTTCGCGCGGCACGTCGAGCACGTCGACGCCCTCATCGGTGAGGGCGCGCACCGCCGCATCGATGGCTTCGGGGGGAAGGTCAGCGCGGTCCAGGGCCACCATGACGTCAGCAATGGTCAGGGAGCCTCGCTCCCGTCCTCGCGCCACGAGATCCGTCAGCTGCTCTGCTGGTGATGGTCCGTTCGTTAGCACGGTGAGGGTCACAGGGACCAGTCTGCGTCACAAACCCCCGGTTACGGGGGACCTAATTTTGTTACCTTCCCGCTACTTAACCGAATCAAATCCGGCGTTCATAATGGGCCGAGCTTTCTCAGCCGCCGGCGGCGCGGTCTAGCAGAGCCTTCCTGCGTTTCTCCAGCCCCACCAGGTCTCCGAACATCCGGTTGTAGCCGGCCTGGTCCTCGATCGGATTCATGCGCTGCAGCCGGGCCTTGACCAAAGAGATCTCGCGGCTGACCGCCAGCTCGCCGACCCGGGCCAGGACCCGGTCGGAGTACTTGACGTCCGGCTCTCCGTCGATCATCAGCCGTTCCACCGCCAGCGCGGTCACGAACGTCTGGGCCCGCTCGTTCGGCGCCTCGTCCCGCAGCCGGGCGGCCCATTCCCGCGAACTGCCGCCGCCGGCTGTGGTGCCGCCGCACGCGGCGATCAGCGTAAAAACGGCCCCGTGCACGGGCGCGGTGAACGCGTCCGCACCGAGCGCGTCAAACTCGGGCCCGCACAGGGCCGGCCGCTGGACCGCGAGCTTCAGCGCCTCGCGCTCCACTTGGACCACAGGATCACTCAGGTCATAGGGCCTGGCGGCCCCCTGCCCGCCGCCGCCCTGGTGCTCGTTCCAGTCCTGCCCCTGGGTCCGCTGGGTTCGCTGGGTTCCCTGGGTCCGCTGGGGTCCCTGGGCTCTCGAGCCGGACGGCCGGTCCCTGGCGGTCCGGCGCGGGTCCCGGGTGTCGCCCGCGTGCGCCTTGATCCGGCTCAGCACGAACCGCTCGTCCATCATGCCCAGCCAGCGGTCCAGGTTGACCGCGTACCTGGTGCGCAGCCCGGTGTCCTTGATCTTGGCCACGATCGGCGCGGCCTCATCCAGTGCCGCGAGCTGGCCCTCGGTGGTGTTCAGGTCGTGGTGCCCGAGCACGCCCTTGACCGCGAACTCGAACAGCGGTACCCGGCGCGCGATCAGGTCGCGCACCGCCTGGTCACCGTGCGCCAGCCGGACGTCGCAGGGGTCCAGGCCGTCCGGCTGCACGGTCACGAAGGTCTGGGTGACGAACCTCTCCTCCAGGCCGAACGCGCGCTGCGCCGCTCGCTGCCCGGCGGCGTCGCCGTCGAAGGTGAAGATCACCTCGCCGGCCGACCCTTCGGTGTCCATGATCAGCCTGCGCAGCACTTTGATGTGATCCTCGCCGAACGAGGTACCGCAGGTCGCCACCGCGGTCGGCACCCCGGCCAGATGGCAGGCCATCACGTCGGTGTAGCCCTCGACGATGACCGCCTGCCTGCGCTGCGCGATCTCCCGCTTGGCCAGGTCCGCCCCGTACAGCACGGTGCTCTTGCGGAACAGCGGGGTCTCCGGCGTGTTCAGGTACTTGGGCCCGTCGTCGTCGGCGTCGAGCTTGCGCGCGCCGAACGCGATTACGTCGCCGGACAGGTCGCGGATGGGCCACATCAGCCGGCCGCGGAAACGGTCAAGCGGACCCCGGCGGCCCTCCCTGGCCAGGCCGGCCGTGATCAGGTCGGTGTCGGTGAAGCCGCGGCCACGCAGGTGCCTGGTCAGGTCTTCCCAGGCCTTCGGCGAGTAGCCGACGCCGAACTTCGCCACGTCCGCGAGCTCGAAGCCGCGCTCGGACAGGAACGTGCGGCCAGGTGCAGCGCCTGGCGTGTGCAACTGCTCGGCGTAGAACTCGGCGGCGGCGCGGTGCGCGTCGATCAGCCGGCGGCGCTGGCTCTGCTCCTGACCAGGAACGTAGCCACCCTGCTCGTAGCGCAGGTCGACGCCGGCCCGGCGGGCCAGCAGCTCGACCGCCTCGACGAAGGACAGTCCGTCGATCTTCTGCACGAACTTGATCGCGTCGCCGCCCTCGGAACACGAAAAGCAGTAGAAGAGTCCGCGCGACGGGGTCACGTTGAACGAGGGGGTCTTCTCCTCATGGAACGGGCACAGGCCCTTGAGCGAGCCGCCGCCTGCGTTGCGCAGCTGAAGATACTCACCGACCACTTCGTCGATGGGCGACCGCTCGCGAACCGCCGCGATATCCTCGTCGCGGATCCGCCCAGCCACCATCCACCTCCGCGTCGCACCTGTGTCCCGCCGCGAGTCTAGTCCCGCCCGCCGACAATCCGCAGGGTGCGGAGGTACCCCGGGTGCGCGTCAGATTTGTAGGGGATGAAGATCATCTTCGGGTGCGGGCTGGTCAGGCGGCTGGTGTCTGGTGTCTGGTTGTGGTGGTTGCCGCAGGTGGCTTCCCGCTGCTCGCTGGCCCTCGGCGCAGCGCAGGGCGATGATGGCGTCTGCGCCGTTGACGGTCCAGTGCATGCCGGATTGCTTGAGGCGCTGGCCGATGACGGCCTTACCGGTGACGGTGGCAGCGGGACCAGCTTGCGCCCGGCGAGATCCTCCAGCAGCCTCGCGGCGCTGGCGAACGGCACCGCGGCGGCCGCCTTGCTGGTCATCGCGGCCAGTCCCGGTGACATGGAGGCGCCCGTGACCCCGGGCTCGGCGTCCCGGGGCGCCAGCCCGTGCCTGCACCGGGCGCAGTGGTACCGGGCCCGCCGCAGGGTGACCGGGCCGAGCGCGGTGTCGATGACCTTGTCCCGGTAGGCCACGAACACGGCATCATGACCGTTCCCGCAGTCCACGCGCTGGCCTCGGTAGCCGGGGTCGGCGGCCAGCAGCTCCCTGAGGATGCCGCAGCCGGCCTGCAGCATCCCGGCCCTGATGGGAAGGTGCGCGGCCGCAGCGCAGCGCGACCGGTGCGGTGCTGGCGGGCCCCACAGGGTCAGCTTGTCCCCTACCACGAAGGACTCCGTGCGGACGAGCCAGGTCGGCTCGACCGTGGCGCACAGCGCGCCGTCGCATGCCTCCGACTCGCCCCAGGGAAGATCCGGGGACTTGACGCCGAAGTGCGCGACCACGTTTTCCGCCCCGAACGACGCGGCCAGCACCGCCTCCCGGGCGGTACCCGACAGCACCGCCACCTGGCCCGCGGCGATACCGCCATCCAGCAGGTCGTCGAGAAACGCGACGAACTGTGCGGCACCGACCGGCGCGGGATCGGAGCAGCCAAGGTTGAAGCAATGGCAGACGCTCGCCCGGCCAGGCTACGGGGCGTCGCATCTCACTCACGTATGCTGGCCAGCACCCCGCGCCGATCGAGCCTTCTGCTCTCGGTTTCTCAGCGGGCCGGGCCATGATCACTCGCCCCGCTGGCCCACTGCCCGACCGCACCGCGCTGATCCAGCAGACAGGCAGCCAACTGCGACGGCCCAGCTAACCGGCGAGGCTGCCGTGGCGCCACTCGTTGCGAATGACATCCTCGATCGGCAGGCCGAACTACTCGTGCGCTGACCGGCGGTCCCCGCGCAGACATTCCTGCGGGAAGGCAGCCAGCGAGGATCATGTCCAGTGCGTGGCTGAGCCCGACAAGGCGGGGAAGCCGAACGGTGCCGCCATCGATCAGCGGCACTCCCCATCACCGGCTGAACACCCCGAACGCCACGGTGGGGTCGGCGACCCGCAGGTCGCACCGCAGCGCGAGCTCAAGGCCGCCGGCGACGGCGTGGCCCTCGACGACGGCGATGACCGGCTTGGCCAGCAGCAGCCGGGTGGGGCCCATCCCCGGCGGTCGCAAGCTGGTCCCGCTGCCACCGTCACCGGTAAGGCCGTCATCGGCCCTACAAATCTGACGCGCACCCAGGTACCCCGTCCTAACCAGGTACGCCGGGGTCCTTCGGTCCGTCTAGCCTGGGCGGGTGGCCGACCTACTGGTGCTGTGGGATGTCGATTACACGCTGCTGAGCGCCGACGGGCTGGGGACGCGCCTGTACGAGATCGTGTTCAGGCAGCTTTTCGGCCGCGAGCTGCCCGCGGTCGCGCCCAAGGCCGGGCGGACCGACCGGGCCATCATCTCGGACACGCTCGCGCTCGCCGGGATACCCGCGCCCCAGACGCAGGTGGACCGCTTCCTCGCCGCTCTGGCCCGCCAGGTGGCCGCGGTCGACAGCACCATGAACGCGCAGGTGCGCTCCTTGGACGGCGCGGTATCGGCCATCGCGGCGCTGGTCGCGGCGTCTATCCCGGAACGTCGAATCCGCCAGTCTGTTCTCACCGGCAACATACGCCCGCTGGCGGTGCTGAAGCTGGCCGCGGCTGGGCTCGGCGATCATCTCGACCTGGACGCCGGCGCATACGGGGACGCGCATGAGGTCCGAGCGGAGCTGGTGGGGGTGGCAAGAGTGGCGGCCAGCCGGGTCTACGGAACGGACTTCGCCGGTTCGGCGACCATCCTCCTCGGCGATACGCCGCTCGATGTCGAGGCCGCGCTAGCCACAGGCGCCCGCGCGGTCGGTGTCGCAACCGGCAGCTACTCCGCCGCGGACCTGGCAGCAGTCGGCGCGCACGCCGTCCTGCCGGATCTCACCGACCCGGCGGCTGTGCTGACCGCCGTTATCGCCGATCAGAGCTAAAACTCCCGCCGAACGACGCGACAGCTAGGTAAGCCTGGACGGGACAGCCAGGTGAGCAAGGCCTTGGCCACCCGGGCCAGTCGTGCCCGCGGAGCACCTTGGCCACCTCCACGGCGGTCGCGCATGCTTCCCACTTGACTTGCGTCCAGCCGTATCTGAGCGTCTGCTGCCCGGCCACGGCCGCAGCGTTGTCCCGCGTCTTGTCCCGCCACTTATGCTCGGCCGGGTGGGCCAGCCGCCCGTCCAGTTCGATCACCACGCCGTACGCCTCGTACACCCGATCCCGGCGACCCCGGCGGCCGCCCGGTCCGCTGAACGGCACCTGCCGGTCCGGCTCCGGCAGCCCATGCGCCCGCTCCACGTCACGGTGATAGCGGAATTCCAGCACCGAGTGGTCGCCGCCAGCCGCGGCGACGATGAGGTCATCGAGGTCTGCCCGCCAGCGGAGCTTGATCCGCTGGCTCATGGCCTCGCGCAGCCTGATCTCGCCGGTCAGGTCACGGGCGAAGGCGCGCGTGACCCAGCCGCAGACATCATCAAAGGTCTTCGCGGTCTGGGTAAGATCGAGCACCGTCTCCTCCACCTTGGTCCGCGGCGGATTGGTGTAGCCCTCAACAGCCTCAAGAGCACGAGTGGACCGGTGAAGGTTTACCCCTTCAACTGCCGTAACACGGCGTTCCTGCGGCACCGTCACGTGGACCGGGCCAGTCGCCTGGCCCTTGTCGATAAGCCCATGCAACTCAGCCGCTGTCTCGTAGCTGATGGCCGCGCCCGGACCGGAAGCAAGCACCGCGGCCCATAGGTGCGCGTAGCGCCCAGGGACTCCGGTGAAGGTGGCGTACACCCCTCGATGCATTGGCTGCCACCAGCCGCTTCTTAGCCTGAACTTGATCATGTCGGAAGAAAACCCAGCCCGAAGGGCCTGCGAGCGGGAAACGACGCCGAACTGATACCTAGCCAGGTTGCGCAGGGTAGGAGGGAGCTCGCTTTTCATGCCGCACATTGTGACGGCACCCGCCGACATTACGGAAAGCAGGTTTTCGAGGGAGGATTTGGGCTTCTAGGAGGAATTTGTGCACGATAGACCCCAAAACTCTCCTATAGGCCCCAATCCTCCCTGGAAATTAGCGTTTGTGCCCGTGGGGCTGGGGATGGGGATGGCGACGGGGTTAAAGGGACTGGTGGGGTCGCCGACGGAGCGCTGCGGAGTGGGGAGGGTACGGGTGCTCGGCGTGGGGGCATGCGCGGAGGGGCGGCGGGGTCCGGAGGGGCGGTGTGGGTGCTGGCGAGGGCGGAGGTGAGAGGGGTTAGAGGCGGGTGGGTTAGAGGTCGGGGAGGGGGATGGTGGGGTCGGTTAGGCGGGAGGGGTCTACTGGGCGGGCGGAGCGGATGAGGGACTGGATGTCGTCGGAGACGTCCCAGACGTTGACGTTCATGCCGGCGATCACGGCGCCGCCGGAAAGCCAGAACGCGATGAACTCCAGCGCCTTCGGGTCACCGCGGTAGAGGACCTGGTCGTAGGAGCCGGGTGAGGGCAGGCCCGCGCATTCCATGCCGAGGTCGTACTGGTCGCTGTAGAAGTAGGGCACCGGGTCGTACTCGACCGGCTGGCCGAGCATGGACTTGGCCGCCGCCGGGCCGCCGTTCAGCGCGTTGGCCCAGTGCTCGACGCGGACCCGGCGGCCGAGCAGCGGGTGGAACGAGTTCGCCACGTCGCCGGCCGCGAAGATGTCCGGGTCACTGGTGCGCAGCGCGGCGTCGGTCAGCACCCCGTTGGACACCTCAAGGCCCGCGTCGGCGGCCAGTGCGTCGTTGGGGGCGGCGCCGATGCCGACGACAAGCACGTCGGCCTCCAGGTCGGCGCCGCCGGAGGTGATGACCAGGCCCGGGCGGAACTCGGCCGCCCGCTCGCCGAAACGGAACTGCACGCCGTGGGCCCGGTGCAGGCCGGCGAACACGGCACCGAGTTCGGGACCGAGCTGGTCGTGCAGGGCGCCCGGCTGCGGCTCGAGTACGGTCACCGGGCAGTCGGCCGCCCGGGCCGCCGCGGCCGTCTCCAGGCCGATCCAGCCGGCCCCGGCGATGACGACCCGCGTGCCCGGTGAAAAGGCCGAGCGCAGCCGCTCGGAGTCCGCCACCGTGCGCAGGTACAGCACGTCGCTCGCGTCAGATCCGGGGAAGTCAAGCCGGCGCGGCGAGGCGCCGGTGGCGAGCAGCAGCTTGTCGTAGCGCAGCGACTCGGTACCGCCAGGACCGGACACGGTCACGGTGGCTGTGCGGCCGCCTGGCGCGCGGTCGATGGCGGTGACGGTGGCACCGAGGCGCAGGTCCACCCCGTGCTCGGCGTACCAGCCGGCCGGGTGGACGTAGATCGAGTCTCGTTCGTCGCTGCCGAGCAGGTAACCCTTCGACAGCGGCGGGCGCTCATAAGGGCGTTCCGGCTCGGCGGCGGCAAGGACGATGTCACCGCCGAACCCCTCGTCCCGCAGCGTCTCGGCGGCCTTGGCCGCGGCCAGGCCGCCGCCCGCGATCACAAAAGATGGCATGAGGCAAGGCTACGACGCGGCGGGCGCGCAAAGGCGGTGATGCCAGGCAATCGCAGAGGTATCGGTCAGGGAGGCGATCTGATCGATGACGACCCGGCGGCGGCCCTCGTCGGTCTGCGCCGCGTCCCAGGCGGGACGCAGCAGCGGGTCAAGCGTCTGCGGGGCCCCGCGATCGACGGCGAAGGCCAGCTCGGTCAGCAGTTCCCGCTCCCGCGCCTGCGCCGCGATCACCCCCGCGCGCGTCATCACGTAGTGCGCCGTGATCCCCTTCAGCAGCGCGCACTCCAGCCGCTGCCGGCGCGGCACCACGAGGTCCGCGGCGTACCTGGTCAGGTTGCCAGCGCGGCTGCGCTCGGTCAGGGTGGCTTGCTGGGCGGCGATGCAGAAGCGGCCGATCAGCTCGCTGGTCAGGTTCTTCAGGGCGGCGGCGGTCTCCGGCCCGCCATCGTAGGCGGTCGGCCACACGTCCAGGGCGAGCAGGTCCGCCAGCACGTCCCCGAGCTCGGCGAGCGAGACGCCGTCCGCGCAGTAGGTGGTGGCCGTGGTTTGGGTCACCACGGATCGTTCGGCCGAAGATTTGAGATTCTTGAAGGTGATCAGGCCTGCGTAGAAGCCGTCTTCCAGATCGTGGACCGAGTAGGCCACGTCGTCAGCCCAGTCCATCACCTGCGCTTCCAGGCACGGCCGGCCCTCCGGCGTGCCTTGCCTGATCCAGCCGAAAACCTCGGCGTCCTCGGCGTAGACGCCGAACTTTCCGCCGGAGCTGAACCAGGGGTACTTCAGGGTCGCGTCGAGGGTGGCCCGGGTCAGGTTCAGCCCGGCCCCGGCGACCTTGGGCTCGAGCCTGGTCAGCAGGCGCAGGGACTGCGCGTTGCCCTCGAACCCGCCGCACGAGGCGGCCAGCTCGTTGAGGGCAGCCTCACCATTATGGCCGAACGGACTGTGGCCGATGTCGTGGGCCAGGCAGGCCGCATCGACCAGGTCGGGGTCGCAACCGATTTCGGCGGCCAGCTCACGGCCGACCTGCGCGCATTCGAGTGAGTGGGTGAGCCTGGTGCGCGGGAAGTCGGCCGAGCCGGCCGCGACGACCTGGGTCTTCGCGGACAGCCGGCGCAGCCCGGCGCTGTGCAGCACGCGGGCCCGGTCGCGCTCGAAGTCGCTGCGCCCGGCCCGCTTGGGCGGCTCTGCCACCCAGCGGGCCGTGGCGCTCGCGTCGTAACCCGGCCTCATCTACCTGCTGTCGGAACCGGTGCTGCTCAGCGCGGCCCGTCCTGCCTCCAGGCGGGCGACCGGCACCCGGAACGGCGAGCAGGACACGTAGTCCAGGCCCACCTCGTGGAAGAAGTGCACCGAGTCCGGATCGCCGCCGTGCTCGCCGCAGACGCCAACGTGCAGGTCCGGCCGGGCGGCGCGGCCTTCCCTGACCGCGATGTCGACCAGGCGGCCGACCCCCTCGCGGTCGATCGTCTCGAACGGCGACACGCCGAAGATGCCAAGCTCCATGTACCTGCTAAAGAACGCGGCCTCCACGTCGTCGCGAGAGAAGCCCCAGGTCATCTGAGTCAGGTCGTTGGTGCCGAAGGAGAAGAACTCGGCGCTTCCTGCGATCGGGCCCGCGCTAACCGCCGCCCTCGGCACCTCGATCATCGTGCCGATCGGCGTGTGCACGTGGGTGCCGGTCTCCTCCTCGACCTGCTTGAGCGCCTTCTCCGTCAGCTCGCGGGCGATCTCCATCTCCTGCACGGCCGCGACGAGCGGGATCATCACCTCCGGGCGAGGGTCCTTGCCCGCCTGCTTGAGCTGCGCGGCCGCGTGCGCGATCGCGAGGACCTGCATGTTCAATAGGCCGGGGATGACCAGGTCGAGCCGGACGCCGCGTAGGCCGAGCATCGGATTCTGCTCGTGCAGCCTGCGCACCGCGCCGAGTAGTTTCTTGTCCTTCTCGGTGGCGCTGTCGCCGTCCAGGGCGAGCTTGATCGACAGCTCGGTGAGGTCGGGGAGGAACTCGTGCAGCGGCGGGTCGATCAGCCGGATCGTCACCGGCAGGCCGTCCATGGCGTCCAGGATCTCCACGAAGTCGCCGCGCTGCAGCGGCTCGAGGGCGTCGAGCGCATGCTGGCGTTGCTCTTGGGTGTCGGCGAGGATCAGGTCCTCGACCAGCTGGCGGCGCTCGCCGAGGAACATGTGCTCGGTACGGACCAGGCCCACGCCGGCGGCGCCGAACCTGCGCGCCCGGACGCAGTCCGGGCCGGTGTCCGCGTTGGCATGCACGCCGAGGCGGCGCTTCGCGTCCGCGTGAACCATGATCCGGTGCACCGCCCGGATCAGGTCGTCCGCCTCGTCGGAGTCGGGCTGCAGCTCGCCCTCGAAGTAGCGCACGATCTCGGACGAGACGACCGGGATCTCGCCCAGGTAGACGACACCGCTGGTGCCGTCGATGGAGATCACGTCGCCCTCGCTGACCGTGATGCCGCCGGGGGCGGTGAACGTCTTCGCCTTGGTGTCCACGTCGAGTTCCTCGGCGCCGCAGACACAGGTCTTGCCCATGCCGCGGGCGACCACGGCCGCGTGGCTGGTCTTGCCGCCGCGGCTGGTCAGGATGCCCTGGGCGGCGATCATGCCGTGCAGGTCGTCCGGATTGGTCTCGCGGCGGACCAGGATCACCTTCTCGTCCTGGGCGGCCAGCTCGACCGCACGGGGCGAGTCGAAGACGACCTTGCCGACCGCGGCGCCCGGCGACGCGCTCACCCCGGTGGCGATCTTGGTGACCTCGCCGCTCGTGTCGAACCTGGGGAACATCAGCCGGCCTAGCTCGGCGCCGGAGACCCGGGTGAGCGCCTCGTCCAGGTCGATCAGGCCCTGGTCCACCAGCTGCGTGGCGATCCGGAACGCCGCGGCGGCGGTGCGCTTGCCCACCCGGGTCTGCAGCATCCACAGCTTGCCGCGCTCGATGGTGAACTCGATGTCGCACAGGTCGCGGTAGTGGTTCTCCAGCGTCCGCATGATCTGCATCAGCTGGTCGTAGGCGGCCTTGTTGATGTTCTCCAGGTCCTGCAGCGGGACAGTGTTCCTGATGCCAGCCACGACGTCCTCGCCCTGGGCGTTCTGCAGGTAGTCGCCGTAGACGCCCTGGGCGCCTGTGCCCGGGTCCCGGGTGAACGCCACCCCGGTGCCCGAGTCCATGCCCAGGTTGCCGAAGACCATCGCGACCACGTTCACGGCCGTGCCCGAATCCGTGGGGATGCGCTCCTGGCGCCGGTAGAGGATGGCGCGGTCGGAGTTCCAGGAGCCGAACACCGCGTTGATGGCTAGGGTCATCTGCTCCCTGGGGTCCTGCGGGAATTCCCTTCCGGCCTGAGCCTTGACGATGCCCTTAAAGGTCTCGACGAGGTGCTGTAGGTCAGCCGCGTCCAGCTCGAGGTCGTTGCTGACGCCCTTGGCCTGCTTGGCAGCTTCGATGGCGTGCTCGAAGTGCTCGCCATCGACGCCGAGGACGGTCTTGCCGAACATCTGGAGCAGGCGGCGGTAGGCGTCCCAGGCGAACCGCTCGTTGCCGGCCTGCTTGGCCAGGCCCTGCACGGACTCATCGGACAGGCCTATGTTCAGCACGGTATCCATCATGCCCGGCATGGAGAACTTCCCCCCGGACCTGACGCTGACCAGCAGCGGGTCGACCGGATCGCCGAGCTTGCGACCGATGGACTTCTCCAGGTCGTCCAGGTGGGCGGCGATCTCGGTGTCCAGGCCCGCGGGCGTGGAACCTTGCTCTAGGTAGTAGCGGCACGCCTCAGTGGTAATAATGAATCCGGGCGGTACCGGGAGGCCGAGATTGGTCATCTCGGCCAGGTTGGCACCCTTACCACCCAGCAGATCTTTCAGGTCCTTGTTACCCTCGGTAAAGTCATAAACAAGCTTCGGCACTTCCGGCTCCTCGCACTGCGCGATGTCAGGTATTCACTCCGGACTCTACCGTCGGCAGCGCTCAACAGCACGTCGTGAAACAGATGCGGCCAGATGGGCAACGAATACGAGCTGTCTGAGTCTCTGATACGTGAAAGCCAACGCCGCGGACGTGAGCCAGCCGCCCGCGGCGTCTTCGGACTCCGGTACCTGGTGAAATTGGGACATGGACGAGATGACGATCGGGCTGCTGCATCCGGGTGAGATGGGGGCGGCGGTCGGGCAGTGCCTGGCCGGGGCCGGGCACCGGGTGCTGTGGGTGCCGGAGGGACGCGGGCCGGCCAGCGTGGCGCGGGCGGCAGCGGCCGGGATGGACGGCGTGGACCTGGCCGGGCTGGTCCGGTCGGCCGAGGTGATCATGTCGGTGTGCCCGCCGCACGCGGCGCTGGCGGTGGCGCGGGAGGTGGCCGGGGCCGGGTTCGGCGGGCTGTACGTGGACGCCAACGCGATCTCGCCGGCCACCGCGAGGGAGGTGGCCGGGGTCGTGGCGGCCGGCGGGGCCGACTACGTGGACGGCGGGATCATCGGCACTCCCCCGGTGGCGCCGGGGTTCATCCGGCTTTACCTGTCCGGCCCGCGCGCCGGAGCGGTGCGCGGGATGTTCGATGATACTCCAGTAGACGCGCGAGTGGTCGACCATCCTCGGGTGGCCGGGGACGTTGGGGCGGCTGACGTTGGGGCGGCTTCGGCGGTGAAGATGGCGTATGCGTCGTGGACCAAGGGGTCGGCGGCGATGCTGCTGGCGGCCCGGGGGCTCGCCCGGGCGGCGGGCGTGGAGGACGTGCTGCTGGCGGAGTGGGGCCTGTCCCAGGGCGAACTGGAGCCGCGTTCGGCCCGCGCGGCGCGGTCTGCGGCCACCAAGGGCTGGCGCTGGGTCGCGGAGATGGAGGAAATCGCCGCGAGCATGGCCGCGGCGGGGCTGCCTGAGGGCTTTCACCAGGCCGCGGCCGAGATCTACCGCCGTGCGCCGCACGATGCCGAGGCCAGCCTGGACGCGGTCCTGGACGCCCTGCCCGGCGATAAAGAGGTGCCCGGGAGGTAATACCACCGTCCGTTCGGCCGCAAGATTTTGACCTAACGAACGGGGGTGCGTGCGTCCGGGGTCAGCACCCCTCGAGGCGCTCGGACAGGTAGGCCAGCACGTTGTCCAGCCCGATGCGCTCCTGCTTCATGGTGTCCCGGTCCCTGATGGTGACCGCCTGGTCCTCCAGCGTGTCGAAGTCGACGGTCACGCAGTACGGGGTGCCGATCTCGTCCTGGCGCCGGTAGCGGCGGCCGATCGCGCTGGCGTCGTCGAAGTCGGTGTTCCATCGCTTGCGCAGGGCCGCGGCCAGGTCGCGGGCCTTGGGCGACAGGTCCGCGTTACGGGACAGCGGGAGTACCGCCACCTTCACCGGCGCGAGCCTGGGGTCTAGTCGCAGCACCGTCCGCTTCTCCAGCTTGCCCTTGGCGTCCGGCGCCTCGTCCTCGGCGTAGGCGTCGAGCAGGAACACCAGCGCGCCCCGGTCGACCCCGGCCGCGGGCTCGATCACGTACGGAATGAACCGCTCGCCCGATTCGGTGTCCAGGTAGGTCATGTCCTGCTTGGACGCCGCCTGGTGCGTCTTGAGGTCGAAATCGGTGCGGTTGGCGACGCCTTCCAGCTCACCCCATTCGCTGCCGGTGAAGTCGAACCGGTACTCGATGTCCACGGTGCGCTTGGAGTAGTGCGACAGCTTGTCCGTGGGGTGCTCGTACAGCCGCAGGTTCTCCGGGCGGATACCGAGATCGGTGTACCAGGCGAACCGGGTGTCGATCCAGGTCTGGTGCCACTGCTCATCGGTGCCCGGGCGGACGAAGAACTCCATCTCCATCTGCTCGAACTCCCGGGTGCGGAAGATGAAGTTACCCGGCGTGATCTCGTTGCGGAACGACTTGCCGATCTGCCCGATGCCGAACGGGAGCTTGCGGCGAGAGGTCTGCAGCACGTTGCGGTAGTTGATGAAAATGCCCTGTGCGGTCTCCGGACGCAGGTAAGCCAGCCCGCTCTCATCCTCCACCGGGCCCAGGTGGGTGCGCAGCAGGCCGTTGAACATCCGCGGCTCGGTGAACGCCCCCCTGGTGCCGCAGTTCGGGCAGGCGATGTCGTTGAGGTTGTTCTCCGGCGGGTGGCCGTGTTTCCCCTCGTAGGCCTCGATCAGGTGGTCGGCCCGGTACCGCTTGTGGCAGGACAGGCACTCGGTGAGCGGGTCCACGAACTCGGTGACGTGGCCGCTGGCCTCCCACACCTCGCGGGCCAGGATCACCGAGGAGTCCAGGCCCACGATGTCATCGCGTTCGGTGACCATCGAGCGCCACCACTGGCGCTTGATGTTGTTCTTCAGCTCGACGCCGAGCGGGCCGTAGTCCCAGGAAGCCCGCAGGCCACCGTAGATCTCGCTGGACGGGTAGACGAACCCCCGTCGTTTGCTCAGGTTGACTATGGCGTCGAGACGGTCACTGCGCAATGCCATCTTGAATTCTCCATCCGGCTGGCGGTCGGCGGGCGCGGCGGGCGCGATCCCTTCCGGCGCGGGCGTGGTCCTCCGCGGCCGGAAACCCTTAGCTTAGGAGCACCGGCAGGTGATCGCGAACTGAATTCGCCCGATGCGGATCGGGTCATCCCCCCGCCACCGCGCTGTGCACCAGATCGACGTCGACGTTGAGCGAGATGCCGCCCACGGTCACGTTCTCGTTGCCGGCCAGCTGCTTGGACCGGCTGGTCTGCGGCCACACCGCCGAGGTCAGGTAGGGCGATCCGGTCAGGTTGTTCGCGTTGTCCCAGAGCGCGAACCAGATCGCCTGCGGCTCAGCGAGTGCGTGCCCGGCGATCGTGGTCGTGGTCTGCAGGTCGGTGACCGCGGCATCGGCGCTTGAGTAGACCCCGGACACGTAACCACTGGCCGTCAGCTGCCGGTCCCAGGCGTCGAGGAAGGTCAGCACCGCGGTCCGGCAGCCGGCATTGGTGTGGTCGTACGCTTCCATGTCGTAGTAGATCGGCGACCCGGCGCCCAGGCCCAAGCTGCTGGCGTTGCTGACCGCCTGGTGAGCGGCCGCGGTGCCCTGGGCCGCCGCCTGGGACGGGTTGATCGCCCCGCTGAAGTTGTCGCACGGCGCCTGCAGCCCGACGAACGTGGGCATCAGCGACCAGCCCATCGCCTCGGTCTGCTGCACCCAGCTCGCGGACAGGTTGCCGTAGTCGCAGGCCATCATCTGGCCGCCGATGTAGATGGCCGTAGCGGCGTACTTGGCCCGCCAGGCCCTCATCGTCGACAGCGAGGGAGCGGTGCAGGTGTCGAAGCCGGCCAGCGTGCTGCCGGGCGGGGCGGGAGTGATGGACGGGCTCGGTGACGGTGATGATGAGGGTGACGGTGATGATGAGGGTGACGGTGAGGGTGATGATGAAGGCGATGATGAGGGTGAGGGTGACGGTGAGGGTGAGGATGAGGGCGACGGGCTTGGGCTGCCTGGTGAGGTGGCCGAGGGCCGAGGCTTAGGGGTTGAGAGCGGGGTTGGGGTTGAGATCGGGGTTGGGGTGGGTGTGGTTGTGTCCGGGGGCCAGGCCCAGACGGTGGCCTCCCCGGTTGACGGGGCCGGGGTGGTCCGCGGGGCCGGGGTGGTCCGCGGGGAAGGGTTCCTGGCCCAGCTGGAGAACGAGAATTTTACCGAGATCTTCAGGCGCTTCAGCCGGCTCCACGGCACAGCTTCCGACGTGGCCCCGCGGATCGTGTCCAGCGCTTGCTCGACCAGTTTCGGGTCGGTCCCGAAGGTGGCTTCGATCCACGGCAGGCTGGCCGGCATGGCGACGGCGAACTCATGGAGGTTCGGGTTCTCCACGATGGTTCCGGTAGTGACGGAGGGGTCGGGCTGGCCCTCGACCAGGGCCCGCTGCTCGGTTTGGGCCGGCGTCTTGGCTGGCGTGTTAGCGATGGCTGGCCTGATGGCGATGGCTGGCGTGATGGCGATGGTGGGCCTGTTGGTTGCGGCGAAAGTGCTGCCTGTGCTGTATGTGTTGCTCATGGCGGGCGTGCTCTGGGCGGCTGCGCCCTGGGCGGCTGTGCTAGACGGGGCGCCGATAGTGATCGTGTCGGCCCGGCCGATCAGGCCAGCCGGGCAGTTCTGGTTGGTCCCTGGAGTGCCCACGTATACAGCGTTGATGTCGTAGCGAATGCACTGGTCCGGGTGCTGGTTTAGCCAGTACACGGGCCAATCGGCTGGCACGTGAAACTGAACGCCGTTATACGTGATGACTTTGGTGGCTGCGTTCGCGCGTCCCTTTGGGTGGTTTTTGGCGATCTTTTTCGCCTGGTTTTTGGCCTGGCCGGACTTATTGTGGTCCTTATGGACGGATCGGACGGCGGCGGTCAGGACCGCCCCTGTCACGGTGGGTCTCGAGTCGGCGGTCAGGCTTGCGCCGACGATGCCGGGCTGAAGCCCCAGGCCCGATCCGATTCCCCCGCATGCGAATCCGCCAACGATGACGGCCACTACCGCACGACGCATTAATTTCCCCCTGAAAGCCCCGTTGACAATGGTGAACTTTGGCCCCGTGAACACGTCATAGATCGAATCAACTCACGAGTCTGTTCCCAGCACACTCGCAGCACTGTTCGTTCCCCGTAGTCACAATGCTACGCACAGTTACAAAAAATAATGATGATCCCGGGCGTGTCGCGGCGCGCCGCAGGCCGCTCGGTGGTAAGACAGCGGCCCTACTGAGATTCGATAAATACGTCAGGCCTCAGGTGACCCGATTCTGTGCTCGGCGCGAGGGTATGGGCCCGCGATGATGCTGGTGCGGCTCGTGGTTCGCCAGCGCTCCGTGATACGACGGACCCCGGAAGATCACGGAAGATCCGTCTTACGCGGAGGGTTTGGTACCCAATAGAGCACCTTTTTCTCCACTAAAGCCGAATATTCCACGCTTGTCGTACCGGTCATCGAATTATGATCTAGTGGGCGGGCGGGCTGATGAGGCCGCACTCCGGCGCTCAGTCAGAAGGACGCGGGCTCCGGCGGGGGCGGAACGGGATTCGGCTGGGCGCCACCGTACCGGCGATCGCGGCTGGCATAGATCTCGCAGGCGTGCCACAAGTGCCGGCGGTCAAAGTCCGGCCAGAGCGTGTCGAGGAAGACGAGTTCCGCATAGGCGGACTGCCAGAGCAGGAAGTTCGAAAGGCGCTGCTCACCAGAGGATCTGACGAAAAGGTCGACTTCAGGAATCCCCGGCTCGTCCAGATAGCGAGCGAACATCTTTTCCGTGATCTTCTCCGGCCGGAGCTTGCCTGCGGCCACATCGGCGGCGATCGCGGCAGCGGCGTCGACGATCTCGGCGCGGCCACCGTAGTTCACGCAAAATTGCAGGGTCAGCACGGAATTCCCGGCCGAGAGCTGCTCGGCGTCAGAGAGTTCGGTGACGACGCTGCGCCATAGCTTGGGCCGACGGCCCGCCCAGCGAATGCAGACGCCCATCTCGTTCAGCAGGTCACGCCGCCGATGGATGACGTCGCGGTTGAAGCCCATGAGGAAACGCACTTCGTCGGGCGATCGACGCCAGTTCTCGGTCGAGAAGGCATAGGCGGACAGATAAGGAATGCCGAGCTCGATGGCTCCCATGATCACGTCGAGCAGCGAGGATTCGCCCTTTTTATGGCCTTCGGTCCTGGGCAGTCCGCGTTTGGCCGCCCAGCGCCCGTCGCCGTCCATCACCAGAGCGACGTGCCTGGGCACCAAGCCGGCCGGTATGTCCGGGGGTTTGGCCCCGCTCGGATGGGGATCGGGCGGGCGTACGACCGCGTGTCGCGGACCTCCCGCCATCAGACACGCTCCACATGACGCAGCGAACGGATCGAATGTTCCAGGTGCCACTGAAGGTAAGCGGCGACCAGCCCGCTGCACTCTACCTGGTGTCTTCGTTCGCTGCGATCTGCGTTTTCCCAGTCCCCGCGGAGCAAGGCGAGCATCAGGGCCACCGTCGGGGCCGCAGGCGAGGCGGCCCCGGGCGGACGGCAGGACGCGCACACCATGCCTCCGGCCGGGACGGCGAAGGCCGGCAACCGTCCCGACGCGCCACAGCGGGCGCACTCCTGCAGGGCAGGCGCGTATCCGGCCACCGCGAGCGAGCGCAGCAAAAAGGCGTCAAGGACCAGCCGAGGATCGTGCTCCGCTCCGCTGAGGGCACGCAATCCGCCGATAAGGAGCAACAACTGGCGCAGCGCGGGTTCCTTCTCCACCGGCGTGAACCGCTCGGCCGTTTCCAGCATCGCCACACCCGAGGTGTACCGGGGGTAGTCTCCGGCCAGCGGGCTTCCGTACGGCCGGATTACCTCCGCCTGCGTGATCACGTCCAGCGAACGTCCTACGTGCAACATCAGGTCGACATGGGTGAACGGCTCGAGCCGGGCGCCGAACCTGGACTTGGTCCGGCGGACACCCTTGGCCACGGCCCGGACGCGCCCGCTGGTGCGGCCAAGCACCGTGATAATCCGGTCCGCCTCACCCAGCTTCTGCGTCCGCAGCACGATCCCGTCATCCCGGTATAGCTGCACTCACCCATTCTCCCGCACGCCGGGACAAGCTAGCCGCATATGCGCGACCGTGGCCCGGCGGGGTCACGCTGGTGACGTGACCCCGCCCCCGCTGTCAGGCTCGGCGGGACCGGTTGACCGCGGACAGGACCGCGCGCATCGAGGCGGTCACCGTGTTCGTGTCAACGCCGACGCCCCAGAACACCTGGCCACCGATCTCGCACTCCAGGTAGGCCGCCGCCTGGGCGTCGGTACCTTCGGTCAGCGCGTGCTCGTTGTAGTCCAGGACCCGTGCGCTTACTCCGATGGTGGCCAGCGCGTCGCAGAACGCGGAGATGGGGCCGTTGCCGACGCCCTCGACCTGCTGCGCGCGCCCGTCGGCGAATACCTCGGCGGCGAGCACGTGCTTGGCTTCGATGACCGAAGACGTCTGGTGGTCCAGCAGGGCCAGGGGCCCGGCACCGAGGTACTCGGCGGAGAAGATCTCCCACATCCGGACGGGCGAGACCTCTCCACCCTCGATGTCGGTGTGCTCCTGGATGACCCGGGAGAACTCGATCTGCAGGCGGCGGGGAAGATCCAGCTGATGTTCTGTCTTCATCACGTAGGCCACGCCGCCCTTGCCCGACTGCGAGTTGACCCTGATGACCGCCTCGTACGTACGTCCCACGTCGTGCGGGTCGATCGGCAGGTAGGGCACGGCCCAGGGGTAGTCAGCGAACGGGATACCGGCGGTGGCCGCGTCAGCCTCCAGCGACTCAAAGCCCTTCTTGATGGCGTCCTGGTGGGACCCGGAGAACGCGGTGTAGACCAGATCGCCCGCGTACGGATGACGCGGGTGAACGGGGATCTGGTTGCAGTACTCGACGGTGCGGCGGATCTCGTCGATGTCGGCGAAGCTGATCATCGGGTCGATGCCCTGGGTGAACAGGTTCAGTCCCAGCGTGACCAGGCATACGTTGCCGGTGCGCTCGCCGTTGCCGAACAGGCACCCCTCGATCCGGTCGGCGCCGGCCAGGACGGCCAGCTCGGCGTCGGCGACCGCGGTCCCGCGGTCATTGTGGGTGTGCACGGAGAGACAGACGTCATCCCGGTTCGGGAGGTTACGGCTCATCCACTCGATCTGGTCGGCGTAGACGTTCGGGCTGGACCGCTCGACCGTGCACGGCAGGTTAAGGATGATCTCCCGCCCCGGACCTGGCTGCCAGACCTCCATCACGCCCGCGCAAACGTCGAGGGCGTAGTCGAGTTCGGTGTCCATGAAGATCTCCGGCGAGTACTCGTAGCCGAAGTCGGTGCCGTCGAGAAGTTCCTCGGCGTACTTCATCACGTGGCGGGTGCCTTCCACCGCGAGCGCCTTGCACTCCTCGCGGTCGATACGGAACACCACCCGGCGGAATATCGGAGCCGTCGCGTTGTACAGGTGCACGGTGGCCAGGCGCGCACCGCGCAGCGACTGGACCGAGCGCTCGATCAGGTCCTCACGGGCCTGGGTGAGCACTGAGATCCTGACGTCCGCCGGGATGCGATCGTCCTCGATCAGCTCGCGTACAAAGTCGAAGTCGGTCTGGCTCGCCGACGGGAAGCCCACCTCGATTTCCTTGTAGCCCATCCGTACCAGCAGGTCGAACATCTTGTGCTTGCGGGCCGGGCTCATCGGGTCGATCAGGGCCTGATTACCATCCCGCAGATCGGTGGACAGCCACCGCGGGGCCTTCGTGATGGTCTTGGCCGGCCAGGTCCGGTCCGGCAGCTCGACCGCCTGGAACGGGGCATACCGATGACACGGCATTCCGCTCGGCTGGGGCTGGACGGAGGAGACGCGATTAAAGACATGATCTTGCTGCATTTTGCTGCTTCCTCAGGTAGGCGGTTGCCATGTTGATGGCCAGCAGACACGCCAACGCCCCGCGACGAGGGAGCCGGCCTATCGGCCCCCGCCGCGGCCGCTAAGGAGGAGCAGCTCGCACGACATTGAGCACGACTTTACCAGCCATGCCGACCTGGTGACATCGCCGGGTCAGGAGTGGGCGGCGGCCGGCTACTCGCGTGTGTCGTGGATCGGTCCGGTGCAGACGCGCGGTTACCTCGCGGGATCAGTCGAACCGGATATGGCGAACGGTTGTCGCGTACCGGCGTAGTGAGGCTCGCAGCGGGCCGTCGGTGGACGGCATGATGGCCAAGCCCGTTGAGCTGGCAATGGCGTCGGCTACCTGCGCCACGGTCTGATGGTCGGTGTGGATGTGCCGGGCGAACTCGGGCCCGCGAAGGCGCTGAAGGTTCTCGCTGAGGTGCTCGATCGCCCAACTGCCCCGCTTGATCTCGGTGCCGAGGCTGCGTCTGCTCAGCCGCCGTCGCACGGTCGCCGGCTCGGCGAGCAGAGCGAAGTGATGGACCGCGAAGCCATCGTCTCGCAGGCTGCCGATGATCTCGGAGAAGTAGCCGGAGTTCACGAGCGTCATCGGCACGATGACCGGGCCATCCCAGGCGGCAAGCGTCATCCGGAGCAGCTCCACGACGCTGTGCCTCCAGGGCGGCAGGTTCTGGAAGTCTGTCCGCAGCGCAGCTGGCAGCATCCGGCGCATGCCAAAGCCGACATGTTCGGGATCACACACGACACTGCCAGGTAGCCGTCTGTTCAGCTCATAGGCCGTCGCGGTCTTGCCGCCGCCGAAGGGGCCGTTAATCCATAGCAGCATGCGCCGGACAGTAGTGGCGGACCCGGCGCCGGGCAAGCGACCCGGCGCCGGGCAACCGCAGTCCAGTGCGCCGGGCGGGCATCGCTGCGGCCAAGACGGCGGATCAGCATCGTGATCGACCGTGTGCCGACAGTGTCCCGTTAGTCGCGGCCGGCGGACTGCTCGGTCATCGAGACCACACCCAGGACCTGCGCCTGGGTCATGCCGAGATCGACGCCGATGGCCAGCGCGGCGTGCCGCTCGCCTTCCGTCAGGGGTCCGTCAGCCATGGCGATGCGGATCACTTCGGCCAGATACCACTCTCTGGCCTGGACCGTGAGCTGCGTCCCGACCTGGTTCAGGGCCGGGCGGATCGACTCGAACGGCTGCATAAGATCGCTGTTCAACATGGCCTCGTCGTAACCCGGCGTCCCCGCTCCGATCACCGCCTCGATCGCTCGCTGCCGGGAGGGAGGACTATACGGGTCGCCGGACCGCAGCATGGCCGACACGGCGGCTCGCATGCCCGCGGGCAGCGCCGTCTGCATCTGCGCCGTCGTGGGCTGGTTGAGCACGTCGACCACATAGCGAGTCTTGCAGGTCGTGCACTGGACGTGTTCACCCACTGCGTTCAGCGGAATGACCGGGATAAAGAACAGCGTGAACCACCGGCGGCCGGAACGCCGTCGGTACTGTCGGTCGCCGCCACACTTGCGGCAGTGGAAGGTGCCCTGCGCGATCGTCCGGTAGAACACGCGCACGCCAAAGATGATCAGCAACGTGAATCCCCTTCTTGCTACCAGCGGCATCCGCCTCGCAAGCACCCACCGCAGGCGGTGCACGCTGGCCTTTTCGGTATAGGTAATCCATCATGACTCCGCTGAGGCTCGAGTCGCCCTGCCGATGCCGATCCGATACCTCATTTTTGCGACATGAGCGGATGTGGTAGCGATCGGCGCGGTAACTTCTGGCCGGCAGGCTCCCCGGCGGCAAGGTGACGCTCCCTGGCGTCCATGTGGCGCTCCCTGGCGTCCCGCTGGCCTCGGCTGTCACCATCGCCTCAGCGGTGACTCGTTCCCGGTGTCCTGGCCGGGATTTGCGTGGTGGATCCGGGCTTGGCGGTGGATCGGGTGCACGGGGATGCACCAAATACTCCATGGAGCCCGGATCCACCACGATCTTTTCCCGGGCCGCCGCACCACGGGCCCGGCGGGTGCTGTCCCGTCACACGGGGACCGCGGGTCCCGGCGGAGCTGGCCCGGGACGGGGCCGGGGGGACCCGGGCGGCTGCGCTAACCGGGGAACGGGGCGGCTGCGCTAGTCGTAGAAGCCTAGGCGGCGCAGCTGCTTGGGGTTGCGCTGCCAGTCTTTGGCGACCTTGACGCGCAAGTCGAGGTAGACCTTGGTGCCTAGGAGCGCCTCGATCTGGTGGCGGGACCGGCTGCCTACCTCCTTGAGCCGGACACCCTTGGCGCCGATCACGATGGCCTTCTGGCTCGGCCGCTCCACGTAGAGCTCGGCGTGCACGTCGGTGAGGTCCTCGCGTCCGGGGCGCGGTCCCATCTCCTCGACCACGACCGCGATCGAGTGCGGCAGCTCATCCCGGACCCCGTCCAGGGCCGCCTCCCGGATCAGCTCCGCGACCATGATCTGCTCGGGCTCGTCGGTGAGCTCGCCGTCCGGGTACAGGGGCATGCCTTCTGGCAGGTGCGAGACGAACACGTCGGCGAGCACGTCGAGCTGGAAGCCGGCCACGGCGGACACCGGCACCACATCGGCCCAGTCCCCCAGCTCGCTCACCGCCAGGAGCTGCTCCGCGACGCGTTCCGGCGAGACCTCGTCGCACTTGGTCACGACGACTACCACCGGGGTCTTCTTCACGTGCTCGAGCTCGCGGGCGAAAAACCGGTCACCCGGGCCGACCGGGTCGCCGGCCGGGACGCAGAACCCGATCACGTCCACTTCGGCCAGCGTCGAGCGGACCAGGCTGTCCAGCCGCTCACCGAGCAGGGTCCTCGGCTTGTGCAGGCCGGGCGTATCGACCAGGATCAGCTGCGCGTCGGGGCGGTGCACGATGCCGCGAATCACCCGCCGGGTCGTCTGCGGGCGATCGCTGGTGATCGCGACCTTGGCGCCGACCAGCGCGTTCGTCAGGGTCGACTTACCGACGTTCGGGCGGCCCGCGAGGCAGGCGAACCCGGATCGGAAGGCGCCTGATCTGGAGGGCAGCGAGGCCGGCGGATGGTTCACCTCTTGATTCTCGCGCATATTTCCAGGGCGAGCGCCACCGGCCGTTCGGCGCCTTAGGGGGTAAGGGTCTGGCGGACGCTGCCGTCGGGTGCGGCGTGGAACACGACCGCACCCGGGCCGAGATCACGCACCGCGGACAGGTCGCCTGGGTCCAGCTCGCCGTCGCTGACCAGGGCGGCCGCCTCTAGTTTCTGCGCGCCGCTGGAGGAAGCCATGGCCACCGCCAGGCGTAGCGCCGACAGCCGCAGCGACGGCAGGGCCACCGCGGCGGCGGTGTAGGTCCGGCCGGTCTCGTCGCGAACCGCCGCGCCCTCGGACGCGGCTACCCTCGCCCGCGTCGACCGGGCCAGGGTGATGATCTTGAGGTCCTCGGCGCCAGGAGTCACTTCGCTCACCGGAGTTAGTCTACGGCTCCGCATCCTCGACGCGTTCCACCAGCACCCTGCCGATCTTGTTGCGACGGGCGGTCGGGTCCTCCGCGGTCAGCCGCAGGCCACCGACGGTCGCGGTCGAGCCCGCAATCGGGACCCGGCCCAGCTGGTGAGCCAGCAGCCCGACCACCGTCTCCACGTCGTCCACGCCGAGCACGACCCCGAACAGCTCCTCGAGCTCGGTCACGGACAGCCGGGCCGTCACCCGCGCGGAGCCATCGGGGAGCCATTCCACCGGCGGCCGCTCGTTGTCGTACTCGTCGGCGATCTCGCCGACGATCTCCTCCAGGATGTCCTCGATGGTCACCAGCCCGGCGGTCCCGCCGTACTCGTCGATCACGATAGCCACGTGATTGCGCTCGGCCTGCATCTGCCGCAGCAGCTCGTCGACCGGCTTGCTGTCCGGGACGTAGCTGGCCGGGCGGATCGCGGTGGTGACCTTCTCAGTGGCGTCGGCGCCTGGGTGATCGTGGCTCCACGCCACGATGTCCTTGAGGTAGGCGAAGCCGACCACGTCGTCCTCGTTCTCGCCGACCACGGGGATCCGGGAGAAACCGCTGCGCAGAGCCAGCGAGAGCGCCTGCTCCACGGTCTTGTCGGCCTCGATGAACACCATGTCGGTGCGCGGCACCATGACTTCCCTGACGATGGTGTCGCCGAGCTCGAAGACCGAACGGACCATCTCACGTTCGCCTGGCTCGATGCCGGTCCTTCGTTCCAGGTAATCGACGAGTCCGCGCAGCTCGGACCGGGCAACGGGACCCGAGGCACCATCGTGGTCCACCATCGGGCGAACCCGCCGGGTCGGCGGCATGGTGTTGCCCATGGCCACCAGCAGGCTCGGCAGCGGGCCGAGCGCCCGGGTCAGCGGCAAGGCGAACTTGGCCGCTCGCACGGCGGTCCGTTCGGTTCGCGGGCCGACGCGTCCGGTTTGCGGGCGCACGCCGGTCAGCGCGTACCTGAGCGCGATCACCACGCCGAGCGCGGCCAGGACGGCGCGCCAGTCGTCGCCGAACCAGCGGACGAAGGCCGCCGTGACCAGCACCGCCGCGAACACCTCGACGATGGCCCGGAGCAGCAGCAGCACGCTCATATAGCGGGGCAGGTCATCGGCCACCAGCTGCAGCGGGCCCTTATGTTCCGGCCGCTCCGCGACGCCGGTGGCGCTGACCAGGGCCAGCGCGGCCTCCGCGTTGGCGCACCAGCCCGCCAGCAGGGCCAGCACGGCCGCCGCGACCAACAGCCACCCTGGGGGGGTCATAGTTCCCGGCAATCCCGCCAGGTCTTCAGCAGCTGGTCCTGCGTGCCGAACATGGCGGCGTGCTCGTCCGGCTCGGCGTGGTCATACCCGAGCAGGTGCAAGATGCCGTGCACGCACAGCAGCTCAAGCTCGTCCTGGGTGCTGTGGCCAGCCTTGGCCGCCTGCTCCGCCGCGACCTCCGGGCACAGCACCACGTCCCCAAGCAGCCCGGGATCACCGCCAGGCTCGGGGTCCCCGGCCCGGCCGCCGCCCATGTGCGGCGGCCTGAGCTCGTCCATGGGAAAGGCCAGCACGTCGGTCGGTCCCGGCTCGCCCATCCAGCGCTCGTGCAGTTCGGTCATGGTCCGCATCTCGACGAGCAGCACCGAGAGCTCCGCCAGCGGATGAATCCGCATCTGATCAAGCGTGAACCTGGCGACCGCGGCTAGCGCTACCTCGTCGACCTCGATGCCCGCCTCGTTGGCGATATCGATGCTCATCGGTGCCTTAGCTGCCTTTCCGCCTGTTCGGTCTCCCCGGGGCGTTGAAGTGCCGTTCGGCCGCGTCGTACTTCTCGTATGCGTCGACAATCTTGCCCACCAGGCGGTGCCTAACCACATCGTGACTTGTCAGCCGGGCGAAGTGGATGTCTTCTATGCCTTCGAGAATGTCCTGGACGACACGTAGCCCGCTGACCTGCCCGGACGGCAGGTCGACCTGGGTGACGTCACCGGTCACCACCACCTGGGAACCGAACCCAAGCCGGGTCAGGAACATCTTCATCTGCTCGGCCGAGGTGTTCTGCGCCTCGTCCAGGATGATGAACGAATCATTCAGGGTGTTGTGGGTGAGCAGGAAGTCCTCGGTGGTGTAGAGAGAGTCGGCTGCTGCGACGGAGATGCAGACGGCCTCCGCGGTGCCGGCCGGCTCGATGCTGTCGATAAAGCGCATCGGACGCCCGCCGCCGCCGGCCGCGCGATAGCTCTCCAGCTTCCTTGTGAGGCGGAACGGTTCCAGGCTGGCCGACAGCCGGATATCGATCACGTAGGCGTCGTGGCGGTGATAGACGGTGCGCCCCTCGACGAGCCCGGGTACGCGCCCGATGGCGGGGCGGATGCGGGTGTACGCGACCCCGCCTAGTGAGCGGACCAGGAAGATCACATCGTCGCGCAGCCGCGGCGAGGTGGTCGTGTACTGGACACGGCAGGTTCGGTCCCGTTGCGTGACTGGGCCGCCGTCGGTGTCCAGCAGGCCCTGCAGGACGGCCAGCCGGACCTTCGCCGAGTTGTACAGGTAGAGATCAGGCACGAACTTCGTCGTCGAGCGGGTGCCGTACAGTCCGAGGCGACGCGCTGCCCCGGTCACCGGGTTCTCTACCAGGGCGGTGCTCGCCCACGGCGACGTCACCTGGCTCAGCATGTAGTTCGGTCCCATCCGAGGCCGGACCTGGATGCCTGGCAGACGCCGCTGCAGCTCCCACGCCAGCTCCGGATCGCCGGTCGCAAAACTGGGCGTGACTGTCCCGGTCAGGCAGCCGTCGCCGAGCAGCAGCCCCAGCGCGTACGGGTCCATCGGCATTTCCCGGTACGGGAAGCACGCGGGCGCGCTGTGCAAGGGAAGCTCGTACCGGTGATAGTGGCCAGCCCGCAGGTTCCCGATCATCTCGCGGGCCGTCAGGACCCGGAGCGGCTTGCCACGGCGGCGGTCGTCACGGGTGGCCACAGCCCACAGGTGGTCGCCCGAGCAGAGGGTCGAGGCACCGTCCTGGGTGGTGAGCCGGTAGATGTCCTTCTCGCCCTGCGGGTACACGCCGATCACCGGGGTCGGCTCGCCGTCCGAACCGAGGACCAGGTCACCGACGGTCAACTCGCCGATGGGCCGGAAGCCGTCCGGGGTCAGCACCGGTGTGGCAACGGGGTGCGCTCTACCCCTCATGTACGCCAGGGGGGCGATCTCGATGGTGCCGGCGGCCATCAGCTTGGGGATCGAGTCCGGGTCGAGCATGTCGTGCAGCGCGTCGTAGAGCGGGCGCAGGTACGGATCGATCTTCTCGTACAAGGTCCCTGGCAAGAAGCCGAGCCGCTCCCCCGCCTCCACCGCGGGCCTGGTCAAGATGATCCGGTTGACCTGCTTGGCCTGCAGCGACTTGACCGCCTTGGCCATGGCCAGGTAGGTCTTGCCGGTGCCCGCGGGGCCGATGGCGAACACGATCGTGTGCTCGTCGATGGCGTCCGCATACCGCTTCTGGTTGAGGGTCTTGGGCCGGATGGTCCGGCCGCGGGCCGACAAGATGCCGACCGTGAGCACATCCGCCGGACGCACGCCGCGCTCGGCCCGCAGCATGGCGGCGGCCCGCTCCACCCCGTCAGCGGTCAGCTCCGTGCCCTTGCGCAGCAGTTCGACGAGCTCGTCGAACAGCCCCGTCACCAGGGCGGTTTCCGCCGGGGTCCCGGTCGCGGTGATCTCGTTGCCGCGGACATGAATGTCGGCGGCGAACTCACGCTCGATCACGTGCAGCAGCTCATCCCCGGAGCCGAGCAGGCTGACCATCGAGTGATCAGCGGGGATCACGATCTTGACCTGGGACCGTGGTCCGCTCTGCTGCCCGTCGCCGTTGGGACTGCTGCCGGCGTTCAGGTCGTCGTTACGGGTATCTGTCAATTCGACTATCTGTCAATTCGACGTTCTCGAAGACCCGGGGGACCGCCCCCCGAGCGCACTGGCCACCATGGTATCCGCCGTGCGAGGCCGCCCGCTCATCCGGGCGGCCAGGTGAGGGACCGGCCGCCGAGCAGGTGCGCGTGGACGTGCGGCACCTCCTGGCCCGCGTGGGCGCCGGTGTTGAACACGACGCGGTAGCCGCTTGTCCCGATGCCCTCCGCCGTCGCGGCGTAGTGCGCCTGCCTGAGCAACTCGCCGAGCAGGGCGTCGTCCGCGGCGGCGAGCGCCGCGACGTCGGGGTAATGCGTCTTGGAGATGACGACCACGTGGATGGGAGCCTGCGGGTTGATATCGCGGAACGCCAGCACTCGGTCGGTTTCAACGACCAGGGTGGCGGGGATTTCCCCGGCGACGATGGCGCAAAACAAGCAGTCAGTCACGGCAAAGATCGTAGGCCCCAGGCGGGGAAGGTGGGATCGATCGGCCCGCCCATGCATTCATATGAAGGTCATATGGTGGTCATATGGTGGTACTGCCGAGTAACGACGTTGCGATCCGGCGTTAAGGCGCCGATCCTGACAAGTGCTGTCGCAACATCGCACTCCAAGGATATTCTTGATTTTGGCAATCCTGGCGGCATGCCTGACGGCATGTCGAAAGTTTTGCTGGTCCGGCCAGGCGCCATCGCGTGCAGCCTGGAAATCCGCCCATCCCAGTAGTCAGCTGGGCGGTCCGCCAACGGCGGCACGGCGACGGACGGTCAGACGGGTGGGAGACTTGGGGATGAAGGACCGCAGACGATGGTCCTGCGCGACTTGGGTCGCGGCGTGGAAGCGGCCCTATGGGCAGTGAACCTGACGACGGGGCAGCGCGTCCAACCATTGTGACCGAAACCCTGGTGGCGACCGAAGCCATCGTGCCCGACGCTTTCCTGGCGTCCCCGGCCCACGTGGGGTGGAACGCGGACCGTGCGGTCACCGAGCTGTACTCCTCGCACTACCGGGCGCTGGTCCGGCTGGCGGCCCTGCTGGTACGCGACGTTCCCACCGCAGAAGAAGTAGTGCAGGACACGTTCGTCGCGATGCACGGAGGCTGGCAGCGGCTGAGAAACGGGGACAGCGCGCTGGCCTACCTGCGTCAGTCGGTGGTGAATCGATCACGATCCGTACTGAGGCACCGGACCGTGATCGACAAAAACTTGCAGAAGGCGCCGCCGGACATGCCGAGCGCCGAGCACGGCGCGCTGGTCCTGCTCGAGCGTTCCGCGGTGGTGGCGGCCCTGCATCAGCTGCCTGCACGTCAACGGGAGGCCATCGTTCTGCGGTACTACGCCGACCTGTCCGAGGCCGAGATAGCCACCACGATGGGAATCAGCCGCGGGGCCGTGAAGAGTCACACGGCCCGCGGCATGACGGCCCTGCGTGCGGCCCTGGAGCGGGAGTAACAGTGCGTCACCGCCAGGACGGAACGTCAGCGCCAGGACCGGACTTCGGCCGGTTCTTGCACCAGGAGCTGCATGCTGCCGCGGACCAGGTCGATCCGCACCCGGACGGCCTTGAGCGGATCCGCACGCGGGTCGAGGCCGCCCACGCCAGCCGGGCCAATGCCGGGCCAGCCAGCTCGGGTCTGCTGGCGGACATGGTCCGGCGCTGGAACGCCCGCCGTGGCGGGCTCGGCGCGGGTCACGTCAGGCGCGGCGTGCAACAGGGCTGGCGGGCGGCCCTGATCAGGCCCGCCATCGCTCTCGCCTGTGCCGTGTTCGCGGTGGGCGTGGTGCTGGCCTCGGTGCCTCCGCTGCGCCAGGCGGTCAGCTCGTCCGTGTCGGCCGCCTTCGACGGCAAGAGCTCCACCAGCGTGACCAGCCCGGCCGCAGCTGGCCGTGGCGGCCAGGCCGCGGCCAGCGGGGCTGGATCGGCGCCGTCGGCCGCGACTGGGAACCATCGGCCGACGCCGATCGCGTCCTGCCCGCAGTCGTCGGCGGCGGCTTCCCCCACCACGTCGGCGGCCACGTCGAATCCCCCGGCCACGACGTCGGCCTCGGCGAGCCCGTCGAGCCCGTCGCCCAGCCCGCTGACCAGCCCGGCCGCGGGGCTTTCCGACAGCCCGAGCCCGAGCGCGACGAGCAGCGCGAGCAGCAGCCCGAACCCGGCGAAACCGACGTCGAGCGCGACGGCGACGGCCACGGGCACGGGTACGGGTACGGGTACGGCCAGCCCCAGCGGCACCACGAAGCGGGCCAAGAAGGGCGGCACCATCTGCGGTAGCCCGACCGCGCAGGCGAGCACCTCGGCCAAGCCGAAGGCGACAGCCGTCGCCTCGGCGACCAGCAGCCCGACCACGTCCGCCACCGGCTCGACCTCGCCCGCAGACTCATCGCCGAGCGATACAGGCTCCGCGTCGGGGCACGTCTCGCCGAATGCGGGCGGGACGGTGTCCGACAGCCCTAGCGCCAGCGACTCGACCGGCTGAGCAGGACGGCTGCGGCCACGGTCCCGGCGGTCGAGGTCCTGAGCACGGTCGGCCCCAGCCGGCCGGCGGTGGCCCCGGCCTGGCGGCAGGCCTCGCCTTCCGCCGCGGTGATACCGCCTTCAGGCCCGACCACGACGAGCAGGTCACCGGATGGCGGCAGGGTCAGGCCGCCAAGTCCGGCGGTGGCATCCGGGTCGAGCACGATCGCGCAGGCCGCCTGGCTGATCGCCTGGCCGACCTCCCGCAGCGAGGCGGCGTCCGTCACCTCAGGAATCCAGGCACGGCGGGACTGCTTGGCCGCCTCACGGGCGGTCACCCGCCATTTCGCCACCGAGCGTTCCCCGCGCGCACCCTGCCAGCGGGGAACGCAGCGCGCCGCGGCCCACGGGATGATGCGGTCGACGCCCACCTCGGTCAGCTCCTCGACCGCCAGCTCCCCCCGGTCACCCTTCGGGATGGCCTGGACTACGGTGATGGTCAGATCCGGGCGAGGTACCTGCCGCCTGGCTCGCACCGTCAGCTCAAGGCCGCCCGGCCCGGCGGCAGCGACCACGCACTCAGCCACCAGGCCCGCGCCGTCACCGACATCGGCACGCTCTCCCGGGCGCAGCCTGCGCACGGTGGCGGCGTGCCTGCCCTCCGCTCCGGACAAGACGACGACGTCGCAGGACAGGTCCGCGCGGTCAACCAGGAAGACAGGCGGCTGCGGCACCAGGTTCAGCGTCCGTTGAACGCGTCACGCAGTCGGGAGAAGAGCCCCTGCTGACCCGGGGCGAACCGGCCGGGCGGCGATTCCTCGCCGCGGAGCTTGGCCAGCTCGCGCAGCAGTTTTTCCTGCTCGACGTCGAGCTTGGACGGCGTCTCGACGGTCACGTGGATGACCAGGTCGCCGCGGCCGTTGCCGTTCAGGTGCTTGACGCCCTGGCCGTACAGCGGGATGACCTGCCCTGACTGGGTGCCGGGGCGGATGTCGATGTCGGAGGGCCCGTCCAGGCTCTCCACCGACAGCGTGGCCCCCAGCGCCGCGGCCGCCATCGGGATCGTCACCGTGCAATGCAGGTCGTCACCCTGCCGCTCGAAGATTTCGTGCGGGCGCTGCACGATCTCAAGGAACAGGTCACCGGGCGGGCCGCCGCCCGGGCCGACCTCGCCCTCGCCGGCCAGCTGGATGTGCGTGCCGTCCTCGACTCCGGCCGGGATCCGCACCTTGATGGTGCGCCTGGTCCGCACCCGGCCATCGCCGTCGCACTCGGGGCAGGGCCGGACCAGCACGGTGCCGAATCCGCCGCAACCCGGGCAGACCCGGGCCATCATCACCTGGCCGATGAAGGACCGGGTCACCTGGCTCACCTCACCGCGCCCGCCGCAGATGTCGCAGGTCTGCGGGTGAGTTCCCGGGGCGGTGCCCTCGCCGGAACAGGTCGGGCAGACCACGGCCGTATCCACGGTGAGCTCCCGGGTCGCGCCGAAGGAGCACTCGGAGAGCTCGAGCTCGATCCTGATCGTCGCGTTGCGGCCGCGCTGCGCCCGGCTGCGCGGCCCGCGGGTGGCGGCACCGCCCGCCCCGCCGAAGAACTGGTCGAGCAGGTCGTTCAGCGGATTGAACCCCTGACCGAAAGGATTGGCACCCGCGGCCGCGCTGCTCGCGAACGGGTCCACGCCCATGTCGTACATCCGGCGCTTTTCCGTGTCCGAGAGCACCTCGTAGGCCTGGGTGATCTCCTTGAACCGCTCCTGCGTCTCAGGATCTGGGTTCACGTCGGGGTGAAGCTCCCGGGCCAGCCGCCGGTAGGCCCGCTTGACCTCATCCGGCGTCGCGTCGCGCCGGATCTTGAGCAAGCCGTAATAATCCGCCGCCACTAGGACTCCATCAGAATCTGGCCAACATAACGTGCCACCGCTCGTACCGCCCCCATCGTGCCCGGATAATCCATCCGGGTCGGCCCGAGCACGCCGAGCTTGGCGAGCGGCTCAGCCTCGTTCCCGTAGCCGGTGGACACCACCGACGTGGCCTTCAGGCCTGCGAACTGGTTCTCCGAGCCGATCCTGACGGTCAAGATCGCGGGCTCGGTCGCCTCGCCAAGCAGCCGCATCAGCACCACCTGTTCCTCTAGGGCCTCAAGCACCTCTCGCAGCCCCTTGCTGAAATCGGTCGCGGCCAAGTTCGCGGCTCCGCCGAAGACGATCTTTTCCTCGTTCCGCTCGACCATGCTGGCCAGCAGGACGGTGAACACAGCGTTAGCGTTCGCGCGGTCCTCGACCGGGATCCGCTCCGACAGGTCGGCGACCATGGCGGCGGCGTCGGAAAGCTTATGCCCGCCCAGGCAGGCGTTGATGACCGCGCGCACGTGTGACACCGAGGTGTCATCCCAGGGGCGGGCCAGGTCGACGGTGCACTGCTCCACCCGGCCGGTATCGGTGATCAGCACGAGCAGCAGCTTCTGGGGGGCCAGCGGGACGAGTTCGATGTGCCTGATGGCCGACCTGGTCAGGGACGGGTACTGCACCACGGCCACCTGCCGGGTCAGCTGGACCAGGAGCCTGACCGTCCGCATGACCACGTCGTCGAGGCTGTAGGCGCCGCCCAGGAAGCTCTCGATGGCCCGCCGCTCGGCCGACGACAAGGGCTTGATGTTGGACAGCCGGTCCACGAAGAGCCGGTAGCCCTTATCCGTCGGGATCCGCCCGGCGCTGGTATGCGGCTGCGCGATGAAGCCCTGCTCTTCCAGCACCGCCATGTCATTGCGGATGGTGGCCGGGGACACGTCGAAATGGTGCCGGTCGACCAGCGACTTCGATCCGACCGGTTCAGTGGTGGACACGTAGTCTTCAACGATCGCACGGAGAACCGTTAGCTTGCGCTCGTCGAGCACGCGCTCACCTCCTTGGCACTCCTGCAACCCGAGTGCTAAGTCTATTGCTTCTGACAAGTTTATGGCGCGCGACGGCGAGGCCGAACGGCCGCAGTTGATCACCCCCATACGTGACTGTCCGTAACGCCGTACCGGGGAAGCCGTCCCCAGTCCGATGGTAACCCGATGGCCGCGAACCGCGATAGCCGCGTGTCGGCGGCGGTCCCGCCGGGTCCTGCTCGGCTACCCTTTCAGGGCAGAAAGGGCAGGAGGAGATACCCGTGCGGAGCAGGCGGTACGACGCTGACGTGCTGGCGGCAGAGGGGCTACGCCGCAGGCGGCCCGGGCAGCGTGCGGTGCCCGAGGTCGAGGCGGTGCGCGGTCTGGTGGTGGAGGATTCCGAAGGCCGGTTCTGCGGCGCGGTGGTCGGCTACGACAAGGGCGCCGTGACGCTGGAGGACCGGCACGGCAGGCGGCGGGTCTTCCCGCTCACCCCGGCGGCCTTCCTGCTCGACGGCCAGCCAGTCACGCTCATCCGGCCCGCCTCGGCCGGGGCGGCCCCGTCGGGCCGGCCGGGGCGGACCGCCTCCGGGTCGGTGGCCGCGCCGGTGACCCGGGCCAAGGTCGCCCGGGCCAGCCGCATCTACGTCGAGGGCAAGCACGACGCCGAGCTCGTCGAGAAGATCTGGGGCGATGACCTGCGCGACGTCGGCGTCGTGGTCGAGTACCTGGAGGGCATCGACGACCTGCAGGCGATCGTGGCGAGCTTCTCCCCCGCGCCGCACCGGCGCCTCGGCGTCCTCGTCGACCACCTGGTGGCCGGGTCCAAGGAGACCCGGATCGCGGCCAGCATCCGGTCCCCTGACGTGCTGGTCGTGGGGCATTCCTACATCGACATCTGGGCGGCCGTACGGCCGTCCGCGGTCGGCCTGGCGGCCTGGCCGGAGGTGCCGCGGGGGCAGCCGTGGAAGGAGGGGGTGCTGCGCGCCGTCGGCTGGCCGGCCGAGGTGCCGCGGGCCTGGCAGCGCATCCTGCGGTCCGTATCGAGCTACACCGACCTGGAACCCGAACTCCTGGGCCGGGTCGAGGAGCTCATCGATTTCGTCACCGCCCCCGGGAGCGAATAGCGTGGCCGCAGCCGCCGATGACACCCGAGGATCGATGACGAGCGAGCCGACCCGACCCGTGCCTGATCCCGCCGGGCGCGAGGGCGAAGTGAGCTTGGTCACCTTTGGCTACCTGAGCGCCATCTTCACAGGTCCGGTGGTCCCGCTGATCTTCTACTTGATCATTGCGCGAAGGTCACCGTTCCTGCGGTACCACGCGGCCACGGCGGTCAACCTGTCCGTGAGCTGCCTGCTTTACGCGGTGTGCTGCGCCATCCTCGGCGGCCTGCTCGCGCTGGACAGCATCACCGCCGCGCTGGTCATCGCCCTGTCGCTTGGTTTGTGCCTGTGGGTGACGATGCTGACCTACCTCATCAGGGGCGTCATCGCGGCGACCCGCGGCCAGAGGCAGGACATACCGCAGTGGCTCTGCGCCCGCATTGTGTCCTGAGGGCTCAGGGGCCGGTCAGCGTACGGGTCACCGCGTCGGCCAGCAGGCGGCCGCGGGGCGTCAGCACGATCCGGCCCCCGGCGTAGGCGGCCGGGCTGGCCAGGCCGTCGGCGACCACCGCGGCTGCGTTCTCGCGCCCGGCGGGATCGAGGCTGGCCACCGGCCATCCCTGCGCCAGGCGGATGCCGAGCATGACCTGCTCCAGCTGCCGTTCCGGCTCGGTCAGCACCTCGCGGGCCTGGCCCGGGCTTTGCCCCGCGGCGATCCGGGATCCGTAGGCGGCTGGGTGACGCACGTTCCACCACCGGGTCCCGCCGACGTGGCTGTGCGCCCCCGGGCCGATCCCCCACCAGTCGCCGCCGGTCCAGTACAGCAGGTTGTGGGCGCACCGCGACGGCTCGCCCGCCGCCCAGTTGGAGATCTCATACCAGCCCAGGCCGGCGGCGGTCAGCACCTCGTCCGCCACCAGGTAGCGGTCGGCGAGCACGTCATCGTCCGGCGCGGGCAGCTCACCGCGCCGCACCCGGGCCGCCAGCCGCGTACCCGGCTCCACCGTGAGGGCGTACGCGGACACGTGATCGGGCCCCGCGGCCACAGCCGCCTCAAGCGAGCGCCGCCAGTCCGACTCCGATTCCCCCGGCGTGCCGTAGATCAGGTCCAGGCTGACGTGCTCGAACCCGGCCGCGCGGGCCCAGGCGGCGCACTGGCCAGGGCGGCCGGGTGAGTGCACTCGGTCCAGGGTGGCAAGCACGCCGGGAACCGCGCTTTGCATGCCGAACGAGACCCGGGTAATACCTTGCGCCCGCAGCTCGCTCAGCTGAGCCGGACCGACGCTCTCCGGGTTGGCTTCGGTCGTTATCTCGGCCCCCGGGCGCAGCCCGAACTCGGCGTCGATGGCCCGCACGATGGCGCCGAACGCGGCCGGCGGCAGCAAGGTCGGCGTCCCGCCGCCGAAGAAGACCGTGCTGACCGGGACCGGGCCGAGAACCTTGCGGGCGAACCCGATCTCCGCGAGCGCGAGCGCCGGGTAGGTGGCGGCCGAGACCGGGCCGCCGAGCTCGGCGGGGGTGTAGGTGTTGAAGTCGCAGTACCCGCAGCGGGTCGTGCAGAACGGCACGTGCACGTAGATCCCGAAGGGCCGCGTCCCGAGGCCGCCGTACGCGCTTTCCGGCAGCGTCCCGTCGGCGGGAACAGGCTCACCATCGGGCAGAACGCCAGGCATGGCAGCCACGGTACCCGCACAAACTCCCGATGTAGTCCGGACGGAAGGTAGTCAAACGGTGCCGGCCTGCCGGACTAACGATTCGGACGCTTAGACTGAAAGGGCCGCGTTTACGGGAGACACGAGGCACAGGTCGCGTTGACGGGAGGCACCGGGTGGCAGATAACCAATCGCAGTGGCCGGCCGAGGTCCCGGAGTACGGCTGGCCTGCCGCTGACCCGGCTCCTCCCGGCGCGGCCGCCGACCAGGTCAGGCCCGGCCCGGTCCCTCCGGCCGGATACCAGATCCCGCCCGCCGCGTACCAGGTCCCGCCCCCCGCGTACCAGGTCCCGCCCCCCGGTTATCCCGTCCCCGGCTTGCAGCACCCCGGCTATCAGAACCCCGGCTATCAGGCGGCCCGGATGAATGCCTCGATGCGCGCGGCCACGGCGGACCGGGAACGCGCGGTCGACGTGCTGAAGGCGGGCTTCGCCGAGGGCCGCCTCAGCCAGGAGGAGTACAACGACCGGATGGGGCGGGCGTACGCGGCCCGCACCTACGGCGAGCTGTCGGCGCTGACGGCGGACCTGCCGGCCGGCCCGCTGCCCACGGTCTGGGCGGCACCACAGGTCTACCAGCCGCCCATGTCCACCAACTCGCTGGCCCGGGCGTCGATGATCCTCGGCGTAGCCGAGTTCTTCTCCATGGGACTGACCGCCATCCCGGCGGTCATCTGCGGGCACATCGCCAAGCGCGAGATGCGGCTCACCGGTCAGCGTGGCGACGGGCTGGCGACCGCCGGGCTGGTGCTCGGGTACATGGCCATCATCTTCTGGGCCGTCATCATCGTGCTGGCCGTCCTGGGCGCCGCGATCTCCATCGCCGGGCAGGGCGGTCCCGCCCCCGGTTGATCCGGATAACAAGCTCAACTCGGTTCTCTTAACTCTGCGACATCGCGGGTGGAAACGGACAAAATCGGGGAACATGTCCGCGTACTACGCTCCCCCCACTGGCGCCCCGCCCGCGCCGGCCCCGCCCGCCGTCCTCGCACCGGCCCTCGTCGCGTTCGCCGGGCCGGCCCCGCAGTCCCGGCTGACCGTCGCCTTCCGCATCTTCATGGTCATCCCGCAGTTCATCGTGCTGACCGTGCTTGGCGTGGCGGCCTATGTGGTCACCGTCATCGGCTGGTTCGGCGCCTTGTTCACCGGGCAACTGCCCGCCTTCGCGGCCGGCTTCCTCACCGGCTACCTGCGCTGGATGACCCGGGTGTACGCGTACGCCTTCCTGCTCACGGACGTGTACCCGCCGTTCTCGCTGGAGGACGCGGACTACCCGGTCCGGGTCGCGGTGGCGCCCGGGCGGCTGAACCGGCTCGCCGTGTTGTTCCGGTTCTTCCTGATGATCCCTTGCGCGATCGTGCTGTGGGTCCTGTCGTACGGCGCGTTCACCCTCGTTCAGCTGGTGAGCTGGCTGATCGTGCTGATCAGCGGGCGGATGCCGCACGCGCTGCATGCGGCGCTGGCGGCCGTGCTGCGCTACCAGGTGCGGACCTACGCCTTCGGCGTGATGCTGACCAGCGCGTATCCGGCGGGCCTGTTCGGTGACCCGGAGGCACCCTGGGGGCTGGCTCTGTCCAGTGCCGCCAGGAAGCTGGTCGGCATGTTCATCGTGCTCGGGGTGCTGTTCGCGGCGGGGGCCGTGGTGCTGGACGTGACGACCCTGTCCGGCCAGGGACTTTCGGCCGCGGTGGCGAACGCGCGGGTGCAGGCCGACGCCCTCCCGATCAGCAACACGATCGACAACTACTCGGCTAACGTGACGGCCTGCCATGGCCAGCTGGCCTGCGTCACCCGGCTGGACCGGCAGGTGGCGACCGGCCTGAGCACGTTCGCCAGCCAGCTTCGTGGCATCGCGATGCCAGCGGGGCAGGCGCAGACGGCGGACGCGGCCCTGGCCTCCTCGGTCTCGCGCACCGCGGGCATCTTCGCCCGGCTCGGCGCGGCCAGCACGGCGAACCAGTACATCAGCACCGCCAACTCGGCCGGCCTGCAGCAGTCGGTCAACCAGCTCAACCAGGACTACACGAACCTGACCAGCGCCCTGCACTCATAAAAGCCCCTGCACTCATAAAAAGCCCCCGCACTCATAAAAGCACCGCACTCATGACAGACACGGGGGCCCGAACACGTCATTGGCACTCCTGACGGCCGTCGTACGTCTTACACTCAGGAGAAGCGTCCGTAGGAGGCTCAGGTGGCGTACGGTCCAGGTCAGGCATACTCGCCTCAGCCTGCCTGGCCGGGGGCCCCAGGGGCTATGGGGCCTTTCGGGGCTATCGGGTCTATGGGGGCTATCGGGTCCAGCCCGATGGTGAATCCCTCTTGGCTGGCGGCCACCGCCGATCGCGAGCGGACCGTGGGCACGCTCCGGGCGGGTTTCGCCGAGGGCCGGCTCAGCCAGGATGAACTCGGCGAGCGGGTCACGCGGGCCTACGCGGCCCGTACCTACGCCGACCTCTGGGCGCTGACCGCCGACCTGCCGATCGGCCCCTACCCCTTCTCCGGGTACAGCCAGCTCGTGGCCCCGGAGGGCGCGGTAGCCAGCAACCCGGAGACCAGCAACTGGCAATCCGCCGCCGCCCTGCTCATCACCGCGCTGGTGATCTTCACGCTGGCGGCACTAGTGACCGCGATCGTCACCGCGCACGTCCAGCCGGGCTACGTCTCGCCGGCCTCCGTCTCACCGGGTTCGCCGCCCCAGCCGGCCGTGATCATGCCGTTCCAGCAGGTGCACGTGGCGCCCCCCGTCGCCCGGTCGGTCAAGGCGTAACGGGCGGGTAAGCGGTCCTCGGGGGACGCGCCACGGGCCGTTCGGCCGGAAAAAAGTTCGCGGTGTTACCGCTTGGGCTGGGTGGACAGCGCCGCCACGAACGCCTCCTGAGGCACGTCGACGCGACCGATCGTCTTCATCCGCTTCTTGCCTTCCTTCTGCCGCTCGAGCAGCTTGCGCTTGCGGGTGATGTCGCCGCCGTAGCACTTGGCCAGCACGTCCTTGCGCAGCGCGCGGATGTTCTCCCGGGCGATGATCCGGGCGCCGACGGCCGCCTGAATCGGTACCTCGTACTGCTGGCGCGGGATCAGCTCCTTCAGCTTCGCGGTCATCGACAGGCCGTACTCGCGTGCGTTGTCGGCGTGCACGATCTGGCTGAACGCGTCCACCGGCTGGCCCTGCAGCAAGATGTCCACCTTGACCAGGTCGGCCTGCTGCTCGCCGTCGGGCTCGTAGTCCAGCGACGCGTAGCCGCGGGTGCGGGACTTGAGCTGGTCGAAGAAGTCGAAGATGATCTCGGCCAGCGGCAGCATGTACCGGATCTCCACCCGGTCCGCGGACAGGTAATCCATCCCGATCAGCGCGCCGCGGCGGCCCTGGCACAGCTCCATGATCGTGCCGATGTAGTCCGCCGGCGAGATGACCGTGGCCCGGACCACCGGCTCGAAGACCCGGTCCACCTTGCCCTTGCCCGGCTCCGAGCCGCCAGGGAAGTCGCTCGGGTTGGTCACCCGCAGCTCCTGACCGGTGTCCATGACGACGCGGTAGACGGCGTTCGGGGCGGTGGAGATCAGCGACAGGTCGAACTCCCGCTCCAGCCGCTCGCGCACGATCTCCATGTGCAGCAGGCCGAGGAAGCCGCAGCGGAAGCCGAACCCGAGCGCGTCAGACGTCTCAGGCTCATACACAAGCGCGGCGTCGTTCAGCCGGAGCTTGTCCAGCGCGTCCCGCAGGTCCGGGTAGTCATCGCCGTCCACCGGGTACAGGCCGGAGAACACCATCGGCTTGGGGTGGGAGTATCCCGCCAGCGGCTCTTTGGCGGGGCCGACGGAGCTGGTCACGGTGTCGCCGACCCGGGCTTGCCTGACGTCCTTGACGCCGGTGATCAGGTAGCCGACCTCCCCCGCGCCCAGGCTGTCGGTCGGAATCGGCTCCGGTGAGATGACCCCCACCTCGAGCGTCTCGTGCGCCCCGCCGGTGGACATCATCAGGCTCCGCTCACGCCTGGTCAGGTGGCCGTCGACCACCCGGATGTAGGTCACCACGCCGCGGTAGGTGTCGTAGATGGAGTCGAAGATGAGCGCGCGGGCCGGGGCGTCCGGGTCACCCTTCGGCGCCGGGACCAGGCGGACGATCTCGTGCAGCAGTGCCTCGACGCCCTCGCCGGTCTTGGCGGACACCCGCAGCACCTCGCTGGGGTCACAGCCGATGATCCCGGCGAGTTCGGCGGCGTACCGGTCGGGCTGGGCCGCCGGGAGGTCGATCTTGTTCAGCACGGGGATGATCTTGAGGTCGCCGTCGAGGGCCAGGTACAGGTTGGCCAGCGTCTGTGCCTCGATGCCCTGGGCGGCGTCGACAAGCAGGACCGCGCCCTCGCAGGCGGCCAGGCTCCGGGACACCTCGTAGCTGAAGTCGACGTGGCCCGGGGTGTCGATGAGGTTGAGGACATACTGCGTGTCGTCGCGGCCGGCCCACGGCAGCCGCACCGCCTGGCTCTTGATCGTGATGCCGCGCTCGCGTTCGATGTCCATCCGGTCCAGGTACTGCGCGCGCATCTGGCGGCCCTCGACCACGCCGGTGAGCTGTAGCATCCTGTCCGCCAGCGTCGACTTGCCGTGGTCGATGTGGGCGATGATGCAGAAGTTCCTGAGCACGGACTGATCGGTGAGGCCGGGCGCCGGGCGGGTTCTGGGGTCCGGCTTACTGATAGGTGGCACGCGCATCCGTTTCGGGTTACTTGGGTGTTCCATAATCCCACGTCCGGCCTAGTGCCCGGGCGCCGAGCCGGTCCACGGGGTTCACGGGGGTCGTTCCGGTGGTGAGAGCGGTCGATTGGGCTTATGGTTTGGGTGCGGGGGTGCGGCTCGGATAAGCTTCGTCGTCGCGTCACCCCACAGACAACCTGAAGGACTCCCACGCGTGGCGAACATAAAGTCTCAGATCAAGCGCAATAAGCAGAACGAAAAGGCGCACCAGCGGAACAAGGCCGCCAAATCGTCGCTGCGGACCTCTGTCCGTAAATTCCGCGAGGCGGCGGACGAGGGGAACCTCGACGAGGCGGGCACCGCGTTGCGCGCCGCCTGCCGCCAGCTGGACAAGGCGGCGAGCAAGGGCGTCATCCACAAGAACCAGGCCGCGAACCGCAAGTCGGCGATAGCCAAGCGCTACGCCGAGCTCTCGCAGCCCAGCTAGCTGACGCTCGGCTCCGCTGCCGGTGAACGGAAGCGGAGCTGAGGTCTGGGTCAGTAATCTTCTCCGCCGGCCCGGCTGGCGACGATGCGGCGCACCGCCCGTTCCAGGGCGTAGCCTGCGCTGCTCGCCTCCCCCTTGACCTGGGCGTCCGCTTCGGCCACGGCGTGCAGCGCGCGGGCGATGCCCTGCGGCTGCCAGCCGCGCAGCTGCTGGCGCACCCGGTCTATCTTCCACGGCGGGGCCCCGACCTCGGCCGCGAGCGCCATGCTGCTCGCGCCCCGGGGCGCGGAGCCGACCCGGCCGAGCAGGCGCACCCCCTGAGCCAGCGCGCTGCAGATCAGCACCGGCGAAACCCCGGTCGACAGGGCCCAGCGCAGCTGTTCCAGGGACTGCACGAGGTGACCCTCGACCGCCCGGTCCGCCACCGTGAACCCGGTCGCCTCGGCCCGGCCGCGGTAGTACCTGGCCACCACGGCCTCGTCGATCTGCCCCTCGGTGTCGGCGGCGAGCTGCTCGCAGGCCGCCGCGAGCTCACGCAGATCCGACCCGACCGCGTCCAGCAGCGCGCGGGCGGCCCCGTCGTCGGCCCGCTGGCCCGCTCGCCGGAACTCGGCCCGGACGAAGTCCAGCCGGTCGGAGAACCTGGTGACCTTCGGGCACTCGATCACCCGCGCTCCCGCGGCCCTGACGCTGGCCAGCAGGTCCTTGCCCTTGGCTCCGCCCGCATGGGTCAGCACCAAGATCGCGTCCGGCGCCGGGTGGGCGGCGTAGGCGGCCAGCTCGGCGGCGACGTCCTTGGTCACATTCTGCGCGGCCCTGACCACCAGCGCGCAGCCCCCGCCGAACAGCGACGGCGAGGTGAGCGCCATCAGCTCACCCGGCCCGAGCGCGGCGCCGTCAAGGTCATGGACGTCCTCGCCAGGGGCGGCCGCGATCAGTTCACGCACCGACCGGTCGATGAGGAATTCCTCCTCGCCGACCACGATCGTGACGGGGGCGGGTACCGCGTTGCGCACAGCCATGACGGCAGCATGCCACGTTCGCGGCGCTCAGGTGACCGGCTCGCCGCCGAGCCAGACGCGACGGGGCTGCAGGCCGAACGACCAGACGAAGGCACCCTCGTGATCGGCGTCCCACAGGACCATGTCGGCGAGCCTGCCGCGGACCATCGCGCCCCGGTCGGGCGCCCGGAGCGCGTGCGCGCCGCCGATGGTGGCCGCCCGCAGTGCTTCCTCAACGCTCATCCCGAGGTAGGACACGGCGAGCGAGATGACGAGCGCCATCGAGGTGATGCCGGTACCACCCGGGGTGTGGTCGGAGCCGAGCGCCACGGCGACGCCCTTGTCGAGCAGCGACCGCACCGGCGGCGTGGCGTGGGTCTGCAGAGCCGTCCCCGGGCATACGACCGCGGCCACGCCGGCCTGGGCCAGCGCGGCGACATCCTCCTCGGTCGCCTCGTGCAGCATGTCGGCGGACGCGCAGCCCATCTCGGCGGCCAGCCGGGCCGCGCCGGTCCGCGAGTCGCCGCAGGCGTGCAGCCGCGGCAGCAGGCCCGACCGGCGCCCGGCGGACAAGATCCAGCGCGCTTCGTCCTCGGAGAACCGGCCTTCCTCGCAGTACACGTCCACGCTGTCCGCGCCGACGGCGGACGCGTCGGCGCACCAGGAGCTGACCGCGTCGATGTAGTCATGGCGGCGGCCGAAGAACTCCGGCGGAACCGCGTGCGCGGCCAGGAACGTGACGTGCACCCGCGGCATGCCCGGCTCACCCTCGAGCCCGCGCAGCATCCGGACGTCGGCCAGCTCGCCGTCCCTGGTCAGGTGATACCCGGTCTTGGCCTCGATCGTCGTGGCCCCGGACCGCAGCCAGCGGCCCATCCGCTCGCGGACGCCGTTGCACAACGTCCAGGGGTCGGTGCCCCTGGTCACGGTGACGGTGGAGGAGACGCCGCCGCCGGCCGCGGTGATCTCGGCTGGGGACGAGCCGTTGGAGCGCATGGCGAGTTCCGCCCAGCGGTTACCCGCGTACACCGGGTGGGTGTGAGCGTCGATGAGCCCCGGGGTGACCAGGCCGCCGCCCAGGTTCTCCACGTGGTCGACGTCCACGATGTCGTCGATCACCCCGGGAATGCGCTGCGGCAGCTCAGCCGCTGGCCCGACCCAGGCGATGCGTTCGTCTCCGGTCACGATGGCGGCGTTGCTGAGGATCTCGGATCCCGTCCAGAGACGGCCGATGTTGGTCAGCAAACGAACGGTCACCGGCGATCCCCCCCGGGACGGGTGATCCCATGCGCCATGAGCGTTCCACCTGCCATGACACGTGCCCGTCGAGATGTCGGCGTGCACTGAACGAGCTACGCTCCGTACCCAGGCCAGACTCTGGGGCTAGACAGGTACGGCAGCGTCGATTCAGACACGCTATTGCACTGCAACCACCACAGACAAGCTTTTCCGGAAAATGCCGGAGCTTACGCCGTTAAACGGTAAAAGCGGGCCGAGGCAGGCGGAATTAACCCGCCAAACGTGACGGTTACGGCACGGCCACCGTGGCCGCCGCCGCTTCCAGCTGCGCGGCCAGATGAGGCAGCACCCGGGCCTGCAGCAGCGTGCCGTCATCGGTGTGCTCGGCCGCGATCACCTCGCCCTCGGCGTGCGCCCGCGCGACCAGGTCGCCGCGGCTGTACGGGACGACGACCCGGACGGGCACGTCGAGCCGGGGCAGCGCGGCCTCGATCGCGTCCCGCAAGGCCGGCAGACCCGCCCCCGTCTTGGCCGAGACCGACAGGCTGCCCGGCGCACGGGCCCGCAGGCCCTGCAGCACGACCGGGTCCGCCGCGTCGATCTTGTTGACCACGATGAGCTCGGGCACGCCGGCGGCGCCGATCTCCGCCAGTACGGCGCGGACCGCGGCGATCTGCGCCTCGGGCTCCGGATCGGATCCGTCGACCACGTGCAGGATCAGGTCCGCCTCGGCCGACTCCTCCAGCGTGGACCGGAACGCCTCGACCAGCTGATGCGGCAGATGGCGGACGAACCCGACGGTGTCGGTCAGCGTGAAGGCATGTCCCGAGGGCGTCAAGGCACGCCTGACGGCTGGGTCGAGGGTGGCGAACAGCGCGTCCTCCACCAGTACGCCGGCTCCGGTGAGCGCGTTGAGCAGGCTGGATTTACCCGCGTTGGTGTATCCGGCGATGACCACCGAGGGCACCTCGCGGCGGTGACGCTGCGCGTGCTGCACCTTCCGGCCGGTCGACATGCCCGCGATCTCCCGCTTGAGCTTGCCGATCCGGGCCCGCAGCCGACGCCGGTCCGTTTCCAGCTTGGTCTCGCCTGGACCACGGGTCCCGATCCCGCCGCCGCCGGCCACCCGGCCGCCGGCCTGCCGGGACAGCGACTCACCCCAGCCGCGGAGCCTGGGCAGCATGTACTGCAGCTGAGCCAGCTCCACCTGGGCCTTGCCCTCCCGGCTGCGGGCATGCTGGGCGAAGATGTCCAGGATCAGCGCGGTCCGGTCGATCACTTTGACCTGCACCACGCCTTCCAGCCGCCGCAGCTGGCTGGGGGTGAGCTCGCCGTCGCAGATCACGGTGTCCGCGCCGGTCGCCGCGACGACGTCGGCCAGCTCCCGCGCCTTGCCCGAGCCCACGTAGGTGGCCGCGTCGATGTGGCTGCGCCGCTGGATGAGACCGTCGAGCACTTCGGAACCCGCCGTCTCGGCCAGCCTGCTCAGCTCACGCAGCGAATTCTCGGCGCTGGCCAGGCTCCCCTCGGTCCACACCCCGATCAGTACGACCCGCTCGAGCCGCAGCGTGCGGTACTCGACCTCGCTGACGTCCTGCAGCTCGGTGGACAGTCCGGGCACCCGCCGCAGCGCGTGCCGCTCCTCGACGTCCAGGTCCGACTGCTCGTTAAAGACTGTGCTCATTGTCCTCCGACATCGATGCTTACTGGTCCCCCGATGGTGCCACGCCGAGCGGGGCACCGCATTTGAATAACAATCGGGGCGCGCCAAATGTGCCCCGTTTCCTTTTGCCCGGACGGACCGTGGTGCCTGTTCTCGGCCTTCAGCTCGCGCCGTGGAACAGAAATTCGATGATCACGAAGACTTTATACCCATATACGGGTGAAAAGTCTTCGCGATCATGGTGGGGTGAGGGCGGCGCGGGCGGCGGCGCGGCCGGAGGAGAAGGCGGCGGCCAGGAGGCGGCCGTCGGTGGCCAGGCGGCTGACTTCTGGCGAGCCGGGGGCGGGGCGGATGGAGAACACCGCCGGGGTCTCGTCGGCGCAGGACTGGGACTGGGACTGGTAGGCGGCTAGGCGGCGGTCGTCGGCGGCTAGGCGGGCGTCGCGGGACAGGAAGGTGGCGCGCAGGGCCGGGGTCTCGCGGCGCAGCGTGGTGCGGGTGATCAGGCGCACCGAACGGGACGGCGCGCGGTCATCCGGCCAGGTCAGCGGGTCGCGGCGGGAGCGGAGCACCAGGATGTGGGTGGCGCCCTGGGCCAGCGCCGTGCGGTAGGGGACCGATTCTGACACGCCGGCGTCGTAGAACCGGCGGCCGGCGAAGCTGACCGGGGGCCCGGCCAGCAGCGGCATGGCGGCGCTGGCCCGCAGGGCCAGGCGCAGCTCGGCGGGATCGCCGATAAACGGGTGCAGGTCGGTGGAGGCGCCGGTGGCCGCGTCGGTGGCCAGCGGGTGGTACTCCACCGGGTGAGCCAGCACCGAGGCGAAGTCCATCGGGAACGTGGTCTGGTACAGCTCCTCGATCAGCGTCCTGACATCGACGGCCGGCCGGCCGCGGAGCAGGCCAGAGCGACGGATCAAGGTCTTGGCGTAGGCGGGCTCGGTCCAGCCGAGCAGGCCTTCCGGGTTGCTTGACAGCAGCCAGGCGGCGGTGATCGCGCCGGCCGAGGACCCGTAGACGGCGTCGAAGGCCGGCACCAGGCCGCGGGCGTGCAGCTCCAGGGCCATGCCCGCGGAGATGACGCCGCGCATCCCGCCGCCCTCGATGGCCAGCGCCACCCGCAGGCCGTCGCGGTAGGGCCGGCCTGCGCGCGTCCGCTCGGCTAGGACCTGCAGGACCGGATGCGGCTTAATCGGACCCGTCCGGGCGGTCGGGCTCTAGGCGGTCGGGCTCTAGGCGGGCCAGCACGGGGGGCAGCTCGCCTTCGTAGAGCACGGTGAGGCGATGGGTGGCGCGGGTGATCGCGACGTAGAGGTCGTGGCCGCCGGCCGGCGACTGAGCCAGGATCCCGGCCGGGTCGACCAGCACCACCCGGTCGAACTCCAGCCCCTTGGTCTGGCCCACGGTCAGCAGCGCGACCGGCGAATCGAGCACCTCAGGCCGGTCGCCGGGGACGGCCTCCGGCAGCGCGCGGGCCAGCTCGGCCAGCTGTGCCGCCGGCGCGATCACCGCGAGCCGGCCGCCGTTCCCCATCTCGGCGAGTTCCGCGCTCACCACGGCGGCCACCTGGGCCAGGCCGCGGACGGCCCGGGGCGAGACGCCTTCGTCGCGGACGGACTCCGGGGGATGTTCGGCCGGGGCCACCGAGGCCAGCACGTCGGCGGCCACCACCATGATCTCGGCGGGCGTCCGGTAGTTGACGGTCAGCAGCTCCTCGTGCCAGCGTCCCTGGACGTACGGGTCGAGCATCTGCGCCCAGGAGCGGGCGCCGGCCTCGCTCCCCCGCTGCGCCACGTCGCCGACCACGGTCAGCGACCGGCTGGGAACCCGGCGCATCACCATCCGCCACGCCATCGCGGACAGTTCCTGCGCCTCGTCCACGATCACGTGGCCGTAGGCCCAGGAGGGGTCGGCCCAGGCCCGTTCGGCCGTGGTGAGCTGCTGGCCGGACTCCCGGTTCCAGTCCGCCAGGGTGGCGGCGTCCACGAATCCCTGCCCGGCCAGGCCGGTGATCTCGAGCACCTCCTGGGCGTACTTCTCCTCAAGCCGCCGCTCCCGCTCGGCGGCCCGGCGCCTGGCCTTGTCGGCCGAGTCGTCGATGCCGAGCAGCTGCGCGGCCTCGTCAAGCAGCGGAACGTCCGCCACGGTCCACGCGTCAGGAGCATCGGGGCGGAGCAGCACGGATCGTTCGGCCGCGGAAAAACCCGGAGCGGCCCCGCGCAGCTCGCCTTCGGCGGCCAGCAGCCCGGCCACCAGCCGCTGCGGGGTCAGATGAGGCCACAGCGCGTCGACCGCGGCCCGGACCGGCAGCTCGTCCCAGAGCCTGGCGCGGGTATACGGAAGGTCCTCGGGATCGAGCTCGCGGTCCAGCGCCCTGGCCTCGGCCGCCGCCAGCGCGCTGAGCACCTCGGTGGCGAACAGCTTGCGGGCCACGTTGTGCGGCCGGCGCAGGCCGCGGGCCCGGTCACGGGCCCGCACGACGGTCTCCTGCGGCACCGTCATCGTCACGCCGTCCACGGTGACCTCCAGGTCACCAGGCGGCATCTGCTGGAGGTTGCGCACCGCGCGGCGGAGCACGCCGACCATCTTGGTGTCGCCCTTGATCACGGCGGCGGCCGGATCGTCGTCGAGCACGGCCTTGACCCCGGGAAAGAGCTCCGCCATCGAGCTGAGCACCACGTCGGTCTCGCCGAGGGAGGGCAGCACCTGGCTGATGTAGCGGAGGAAGGTGGTGTTCGGGCCGATGACAAGGACGCCGCGTCGCTCGAGCGTCTTGCGGTGCGTGTACAGCAGGTACGCGGCCCGGTGCAGCGCCGCGACCGTCTTGCCGGTGCCCGGGCCGCCCTGCACCACCACGACGCCGGCGATGGTGGCGCGAATCACCCGGTCTTGTTCGGCTTGAATGGTGGCGACCACATCGCCCATCCGGCCGGTGCGGCCAGCGGTAATGCTGGCGATCAGCATGGCCTCGCCTGACAGGCTTTTCCGGTCAGGTTCTGACAGCCGGTCAAGGTCGAAGACCTCGTCGTCGACGCCGGTGACGGCACGATTCTTGGTGTAAATGTGGCGGCGCCTGATCAGGTCGTGCGGATCTTTCGGAGTGGCCGCGTAAAAGGGCTGGGCGGCCGGCGCGCGCCAGTCGATAAGCCGCGGCTCGAGGTCGGAGTCGCGCAGCCCGATCCGGCCGATGTACAGCGTGCCCGCCCGCTCGGGCGTTGGTTCAGCGTCGGTGCGGCCGAAGCACAGGCCGTGCTCCACCGCGTTCAGCTGGGCCAGCCGCCGGTCCTGCTCGGCCGCCGTCACGTCGCGCTCCACCCGGGCCTGGAAGGTGCCACCCGCGCTACCGCGGCGGTGGGTCTGGGTGAGCGCGCGCTCGGCCCGCTCCCGCGCGTAATCGAGCAGGCGATAAAGCATGTCGAGGTACGCCTGCTCGTGGCTGACGGCCGCCGCGGTGGCGGAATTGGTTTGACTAAGCGTCATATTCCTTGGTATACTTTCGGTGGATTATAATTGGCGCTCTGTTAGTGCGGGGGGCGTCGGCAGGCGGATACGGTTGTGGGAAATAAGATCTTATCACTCCGCCCGGCTCGCGGCAGCCTCCGGTCCTGGGGACGGCTGGCTTGACCAGTCATCTCCCCGAATTGGCTCAGCCGATAATGGCAACGAGTATCTCCCCGGCGTGGCACGCGGCCATTGCGTAAACGCCACCGCGGGAGCCGGTGAAATACCATTTCCGTCATCATCTTGCTACGGGCGCCTGCGGCGGGCTCCGGCGACGCGCCTAGGATGGGGAGCACGAGTCATTCGGGGTCGGGAGGAGTGTCTGAAACATGCCAGGAACCGAGCGCGTCGAGATCACGGGACCTTACGGTGATCGTTACGACGAGATACTGACGCCGCAGGCCATCGACCTCATCGCCGCCTTGCACGCCGAGCTAGGCCCGCGCCGGGCCGAACTGCTTGCGGCCAGGCGCCGCCGCCAGGCCGAGCTGGTTGGCGGAGCCATGCTCGACTTCCTGCCCGAGACGGCGCACGTCCGCGAGGACCCGGACTGGCGGGTCGCGCCGCCCGCGCCCGGCCTGGTCGACCGGCGGGTGGAGATCACCGGGCCGACCGACAAGAAGATGACGATCAATGCCCTGAACTCGGGGGCCAACGTGTGGCTGGCGGACTTCGAGGACGCCAACACCCCGCTGTGGGACAACATGATCACCGGGCAGCTCAACCTCAAGGACGCGCTGGACCGGACGATCGACTTCCGCTCCGCCGACGGCAAGGACTACGCGCTGGGCCCGGACGGCGAGCTGGCCACGATCGTGGTCCGGCCGCGCGGCTGGCACCTGGACGAGAAGCACATCCTGGTGGACGGCAAGCGGGCCTCGGGCAGCCTGGTCGACTTCGCGCTTTACATGGCGGCCGGCGCGCAGCGCCAGCTGGACAAAGGCAAGGGTCCCTACTTCTACCTGGCCAAGAACGAAAGCCACCTCGAGGCGCGGCTGTGGAACGACGCGTTCAACCTGGCTCAGGACGCGCTCGGCATCAGCCGCGGGACGATCCGGGCCACCGTGCTGATCGAGACGATCCCGGCGGCGTTCGAGATGGAAGAGATCCTGTACGAGCTCAGGGACCATTCGGCGGGCCTGAACGCGGGCCGCTGGGACTACCTGTTCAGCGTGATCAAGAAGTTCCGCACCAGGGGCCGCGAGTTCGTCCTGCCCGAGCGCAACTCGGTCACGATGACCGCGCCGTTCATGCGGGCCTACACCGAGCTGCTGGTCAAGACCTGTCACCGGCGCGGGGCGCACGCGATGGGCGGCATGGCCGCGTTCATCCCGAGCCGGCGCGACCCCGAGGTCAACGCCAAGGCCATGGCGAAGGTCAGGGAGGACAAGACCCGCGAGTCGCAGGACGGCTTCGACGGCTCCTGGGTCGCCCACCCGGACCTGGTGCCGCTGTGCAAGGAGGTCTTCGACGGCGTCCTCGGCACCAACCCGAACCAGCTCAGCAAGCTCCGCGAGGACGTCAGCGTCACCGCCGAGGACCTGCTCGCGGTGAGCAAGACTCCCGGCGTGATCACCGACGCGGGGCTGCGCAACGACATCAGCGTCGCGCTCCAGTACCTGGCCAACTGGCTGGGCGGCAACGGCGCGGTGGGCATCTTCAACCTGATGGAGGACGCGGCCACCGCGGAGATCTCCCGCTCCCAGGTCTGGCAGTGGGTACACAACGAGGTCGCCCTGGACGACGGGACCGTGGTGACTCGTGCCCTGGTGGAGCGGCTCATCGACGAGGAGCTGACCAAGATCCGGGCACTGACCGGCGACGCCTTCGACGCCGAAAGGTACGGTCAGGCGGTCGCGTTGTTCACCGAGGTCGCCCTGGCCGACAACTTCGCCGACTTCCTCACCATCCCCGCCTACGAGCGGATGCCGTAGGCGGAGGTGCGACATGGCGGTGCAGGCGCTCATACCTCGGATGCGGGATATCTGCGGGGCGGGCAACGTCATCACCGACCCGCTGGAGCTGCGCACCTATGAGTGCGACGGGCTGACCGCGCACCGCACGATCCCGGCGCTTGTGGTGCTGCCGGGCGCGGCGGACGAGGTGGCCGCGGTGGTCCGGGCCTGCGCGGACGCCCAGGTGCCTTTTGTCGCCCGGGGCAGCGGCACCGGGCTGTCCGGCGGCGCGATGCCGCACGCCAGCGGGGTGCTGGTCGTACTGTCCCGGATGCGGCAGATCCTGTCCATCGACCCGGTCAGCCGCCGGGCGGTGGTCGAACCCGGCGTGACGAACCTGGCGGTGAGCAAGGCCGCGGAGCCGTTCGGCCTGTTCTATGCGCCGGATCCGTCCAGCCAGGTGGTCTGCTCGGTGGGCGGCAACGTGGCGGAGAACTCCGGCGGTGCGCACTGCCTCAAGCACGGTTTCACCGTGCACCACGTGATGGGACTTCAGATCGTCACCCCGGCGGGCGAGCTGACCTGGCTGGGCGACGGCAGCGGCGTCAGCACCGGCTATGACCTGCTCGGCGCGTTCACCGGCTCCGAGGGCACGCTCGGTATCGTCACCAAGATCGTGGTCAAGCTCCTGCCGCTGCCCGAGGTCGTGCACACGCTGCTGGCCGCCTACCCGAGCACGGCGCAGGGCGGCCGCGCGGTCTCCGACATCATCGCGGCCGGCATCGTGCCCGCCGCCATCGAGATGATGGACGCGCTGTCCATCACGGCAGCCGAGGCCGCGGTGCAGTGCAACTACCCGGCCGGGGCCGGGGCCGTGCTGATCGTCGAGCTGGACGGGCCGGCCGCGGAGGTCGAGGCCGAGGTGGCCACGGTGCGCTCGCTGTGCGAAGCGGCCGGGGCGACCGAGATCCGGGCGGCCGACGACCCGGCCGAGCGCGCCATCATCTGGGCCGGCCGCAAGTCCGCGTTCGCCGCGGTGGGCCGGATCAGCCCGGCGTTTATCGTGCAGGACGGCGTCGTGCCGCGGACCTCGCTGGGGGCTGTGCTGGCCACGATCACGTCGCTGGCGGAACAGGCGGGCATCCGGGTGGCCAACGTGTTCCACGCCGGCGACGGGAACCTGCACCCGCTGGTGCTCTACGACGACTCCTCCCCCGCGGAAACCCTGGCCGCCGAGGAGTTGTCCGGCCAGATCCTCGACGCGTGCCTGGACCAGGGCGGCTCGATCACCGGCGAGCACGGCGTCGGCGTGGACAAGTCCAGGTACATGCCCAAGATGTTCAGCGCCGACGACCTGGATACCATGCAGCTTGTCCGCTGCGCGTTCGACCCGGCTCAGCTGTGCAACCCGGGCAAGATCTTCCCCACCCCCCGGCTGTGCGGCGAAGTGCCCGGCCACCGGCGGGCTGGGCTTCCGGCCGTGGGGCATCCCGCCGTAGCAGCCGACCAGGCGGAGATCTTTTAATGGATGCCGAACGGACCGTGGTGCCCGACATCAGGTCAGCCTTGACGGCCGCGTGCCCGGCGCTGCGGGACGGCGAGCCCGCGGACGCGGTCGGCGGCCGGGTGCCGTTGTTCGTCGGGTCGCCGGCCAGCACGGCCGAGGCGTCGGCGCTGCTGCGGGCGGCGGCCGCGGTTCCGGGGTCCGGGCTGGCGGTGGTGCCGCGTGGCGCCGGGACCGGGCTGGCCTGGGGCCTGCCCCCGTCCGCCTGTGACCTGGTCGTCGACCTGCGGGCGATGGATCAGGTGGTGGAGCACGCGGCCGGAGATCTGGTGGTGCGGGTGCAGGCTGGGGTCACCATGGCGCAGCTGGCGTCGGTTCTGGCCGGCGCCGGGCAGCAGCTGGCGGTGGACGCCCCGGCGGAGGCGACGGTGGGCGGGGTGATCGCCAGCGGGACGGCGGGGCCGCGCCGACTGCGGTACGGGTCCCCGCGCGACCTGCTGATCGGGGTGACCGCGGTGCGCGCGGACGGGGTGGTCGCGCACGCCGGCGGCAAGGTGGTCAAGAACGTGGCCGGCTACGACATCGGCAAGCTGCTGGCCGGGTCGCAGGGCACGCTGGCGCTGATCACCGAGGCGACCTTCCGGCTGCATCCGGTGCCGGACGCGGTGGCGTACGTGACGGCGGAGTTCGGCCCGGCGCAGCGCGCGGCCGCGGTGACGGCGGTGCAGTCGGCGGCCGGGTCGGCACTGCTGCCCTCGGCCGTGGAGCTGGACTGGCCGCCCGGTACGGGTGCTCCGGGTGCTACGGGGGCTCCGGGTGCTACGGGTCGGGGGCTCCGGGTCGGGGTGCTGGTCGAGGGGACCTCCTCCGGCGTGGCCGAACGAGCCAAGCAGCTGTCGGAGTTGCTGGCGTCCGCGGGGGGTGCGGCGGCCGTGGCCGGCGCACCGCCGCCGCGGTGGGGCCAGCTGCCCTCCCGCGGCACGGTGATCCGGGTGACGTTCTGGGTGAGCCGCCTGGACGAGGTGCTCGAGGCGGTCAGCGCGGCCGGGGTGAGCGCCGGCGCCCGGGCCGCAATCACCGGTTCGGCCGGGGCGGGGACGCTGTACGCGTGCCTGGATCCGGGGGCAGAAGCGGGGACCGCCGAACGGTTCGTCCGTGCGCTGCGCGACCGGCTCGAACCCCCAGACCCCTCGGGCGGCGCCTCGGAGCCGCGGGGCGCGGTGGTGGTGCTGACCGGACCCGAGCCGGTGATGGCGTCGGGGTACGGGTCCCTCCCCGGCGCGGCCCTGATGCGGGCGATCAAGGACCAGTTCGATCCGGAGCACCGGATGTTCCCTGGCCGGCTTGGGACCCTTGAGGGAGATAGCTGATGCAGGACGAGGACGCGCTACGCGAGGTGGCGAAGGACTGCGTGCACTGCGGGTTCTGCCTGCCGGCCTGTCCTACCTACCAGCTGTGGGGACAGGAGATGGACTCGCCGCGGGGCCGGATCTACCTGGTGAATGAGATCCTGGACGGGGCTTCGCTGTCGGCGACGGCGGCGGAGCACTTCGACCGCTGCCTGGGCTGCATGGCCTGCATGACCGCCTGTCCGTCCGGCGTCAAGTACGACCAGCTCATCGAGGCGGCACGGGTGTGGACCGAGGAGGCCAGGGTCGCACCCGCGGCCGGGAAGCGGCCGGTCAGGGACCGGGTGGCCCGGGCCGCTATCTTCTCGTTGTTCCCGTACCCCAGGCGGTTGCGGGCGCTGACCGCGCCGCTGCAAACGGCGCAGCGGACCGGGCTTGACCGGCGGCTGGCCCGCAGCACGCTCCCAGCCCGGGTGTCCCCCGCGCTCGGCGCGGCGTTGCGGCTGACTCCCCCGGCGGCGGCCAGGCGAAAGCTGCCGGAACGGGTGCCGGCCCGTGGGCCCAGGCGGGCGGTGGTCGGGATGCTCACCGGCTGCGTGCAGTCGGTGTTTTTCCCGCAGGTGAACGCCTCGACCGCCCGCGTGCTCGCGGCGGAGGGGTGCGACGTGATCATCCCGCGAGGGCAAGGCTGCTGCGGCGCGCTGTCGCTGCACTCGGGCCGGGAGGCCGAGGCGGCGGCCTTCGCCCGGCGCACGATCGCCGCCTTCGAGCAGGCCGGGGTGGACGCGATCGTGGTGAACTCAGCCGGGTGCGGCTCGGCGATGAAAGAGTACGAACGGCTGCTGGCCGACGACGTTTCTGGCTGGGCTGAACGGGCGGCCGAGATGAGCGGCAAGGTCTCCGATCTGGCCGAATTCATCGCCGGGATCGGGCCGGTGGCCCGGCGGCACCCGCTGCCTGTCACCGCCGCCTACCACGACGCCTGCCACCTGGCCCACGCTCAGCGGATCACCCGGCAGCCGCGCGAGCTGCTCCGCGCTATCCCCGGCCTGACCCTGGTCGAGCTGCCCGACGCGGGTACCTGCTGCGGTTCGGCGGGGGTGTACAACCTGCTTCAGCCCGAGGCCGCCAGCGAACTGGGCGGGCGCAAAGCGGACGCGGTGCTGGCCGCGGGTGCGCCGCTGCTCATCTCGGCCAACCCCGGCTGCTCCCTGCAGATCGCGTCGGCGCTGGCCGCCCGCGGCGAGCACGTCACGGTCGCGCACACCGCCGAGATCCTCGACGCCTCCATCCGCGGGCTGCCGCCGACCGTGTTTGCCTAGGCGAGCCTTGTTTGCCTAGGTCAGCCTTGTTTGCCTAGGTCAGCCTTGTTTGCCTAGGTCAGCCTTGTTTGCCTAGGTCAGCAGGGCCTCGATGGAGTCGACGGCGGCGCGGGACTCGCGGTCCAGGCGGATCCGGCCGCGGCCGATCCGGCGATGCTGCGCAAGATCATCGACGGGCTGAATCGCATGCAAGGGTCGCAGGGCGCATAGCCGCGACCGGTTTCCGCCCGCGACGGCCGGCCCTGCTTTCCGCGCGACGGCCGGCTCTGGCTTTCCGCGCGACGGCCGGCTCTGCCCGGGCCTTGGGAAGGGAGAGCCGGCCGCCTCAGCAGCGCTAGCTGGCGGTGCTGTTGCGCGCGGGCGCGCCGTGCATGCCCTTCGTACCGCCCTTCATGTTCTGGCAGTTGTGGGTGGGCTTAGCCGACGCTGACGGCGACGGAGTCGCCGCCGCGGCAGCAGACCCGGCGTTGACCGCCGTCGTAACTGCTCGGGATGACGATGACGTCGACGACGTCACCGCGGCTGTGTGCGCCGTCGCGGCGCTGGCGACAGCCAGGCTGCCACCAAGGCCCACTCCGAGCGCACCAGCTCCTATTGCGGTACTGATAGCGATCTTGCCTAGTCTGGTCTTCACCGTGTCCGCCTCCTCGCGGTCGGGTTCTTGGCCCTGTCATGAAGGACACCCGCGCTGGCTGCGCCTTTTCTGCGGGAAGAGTCTGCTAACCGTATGAATTGCCAGTTCGCCGAGGTAGAGTCGGGCCGCGGCAGGGCGCGACGGCGCAATTTCTGCCAGCGTGAGGTTATAGGTAGGGGTGTGCAGAGCCCGGTCTTCGTCGGGCGCCGCGGCGTGCTGGCGGCGCTGGCGGCGCTGGCGGCGCTGCTGCGGCGGCCCGATGATGGCGAACCGGGGTTCGCCATCATCGCGGGGACGCCGGGTTGCGTGAGGCGGTCGAGATCCACCTGCTCGTGGTTGACCGCATCGGCCGTGGCTACGCGTTCCGCCACGCGCTGACCAGGGACGCCGTCGATGCGGACATGCTCCCCGGCGAACGGGGCAGCCTGCACGCGGCCTACGGCGAGGCGCTGGCTCGCCAGCCGGCTGGCGGACGACGCCACGCCACGGGAAGAAGTCCAGTCACGGGAGTGGTATGTTGCCTCCCGGCCGGCCCGTTTGCGGCGTCCTGGCCGGGTTTTGCGTGGTGGATCCGGGCTTGGCGGTGGATCGGGGGGTCTATCGTGCACCGGATCCGCCACGTAGCCCGGATCCACCACAATCTAATGAGGGCCGCCGCCGCACGAGCCCGGCAGGTGCTATCCCGTCACACGGGGACCGCGGGCCCCGGGGGGGCCGCGGGGGCGGGGTTGGGGGGTGCAGGCTGGATCCGGGGTTCGGCGGGCGGGGCTTGTCGCGGGGCTAGCCGGCGGCGCCGAGGGCCACCGGAGGCAGCGAGCCTCGGACCACACTGGTCTTGACGTGCAGCGTGCTCCCGTTGAACGGCTGCAGCGAGATATCGATGCGAGAGTAAGTGCCCATGTCGACGCCGGGCGGAACAGCAAAGGTCCCGTCATGGTCGGCGTCCAGGTCGCCCAGGGCGATCATGCTGACCCCGTTGCGGGCAAGCAGCCAGACCTCATAGAAGCCGGGTCTGGGCGGCGCATGCAGGGTCACGGCCATCACCTGCTGACCGGCGCTTACTCGCATCACGGCCGTACCCGTGACTCCGTTCCACTGCGGGAACGCCGGCAGCGGGCTCAATTCGATCTGAGCCACCACCCGGCTCGCGGGAGCCTTGGTGAGCTGGACGATTCCCGCCGTCCCGCCGACGCCGATGATCAGTCCGGCGGCCAATCCGGCGACGGTGGCGGCCAGACGTCCGCGCCGCCAGCCCATCGGGGCCCGGCGGCCAGCGCCGGTGCCGGGTACCTGGGCTCCCGGCGCCGACGTAGCTTGGCCGACCCCGACCGCCACGGCTATCCGGTCCCACACCTGCGGCGGCGGGGGTTCGAGCTGCTCTACCGGGCCGCCGGCCCGGGCCAGGTCAACCACCTCGCTCAGCCGGGCCCGTTCGTGACGGCAGTGCACGCAGGTCAGCTCGTGCTCGTCATCATGCCCAGAGGCAGCCCGAGAACGCGGGAGATCTGCTCATGGGTCAGGTCAGAATAGAACGACAAGACCATCACCAGGCGCTGCGATTCCGGCAGCTGAGCCAGTTCGTCGGCCAGCACGATCCGATACCACCTGATCGGCGGGCGCCTGTAGAGCTTTGACCGTCGCGCCGCCGGCTACCTGCAGCAGCACCCGGCTTTCCCGCTGCCGTTCCCTTAGCATGTCAGCGACCTTGTTGCGGGTGATCGTGACCAGCCATCCGCCCAGCGTGCCACGCTTGGGGTCGAAGCTTTCCCGGCTCCGCCAGGCCGCCACGAAGACCTGCTGGGTGACGTCTTCTGCGTCCGGCTTAGCACTCAGGGACCGAAGCGCGATGCTGTAGACCAGCGGTCCGAAGCGGCCGTAAGCGAGCGCGAGCGCATCCGGGTGCCCGTTGCTGAAGGCACTCGAGACATCCTCATCTGACGCTCCGTCCACAGCATTGACAGTAATCCACGCCCTGGTGACGGCGGCTCCGGCCCGTTCCTGTCCGCGTTATGGCCGGCCGGGCCTATGACGTGGCCCGTGGACCAGGGAAGGCCGTCTACCGGGGGGCATCGCCCATGCGGTACTCGTGGGTGAGGTCGTCCAGCCGCGCCTTCAGGTCGTCATCGAGGACGAACTCGGCAGCGGCCAGGCTGGCGTCGAGCTGTCCGGGGCGGCTCGCTCCGATGATGGGCGCCGTGACGGCCTGGTTCGCCAGCACCCAGGCCACCGAGAGGCTCACCAGGTTCACTCCGGCTTGCCTGGCCAGCTGACGGAACGCGTCGACGGTGTCGAACTCGCGGTCGTGCCAGTATCGGTCCTGGTAGTTGCGGGCGGCGTTGCCGAGGGTGAAGCGGGTCCCTTCCGGGGGCGGCGCGGTCCGCGAGTGCTTACCGGAGAGCAGACCGCCGGCGATCGGGTTGTACGGGATGACACCGACGCCCTCCTCACGGCAGAACGGGAGCATTTCCCGCTCGATCTGACGGAAGAGCAGGTTGTACCGGGGCTGGACGGAGTCGAAGCGGGCCAGCCCGAGCGTCTCGCTCCGGCCGATGGAACGCACGAGCTGGTAGGTGAGGAAGTTCGAGCAGCCGACATAACGGACCTTCCCCTGATGGACGAGGTCATCCAGGGCGCTCAAGGTCTCATCGATCGGTGTCGCCTGGTCATATCCGTGCAGCTGGTACAGATCGATGTAGTCGGTCTGCAGGCGGCGAAGCGAGGCGTCCACGGCCGCGAGGATGTGCTTGCGCGAGTTGCCCGCGTCGAAAGGTGCCGGGCCGGTCGGGGCGAAGCATTTCGTGGCCACGATGAAGCGGTCTCGTTTGCCCTGGAGCCAGCGGCCGAGGATATCCTCGGTCACTCCCCTGGTGCTCAGGTCCCCGCCCAGCGGGTAGGCGTCGGAGGTGTCGAGGAAGTCGATACCGCCCTCGGCGGCCCGGTCAAGGACGGCGACCGCCGTTTCCTCATCGCATTGCAGACCGAAGGTCATCGTCCCCAAGCACAGCTTGGAGACCTGCAGGCCGGTCCGGCCAAGTCGGGTATGCTCCATAACCGCACGTTACCGGGGAACCAGGGAAGGCGGGAACCCGGGGCTGCCCGGCCAAAAGTCCGGCCAAAAGTCCGGCCAAAAATGGGCATTCGATTTATATAATTATGCCTGGATGGGTACAAGAGCTCCAGACATATTGGGGTCCTGACGGCGCTAATACATGGCAGCCCGTAACGGACTGGACCGCTCACGCGGAGGTAATGCGGCTTGCTCAGGCTCCATGTCAACCCATTCGATTATACGATTTTGGGGATTTACTTCGCGCTGGCATAGCGATCGGGGTGACCGGCCTCGCCTTCATCTCCGCCAATCTCGGTGCGATCGAGATCCTGGGCATGGCCGCGAACGGCG
>Ga0182013_10000390_pt1 | contig 61063 bp, 54 predicted proteins | sample 612S2MmetaG_FD_120487 | JGI IMG/M metagenome (GOLD analysis project Ga0182013, IMG submission 120487) | Permafrost microbial communities from Stordalen Mire, Sweden - 612S2M metaG | ecosystem: Environmental > Terrestrial > Soil > Wetlands > Permafrost | place: Sweden: Stordalen | collected...
ACCGTTTCCCCGCGGTCTGCTGCGGCTCGCGCCGAACCGCGGGCACAACCTGGAGTTCACCTGGCGCGGCCTGGAACTGATCGCCGGCAACTATTACGTCCTCGTGCTGCTCGTCCTCATCGCCGTCACCGCGGGCGCCATGGTGGCCACCCGCCGCCAGCCGGTTCCGGTCACGGAGCCCACGAACGCGTTCCAGGAGCTGCCTCCGATGACCGTGCAGGCGTTCCGCGCCGGTCAAGATCGCTACGCCGACGCTGCTGCACACTTCGACGCCCACGAACGCGTCCCCGAGTCAGGGGACGCCGAGTGAGCGCCGCGCGGGTCCAGGGGTGATGCCGGGCCCGCGCGGCGCGCGTTTTCCGTGCTGTGTCGGGTTGCGGTGCTGCTGCTAGCGGGGCGCAGCGGTCACTGCACGACGGACCACACGAAGGTGGCCGTACCGGAGACTCGTTCCGTTTCCGTCGCCGTCACCGTGTATGTCCCGAGGGTGCTGCTGGAACCGGAGATCGTGCCGTTCGACGCGATCGTGATGCCGGGCGGCAGCCCGGCCGCGGTGAAGGTGAGGGCCTGCGACGCGTTGGAGTCCACGGCCTCCATGGCGAACGAGACCGCCGCGCCCTTCGGGCTGCTGTAGCCGAAGGGGTTGACCACGCCGACGGTCTCCGCGCCCGGCGCGCCCGAGTTCGGGGTGACGTTCGCGCTGACCGCCGTGTTGGCCGCCGAGACGCCCGCGCCCGAGGCGCCCGCGGCGATCTGCCCGGTCAGCGTCTGGGCCAGGCTGGTCGAACCGGTCAGCGGCAGGTTGCTGGACGCGTCCGCCGCCATTCCAATCGCTCAGCTCTTCCTGCTCATGTCCGCATCGTCGCTGCGACGCTGCGCCCGCGTCCAGATCTGATCTCGTAGGCCAGCGCGACGATGGTGATCGCGAGGAGTACTGCCAGCGGGAGAAGGAACGACGCGAAGTCTGGTCGCAGCGGCACCGGAGCCGGAGAGTGCGTGAACACCGATAGGTCAATCGCCGGGGCCACGAGCCGCGGCAGGGCGATGGCGCACGCGGCCGCCGCTACGGCCGAGGCGGCAATCGAGGGGATCACCTCAACTGTTAGGAGCCGGACGCGCTGCCCTTCCGTTAGCCCCATCGTGGCCAGCCGCGCCGTTGTCAGCTCCCGGTCCGCCGCGCCGAGCGCCAGCTCGAGCAGCATCACGGCGAGCGCCAGTGCGGCGGCGGATGCGATGGCCAGGGTGAAGAGAAGAAAGGTGCCCTGCTGGAGCGGCGCCTCGGTCAGCCCCTGCAGCGCGAGGGACCTAGTGGTGACGGTCGGGGCGTCGGCACCCGGCATGGTCGCCTGCACCGCGGCATTGAGCCTGGTCATGTCGATTGATGGCCCGGTGAGAAGCAGACTATGCCAGACGACACGGTCAGCGCGTTCGCCATCGGCGCCAGCTGCCCGGTCAGCCCGGGAGTGGAGTTCGTGAGCTGGTTCACCTGGTTGTACAGGGCTTGGGCCTGGCCGTTCAGCCTGGTTGTGTCGGCCGGAAGCTCCCACTGGAAAAGCAGGAACGCCTGGCCGAAGATCCGCTGGACCATGTCAATCTCGCCGGGTCCGCGATGACCGCGCCCTCCCAGGTCGCGCCCCCGCCTACGCGATCCAGGGCGGGTGCTTCCAGGAGAGGGTCGGCGGTCCAGAACGAAGAACCGGGATCGGCGGGCTCGACGATCCCGGTGACGTCGAGGCGGACCGCGGTCAACGTTCCCGGCATCGTTATGTTCAAGAGACCGCCGATGGTCAGCTGGGAGCCGGGCCGCAGCGCGAATTTCCTGGCCGTTTGCGGTGTGACCACCACCTGGAGGTCGTAAATCTCCTGGGAGCTGTTCGACGTCGGTTGCGGGGCAGTATCTGGCATGCTGCCGGCCACCAGCCGCAGGTGGTCGGCCACCGGGTACCGGTAGGTAACTTCCAGCTTCGCGGCGAGCCCCTCGAGGCTGGGCAGCGCCGTGAGCACGTTGTACAGGCCGGGGTTCATGCCCAGCCAGTCCGTCGATGGCGGGGTTAGGCGCAGCGGGCCCGTGCTGAAGTCACGGCGCAACTGGGTGGTGACGTCGCTGACGTCGGCCCTGGTCAGATTCTGGTCAAGCATGTTTCCCGTAGCTGACTCCATGGCGGCGTTGACCCGAGCCCAGCTGCTCCCGACCACGATGGTCTTGTCGAGCGGCGGCACCCCGTCCATCGTCTGCTGCAGCGCCCGTGCCCCCGTGGCGTGCGCCTGCCTGGGTCCCACGGTGGCGGCGAGCACGCAGCCCCCGGCCAGGAGCGCGAGCGCGAGACTTCCCGCGCTCCCCATGCCGGTCACCCGGCGCAGGACGCTCATGCCCATCCTCATCCTCACCGTTTCCTCACGCCTCTTCCACGGCGCGAAGTTCGGCGCCGGGGTCGGGCCGACGGGTAGCGGCGAGCGCGGCGGCTACCGCGGGCAGCACCGCCACGGCTAGCGCGAACGCGATGGCCAGCGGCAGGTCATCCACCGTGACGGCAGGCGGCGTCGGCAGTTGTGCCGCCGGGGTGAGCGTGACGGCGGGCACAAGCAGCCGGGCGACGAGCGTGCCGAGCAGCACACCGAGAGCGGCGGATGGCAGGCTGAGCAGCAGTTTTTCCAGGCATAGCTGCAAGGCTGCCCCGCGGCGCGTCACGCCGAGCGCTGAGAGCAGGGCCGTCTCGCCGCGGCGGCGGCGCACGTCGGCCGCGATCGACACCCAGAACCCCGTGCTGGCCAGGAGCGCCGCGGCCGCGGCCAGCGCGAGCAGAGCCTGCTGCGGGGCGGCGGACAGCGTGTCACTGGCGGCGGCCGTGGCCAGCGCCGACGCGCTTGTGATGTCCGTTCCGGCGGGAACTCTGGCGGCCAAGGACGCAGGGACGCCTCCGCCGACCGTGGCCAGCCACCATTGAGTGACTGGCAGCGGGGGAAGGGACTGTCGGGCAAGGTACTCCTGCAGGCTGCCGAGATCGGTGATGAGCGCGCCGCCCGGCACCGTGACGGTCGGGAACGAGGTCACCTCGGCCACGATTCGCAGCGGGACCTGCGCCCCGCCCAGGAGCTCGGGCACGACGGAGCCGATCGCCATGCTGTTCGTGTCCATGAATGCCCTCGTCGCGACGGCCGGGATCGCCGCTACCTGGGTAGCCCGGGGAAGTAGCATCAGCTGCCCGGTCACCTGCGCTGACGACTGCGACCCCGCCACGCCCGCTCCGGGTGCGGGCGCGTGGCCTGGGGCAAAGGTGAACGTCGCGGCCTGACTCGTGATGTGCGTTGGTCCGTCACCTGGCTGCGCGACTGAACCTGGCGGCAGATTAATCGGGACGGGCGAGCTTGCCTGCTGCGTCCAGCCGGCCAGCGACAGGCCGCTGAGGGTAAGGGCACGTGCCGGACCATCGCGCGGCGGCAGCGGGAACGTGGCCGTGATCGCGGCCACCCGCAGCGGGTAGCGTGCCTGGTCGCCGCCAAGAGGCGCGACGAGCAGGTGGGGGCGGCCGTCAGCGAGCAGTGTCCCGGCGGCGATCTGATACGCGGCGCCCGTCTGGTCGAGGATGGTCAGGGTCACGGTGACCGGCCCGAGTTGGGCGGCCAGCCCGGTTGTCCGTCCCGTGGGCACCGACGCGGCCAGGCCGAGCGTGGCAGTGAGCTGGATCGTGCCGGCCCGCGCGCCGGGCTGTGGCGTCGGCAGCACGGCTCCCGGCAGGCCGCCGGCCGGCCTGATGGCGCGGAACAGGCTGCCTGGCGGCAGCGGCGACTCATCGCCGCGCAGCCGGACGACCTGGGGTGCCTGGGCCGTGTCGATCGCGATCACCTCGCCGGGACTCGCCTGGTTTTGGACCACCGCCATCGCGTGCGTCACGCCCCTCGCGGCGGTGACGGCGCCCGCACCGCCCGGCTCGAGGGCCGCGGGCAGGTCGACTTGGACGTCGCCCCCGGTGGCGAAGGCGGCCTGGTCGGAAGCCGACTTGAGCCAGCTCGCGTGCTGCGCGAGCGCGAGCGTCCCCGTGGCGACCGCCATGGTAAGCAGCAGCGCCGCGCCGCCCTGCCGGACCGGCATGCGGCTGAACTGCCAGGAAGCCAGCGAGGCCGTGAGCCCCCTGCCCCGGACGGCCAGCCAGTCCGCCGTCCGGGCGGCCAGGGGAAGCAAGCGCAGCGTGGCGACGCTTCCGGCGGCCAGCGCGAGCGCGGGCGCCAGCGCGAGCACCGGATCGATCCCCGCCGTCCCGCCATCGCTCGCCGCGGAATAGCGGCGCAGTTGCTCACCGGCCAGCACCGCGAGCACCACCAGGGCGATGTCCAGGCCGGCCCGCGCCACCGCCGCCATCGTGGCCTGCCTGCCACGCCGGGTCCGCGCGGCACCTGGAGTGGGAGTGAGCCCAGGAGCGAGCAGCGAGAACGCGGCTATGACCGTGACGGCAATCGCCGCCCCGAGCGCGTTGGGCCAGATTCCCGGCTGGCCCGCGAGCGCGCCGGCGACGGACACCAGCGCCGACAGCGGGATCACCTCGGTCGCCGTGAGCCAGGTGAGCTGGGACCTGGTCGCTCCGCGCGCGACCAGCAGCGCGGTCTCTCCCTCTCGCTGGGTCGCCACTAGCCGCGCCACCGCGAGCAGCGCCGCGATGGCGAGGACGAGAAGCTCCAGGGCGCTGATCACCAGCATCAACCGGGCGACGGCCAGGCTGCTCGCCGTCTCGGCGAGCACCGACGGCAGGCTCGTGACCAGCTGAGCGCCATTCAGGACGCTCGAGATCGGCAGCGACTCCGCGAGGGCGGCGACGCTCGCCGACATCGAGTTGAGGTCCCCGTCGCCGAACGCCGTCATGTCGGGCTGCGCTACCCACGACCCGGTGAGCATCGTTAGCGCAGGGCCGAGTGCCGCCTGGCTCACGACAAGGGGGCCATACGTGGTAGACCCGAAGCTGGCCGACCTGCCGTTGGCGGGGAAGTAGCTGAGCTTCCAGTACGAATCCGCCGGGCCGGCACCTTGGCGCGGCGCGAAGACGCCGGTGATATCGAAGCTCACCAGCACGTTAGTGGTCCGGTCGCGCAGCCGCAGCACGTCACCTGGCCGGACATGCAGCAGTGCCGCCGCCGAGGCGGGCAAGGCGGCGGGGATCGCCTGCCGCCGGCTGCTGCCTGAGGCCGCCGGCCACTGGCCGGCGACGAGCGAAGCGTGGCTGGCGATCCCGCTCAGTGAGGCTGCCTGGAGGAGCGCCGTGTTGCCCTGGCCGGCACTCGGCGGCGACGCAGGAAGTGCCCAGGGACGAGCCCCAGCGGATCGGACCAGAGTGCCTCGTAGAAGCTGAACGGGATGCCCGGCATCGCCGCAGCGATCCGCGACCGCAGCGCCGCGCTGTCCGTGGCCGCCTGGCTGGGATCGTTCGCCAGCGCGGTGATCGACAGTGCGGTGCCCGGCGCCATGACGAGGTCGTGCTGGACCGCCTGCGGCAGTGCCTGGCCCGTGAAGACCGCGAGCGCGGCGGCTACGGTGGCCGCGACCACAGTCGTCAGCGCGGCGGCTGCAAGCACGGCCCAGTGAGCGGTCATCCGGCGTATCGCCAGCGGACCACGAGGGCTGATCACGAGAACAGCATTTCGTGCGAAAACCGGAATGTTCAAGTAGTGATGAAATTTAAGGTACGGCTTGGATGCTCAACGCATTGCCCAGTCGATCACTGACACGTCCGACATGGCGTTGGCGCTGAGAAATCTCGCGAACTGGTAATCAAGTGGGTTCCGGTCATTTAGCCTCAGTCGCCCGCGCTGGGCCACGTTGTTCTGGGTGCTAGCGGATTTCGTATGTTCCGTCCAGCCGGGCGCGGCCGATGGCGTGGCCTGCGACGGCGGCGATCACGTCATCGAGGGTAAAGCTGGCTGGCAGGCCGGGGGCCTGGTCGAGGGCGAAGAGCTGGAAGACGTAGGCGTGGGGTCCGTGTGACCGTATCGGCATGGGCCCGGCCCAGCCGCGGTGCCCGAGCGCGCCTTTCCCGTGCCGGATCCCCGGGACAGGGCTGGGGTTGGCGAGGGCGTTCTCGGGGATCCCGTCGAGCGAGGGGTCGATGCCCAGCGTGAGCGCGTGGGTAGCCGGCTTCCCGAAAGGGACGTCGGGGTCTTGCACGACGAGCACGAGCTCAACGGTGCCGGCTGGCGGCTGCGTCCAGTTGAGGGCGGGTGAGATGTTCGCGCGCAGCAGCCTGCCGCGGTGCCTCTCCGGGATGGGCGCCCCGTGGTCGAAGGCGGGGCTGGTCAGGGTGAAGTTCTCCGGGGCCTGCAGGTCGGGGCGGCCCCAGAGGAGGGTGTGGTGGCCGGCGCGCCGGTTGCGCAGTGCGACGCCAAGGGGATTTGCGGGCATGAGCCGTCTCCTTCTATACGTGAACCTGACTACCTCTGAGTCTGGAGCTACGGCCAGCGCGCGGCGCGGTCAGGGTCAGGGCTGCCGCATGGGGAGTGACAATGGCCTCCTGATCCGAACGGCCCGTGGTGCAACTCCTGGCACAGGTGGCACACGCCAAAATGTCATCTCACCCGGCACACGGACCGGGAAATGGCCCGCAGGTCACAGGAATGGCTCGGCGCGAGATTTCAGTATGCAGAATACATTTGGCTGGTCCGGGATAAGGCGCCAGGCCAGGGCGATCATTCGGAGGTCGTGAGGTTTACCTAACTGCTCCTGCAGCAGCTGAACAGCCGCGGTCGCATACGCACGAGGGGTTCCGGCCGGCCGGGAGGATTCGCTCGGCCACTTTTGATCACGGAACCTTCTTGACGCATACCGTAAACCGTTGAAATACTTAAATGGCGGCCCGCGGGTGGAACGAAATGGCCGCTGCGGCGTAGGTGTACTGGCTTGTCGCCAGTTTTGGGGTGGGGTAATGACGTTATTCTGCTGGGCGAGTGACCCCGCGGTCAAGTTGCCGGCATTCGGCGCGCATTGTGTTAGCAGGCGCTTTCAGGCTGCAGAACGTGCGGCCTTAACTCGGGTGCCGTTTCGTCGGCACATCCCGCTCACGGAGCGATATCAAATGTTAACGGTGCGGTACCGCTCGGTGCCTGCGGTGTCTTCGATTGGGTGGCGAATATGCCCTGGGAGCTGGACATTCACGTTTTCGATGTCGGAGCTGGTGACAGCAGCCTGATCATCGCCGAAGATCCGACGGCGAACGCCGGCACCACCATGCTGGTCGACGCGGGGCTGAACATCTGCGCCCAGACGGTGCACGGCAACATCACCAACCTGGTCCGTCGCCTGGATACCATCCTGGTCTCGCACTACGACCAGGATCACTCCAACGGCGTGGCGTCGTTGCTCGCGGCCGACACCATGTCGGTCCTCTGCGAGCACATCGCGCAACAGGGAGTGACCGAGCTACCGACCGGTACCCGCCTGGCGTACATCGCCGACCTAGCCGCGCGGTTCGCCGCTATCGGGCAGGGCGCGGTCAACGGCGAGGAAGACCATCCGGCTCTGGAGGCGGAAAGCCGGGTCAAGGCCATTATGACGGACGCCCAGGCGGCCAAGTTCGGTGCCGACACGGCCGTGGGCGGCTATGCCTACACCGGCCCGCTGCTCGTACCGCCCCCGACGACGTGCAAGAACATGGCGATGGCGGGGGCGATTGACGCAGCGGATGAGGCGGCGGCTGGCGGTGCCACCGTGGCATCGGTTCAGGACGCCGCGCGGTCGGCGATGTTCCAGGCGCTCAGCCCCAACCTGCCGGTAGGGGGCAGGTTCGAAACGGGTGGCTTCTACCGCAACTGCCGGGTCATCGACGTCGGCCAGGCCACCAACCCGACCGCCACCTACCGGAACGCGGTGGCCGGCCGGGCCAAGATCAGTACCCAGGTAGTCCAGGTGCCAGGCATCGCCCGGCAGCGAGTCAGCTACCCGGCCATCGGCAGCGAGGTGCTATGGGCCGGCGGTCCGCCCAACGCGACGGCGCCGGTCGCCGTCGTCGTGTCGACGCCGCATACGGGGGTCGCGGCGCCCACGGGGACCGCGTGGCAGGGTCCGAATCCGCCCGCGCCGTTCGGCGGGGACACCGGGACCAACCGGGTCAGCATCGGCTTCGTCCTGCTGCTCGGCGACTTCAGCTACCTCAGCGCCGGCGACCTCCCCTCGACCGGTGAGGACCTGGTCGGCGCGGCGCTGCAGCAGTACCCGCTGCCCGACGGGCACGGCGGCCAGCTGGCGGCCGCGCTGCCGTTCCTGGTGTGCCTCAAGTGCAGCCACCACGGCTCCGCCTCGGCGACGAGCACGGCATTCCTCAACGCCGTCAACCCCGCTACCGCGATGATCTCGTGTGGCTTCCGCTACGACGCACCCGCCCAGAGCGTGATCACCGATCTCTACGCGCGGGCCGCGCCCATCGGGTTCTGGCTGACCAATTGCAGCTACCCTCGCGCCGGCGTCCCGTTCTCGCAGGTCCCGCCGGGGGATCAGACAAATACGCCGGGCAACCGCGGCTACGTGTCCGGGGACAACAATCTGTTCAACCTTATCCCGGGCCGGGTGCGGGGTGACATCCACATCTGGCTCACCGAGGCGAGTGCGACCGCCGCGCAGGGCGCCCGTGACTTCTGGCTCCAGTACCAGGAGCAGTCCACCGTGCCGGCCGGTCCAGCCGTCGCCACCCTGACCTGGTGAGGTGCGAACGATGACCGATCTGCCCGCGCTACGAGATCTGCTGGTGAGCCGCGGATCGCCGCTGTCACTGGCCGCTGATGACGGCACCCTGCCCGCCGAGCTGCGCAGCCTGCTCGCCACGGTTCCCGGCAACCGCCTCACCGTCAGCCCGGGCGCCGACGGGATCCAGCTCGACGGGCAGACTCTGACCGTGACCGGCGCGTCCGCCGGCAGCTGGCCGGTGCAGGGCATGGCCGGCCTGGTGGTGAGCCTGGCCAGCGCGACCGTGACCGTGGTCAACGCCGCGGGCGTCTCTACCGTCAGCGCGACCGCGGCCGGCGCGATGCCGGTGGCCGGCCGCGCGACCGCGGTCACGCTCGCCCCGGCCACCGTCCAGCAGACGCCCGGCTGGACGCTTACCCTGGCCGGCCCGACCGCCGGACTGAGCGCCAGCGGCCTGCTTGCGATTGCCGGCGCGTCCGCGCCGGCCGTACCGCCCGGGCTCGACGTGCTCGACGCCGCGGTCACCGTCGCCCCGGCCGGGTTCGTGATCACGTTCTTCCCTGGCACGACGTACCACCCGTGGTTCAACGCCACGCTCTCCGTACCCGGCGCGAGCTGGACGGTGATCGACGGCGTCCTGGACCTGACCGGCCTGGATGTCGCCCTGTTCCTGACCCCGACGGTGTACCAGATCGTCCTCATCGGGCACGTGACCGTCAGCGGGGTCGCGCTTGACCTGCGCGTCGGGCTCGGCAGCGGCTCGCAATGGATGATCGAGGTGGTTCCCGGCCAGGGCGACGCGTTCCCCGGGGTGGCCGCCCTGGCCGACTGGCTGGCCGGCGGGACGGCCCCGGGCGGGCAGGTCACCAGCGCCTTCCAGTCGGTGGGCTTCGACCTGGGCGGGTTCGACCTGGCCATCTCGGCGGTGCGGGTGGCCTTCGACTGGAACCGCCGGGCGCTGAGCTCGGTCCAGATCGTCAGCCTGCTCACCATCCGGGCCCTCCAGCTCGACGTGGGCCTGCAGCTTCCCGGCCTCACCGTGACCGGACAGCTGCACGGCGGTAAACCGGTCAGCCTGGGCACGGTGCTGTCTTCGTTCGGTCTCGACATCCCTGGCATGCCGGTCGGCATGACGCTGTCGGCGGCGGCGTTCAGCGCCCGTCCCGGCGCGGGCCTGTACTCCGTCAACCTCCAGCTGGACGACGCGTGGCCGGTCGGCCCGCTGGCCCTCACCGAGGTGCTCGTGCAGGTCGCCCGCGATCCGGCGGTCGGCTTCACCGGCGCGGTGAGCGGCACGCTGCTGATCGGCGGCTCGATCTTCCTGACCCTTGTCACCGAGTATGACGGCAGCTCCTGGACCTTTCTCGGCACCGCGGGCGACGGTGATGGGCTCCAGCTCGGCGACCTGCTGACCGAGCTGGCCAGCGCGTTCGGCATCAATGCGGTCCCGGCTCCGATGAGGTCGCTCGAGCTGACCGGGCTCAGCCTCAGTTACCAGACCGGAACCGGGGAGTTCGCGTTCAGGTGCGCGGCCGGCTTCACGGTCGAGACGACGCCGGTCGCGGTCGTGGTGATGATCACGGTGACGCCAAGCACCCAGGCGCCCGCACAGAACGCCGATCCGCACACGGCGGTGACCCAAGGCACGCGCGGCTACTCGGCGACGTTCACCGGGCAGGTGACGCTGGCCGGCCAGCAGTTCGACATCGTGTTCGATCTCGACGATACGGGTGCGGACGTGCTGGTCGCCGACTACGTGCACACCGGTGATCCGGTCGCGCTGCAGGCGCTGGTCGCCGACGTCGCACCCGACCTGGCGCAGGCGATCCCGCCCGGCATCAGCATCGACCTGGAGGAGGTGAAGTTCGTCTTCCTCAAGCAGACCTCGAGCCAGTGGGCGTTCGGGCTGCGGCTGGGCGCCCAGATCAGCCTGAGCGAGTTGCCGATCGTGGGGTCCAAGCTCCCGCCGGAGGCGACACTGGCGGTACAGAACCTGCAGATCCTGTACTCCAACGCCGACCTGGCGGCGGACCAGACGGCGATCATCAACCCGCTGCTGCCAGCCGGGGTGGCCAAGCTGCCGGACACGGTCGCCCAGGGCATCGCCTTCGACGCCGACCTCGTGCTCGGCACCACGGCCGAGCATGTGCACGCCGGAGTAACCCCGCCGGCCCCGGCCTCTGCTGTCCCGGCCTCTGCTGTCCCGGCCATTGCCCCTGCCCCTGCCGCCGCGGCGGCGGCGGCGGCCGCGCCGGTTCCGGCCAGTTCCACCGACCCGGTCAAGTGGTTCGACGTCAACAAGCAGTTCGGCATCTTCTCCTTCCAGCGGGTGGGCGTGGGCTATCAGGACAACGTGCTTGAGTTCGCGCTGGACGCGTCGGTGGCGCTGGGGCCCCTCGCGTTCTCGATGCAGGCGCTGACCGTGGGCTCACCGCTGACGAAGTTCGAGCCCGAGTTCAGCCTCGAGGGACTGGCGCTGACGTTCGACCAGCCGCCGCTGGCCATCGGCGGCGCGCTGCTGAGGGTGCAGGAGTCGGCCGGCGGCAAGACGTTCGATTCTTACTACGGCGAGCTGATCGTGCAGGCGGCCACGTTCTCGCTGAAGGCGCTGGGCGGGTGGGCGCCGGATGCGGACCCGGCGCTGTTCTTCATCTACCTCAGCATCGACACTCCGCTGGGCGGGCCGCCGTTCTTGTTCGTCACCGGGCTGGCCGGCGGGTTCGGCATCAACTCCAGCCTGGTGCTGCCCACGATCGACCAGGTGGCCGGCTATCCGCTGCTGCCCGGCGTGGCCCCGGCCGAGCAGGCCACCCCGGCGCAGACCATCGCCGCGGTCATCCCGGCGCTGCAGCAGACCTTCCAGCCGCGGGCCGGGGATTACTGGGTGGCCGCCGGGGTCGCCTTCACCTCGTTCGAGATGATCCAGGCTCAGGCGGTGGTCTCGGTACTGTTCGGCGTCGATCTGCAGATCGGCGTGGTGGGGACCTGCGCGATGACGTTCCCGACCGGTGACCCGTACCCGGTGGCGTACGTGGAGATCGACGTGGTGGCGTCGTTCACGCCCTCGACCGGGCTGCTCGCAGTGGACGGGAAGCTGTCGCCTGCCTCCTACCTGTTCGGTGGGTTCGTACAGCTCACCGGCGGGTTCGCGTTCTACGCGTGGTTCTCCGGGGTGCATCAGGGCGACTTCGTGGTCAGCCTGGGCGGCTATCATCCGGCGTTTATCAGGCCGGACAACTACCCGGTCGTGCCGCGGCTGGCGCTGGCGTTCTCGCTCGGCCCGCTCAAGGTCCTCGGGCAGGCGTACTTCGCCCTGACGCCGGGCATGTTCATGGCCGGCGTCCGGCTGACGGCCACCTTCGAGGCCGGGCCGATCAAGGCCTGGTTCGACGCGGGCGTGGACTTCCTGATCGCCTGGGCGCCGTTCCACTACGAGGCCCACGCGTGGGTGACGATCGGCTGCTCGGTGGACCTGGGCCTGTTCACCATCAGTGTGCAGATCGGCGCCGATCTGCAGATCTGGGGACCCGCGTTCGGCGGCCAGGCGCTGGTCGACCTGGACGTCGTTTCGTTCACGATAGGCTTCGGCGCCGACCGCTCGGCGCCTGCCCCGGTCGGCTGGGATACGTTCGCAGCGAAGTTCCTGCCCCCGCCGCAGGCCGGTGCCCAGCCCGCGCCGATGCTGGCGCGGATCGCCGCGGCGGTCGCGGCGGAGGCCGCCCCGCCGCCGGTGCCGGTGCCGGTGCCGGTGCCGGTGCCGAACATCCTCAAGGCGACCGTCACGGCGGGCCTGCTCTCCACCTCCTCCGACGTCGACTGGATCCTGGATCCTGACCAGTTCCGGATCCTGACCGCGAGCACGATCCCGGCCAACCACGCCCTGTGGGCCACATCGGCAGGCCAGACGGCGGAGCTGGCCAACGTGGTCGCCGGCTACCAGCGCGCGGCTGCCCCACCGGACGCAGCCGTCCCACCGGACGCGTCCGCCGCCCAGGACGCGGCCGCCGCGGCCCCGACCGAGATGCTGCTCCAGCTCGGCTACGACACGGTGACCTACTCCGGCTCCCAGGTGTGGGCGCCGGCGCTGAACATCGGCCCGATGGACCAGGCGAACGTCGCCTCCTACCTGATCATCACGCTGCGCAAGCGCGACGAGGACGGGAACCTCGCCGACTACGTCACAGGGGTGACGGTAACCCCGCAGCTGACCGCCTCCAGCACCGCCCTGTGGGGAGCTGGTTCGCCCGCCCCCGATCCCAACGCCGACCGGCTGATCCCGGCGACGCTGACCGGATTCGCGATCTCCCCTGTCCCCCGCAACCCCGACCAGGTCAGTGACGTCCCGCTGGAGGCGCTGATCTACGGCGAGGGGAACTCCACCGGGTTCGGCTACCAGGCCCCGGCCACCGACCAGCAGTACGCAGTCTCCTCCACGACCAGCCCGGACGGTCAGACTTTCACCATCGACATCACCGGCAGCCACACCGCCGCCCTGGTCAACCAGGGATACGTGCTATCCGCGCTGACCGACCCCTGGGTCACCAGCCAGCGGACGGCCACCCTGGACCAGCTCCGTCAGCTCGGCTTCACCACCCTGCCAGGCAGCGACGTCACCCTCGCCAACATGGCCCAGACTGCGCTCACCAACTGGCCGAGCGGCATCAGGATCGGAACGGAGACATGGGCATGACCGACCCCACCCCCTCCCCGGCCAGCGAGTACGTCACGTTCATCCAACACCAGCTGCCAGGGCTGGAGGACGGCCGCTATCAGCTTGACATCAGCCAGCACGTGGACGACTCGCAGGGCCAGCCGATCAGCGGGGACACGCTGAGCCGTCCCTACACGTTCGCTGTCAGCGGTGATCGCTTCCGGCTGAGCAACCCGTCCGCCACGGTGGCCGCCGTGTTCCCGGCGCCGAACGAGACGGGCGAGTTCACCACGGCGCTCCCGCACGTCGTCTTCACCACACCGTCCTTCCCGTGGGCGCGCTACCCGACCAAGACGCCCCCTCCGCTGCCCGCCCCCGGCCAGGACACCGAGACCGACGTGCCGACCTGGCTCGCGGTGCTCGTCCTAGACGACGATGACGCGACCGCCTTCCCCGGGCTCACCCTCGATCCGGTCACAGCGGTCCTCGGCGACCTGTTCCCCACCGGGGCTTACGGCGACAGCACGCTGGGGGGGAACTACAGCTACTTCACCGGCGCCGCAGACACCAGCGGGCTCGAGGTCGGCGAGACGGTCACCGACCCGGTGCAGACGATCGAGGTCCCGCTCGAGCTGTTCGCGGACATCGCCCCGACGCTGGACGACCTCGAGCTGAGCGCCCACGTCCGCCGGCTGTCGGTCGAGAACAAACCGCTGGCCCTGGGCAGCCAGCCTCCCGGCGACCCAGTCGGCACCTTTGCCATCGTCGTCGGCAACCGCCTCCCGCAGCCCGGCAAGCAGAGCCACGGCTACCTAGTGTCGCTGGAGTCGCTCGAGGACTTCCTGCCAGCGACCGGCGACGGCGGCACGCTGACCAACTCCGCGCTGGACCTGACCAAGTCGCTGCGGCTGGCGGTGCTGCAGCATTGGATCTTCAACACCACGGGCGACACCGCCGCCTTCGTCGACCGGCTCGAGCAGCTTAACGGCCGCACCATCGGCGGGCCGGACGCAGTCAACACGAACCTGCGCCTGCTGGTGCCGGGGGCGAGCTCGCCGATCAGCACCGCGCTCGACGACGGCTACGTCCCGCTCGACCATGACCTGCGCACGGGAGAGACGACGGTGTCCTGGTACCGCGGCCCTTTGTCCACGGTCGACCGCGCGCGGGCGGGCCCGGAGCTGCCGATATCCTCGCCCGACCAGGCGCTGGCCTTCGACCCGACGACCGGGATGTTCGATGCCTCGCTGGCCGCCGCGTGGACCATCGGCCGGCTCGTCGCCCTCCAGGACCAGAGCTTTTCCAGCTCCCTTTACAGCTGGAAGAAGGGGCTGACTCAGGCAGTCGTGGATGTCGTGGAGGCGACGATCGTCAACGAAGCATTCGGCGGCCTGCTCGCCGCGCCGGCGGCTCCGGCGGCTGCGGCTCCGGCGGCTGTGACTCCGGCGGCTGCGGCTCCGGTGGCTCCGGCGGTGCAGCTCCGCCCGTCCACCAAGACACTGCTGCATGACACGATGCGGCTGATCAGAACCGCGGGTGCGCCATGACCATGTTCTCGCGCCAGGGGCGCCGTCAGGCCATCGAGGCGATGTTCGCGAACTCCGCCTCGATCGCGGACGCGCTCGGCGACATCGACGTCCCGGCCGACATCGCGGCCTGGCTGGGCCGGCTCCTTATCCTGGTGGGGGTGCCCTTCCAGTACCTCGTGCCGGACGAGGCCATGCTGCCGCCGGAGTCGATCCGGTTCTTCCGGCTCAACGAGAACTGGATCCGGGCGCTGCTCGACGGCGCGTTCAGCCTCGGCCGTAACCTTACCGCCGAGGTCAGCAGCGCGAGCGCCAACGTCGATCGGGTCCTGCTTGATCCGGTCGCCGCGCAGGCCCGCGCCGCCGCTCCGCTGCGTCCCCGGACGGGCGTGACCGCCCCGGCCGCCGGCTCCACCGACACTCCATGGACCGGCTTCCTGCTCCGCTCCAGCGTCGTCAGCAACTACCCGGGGCTCGGCGTCAACGTCTACCCCATGGGTCACACCCCGGACGATCCGGCGCCTGTGCTGATGCCGGTCCGCAGGCTCGACCGGCTCGGCCCGGCCGGCGACACGCTACTGTGCCTGGTCGAGGGCGACGCCTACCGCGTCGACGTGCACGAGGCCCCCGAGCTCCTGCACTACGGCATCGACGACTACACCCCGCCGGCCGGGAACGCCGCGCCTACGGCGACAAAGAACCTGCACACATTCACCCGCGCGTCCGACGGCACGGTCGTGCTGTCGCCAGATGTCGTCCAGGTGCAGATCGGTTCCAGCTTCCGCGCCCGGTCGCCGCGGGTGCTGAGCCTCACCAGCCTCGCCCAGACGATCGCGACAACCAACAAGGTCGCCCAGATCGACGCCGCTCAGATGGGGTTCGAGATGACCGAGGGAGTGGGCATGGTCAGCTTCATCAGCAGGGACGCCACATGAAGGCCATCGTCCCTGTCAACGTCGTGGCGCTGCGCGTCTCGAACCCAGACTCGACGAACGTCACGCCGGGGCCGGGCTTCCGCGGCCGCACCGCCGCCTTCGACCTGCTGCCGCACGGCGCGCAGGCGACCCAGGCCAGCACGGGCGACACGGTATGGCTGCCGCTAACAGGCGGCACGCCGTCTGTCGCCCTCCAGACGGGCGTCCACCTGCACTGGGAGCTGCCAGACTACTTCAAGCGCGGACGCCATAACCCAGACCTCGGCACGATCGTGTTCCCTGCCGCGCCCACCCGCTGGCTAGTCGTCCGGTCGCTGAGCACCTACGACCAGTCCAGCAGCACATACGGTGCGCCGCAGAACGCGAGCTGGGTCGTCGAGAGCGACTACGTGGCTCCGGCGCCTCAACCGGACAGCCACGGCATCGTCCGCCCGGCCGCCTCCGTCCCGCTCACCGCCCTCGACGGCACTACCCCCTACATGTTCATGGGCCGCGTGGTCGACGCCGCAAGCTGGGATCCGGCCGACGAGCTCCCGCAGGACTACCTGCCCCACTACAACGGACCGGACGGAGCCCAGCTCTACCTCACCGCGATCGGCTTCGTCGGCGCCGCCTTCCCTGGCTACTACCCCGACTGCCGCAGCGTGTTCGGCTTCTGGGACACCTTCGCCGACGTCCCTGGCGTGTACGCGGCGATTAGCCAGAACAACCCGATCAGGTTCCGGATCTCCTACACCGTGATCGGGTGGCTGCCGGAGGCCGCCAACGACCCGCTCGGCACCCTAGCCGCGACGGTCACCAGCCAGTACAACAACTACGTCGCACAGTGCGCGGCCCAGCACATCCAGGTCGCCAGCACGCCCGCAGACGTATTCGCCCGCGTCACCTCTGACCAGTTCGGCTGGCAGTTCAGCGACGGCGCGATCTCCTACACGCTGGCCGCCGATCAGACCATCGCCAGCCTCGACGTGCCAGACGCGACGCTGTGCGCTGGCGTGATCCAGGATGTGGTGTTCGACCTGCTCAATCCCTCCCAGCAGACGCCGTTCCTAGCCGCTGCGCAGGCCGGCCAGCCGTGGACGGACCAGGTGCAGATCGCGGTCGGCAACACCACGGTGCAGGCCGTCTCGGCGCTGGTCAAGAGCCAGCTGACCGCGCCGGGCGGGGAGTCGGTGCTGGCCAGCTACGAAACCCTGCTCGACGCGCTGCAGCTCGGGCTGCTGCGCGACCTCGAGGGCCAGGGCAATGCGCTGGTCACGCTCGAGCAGTCGCTGCACGCCATGGCGTTCTCTCAGGTCGACGGCGGCCATCAGTGGACGATCCAGACCAAGGCAGCGCCGGGCAGCCAGGTCTCCGTCCAGCTGACGCTCCCGCTCACGCTGGCCGAGCAGCTAAGCACGCTGACCACCGCGCAGCTCGCTTACGACCAGGCCCGCTCCAGGATTGTGCAGGCCAGGCAGCAACTGTTCATGGACTGGGTCATCTACGTCAAGCAGCTTTCGCGCAAGCCGCCGGGCACCAGCGTGGTCGACACCAACACTCTTGGCGGCTTCCTGGCCACCTCATCGGCCGGAGAGGTGCGGGCCGTCGTCGGCGCTGCCACCGCCGCGGGCCTGCTGCACTACCAGACTGACCCGGACACCGGTCGCATCGTCGGCGTCTCCACCACCGACGCCGCGACCACCCTGGCCGGCCAGGTGGTGAGTGCCTACCAGACAGTCGCCGCCGCGCTCGCCACGCTGCCGGACGACTGGGCTCTCGACGCCGTTCCCGCCGCGCCGTTCTGGCTGCCCACCGATCCCGTGCTGGTAATGGAGGGCGACCGGCTCGAGCCGGTGCTCCGCAACGGACCCACCACCACGATCGCGGTGCGCACCGACGGCGAGCTGGTCGGGACCCTGGAGATCGCGGCCGGCCCGAACGGCTGGACCGTGGCCGCCAGCGGCCTGCCCGGACTGCCCGGACCACCAACATCGCTGCCAGCGAACGAGGCGGCCGCCGCCGTGATCGCGGAGTCGGCGCTGCTCGACCCGCAGTACGCGGCCGCGGTCGCCACGGTGGCCGGCGCCCCTAATCCGAGCGTGTTCGCCGCAGCGGTGACCGCCGCCGTGGGCGGCCAGAGCCCGCTCGATCCGCCGGTGACTGCCGGACTCTACGGCACCGTACACGCGGTCGGTTACCAGCGGAAACCAAACCCCGCACAGACCGTCCAGACCCCCGAGCAGCTCAACGTCACGTTCACCAACGCGGCGAAGACCGCCCTCCCGCCCGACGCGGTGGGCTGGAATGCTCAGACCGCACTGCCGGAGTTCGGGCCGGCCCGGGTCGATCCCTTCCTGCCCGTCTGGCTGACCTGGCAGCTGCGGCTCGACCCGCTCGTCCGCGGCCCAGGCGGCGTCTACGACGCTGGGACACTGGCGCAACGCTTCGACCTCGACGCCGATGCGATCGACCTCACCTACCAGGTACCGGCGAACTTCACCACCGGGACGCCGGTGAGCTATCACGGCGAGGTGGTGCTGTCCAAGAAACCGTTCGTCAGCCTGACCGGGCAGCTCGACCTCTACCTCGCCCAGTTCCCGAACGACGACGCCGGCCCCGAGCTCACCCAGGCGCGCGACGACCTGGCGGGCCGCAAGGTCATGTCCCAGGCGCTCGACACGTTCAACCTCGCCCAGACGCTGCGCACCACGATCCCCCAGATTCCCGTCATGGACCTGGTCAGGTCGCCCGATCCGATCACGACCCTGATCCACAACAACGCCATCGCGACGCCGGGCGACAGCTGGTACGACACCAACTTCAACGCGCTGACCGCGATCTCCACCGGGCTTCAGGCGCAGTACAACAACGGGCCGTTCCGGTCCGGCTTCCTCGAGCTCACGCAGCTCACCATCGTTGACACCTTCGGGCAGGTGATGAACCTGACCACGGCCACCACCACACAAGCGGGGGCGCTGCAGGTCACGCCCGCGAACGACCTGTCCCCGGCGGCGGGCGACACGGTGAACGCCGGGAAGGTCTACCTGCCGCCGCGCGCCATCGCCCCCGCCCGGGTTGACGCGTTCTGGCTCTCGGCCGCCCACAACGCCGCAGTCCCCGGGATCACCACGGACTTCACTGAGGTGAACGACCACCCCGCGACATCGCCGGTCTGCGGCTGGATCGTGCCCAACCATCTGGACCTGTCGCTCGCGTTCTACGACGCCGACGGCAGCCCGATCGGCTCGTTCGGGCTCGAGCACGGGGCCAGCGTGTACCGCACCCGGGTCGGCAACACGGCCAACCTGCACGACAGCCTCACACTCGACATCGGGGCCGCCGGCCAGCCGCTGCTGAACGTGAACGCCCATGTCGCGCAGCTGATGTGGTTCATCTCCGGCCAATCGGGCGGCTTCCTGACCGACCTGATGGCCACCATCGAGAGCTCCGATCAGTTCATCAACCCGGCCAGCTTCGCCCAGGACGTCTCCCTGTCGGTGCTCATCGGCCGGCCGCTGGCCATTGTCCGCACGGCGCAGTCGATCAGCACCTCCGGCGGCGTGCTGCCCGCCAGCCAGGCCGACAACACCACCGCCGACGCTCTCTACCAGGCGGTGAGCAACAAGTGGTACGACTACGCGGTGCGCCAGGCTAACACCTGCGCGGGCCTGAACCAGGTGAAGGTCCCGGTCCGGCTCGGTGACCTGACCGACATCGACGACGGCCTGGTCGCATTCCTGCCGGAGGCCGCCGGGCCCTCACCGTACTCGGTGGTGTATTCGGCGGCCGCACCGGATAACGGCAAGAACGGGGTGGTCCTGCCCGGTCCGGCCACCGTCGAGCTGACCCTCAACGGCCCGCCGCTGACCTTCACCGCGATCGTCGACCCCCGCGCCCCGGTACACGTCACCACCGGCGTACTGCCGACCGTGGCGATGCAGATCCCGCCGGATCAGTACCTGCGCGCGATGCAGCAGCTCGCGGTCACCTTCACCACCTGGCCGGTGCTGGACGGCCAGCTCGGCCTGCGCATCCCGCTGCCGGCTGAGACCGGCTTCAGCTGGTCCTGGGTCGCGCCCAACCAGGCGCCGGCGCCCCTGTCCCCGCAATCCGCCCCCGATGTGCCGAGCTACGGCTACAGCCCGCAGCGGCTGCTCGAGGGCTGGCTCGACCTCATCCCGAACCCGAACCCCGTTCCGCCTGACGGAAGTGCTACATGAGCCTGACCGACACCCCCACCGGCATTGCTGTCACCAACGCTCAGACCGGCGACTCGACCATACAGGTCGGCGTCACCGCATCGCTCACCATGGCGATCGTCAACAACAGCGGTGCCGCCATCCCGCTCGCCACCGGCGCCCCGGCCCCGACGTTCGCCGTCAACCTGCCGAGCACGTTCTTCACCGCCGACCAGATGCAGGCGATCCAGGTAACCGCCGACGGCTGGATCGGCAAGTTCGACAAACCGAGCCTGACGATCAACATCACCTGCACGCAGGCCGGCACCTGGGCCGACCGTGCGACCCTGACCTTCACCCTCACCGGGGCCGTCTCCGACGGGCCGCCGGGGTTGGACAGCGTCATGGTCACCCCGTCTAATTTTGACGGGGACGTGTCGTTCTACCTGACTGCTCCGCTCGCGGTCGCGAGCCCGCCCAAGCCGGGCAACCTCCAGCTGCCCGACGCGCTCCAGGTGACGCTGGATAGCCAGGGCAGCGTACTCCGTTCGGCGTCCTCGACCGACCCGCTGACCAACACCCTGTACCTGACGCTCAAGAACGTCGGCGCCACCGCGCTGGCCACCGGGTCCACCCGAGCCGGTAACCCGCAAGTGTTTGTGTCGTTCGTGTACGGCAACACCAGCGGCGCGCTCGCGCCCGACGCCTTCGATCCGGCGAAGGGGCCGCAGCCCGGCTCGGCGTGGAACATCACGGTCAGCATCGCGTCGGCCCAATCGCCGTGGACCGCCACAAATCCGCGGCCCGACAGCGAGGAGCCGCACCCCCAGTGGGTGCTGACGCCCTCGCCGAACAACCTGCAGATCCTGGGGCCGGCCACAGGCGACCAGGCCAACGTCACGTTCGCCTTCTCCAACCTGGTCTCGATCACGCCGGCCGGACACACCCAGATGTTCCTGCTTTGCAGCGGCTTCGCCAAGGACGACCAGACCTTGTACGACGACCATCTGTTCGTCCTGGACATCGTCAAGCTCGACCCGCCGCCCACGCGCGGGCTGCTCTCGTTCTTCAGTCCCGAGCCGGTGATCCCGATCGCCAATCCGAACATACAGGTCGCGATCCCGCTGCGGTGGGCCATGTTCGACGTCGCCAGCGTTCAGCTGCTCACCTCCGACCCGGCCGTGGCGCCGCTGCGGAAGACCTATGCCATCCCGCCCAAGCCGCTCGACTACGACAACACGACGGTGACCCTGTCGGCGCCGCAGACCAGCGAGGCTCTCTTCGTCACCCTGCAGGCGTTCGACGCCGGCGGTGGCTATCTGAACAGCCAGCAGTTCACCGCGTACATGCAGGTCTCCTACGTCATCGACGCTGCGGGCAACGTCTATCCGATCGCGCTGTTCGGCGAGACGTTCTGGATGCTGCAGAACTACCGGTACCCCGCACAGGGCAGCTACGACTACGGCGGCAACCCCGGCAACGACGCCGCCTTCGGACGGCTCTACCCGGCCCAGGTGCAGCCCCCCACCGGATGGTCGCTGCCCACCGCGGCGGACTACACCGCGCTGTTCAACAGCTTCGGCGATGCCGGGGCTGCCTACGCGGCGCTGATCGCCGGGGGCAGATCCGGCTTCAACGCCCAGCTCGGCGGCCAGCGGGATGGCTCGGGCAACTACAACTGGCAGTATCAATACGGCTACTACTGGGCAGCGCCCGGCAACGTGTGCGCACAGTTCAGCGGCGACAGCGGCCACGCCAGTGTCGGCACACCGATCTCCGACTCCAAGACCGCGCTGTCCGTGCGCTTCGTCCGCCATGTCTGACAAGCCCGCGAGGAGTTGTCGTACCGTCCTACATCTGGTGCTCCAGCAGCTAGCGTTCGCCCGGTTACCCAGCGCGGTGAAGGATGACACCCAGCCGCGGCTGACCGCCCCGCGGTCGCGCCCATCCTGCCCGCGGTCCCGCCCATCCCATCCCGTCCATCCCGCCCGCCCCGTCCTGCACGCCCGTGCTGTCCTGCTCCCGCTCGCAAGCCACGACGATGGTCCATCGTGGTTGTTCCAGCAACCACAATGGACCATCGTCGTGGTCAGGCTAGAGGTTGCGGCGGCTGGAAGCGGAGCGACCGTTAGCTGCCACGGCACCAGCTGCCCTTGGCCGTCATCCACGAATTCATCATTGGCGGTATCAGCCCCCAGGCAACTGGGTAACCAGGCCTGCCCGGACGGACCGTGGGTCACCGGTCATCTACAGCGCAACTGCGCATCGGGTGCCCGTACGGGCACCTGATCACGGCCGGGCAACTGCTGAGCACCAGCGCTAGAGCCTCCGCCGGCACGCTGGCAGTAGCCGGGGATGCCGTAGGGGGCCGCTCATCGGGTTGGGACCGCAGGGCGGGGCTTGCCCGGGGCGACGGTGCGAGCCAGGATCCCGAGCGTGGCCCGCAGCGCGCTTTCGGGGATCACCGGGAAGATGGCGGCGTCTTTCCAGCTCTGCTCGGCCGCCGACCAGTCGTAGTAAGACGTCACGAGCGTTCCCTCCTCGATTGGCTCTAGCTGGTAGCCGTACACGTGGCCGAGGTTCAGCTGGCCGCGGACGGTCCAGGCGATCTCCCGGCTGGGCTCGAACGTGACGATTTCGACGGTGACGTCGTAGAGACCGAGAGGGTAGTCGTTGAGCGCTTCCCGGTCCATGTGCACGACGAAGGTGTCTCCCACCTTTGCAACGATGCTCCCGCTTGCCTCCATCAGCATGCCGGAGCTGTCTATGGCAACGTGCCCCCGGGGGTCGCTGAGCACGGCGAAGATCTCGTCCGCCGGTGCAGCCACGGCCCGCTGCACTTCGAGTCGTTCGGTCATGTGCCCATTGTCGCTCGGGTGGCTGCCAGGCGGTACCGGCACCTGGTTCGCCCGGGTTCTGTCTGTTTCATGATCGTGGACACGATCTTGAGGATCGACCTGCTCCTACCGTGGTCACGGAGCCACGTATCCGGACAGTGCGGTATGAGCCAGCTCTTCGTTGTGGGCCAGGTGATCGTCCAAGGCCTGGGCGGCGACCTGCGGGTCGCGCTTGCGGAACTCGTCTACGAGCAGTCGGTGCGCCTCGCGCCGCCGGTCGTGCTCACGTGGGTCCGGATCGAGCAGCCCGAAACCGATCCGGACATATCGTTCACTCGCCCGCCAGGTCATCATCAGAATGCGGATGTCCCAGGCCGAGGCGGCGGGCGCGAGCAATGCCAGGTGGAACGCCCGGTGGTCGTCGTAGATGTCATCCATGCTGCGCTCGGCGCCACCGAATTCTGCTGCAGCCTGGTAGAGCCGGCCGAGCTCGGCATCCTCGAGTTGCGGCACCGAGCGGCGGGCAAGATCGGGCTCGAGCATCCGGCGGACGCGGTAGATCGCGTGGAACTCCTCAAGATCCAGCGGGGCCACTCTCGCGCTGCGCCCTGGCGGATTCACGACGAGGCCCTCGGCCTCGAGCGCCCGGAGCGCGTCGCGGACCGGAATGAAGCTGACGCCAAGCTGTTCGGCGAGCTGGCGCAAAGACAGGCTCTGTCCGGGTGGGAGGGCGCCGGCCAGGATCGAGCGACGGATCTCGTTGGTCACCTGCTCCGACACTGACCGGGCCTCGATGGGACGGACCGATCCGGAACTGGCCGACGCGACGGTCATCTCCGCTCCCACCTGACGTTGAGGCTGTTAGCGACGTTATCAAAAATATCAGAACCTTGACTGTTATCACATATCAGGATTACGGTGTGACCTGCAGCATGCCAGAGCCCAACGAGGGGACACGCCATGCGATTGGCCGTCATCAAAAGCCGCCTCGCGCTGGTCGACCTGCGCGGCGCCCTCGACGTAGAAGCGGCGAGCGCGGGCAGGTTCTCGCCCGATCCGCAGGGCCGTCTACCAGCAATGGGCGGGCAGCAGATGCAAAAGGGGCGAACCGGCGACCTGATCTTCACGGGCACGCCCGCCGGGATCGGGTGGGTCCGTGACCCCAAGGTCGTGCTCCGCCCGGGCGACCGGCTTGTCACCCACGCCGAGGTCATCGGAGAGATGACCATCACGTTCGCCGCCGCCTGAGCCCGCCAGAGGAGACCGAGATGTCCAAGCCCAAGTTCGCCCACAACGTCTTCCAGACCGCCCAGCCTGAGGCGATGCGCGACTGGTACTGCACCGTCCTCGACGCCCACGTCGTGTATGAGGACGCCACCTTGACGTTCCTGACCTTCGACGACGAGCACCACCGCGTCGCGCTGCTGCACCCGCCGATCCCGATGCAAGCCAAGACGGCCACCACCGCTGCCCTGCACCACTCGGCCTACACCTTCGACAGCATCGACGCGTCAGCTACGTCAAAGGCTCGCCACAGGAGCTGGCCGGCCGGTGTGACACCGTCTCCTGGGCGGGCACCGACGTCCCGTTTACCGAGGATTACCGGCGCCAGGTGGCCGACGTCAACGACCAACTGGCCGGCGAAGCCCTCCGGGTCCTTGCCGTCGCCCGCCGGCACCTCGACAATGACCATCCCGACCAGGATCTCGCGGAGCACGGCCTGACCCTGCTGGGGCTGGTGGCCATGATGGACCCGCCCCGACCCGACGTCATCGACGCTGTGGCCGCTTGCCGCAAGGCCGGCATCCGGATCGCCATGGTCACAGGCGACTACGGAGTAACCGCGGAAGCCATCGCCAGGCGCGTCGGCATCATCACCGGGCCCCACCCAGGCGTGGTCAGCGGCCAGCAACTCGAGGCGATGAGCGTCACCCAGCTCGCGGACGAGCTCGCCTCCCATCCTGAGATGGTGTTCGCTCGGGTCCGGCCCGAGCACAAACAGCGCATCGTCGCTGCCTTCCAGCACCTCGGCCAGATCGTCGCCGCGACCGGAGACGGCGTCAACGATGCCCCCGCGCTCAAGCAGGCCGACATCGGCGTGGCCATGGGCGTCACCGGGACCGACGTGGCCCGCGAAGCAGCGGTCATGGTGCTCCTGGATGACTCCTTCGCATCCATCGTCGCCTCGGTCGAACTCGGTCGCTCCGTCTACGCCAACATACGCAAATTCATCATCTACATCTTCAGCCACAACATTTCCGAGATCGCCCCGATCCTCCTCGCCGCCGCTATCGCCTTCCCTTTGGTACCGCTGAGCGCCTTGCAGGTGCTCAGCATCGACCTCGGCTCCGATATCCTGCCCGCCCTGGCGCTGGGCGCGGAACCACCAGATTCCGGCGTCATGACCCGCCCGCCCCGGCCCGTCACCGAACGACTGCTGTCCGGTCCGGTCGTCAGGCGGTTCCTGTTCCTCGGTGCCATCCAGGCCGCCGGCGTGTGTTTCGCCTTCTTCTGGCGCATCCACTCCGCCCACCTCGGCTTCGGCCACTTCACCGCGGCTAACCCCGTCTACCGGGAAGCACGCACCATGACCCAGGCAGGGATCGTCGTGAGCCAGTTCTTCAACTCCCTCACGGTCCGAAGCGAGGACCAGAGCATCCTCACCATCGGCATTTTCACCAACCGGAGGCTTCTCCTCGCCGGAGCGTTCGGCATCGCCCTGGTCAGCTGCATCAGTTACATCCCCGTCCTGCAGAACGTCTTCGGCACCGCCGACCTCACCGGGTGGGACTGGCTCATGCTCGTCGGCTTCGGCCTCGCGCTGCTCCTGGCGGACGAGTGCCGCAAGGCAATAGTCCGCCACCGCCGGCCTTGACAGCACCATGAGAGGAACCTGATGACGGCCACCCCTGCACCTCCGGTCATCGTTACCGTGAACGACCCGCCGAAAGGTGATGCTGTGTCACGAGAGGCCACCACGGCCTTGCGGCAGCAGGCGGACGATGACATGTACAGCGGCACCGTGAGCGAGACGTCACTGCCGAAGAGCCGGTTTCCGAAGCTGGAGTCCGATCCGCGCCGCATCTACAGCCTGGTCCGTGACGAGCTGCTGCTGGACGGGGTGTCCCGGATGAACCTGGCGACCTTCTGCACCACGTGGGTGGAGCCGGAAGCAAGGGCCCTGATGGAGGCGTCACTGGATAAGAACATCGTCGACAAGGACGAGTACCCGCAGACGGCTGAGCTGGAAGCGCGCTGCGTGGCCATGCTGGCTGACCTGTGGCATGCACCCGCCAGCGACCATGCGACCGGCACCTCCACGACCGGTTCGAGCGAGGCGGCGATGCTCGGCGGCCTGGCCGCGAAGTTCCGCTGGCGCGCTCGCCGCGAAGCCGAGGGCAAGACGGCGACATCTCCCAACCTGGTATGCGGCCCGGTCCAGGTGTGCTGGGAGAAATTTGCTCGTTACTTCGATGTGGAGATCCGCCAGGCACCGATGACCGCCGATAGCTTCGTCCTGACCCCCGCCGAGGCCGTGAAGCGATGCGACGAGAACACGATCGCCGTCGTCGTCACGCTCGGGCAGACCTTCACCGGCCTGTACGAGGACGTAGCGGCCATCAGCGCGGCGCTCGACCGGCTACAGCAGGACACGGGGCTGGACATTGACATCCATGTGGACGCGGCCAGCGGCGGGTTCCTCGCCCCGTTCATCGAACCCGATCTGATCTGGGACTTCCGCCTTCCCCGGGTGAAATCGGTCAACGCCTCCGGTCACAAGATGGGCCTCGCCCCACTCGGCTGCGGCTGGGTGCTGTGGCGCGCCGCCGACGCACTCCCCAAGGACCTGATCTTCGACGTCAACTACCTCGGCGGGTCCATGGCCACGTTCAACCTGAACTTCTCCCGCCCAGGCGGCCAGATCATCACGCAGTACTACGCGTTCGTCCGCCTCGGCCGCGAAGGCTACGCGCGGGTGCACGCCGCCGCGTACGAGACGTCCCGGCACCTCGCCAGGGAAATCGGGACCCTGGGACCGTTCGCTGTCATCTTCGACGGCGACCCAACCCACGGAATCACCGCCGCGACGTGGCGGCTCAGGCCCGGCCTTACGCACGCCTTCAGCCTGTTCGACTTCGCGGAGAAGCTCCGCGCCCGAGGCTGGCTCGTCCCGGCCTACACCCTGCCCGCCGACCGCGAGGACCTGGCCGTGCAGCGCATCATCGTCCGGCACGGTTTCAGCCATGACATGGCCGACCTGCTGCTAGAGGACATGCGGCGCGCGCTGGCCAGCCTGCAAGCCAGCCCGCCGACAATCCCCTCGACCGCCGCCATGAACGGCTCGTTCCACCACGACGCGGTCCCGGCCGTCGCATGAGCGCGGCTATCGCCCCTCCCGCCGCACCCGGCGCGTCCGCGGTCACCCCGAAACCGCGGACGAGCATGAGCGTCCCGACCATCGCGATGCTCACCGCCGCCGCGATCGTCACCAGCCTTCGCGGGCTGCCCCTGATGGCAGAAGAAGAGCTGACGATGTTCGCCTACATCGCCTTCGCCACCTTGCTGTTCCTGCTGCCGGCGGCGCTGGTCTCCGCGGAGCTCGGCGGTGCGTTCGCCGACCGCAAGGGCGGCGTCTACGCGTGGGTCGGCGCGGCGTTCAGCCCACGCTGGGGATTCGTCGCGGTCTGGCTGCAATGGATCCAGAACGTCGTCTGGTACCCCACCGCGCTCGGTTTCGCCGCGGCTGCCGCCGCCTTCACCATCCACCGGCCCGCCACAGCGAACAACAACATCTACGTCGGGCTGTTCTGCATCGGCGCCTACTGGCTCGCCACCCTCGTCGCCTTGCGCGGCAACGCGGTCCTGGCCAAGGTGACCAAGTACGGGTTTCTGGCCGGCACCATCCTGCCCGGGATCGTCCTGCTCGCACTGTTCGTCTACTGGGCCGCCTCCGGCCACCCGATCGGCTGGGCCCACGCCCACAACGTCGCCGTCACCCGCGTGGTGAAAGGCCACCCAAGCCCGCGCTGGTTCCCCGACGTCGCCGGGCTCGGCACCCTGTCGTTCCTGGCCGGGATCTTGCTGCTGTTCTCCGGCGTCGAGGTCCAAGCCGTCCACGCCGAAGACATGAAGGACCCGCGCCGCGGCTTCCCCAAAGCAATCTTCATCGCCGCGTTCGCCTGCTTCGCCGTCTTCACCCTCGGCGCGCTCGCAGTCGCCGGGATCCTGCCCTACGACAAGATCACCTTGCAGTCCGGCGTGTTCGACGCCTTCACCGCCCCCCTCACAGCCCTCGGAGTCTCCTGGGCCGGACCGGTCCTCGCCGCGCTCATCTGCTACGGAGCCCTCGGCGGCGCGCTCGCCTGGCTCAGCGGCCCCAGCCGGGCCCTGCTCGTCACCGCCGAAGACGGCGCCCTCCCCCTGTTCCTGCAGCGCACCAACCGCCGCGGAGCCCAGCGCAACATCCTGCTCGTCCAAGGCGGCATCGTGACCGCGATCTCCGCCGTCTACCTGGTCATGAAGAACGTCAGCTCCGCGTTCTTCCTCATCTCCGCCCTTGTCGTCGGGCTGTACATCATCATGTACATGCTCATGTTCGCCGCCGCCATCCGGCTGCGGTACACCCACCCAGACCTACCGCGCAACTTCCGCATCCCCGGCGGCACCGCAGGCATGTGGGCAGTCGCCGGAACCGGCTTCGCCGCCGTCGCCTTCGCCCTCGTCCTGGCCTTCGTCCCGCCATCCCAGCTGCCTATCGGCAACCCCGCCAGTTATATCGCGATCGTCGCGGCCGGAACCGTCTTGTTCACCGGACTCCCGCTCCTCATCCACCGGCTCCGCCGCCCCAGCTGGCGAGCCAGCACAGCACCATCAGCTCAGGGCGGGACGGCACCGACCCGGAACAGGGAATCATCGCCGTAGTCCTCGCCGCGGACGCGGCAGGCTACGTACTACAGAACGCGCAGAACAGGTCCCTGACAGGGCCAGATCAGCAACGGCAGCTGCGGTGCCCGGCTGCTGGCCAGAAAAGCTGCTTATTCACCGGACGGGTGCTTGGTCCAGGCCGGGAAGCTAGTTATCCTGGCAAGACAGCCGCGAAGCCGTCCGCATTGGCGGGGATGGTCTTTCCGTCTCTGAACTGCCCCAGACCCCGGTGGTGATCATCCGTCCTACCGGAGGCGTCCAATGTCCCGAATCATGGCGTTGCCGCGACCCGGCGCCGCGCTCCCGCCGGGTACCGGCTTCACTCCTTCTCCCGTCCCCGCCCCGGACAACCAGCGGCACGTCACCCTGCCCGCAGGGACGCGCGAGGGTTCCCGCGGCTGGATACCGCATGGTGCCTGCCACGGTGCGGATACCGAGCTTTTCTTCCCCATCGCCACGGCGGGCCGCGCGCTGATCGGGTGCGGTGCGGGTTCGGGCGGTCAGTTGTCAGCGGGCTCGGTCCGCAGGGTTCGGTCGGCGACGGAGAACAGGACCAAGACGACGCTGACGCCGACCATGATCCAGGCGATGAGGTGGACGCCGTTGTCGGTGACGCTGGTGTGGAAGACGACGCCGGTGATGGCGGATGAGGCGATGGAGCCGACGTAGCCGAAGGTGCGCAGCAGCCCGGAGGCGGTGCCGAGCTGCTCGGCGGGTGCCTGGTTGTAGAGCGCCGTCTGGTTGCCCGCGCCGGCGAAGCCCATGGCCACGCCGAAGATGACGGTGATCACGACGACCCAGCCGATCCAGGCGGAGCCGCTGAGCAGCAGGACGCCGGCCGAGCCAGCCAGGCAGGTAAGGGCGGCGGCGATGACGGGGCCGCGGACCAGGTTGCGCCGCGAGACAGGCAAGATGACCAGGCCGCCGACCAGCGTCATGGGGAGCAGCAGCAGTCCGGCCTCGGTCGCGCTGAGCCCGCGCACGCCCTCGACCCACTGGGTAATGCCGTACAGCACCACGTATACGCACAGCAGCACGAGGCCGAAGCGGAGATATGTTCTGGTCAGCGCCTTATTCGAGGCGAGCAGCCGGAGGTCGAGGAAGGGCGTGCGGGCGCGCAGCTCCCAGGCCACAAGCGCGCCCCAGAGGGCGACCGAGATACCCAGCAGGTACCACTCCAGGCTGGGCAGGCCGAACAGGAACAGCAGCAGCGCGATCATGGCCGCGGCGAACCCGGCGATTCCGGTCAGGTCGAGGCTGGAGGCGATGTCGCGGGCGCGCCGCGAGCGGTCGAGCGGCCCGTCGGGCGAGACCCAGGCCAGCGTGGCCACCAGGGCGGTCAGCGCGACGGGGACGTTGACGAAGAAGACCGCCCGCCAGCCGAGCGCGCCGACCAGGACTCCGCCGATGGGCAGCCCCAGGGAGGCCGTGGCGATGCCGGCGATCTGCAGGCCGCCGAGCACGCCGCCCGGCGGCTTGTCTAGCCCTGCGTCACGAGCGCGGCGGCGGATCAGCAGCATCGCCGTCGGGTAGGCGCACGAGGTGCCCAAGCCGATCAGCACCCGGCTGACCAGCAAGGTGATCAGGTCCTGCGCGAACCCGCCGACGAGCCCGCCGGCGCCCACGAGCACGATCCCGGCGAGGAACACCCGCCGCGGCCCGAACACCTCGGCGGCCTTGCCCGCGGTCGGCTGCGCGACCGCGCTGGCCAGGTAGAGCGCGGTGATCAGCGCCGCAGTCTGCCCGAGAGGCACGCCGAGCCCGTGCGCGATCGGCAGCAGTGCCGTCGCGATCAGCGAGCTGTTGATCGGATTGAGTGCCGAGCCGATGAACAGCGGCGCGGTGAACCGCCACGAGAACGGGCTGCCCTGCTCAGGCGCCGCGCTTGCGGTTCCCGTGGCCGGGCCTGACGGACTTGCCTCGGGTGGAGAGGCGGGCATAACAGGCTCCACATGCTGGTAAAAGCGGCGGTCACAGAAGGCCGGAGAGCCGCTCGATCAGGGGTGCCGCGGCGTCGAGGATCTCGATCTCGTCGCGGGTGAACGATTCCGCCAGGGCGGCGGCGATCTTGTCCGACATGGCGCTGCGGCCCGAGTGGACCGCGTCGCGACCCGGCGGGGTGAGGCTCAGGATGGAGAGCCGCCCGTCGGAGGCATCCGCGCGGCGCGCCACAAGTCCGCGGTGCTCCAGGCTCGCGACCGTGATGCCCATCGCCTGCGGAGTGATCTGCTCGCGGCGGGCCAGCTCGGCGGTCGTGACCGGGCCGAGCCGGTCAATCCGCGCCAGGACGGTCAGCTGCGGCCCGGTGAGGTCGCCCTCGGTCCTGGCCTCATGGGCGCGCCGCTTGAACGCGCCGATGCTCACCCGCAGCCGGACCGCAGTCGCGCGGATGTCTGGCTGCCCGCCTGCGGGCTCCTTAACTTCGCTCATATTTAGAATGTTACTTTTCTAAAGTCAAGTTTGCAAATCCAGCATTCTAATATTTCCGCCTGCGGCCCCGGTGGCGTTGCGGTGTCTCACCCAAGGTCATGCGACCCACGAGGGGACGACCTGGGCGAGCCGGCCCGGGTCGGTCAGCGTGCGGATCATGGTAATGGCGCCGCCTGTGACCGTGAAGGCCATGACCGTGACCGGCCGCCCGTGCACCGTGATGAGGACGCCCGGTGCGCCGTCGACGAGCGCCGGATGGGCCAGCGCGCCCAGTCGCGCCCCCGTCCTCGCCCGCGTGGCGATCTCTCCCGCGCCGCGCACGACGATGGTCCCCTTGGGGCTGCGGGCCCGGAGCTCGGCCTCAGGGGCGAGCAAGGCGAGCAGCCCGGCGATGTCGCCGCGGCCGGCCGCGGCCAGGAACGCGTCGACTACCTCCCGGGCTGCGGCGTCCGCCGCGGTTACGACGGGCGTCCAGCACCTGTTCAAGGCCGTGTACGCCGGGGGCGTGCCGCAGCAGACACTGGAGCTGGTTCACCTGCGCGCGAGCCAGGTCAACGGCTGCAGCGCCTGCGTCGACGCCGGCGTCAAGAGCGCCACGAAGGCCGGCGTCAGCTCCGAGAAGCTGCTCACCGTCGCCGCATGGTACGAGAACCCGCTCTTCGACGACGCCGAACGCGCCGCGCTGGCGCTCGCTGAGGCCGCGACCCGGCTCTCCGACCGGCCCGGCGCGGTCACCGACGAGATCTGGGCCGAGGCCGCCAGGCACTACGACGAGCGGCAGCTCGCGGCCCTGGTGCTGATGGTCGCGATCACCAACTTCTTCAACCGCCTCAACACGACCCTCCGCGTGCCAGCCGGGACCGCGTGGGACTGACGCCGCCCGGGAATCGGCACGTAATGCTGCTGTGGGCGGCAAGTGCGGGAAACGAAGGTGCCTCCTGGATCATGCTGGTAGCTGTTTTCGTATACGTGCTCCACCATTTCTCGGCTTCTTCACTCGCGATTGCGGAACTCGTCGGCACGCTGCCTGCCCTGTTGTGCATGCCGTTCGCCGGCGCGATTGCCGATCGCCGCGATGTCCGGAAGCTGGCGATGGGTTCCATGACGGCGCGGCGTCCAGGGTGGCGCTGCTCAGGCAGCGAGCGAGCATCCGCGAGTTCCAGCCGTACACCTTCGTCGATGGTGGCCGTGGCCTGGGGTGCTTTAACCCTCGCCCGGCACGTCAGGTCCGCCGGCGGCCGAGCCGCCAGAAACAGAACCAGGCCAGGGTGAGCGCGAGGGCCAGGAAGATCCCGGTCTCGATCCACTGGAGGGGCCAGTAGCAGCTGGCGGGCTCGTAGGTGATGGCCTCCCGGTAGCCCGGCTTTCCATGCACTGCCCTGGATCCGGGGCCTTCGTGCCGTAGGACCCGGCACAGGCGGCGGGGAGCGTGCTGACCGGCTGGCCCGCCGGGTTGATGGCTTCGCTGGAGATCATCCAGGCGCCGGGCTGGCCGGGGACGACGGTGGCGGTCAGGTTGCCGAAGTCCAGCCCCGCGGACGCGATCGAGGCGATCGTCCGGTCGGGCGGGATGAGGTGCGGGCGGACCCCCAGCGGCATGGCCACCTGGGCGGCGGCGAAGACGGCCAGGGTGACGGCCATGGCGGGCACGGTACGGCGGATGAGGGCGCCAGCAGCGGTTCCGAGGGCGAAGGCGAACGCCGCGTAACCGAGCGGGGTGATGCCGTGGGTGGCGAAGATCACCGAGCTGAACCGGCCCTCGAACGGGTGGGAGGATCCGTCGCTGAGGCCGAGGAGACCGATGGCCTTGCTGATGGGATCCGCCCACCAGCCATAGATGAGGCTGAGCGCCTCGGTGACGGCCATGGCGGCCAGGCCGGTCAGCACGAGCTTGACCACCAGCCACCGGGTGCGGGTGATGCTCTGGTTCCAGGTCAGGGTGAATGTCCGGGTCTCGAGCTCGCGGGCGATCAGCGGGGCGCCCCAGAAGATGCCGATGACCGCGGGCGCGCCGAGGATGAGCCCGATGCCAAGTAGGTACACGATCGGGTACGTGCTGGTGGCGGCGAGCCGGCTGAGGAAGTCGCTAGCCGCGGTCCCGCAGCTGCCGCCGTGGCAGCCGGGGATCGTGCTGGCGGCGTACAGGCTGACCAGGTGCGGTCCGGTGACCGCCAGCAGGATCGCGAACGCGGCCAGCGCCGCGGCCGCGGTGAGAGCCTGGACGCGGAACTGCCGCCAGGTCAGCCAGATCATTTCTGCACCTCCAGGTGGTGGTGGCTGTCGCGGCGGCGGCGTCCGGCGGCCTGGCTCATGTAGGCCAGCACCAGGTCCTCCAGGGCGACCTCGGAGACCGTCCAGACCGGGTCCAGCACCGGGCCGCTGGTGCGCACCAGCAGTGTGGTCTGCACGTCGGTGTGGCTGGCGGAGATGACCTCCAGCCCGTCCGGCAGCGTGGCCGGGTCCCGGCGCGGGCCGGTGAGCAGGTGGTGGGCGTCCAGCAGGTCCTCGACCGGCCCGGCGACGCGCACCCGCGAGCCGACGAGCACGATCAGGTAGTCGCAGACCCGTTCCAGGTCCGCGACCAGGTGCGAGGACAGCACCACCGACAGGTCCTGCTCGGCGACGGCCTCCATCAGGTCGGCCAGGAATTCCCCGCGTATACCGGCGCGTCCTGGGCGAGGAACCCGACCCGGGCCAGCTGCGCCGGGCCGGACCCCGGCACGCCGCCGAGCACCTCGATCCTGCCCGCATCCGGCGCGAGCAAGCCGGTGGCCAGGCTCAGCAGGGTGGTCTTCCCCGCGCCGTTGGGGCCGACCAATCCCACGACGTGCCCGGCGGGGACCGACAGCGTGCAGTCGGTCAGTGCCCACCGCCGCCGGTACCGCTTGCCCAGCTCGCCGGTTTCAATGACGGCGCTCACGCTATGTCCTCCTCGCTAGCGGACCGAAACGTGCTGGCGAACAGCGCCTCGATCGACTCATCGTCCAGCCCGGCCCGCCGGGCCCTGGCCAGCCAGCGCGCTAGGTCGCGGCGCAGCGGCCCGTGCGCGGCCAGCGAGCCGCCGTCCAGCGTCCCGGTCACGAACGTGCCGATCCCCGGGCGGGCCGCCGCCAGTCCCTCGTACTCCAGCTCCCGGTAGGCCTTAAGCACCGTGTTCGGGTTGATCGCCAGCCCGGCGACCACGTCCTTGACCTTCGGTAGCTGGTCGCCCTCACGCAGCAGGCCCAGCCGCAGCGCGTGCCGCACCTGGTGGATTAGCTGCCGGTACGGCGCGACCCCGGACCGGGCGTCTAGGTGGAACTCGATCACCACGACCTCACTTTAACTAGGTACGTAGCACTATAGTGTTGTACTTAGCTGGCATGTCAAGAGATACGGATCGCCGGGATGGGGACTGACAACAGTCGCCGCCATGCTGTACCCGACCTGGTATGACCCAGGGCTCGGCGACATCCTCAAGCCAGCCGGACGAACCAGGTGTCTGCGGTCAGGCTCGATGGCTCCTGCCACGGCACCGATGTTGACTGGCGCCGGTCCGGGAAACGGGCGAACATAAGACGGCAGGGACCCGGGTGTCGCGGCCGATGAGTTCAGCAGCGCCGTTAGGTCATATCTTCCGGGGTTAGGCGACGGAGGATGGAATGGATGATCCGCAGGTCGTGTCACGAGATGAGTGGCTCGCCGCCCGCAGGCGGCTGCTGGCGAAGGAGAAGGAGTTCACCCGGCAGCGGGATGCGCTGAACGCCGAGCGGCGCCGGCTGCCGATGACCGAGATGGACAAGGAGTACGTGTTCGAGGGCAGGGACGGCAAGGCCAGCCTGCTGGACCTGTTCGGAGATTGCGGCCAGCTGCTGATTTACCACTTCATGTTCGACCCGGACTGGGAGGAAGGCTGCAAGTCCTGCTCGCTCCTGGCCGACAACATCGGCCACCTCGCCCACCTGAACGCCCGGGACACCACCCTGGCCCTGGTCAGCCGGGCGCCGCTAGCCAAGATCGAACCGTTCCGGCAGCGCATGGGCTGGACCGTCCCCTGGTACTCCTCCTGCGGCAGCGATTTCAACTACGATTTCCACGTCACGCTGGACCAGGCCGTCGCCCCCGTCGAGTACAACTACCGGGGCCTGGCGGAACTCGGCCCGGAGTGGCAGGGCTGGTCTGGGGAGATGCACGGTATCAGCGCCTTCCTCCGCCGCGGTGACCGGGTCTTTCATACCTACTCCAGCTACGCGCGGGGCACTGACCTGGCCTCCGGCACATACAACTGGCTCGACCTCACCGCCCGCGGACGGCAGGAAGACTGGGAGCAGCCACCGGGGCGCAGCGACAGTCCCCTGATGGGCTGGCTCCGCCATCACGACAGATACAGCATGTTAAGACACCGCCGCATTGAGCACCGGACCTTGGCTGATCCGAAATAGATGACGAAAGGAGCAGCAGCACAAGTCGCGCTGCCCACAGCAGTCCCGTTACGCCAGGGGAAAGACTGACAGGGCTGGGCTGGCTGTACCCGGCGTGCGTAGCGGCGCGCGCGAACGAGGATTGCCAGCGGCCTCGTCCGCACCTACCTGCCGCCCTGGCGGCACCGGAGGTCGCGCCCGGGTTCTTCTTCGGCTTGCCGGACGCCACCGGGCCATTCACGACCGGTACGACCGGAACGGTCAACCTGGCGGCGGTCGCGAACACCAACCCATTCGATGCGGCCGTCACCTCCACCTCCGGCGATGTCTGGGCGCAGAGCGTGAACGCGAGCGCCCCCTACACACCGCTGACCCTCGCGCCCGGCGCGACGGGCACCATCACCCTCGCCTTCACCCCGAGCGCGCCCAAGGGAACGGTGGTCCACGGATTCATCGCCGTGGACACTCTCAACCTGGCCACGGTCGCCGGTGACGAGCTAGTCAACATCCCCTACACCTACACGGTCGGCTAACACCGTCCCGCACCTCGCTTGCCTGGCTGGCCTGCCCGTGCGAGCAGGTCAGCCGGGCTCTCGCCCGGGCGGCGGCCCGGCTGAAGAATCAATTTCCCGGCCACAGCTCAACCTCCGTGATGCTTTTTGAAGGCAGCCTGGCGAGTGACGCCCAGCTCCCTCGCGATCTCCGCCCAGGACAACCCCCGTCCACGCGCGGAACGCACCTGCGCCCGCTCCAGCTGATCCACCAGCTTCCGCAAGGCGGCAACGGCGCGCAGCCCCGTCCGGGGATCCGCATCCCCTGCGGCAGCGGCCAGGGCAACGGCCTCAGTGCTCATACCGTCAACTTAGGTTGGCAACCGTCAGCTGTCAACCTAAGTTGGCAACAGCCGCGCGTCGCAGTGAATCCAGACACCCCGTACGCGGCCCGCGTATCCCGTCATACACGTAAAATCGCAGGTCGGGCTTAACGGACGTCCAGTCCGGTGACCGCCCGGCGCCCACCATGGGGTGGTGGGACTGCAGTTCAGCCAACTTGCGCTGGCCGCGAGTTTAGCAATTATAAAAAGGCCAGGAACCTAAAATATAACGAGTTGCTCGGGGGCAGCCCATGACCGTGGGTTCAAGCATGGAATCGGGTCGTCCGGCCGATTCTCACGATGAGCCTGGCGAGTGTTTTGCGGATATTATCGAGGCGAGCCGCGCGTCGATTCTGATGTCGTATCAGAAGGCTCTCGAAGCGCCGGACGGCCCGGCGACGGGCGATGCTTGCTGCCGAGATCAGCTGCTGACCCTTGGCTCGCAGATCATTACCGATATCATCGTCGGCGTCCGGGCTGGCGACCCGCACCATCAGGACAACCGGTTTACCACGTCTTCCGGCGAGACCACGCTCAAACACGCGCTTCCGCCCGCGCAATCACTCCGGGCGGCCGAGATGTTCTTCGAGATAACCACAAATTCACTGGCCGCCACGTCCGCGGTAACCAGAGATTCCAGCCTGCAACGGGCCCTCGTCCGCTACCTGGATTCCGTGGAGACCCATGCCGAGGTGCATATACAGATCAACGGTGACGAAAAGCTTGGTCCGCCGGCCGTGATCGACGAGGTGTACGCGCCGCCCTGGTCGGCGGTACGCTCGACGTTTCCAGCTCACCGGGCCGCGGCACCGCGATCCGGCTCCGCGTGCCGCTGCCGAGACGCGGCGAGGCCGAGGCCCCGGACTCCGGCAACTGCACGCTGACCATCGCTGACTAGCCGTTGTCGGCGAGGCTGGTGCGGGCGCCTCGGAATGTGACGGCGGCCAGGCCGACCGCGAAAACTCCCGCGGCGCAGATCCAGGCACCACGGTCGGCCGGGGGGCGGACGGGCCAGGTCCACGGGTTGCGCCAGGCCTCGTTCAGTGCGTACTCGGCGAACCCCAGGTAGCCGAGTGGCGGGATCCAGGCGAGCAGGCCGCCGGTGACCAGCGAGGCCAGCAGGCCGATGCCGGTGATGCCGATGACGTTGCGCGCCAGCACGAGGATGCCGCCGGGCAGGCTGGCGCCGGTCACGCCGAGTTGGAGTGCGCCGATCGCGATACCGGTCAGGGCCAGCGCCGCCCCGAGCCGCAGGTACGGCAGCCAGCGGCCGCCGGCCCGCTCGGCCTCGCCGAACGGGCTGTGCGTCGTCACCGCGATCACCACCGCCGCCCCGGCCTCGATGACCATCGGGCCCTGCTGCTCGAGCGCTCCGCCGGACACCAGGTGCCAGTGCAGCACGGCGCGGAGCGCGCCGCCGCAGAGGGCCAGCGCGAGCAGCGCCGAGGGCACCCGCCGGCTGCGCAGGTGCAGCCACGCCAGCCGGGCACCCGCCGCGAGCCGCCGGGCCGCCGAAGCCGAAGCCGACGCGGCCGACGATGCCGGGGGGACCGGCGGGGTCTTGACCTCGGCGGCCGTCACGAGAGCTGCGCCAGGGTGATGGTGCCGGAGCGCAGCGCGGCGAGGTTCGCCGCGAGCCAGGCGTGCCGGGCAGCGGATGACAACGACTCGAACCCGCTCGCGGCGGCGGTGATCTGGCCGGCGCTCGCCCCCGGCTGTGTCCCTGACCCGCCCGACGCACTCGACGCACTCGACGCACCCGACTGCGTGCCCGGCTGGCTGAACTGCGGGTAGCCCTGCGGTACGGGAGCGCCGATCTTGGCCAGCAGCGCGATCGCCACCGCCTCCTGCGCCGGGGTTGGGCCGGGCGAGTCCTGCTCCGCCGGCCCGGAGACGAACCAGATGATGAAGTCCTGCTGCCACCCTTGTTCCCAGTCCGCTGTGCGCGCGAGAGCGGGGGTGGCCCAGAACGACTCTCCGCCGTATCCTTCTTGTTCCGTAAAAAAGTCGTAGACCGACGTCGTCCCCGCGACGGCGGCCGACGACGTGTAGCCCATGGTCATGTCGGCGCGGACCGGGGCGCCCGGCAGCCCGGCGATCTCGGCGGCGGCCGGCTGCAACGCGGCCGACATGGCACCTAGGTAGGGGGCAAAGGCCGGGTGAATGCACACCTTGAAGGCGCTGCCGGTGCAGTCGAGGGTGTACGGGACCGGCTGGTCGTCGGCCGCGTCGTGCAGCGCGGGGATGTCCCAGCCCGTCGCGAGGGAGTACCGCGCGGTGCCTGCCATCCAGAACGCGGTCGCGGACGCGGCCACGCCGCACGCGACGCCGGCGGCTGCCACCACGGTCAGCCACCGTCGGCCGGCGAAGGACAGACCCCGGACGCCGGGCACGCGTGCCGCGGGCAGCAGGACGAGCAGGCCGGCCATGACGAGCAGCACCCCGCCCATGAACATGACCTGTACGATGGAGACATCCGGCGGGACGTGGTAATAGACACCGACATCGATAAACGCCGGGCGGCCCAGAACTGGCCCGAGCAGCGCGGACGTGCCTTTCAGGCTGCTGAGGTTGCTCACTTGGTACGGGTTCACGCTGTTCGCGGCTTGGGCTCCGACGAACCACGCGGCGAAGACGGCGACCGCGACGATCGGCGCGGTGAACCGGCCGGGGAGCAGGGTGCCGCAGGTGAAGCCGACCGCGCAGGACGCGGCCACCCCCACGACGCCGACCGCCACCGGCCACAGCGGCGGGCCGCCCCAGGTCGCCTGGCGCGCGGTCTGGATGTAGAGGACGGCGACCCCGGCCAGGTAGGCCAGCACCATCCAGAACGCCGTGGCGGCCAGCACCGTCGCCTGCCGCGCCCAGGCCGCGCGGGCCGTCGTCGCCAACAGGTCACCGGTCTTCCTGCGGTCTTCCCTGGTGGCGACCCAGGCGGCGATCCCGGCGGCGATCACGCTGAAGAAGACGAGGTTGGACCCGGTGATCACCGAGGCACGCACCGTCCAGGTCGGCGGGAACCCCGCCGCCGTCCGGTACGCGTTGACGTAGAAGAGCGCGGCGAGGATCGGCAGCACCCAGACGGCCGTGCTGTGCTTGATCTCCAGCCGCAGGGCGCGCACCGTGCGGAAACGGGCTGTGCGGAAACGGGCCGTGCGGTGGGTTAGGGCGACCGCAGTCACTAGTGCACCCTCTTCGTCACGGGCACCTGCTGGCGGGATGCCGCGAGGACCGCGCTGTAGCCGCGCTCAAGCGGGGAGTCGCCGACCTGGTGGCCCTCGCCCTGGGCGGTCAGTTCATCGGGCGTGCCGCGGAACACCACCTTGCCCTCGGCCATCAGCGCCACCTCGGAACACGCAGTACCGACGTCCTCGACCAGGTGCGTGGACACGACCACGGTCGCGTGCTGGCCAAGATCGCGGATCAGCGTGCGGAACGCGACCCGCTGCTCGGGGTCGAGGCCGGCCGTCGGCTCGTCAAGCAGCAGCAGGTCCGGGCCGTTCACGATCGCCTGCGCGATGCCCACCCGGCGCAGCATCCCGCCGGACAGCGTGCGCAGCCTTACCTTCGCCCTAGGGCCGAGGTCGACCCGCTCGACGGCGGCGGCCACCGCCTTCGGCACCTGGTGCGCGGGCATCTCCTTGAGCAGCGCGAAGTACTCGACGAACTCGGCCACGGTGAACGACGGGTAATAGCCGAGGTTCTGCGGCAGGTAACCGAGCCTGCGCCTGATCTGCGTGCGCGCGGCCGGCCTGCCGGGATCCTTATCGAGCAGCCGCACCGTGCCCGACGACGGCGGCAGCACGGTGGCGAGCATGCGGAGCAGCGAGGTCTTGCCCGCGCCGTTCGGGCCGAGCAGGCCGAAGACCCCCGGGCCGACGGCGAGGCTCACCCCGTCGACCGCCTTGTTTCTCCCGAACGTCCTGGTGACGTCCGTCAACTCGATGTTCACAGCAGGCCTCTCTGGGGGCGGGTGGCGAACAACACGATCACGGCACAGCAGGCCGCGACCGCCAGGTAGGGGAGGTACAGGTTCGCGTCGGTGATGGCGGAGGTCAGCGCCGCGGCGGACAGCCCGCCGCCCGCGCCGCCGGTCGCGCTGTGGGCGAGCACGAAGGTGAGCCAGGCGCCCACGCCAGCGCCCGCGCCCGCAATCGCCGACCTGACGGCCACCGCGACCGCGAGGGCGAGCGCGCAGGCGGCGGTCATCGGCAGCAGCCAGGCGAAGGTGAGCTGCGCCGCGGGAGTCGAGGCTTTCGTCTTGTTCGTTTCGCGCTAGTATTGATCCTATGGCGATGCCACTGGTCGAACGGATTGTGCTGCCTCCGGAGGATCCGAGGCGGCTCGGCGGCGTGCTCGCCGCCCTGACGACCCGGCGGCCGCAAGGCGCGGCGCTGGTCGGTCCGGACGGGGAACGGCTGGACTTGCCGCCTGAGGTGTTCGAGATCTTCCGCGATGTGGTGGAGGCACTGGCCCAAGGGCTGGCGATCACCATCGCGCCGCATCAGATGATCCTTTCGACGAGCGAGGCCGCTGACATTCTCGGGGTGTCGCGGCCCACGATCGTGCGGCTGCTTGAGGCGGGTGCGATCCCCTTCGAGCAGCCAGGACGGCACCGGCGGGTGCGCCTGGCGGACGTGCTGGCCTACCACGAGCGGGCCCGACGGCACCGGGCCGCTGGGCTGGACCAGATGGTGGCGGACGCCGAGGACGCCGGGCTTTACGATCTGCCGTCTGACGTGCCCTTCGAACGGCTTCCTGTCGAGGGCGACGGAGAGTAGGCGTCATGGACGCAGCGCTGCTCGACACGTGCGTTCTCCTCAAGTCCTACCTGTGCGACACCCTGCTGTCGATCGCCGAGGAAGGAACGTTCCGGCCGTAGTGGTCCGACCACATTCTCGGGGAACTCCGGCGCAACCTGATCAAGGCAGGGGCGAAGCAGGAGGCCGTCGAGCACCGCCTGGGGCAGATGGCGACGTACTTCCCTGACGCGCGAGTGACCGGTTACGAGGACCTGATCGACTCCATGACCAATCACCCGAAAGACCGGCACGTGCTTGCCGCGGCCGTCGCCGGTCGCGCCGACATGCTGGTCACCGAGAACCTGAGGGACTTCCCGCACCTCACGCCCCTGGGGATCACTGTCGCAGGGCAGGACGACTTCCTGCTGGGGCTGCTTGAGCTATACCCGGATGCGGTGCTGGACGCGCTTCGCCGCCAGGCATCCCGTTACCGGCGTGAACCGCGAAATGTCGCTGCGCTGCTAGGCATCCTAATGACCGGGCCAGGGGTGCCCTGAGTTCGCCCGCCAGTGCCGCGCCTTGCTGTAGCCGGGGAGCGCCTACATGGCCGAGGCCGTGGACGAGCACGACCACAAGGCTATGGTTGTGGCCGGGTCACTGCGGATCGACCGGCGCCAGAACGAGGAACTGGCCCAGGCCTTGGACCTAGCCGAGCAGATGATCGCCTTTGCACGCTCGCCTCCCGCCGCAGCGTCAAGCCCAGACGGCACTGCCTCTCCCCAGGCCCTCACCGCAGCCCCCGAACGCAGGGCACGATGGGACAGGCACTGGCTGCATGATCTGAGCGCACATTCGGCTCACATCCGCCGACTCGGGCACGGCAGACACCACTGTGCCCGTAAGGCGGCGCTACGCCAACCGAGGGCTAGGTCTAGACCAATCGGTATAGACCTATTTTGTGATCGGTCTATACCATAGCCCTCCAGCACCAATTCAGCACGGGGTCCGGAAACGACGGAAACCAACCGGCATGTTTCAGGCAATGCAGACACGCGAACGGGCCATCTTGCTCTCAGGTGAACCGGGCGGAGCGGCGTGCCGCACATGCACAGGATCCGTAAAACAGCAGGTCAGGCTACCGGACATCTAGCCCGGTGACCGCCCGCCCTCAGCAGTGACAGGCATGCCTGGTGCCGATTTCCGTTCGCCGCGCCGCGGCACGTGAGCTACGCGGGGCACGCAAGCAGGCCCGGCGAGAGGGCGCGTCCCTGCCGCCCGTGCCAGGGCGCACGATGCCGAAGGAGATACGGCACGAAGGCGCGCGCCTTCTCATCTACCTGGCCGCGCTGGCCGCGGTGCTCGTCGGCGTTTCGCTGGCTGGCCCTGCCTCTGCGGGCATTGCGGCGGCCACGGCCAATTCCCTGGATGTGCTGTGGCAATGCTGACGTACCGGCAGTTCCTGCGACGAAGGCACGCGATCGGCCTGACCTTATTCAACGTGGGCTCTCTGTTGTTCATCGGCCTGGTGCCGCTCGGCGTGGGGCACCAGGTCCCCACGACGCCAGCCACGGGGGGCCACGGCTGGGCACTGAGAGTCGCGAGCATCGCTGCGCTGCTGTCGATCGCCTCTGCGAGCGGCTCATGGACCTTCTCGATGACGAGCTGCGCGCCGCCGCTGCCGTAGGGACGACAAGATCCGCTGGGAGGCCTCGGCCCTGCCCCGGCGTGCCGCCGACGAAACGCTGGCTGAGGGAGCCGCCTGAACCATTCAGCTCATAGATAGGAGTACGATACTTATAAATAAGATCCTAACTATTGAAAGAGAACGGTGGCGTTCGTTAAGCCAGCCGACATGTTCGACCGGGACGAGGAGTGGGCGGCGCTGTCGCGGTTCGTCGCGGATGACCGGGCGGGAGCCACGCTCGGCGTCATTTCCGGGCGGCGACGGCGGGGGAAGACGTTCCTCCTTGACGCGCTCTGCCAGGCCAGCGACGGATTCTTCTTCGAGGCGACCGAGGCGACCGACGCGGAGTCGCTGCGGCGGATCGGCGGGCTCATCGGCGAGTTCACAAACGCGCCGGTACCGCCTCGCCCAGCCGACTGGCATGAGGTGCTCGACGCACTGCTCCGCCTCGGCGCGGACCGTCCGGTGACGGTGGTCATCGATGAGCTTCCCTATCTGGTCAAGGGAAACCCGGCGCTGCCCTCGGTCATCCAGGCCGCCTTCGGCCCGCGCCGGGAGGAACGGGTGGGATCGCGCACAAGGCTGCTGCTGTGCGGCTCGGCTATGTCATTCATGGGAAGGCTCCTATCGGGCACCGCTCCGCTGCGGGGGCGGGCCGGCCTGGAGATGGTGGTGCCCACCCTCGACTTCAGGCTAGCCGCCCAGTTCTGGTCCATCACCGACCCGCAGCTTGCAGTGCTGCTCTACTCGGTCGTCGGCGGCACGCCCGCGTACCGGGACGGCGTCGCTGGCGGGCAGGGTCCGCAGTCGGCCGGGGATTTCGACCGCTGGGTGGTCGATAACGTCCTGAACAGGTTCAGCCCGCTATTCCGTGAGGCACGGTACCTGCTAGCGGAGGAACCTGATATCCGTGATAACGCGGTCTACCATACGGTGCTCGCCGCCGTTGCGGAGGGCAACTCCACGCGCGGCGGCATCGCCGCTTACCTGGAACGCAAGGCCACCGACATCTCGCACCACCTGTCGGTGCTTGAGGACGCGGGACTGCTCACCCGGGAGGTCGATGCCTTCCGGCCCGGACGCAGCGTCTACCGGATCAGCGAGCCGCTCATCACCTTCTACCACGCGATCATGCGCCCCGAGTGGAGCCGCCTGGAGCGGCGCGGTCTGGCGGCGCAGGTCTGGCGGGACAGTGCGCGCCGATTCGCTGGCAGCGTCGTCGGACCGCGATTCGAGCAAGTCTGCCGAGACTGGGTCCAGGACTATGCCCCGGCCGACATCACAGGCGGCGCGGTCGCCCGGGTCGGGACGGGAGTGGTCAACGACTCCGAGCACAGGACGTCCCACCAGGTCGATGTCGCCGTATTCGGCAACGACACCGCCGGGCAACGCGTGCTCCTCGCGCTCGGCGAAGCGAAATGGCAGGAGCCCATGGGCGCGGGACACCTCGCACGCCTGCAGCGCGTCAGGGAACTGCTTGCCCGCAGCGGCCAGCCAGGTGCCGGAACGGCGCGACTGCTCTGCTTCGGCACCACAGAACCGTCCGAGCAGCTGCACGCGGCCGCGTCCCGTGGCAAGGTCCAACTCATCGGCCTGGCCGACCTATACGGGCGCAGCTAGTGATACTCCACACTCGCCCGGTGAATTCCTGATCGAGCGCCATGAGCACCTCCCGGCGCTGGGCCGCGGCACCGGGCGGCGCTGGAGCAGGTGCTGCCGCGCTGGCGCACCATCGACGGGGACCCCGGGGCCCAGGTGCGGCGCGCCGTATACTACCTGGCCGCCCATGGCCAGCGGCGCAGACCCACCCGGTTGCCGAAACCCGCAACAGGTCCGGCCTTGCGGCTGGTGGTGCGAGAGACCACCTGATCGGCTGGGCGCACTGTCATCGCCTGCCGCGAGGGTCTATGACGTCACGTGGGCCCTGCTCCGCTGTAAGCGCAGGAGGCCGAGGTAGCGCGACAGGCTGTGCTCGACCTGGGCCATGTCATCGCGCGACAGGTAGTCCACGAGTTCGCCGCTGACGTAGGCGGTGTCGATGGTGCGGATCTGGTCGATCAAGATCCTGGTGTCGCGCCCAGCGACGATGACATCCGGCCTGAAGACGGCCGGTTGAGCGCTGGTCGAAGTCGGGATGATGGTCACCGTGGACCAGGCGTTCTGCTCGATGCTGATGACTAGCCCGAGACGCCGGCCCCGCTGCTCATGACCGCGCTTGGCGTCGCCGAGATCTACCGGGTAAACCGCGCCGCGGATCATGGATGATCGGCCGGACGCGCCGGAACAGTCAGACCGGTGCCTGAGATCCGGATGTTGCCGTCAGTGTCGTGCTCCCACGCATCCGCCTCAGCGGACAGGTCCTCGTTCCTCAGCCGGTGCATGTCAGCGCGGGCGCGTTCCTCCCACGCCTCGCGGTCCAGCAGGCGCAGCGCGCGGCGGATGACGTCGCTGGTCTTCTCGTCCTCGCGGCGGTTGGCTTCGATGACACGGAGATCTTCTTCGGTGGGGCGAAATCCGACACTCATAGACCTATTGTACAACAATTGTTGAACAGTCGTCACGGTTCGATCCCAGGCTGGCTGGTCACGGGCGGGTGGGGACGATGCCGCTGCGTTCGGGATAATTCCGGTTTTAATCCTTAACGGAGCGGGTGTCACGAATCGCGGAAACAATCAGCGGTCGACGGCGGGCCGCGCGGGGATAGGCGAGAGCCGGCGGAACTCACCGGAAGACAGCCCAGGACCACTGCCGCAACCATACTGGCAGGTCAGCAACCCACGCCCCGCCTCGGCAACTCCGTCCTGACCATCTTCCACACCCTGCTCTCAGACCCCGCCGCCACCTATCAAGACCTCGGCCCCGGCTATTACGAGCAGCGCATGAACCTCCGCCGCCAAGCCCGCAACCACGTCCGCAGCCTTGAACGCCTCGGCTATCACGTCACCCTCCAGGCCATCAACCCAGACACCGGCGAACTGCTACCCGCAACAGCCTGACCCGCTCACCCAAGCCCGACGACGCAGAGCGCCGCCGGACGCTGCCGCCTGCCCAGGCCCGTTCCGGGCACGGCACGCGCGGGTCGGGGGCGGGCCGGCGCTTACGCGCGGGCAGGGCGCCGCTGACCCAACATCTGCACGCCCCCGCAGAGGGGCTCTACCCCCTCTTTCCGCGCCTCCCCTCGCCATGGCTGAGAGGGCTCGCTAGCGGACTCACCTCCGGCGGTGACCTCGGGCCGCACCCTGGATCCGTCCCGGGGTCACAGCGGGCCGACGCATGCCCGGGCGTGGCCGGCAGCCCTCAGACGGCCCGCAGGAGCGGGCCGAGGGGGCAGGCGGCGGACTCAGACCGCCATGGCGCTGGCCCGCGCCTTGGCCGCCTCGGCCGGGGTCCAGCTGTGGCAGTGGCTGACCCGGACGGCGTGATGCCGTCGCTGCCGGTGCCGCACTTCAACCAGATCGGCGCCGTCACCGAGACCCTGGAGGCCATGGCCATCTGCCGCCGCGCGGGGTACCGGCAGTTCGTCTCCCACCGCTCGGGGGAGACCGAGGATCACTTCATCGCTGACCTGGCCACCGGCGCCGGCTGCGGCCACCTCAAGTCCGGCGCCCCGGCCCGCGGCGAGCGCGTCGCCAAGTACAACCGGCTGCTGGAGATCGCCGCCGCCCAGCCCGCGATGCGCTACGGCATGCCCTGACCGGCGCTGCCGGAAAGAAGCACCACTGTCCGTTCTGGTATCAAGGGCATTTTCCCGGAGGGACGGTGGTGCTGCTAGCCGGGTCGTGCCTCGTCCAGCAAGCTGAGCACGCGGTGCAGCGCCGCTTCGCGCCCGGCCAGGTCAGATTCCATCCGCGCCGCCTCCGTACCGGATGCCGCACGCAATTCCGCCGCGGCGCGCAGCGCGGCCCGCATCCGCTCGGTGCCGTCGGCATAGCGCCGTTCCACCACCTGGACCAGCGCGCGGGTCGCCTCGGCCAGCCGGTACTGCAGGTCGCCGCGGGCCCGGCCGATCTGCCGTTCCGTCAGTTCCGGTGCTTCGCGGCGCAGGTGCTCCCGGGCCGCGCGCCTGCCGAGCTCGCCGGGCAGGCGGCGGCGCACCGCGCCCGCCAGCAGCTCGGTCTGCCCCGGGTCCTCGGCGGTGGTGTAGAAGAACCGCCGGTCCTCGGCCAGCCGCCCGCCGGGCTCCGGCACGGCGAGGTCAAGGCCGAGCAGCTCGGCGGCGGATTCCCGTAGCACCTCCAGCTCCGTCTTCAGGTCCGCCGCCAGCCGGGCATCCACGTCGGCTAGCCCTTGCTCGATGCGTTCCCGCTGCCGCTGCCGCCACGCGTCGGCCGCCGCCACGGTGAGCGCGACCAGCTGTTCCCGGCCGCGCTGCTCGATCTCGCCCGGTGCGGCGGTCCGCAGCTCGCCGTCGAGCAGCGCGCCGAGCTGGGCGGTGACCAGGCGGCCGAGCCGGGGCGCGTCCGCCTCGGCCGCGTCATCGAGCGCGAACAGCAGCCGGGCCGACTCGGCGTCCGCGATCGCAATCGCGTCCCGGCCGTGCACGGCGACTTCGGCCAGCCGGGCGCCGAACCGCTCCACCCGCCCGGCTGCGTCTCCCGCCCGCATCTGCGTCGCGCGGCGGGTCAGCGCCACCTCATCCAGCAGCGACCGGGCGATCCGGCGGGCGTGCCCGGCCGCCGAGACGGCCAGGTCGCAGCGCCCCCGCGATGCCAGGTAGGCCGCGAAATCGTCGGCGAAAGCGGCGAACCCGGGATCCCCGCCATCCAGGGCCGCCCGCGCCGACATCGGGTAGACCGGCCCGGCATGGCCGGCATCGGCGAGCACCCGGCGGGTGAATTCTGCTGCCTCGGCCAGGTCTGCCGCATCGAGGTGATCGGCCTTGTTCAGCACCGCGAATGTCCTCACCGACAGGTCGCCCACCTTGGCGAGCAGCTCGCGTTCGCTGGCTGACACTGGCGGGTCGGCGGTCAGCACGAGCACCGCGGCGTCCATCGTCTCCAGCGCCTGGTGGGCCGCGTCGGTGTCCCACTGGTACACCGACCCGGTGCCAGGGGTGTCCACCAGCTCGACCCCGCCGGCCAGCACCGGCGCGTCCACGAACGCGGTCACCGCCGCGATGCCACGGCAGTTGCGCGGGTTGCCCCGCTCGGTCACCAGGTCACCGAGCGCCGCCAGCGGGTACTTCTCCTCGTGCCCGTCACCGAACCGCACCTCAGCACCGGGATCCTCGCCGTACCGGACGGTGGTCGCCACCGCGGTCAGCGGCGTCACCCCCGACGGCAGTACCGGGCGGCCGAGCAGCGCGTTGATCAGCGTGCTCTTGCCCCGCTTAGCCTCCCCGGCCACCAGGACCCGCAGCCGCGCCGCGGCCAGCCGGTCCCGCAGTGCGGCCAGCTGCTCACGATCCCGCTCATTGCCCAGCGCAGCCAGGTCTTCCAGCGTCTTATCCAGGACATCCCCGCGGTTCAGCATCCGCGCCACCTCCTACCCGCGTCACGCCTGGCAGGGACCGTTGGCGGCGGCAGCGCCGCATCCGTGCCGCCCGCGGCAAGCCGGCGGGCGCGAGCGCGGCGAGCCCCTCCGCCGCGCTCCTATCAGCATAACCGGGCGGCCCCCGGCCGGGACTAGCCGCCGGGGTCCGCGCGGGACAGCCGGGCAATGGTTAGCAGTGGTAACGATCACGCCCGGCCCCGGGCCGGCTCGCCGCGTGGCCGGTAGACTGGAAATCACGGTGATGGAGCTCGCCGGAGTCGCCCTTGTGGCTGATGGCTCCTGTTGACCGCCTAGCGGTCAGAACACAGGAGGGCATGCCATGGCGTCGCGGAAAACCAGCTGCCGGGGTCTGGACCCGGAGATATCCGGCTCTTCCCGGGAATGCCGGTGACCGGGGACCCGCAGGCGGGAGGTCCAGCCGCCGGGGTCCGGGATTATTTCCCCAGCTTGCTGTCCGAAGAGCCGCTGGCGGCCCGGGCCGCCGGGGACCAGGACGAGAATCGCTCCTACGCGCGGGACTTGAACCTGGACCAGATCGTGGCGGCGGTCGCGGCGGACCGCGAGGAGCGTGACCTCATCACCACGGTCCTGTACGGACGTTTGCGCTATACCGGTGCGGTGCGCTACCGGCAGGAGATCTTCCGGGACTTGGAGGACCCTGCCCTGCTTGGTGCGGTCAAGCGCTTTTCCGGGCTGATGGGCGAGGTACGCGCCCACCTGCGTCAGCTGAACCAGATGCAGTACCGCTACCAGCGGGAGGGCTGGCTGCTGGACGCGGCGGCCATCTACTGCGACGCGGTGCAGTCACTGGCGGGGCATCTGGCCTCGGCGCCGGTCAGCTCCCGCGCCCTGCTGGCCTTCCGGGACTACCTCGCCTCCTATGTCGCCTCGGCCGGGTTCACCACCCTGGCCAGCGATACCCGCAGCCGCAAGGATGACCTCTCGCAGATCCGCTACTGCACCCGCATCAACGGCGGCCGGGTCGAGGTGAGCCGCTACACCGGCGAAGCGGACTACAGCGCCGCGGTGCTCAGCACCTTCGAGCGGTTCAAGCAGGGCGCGGCCAAGGACTACCTGATCCGCTACCGGGTGCAGCCGGGGATGAACCACATCGCCGCCCAGATCGCCGAGCTGGCGGCGCGGCTGTTCCCGGAGCAGTTCACCGCCCTGGAGGAGTACTGCCGTCGGCACGCCATGTTCGTCGATGACGGAATCCGGCAAGCCGGCCAGGAACTCCAGTTCTACCTCGCCTTCGGCGACTACATCAGGCCGGTGCGCGCCGCCGGGCTGAGCTTCTGCTATCCCGAGGTCTCCGCCACCTCGAAGGAGGTCCGCGCCGCCGGCACCTTCGACCTGGCCCTGGCGCACAAGCTCATCGCCGGGCGCACGCCGGTAGTCACCAACGACTTCCACCTGGACGACCCCGAGCGCATCATCGTCGTCACCGGCCCCAACCAGGGAGGGAAGACCACCTTCGCCCGGACCTTCGGCCAGCTCCACCACCTGGCGGCGGTCGGCTGCCCGGTCCCGGGCAGCGCCGCCCGCCTGTTCCTGCCCGACCGCCTGTTCACCCATTTCGAGCGGGAGGAAGACCTGGCCGCGATGAGCGGGAAGCTGGAAGACGACCTGAGCAGGATCGGGGACATCCTGCGGGCGGCCACCCCGGCCAGCATCGTGATCCTGAACGAGATCTTCACCTCCACCACCGTGCAGGACGCCCAGTTCCTCGGGACCAAGCTGCTGACGAAGGTCATGCGGCTGGACGCCCTGTGCGTCTACGTCACCTTCGTCGACGAGCTGGCCTCACTCGCAGAGCAGATCGTCAGCATGATGAGCACGATCGTCCCGCACAACGCGGCCGAGCGCACCTACAAGGTGGTCAGGAAACCCGCTGACGGCCTGGCCTACGCGCTGGCCATCGCCGAGAAATACGACCTTACCTACCAGCGGCTGCATGGCAGGCTCACGCCATGAAGGCCTACCTCCTGCACCCCGGCCGGGACTTCGACTTCGGAGCCGGGCTGCCCGTCGGCCACGAGGAGCTGATCCAGGACCTGGAACTGGCCACGCTGCTGAAGGCGATGGCCGCCGGCGACAAGTTCCTGGCCGAGGTGGCCGTGAAGATCCTGCTCACCAGCCTCGACGACCCGGACGTGATCCGCTACCGCCAGCGGGTGCTGGCCGACTGCCTCGCCCACCCCGAGGTCATCCGCCAGATGTACGCGGTGGCGGCCGGCGCCCTGGAAGACAAGCGGCACCTGTGGGGAGGCTACGGCGGCAGCTACCAGAACGCGTCATCCAACCTCTCCGGCGCGGTCAGCCAGCTGGAAGCCTACGTGGCCCGGCTGCGGCAGCTCCGGCGGATCGCCGACGACCGCGCCGGGACATTCGGCTCCGAAGGGCTGATGGCGCTGTTCGCTACCTTGCAGCGCGAGCTGGACGACGCTTACTTTGAGGAGATCAGCGACCACCTCCGGCAGCTGCGGTTCCGCGCCGGAGTGCTGATCAGCGCCGAGCTTGACCGGGACAACAGCGGGACCGGCTTCGTGCTGCGAGCCCCCGATCAGGCCCGGCGGCGGTGGACCGAGCGGCTGGGGATCGGGCCGCGCACCGCCTACTCCTTCACCATCTCACCCCGCGACGAGGCCGGAGGCCAGATCCTGGCCGACCTCACCAGCCGGGGCATCAACCTCGTCGCCAACGCGGCCGCCCAGTCCGCCGACCACATCGGCAGCTACTTCACCATGCTCCGCGCCGAGCTGGGCTTCTACGTCAGCTGCCTCAACCTCGCGGACAAGCTCGCGGCCAAAGGAGTACCGGTCGCGGTCCCCGATCCAGCGCCGCCGTCGTCGCTCACGTTCTCCTGCACCGACTTGCGCGATACCTGCCTGGAGCTGGCCTCACCGGGCCGGGTCACCGGCAACGACGTGCAAGGCGCCGGGAAATCGCTGGTCATCATCACCGGCGCCAACTCCGGCGGGAAATCTACCTTCCTGCGGAGCGTCGGCGTGGCCCAGCTCATGATGCAATGCGGGCTGTTCGTCACCGCGCAGTCCTACCAGGCCAACGTGACCCGCGGGATCTTCACCCACTTCATCCGGGAAGAGGATACCGGCATGACCAGCGGGCGGCTGGACGACGAACTCAAGCGCATGAGCGTCATCGCCGGGCAGATCACGCCGGGTTGCCTCATGCTGTTCAACGAGTCCTTCGCCGGCACCAACGAGCGCGAAGGATCCGAGATCGCCTGCCAGATCGTCCGCGCCCTGCTCGACGCGCAGATCAAGGTGTTCTACGTCACCCACCGGTTCGGCTTCGCCGACCGCTTCCGCCGCCAGCACGCAACTGCCACCTTGTTCCTGCGAGCCGAACGCCAGCCCGACGGGAGCCGGAACTACAAGCTCACCGTCAAAGACCCCCTCCCGACCAGCTTCGGAGAAGACCTCTACTACCGGCTCGGCGGCTGGCTGGAGGAAGACAAAGCCCCCACCCCGGCTACCGATGCAGCCTCCCTGGACGGTGAACTCCACCTGAGCAGCCGGGTCCGGCAAGCCAGTGAGATCGCCGCCGTGTCACCGGAGGTACCCGAAACGGGCTGAGCCGTCGCCTGCCGTGAGAAGAACCAGGCTCAAGCAGCCCGCCGGCAACCCCCGGATGGCAGGTTTCCCAAGGAACTCGTGACCCTGACCCGCTACCGGCCTGTCACGGCGGCGGTCCCGCCCAGCACTCCGGTCCCGCCCACAGTGGCGGCGATGATAGGGGCCGTGCGGCGCGGGCAGCCGACGGCACCGGGGCCCTGGAACACGTCAACGCAAAACCATAGCCGAAAACGTGAATCCACCCGATTACTCCTGGCCGCCATGTGCGCGCCGCCGGCTTGCCCGCCGGAAACTTCATGTTTCCTTCATAAGAAAACACTTCATGTTGCCTTCACAAGCAGGCCGTACTGTTTTTCCAGAACCAAATGAAAAGATTTATCGAGGCGGAGGAATGATGCTGACAGCAGAACGGACGTGGGATCGGCGTGTTGAGAAATGGCATTCTCATGTGACGTCGGCCGAAGCGTTCGGGAAAGTGCTCGACCGGCTGATACAGCTGTCCTCCCCGAAGCCGGCAGATGCCTGCGTAGACCTGGGCGCAGGAACGGGTTTCGTGGCGACGGCCCTGGCCCCGCTGGTGTCTTCAGTCCTGGCGGTCGACGTGTCGACCGCGATGGCCGCGGCGCTGACCGAGCGGGCCGCCAAGGATGCACTGCACAATGTGTCGGCCGAGGTCAGAGACCTCAGGGAATTCCAGCTCCCCCCGGCCAGCGTCGATCTCGTGGTCTCCAGCTACGCGCTGCATCACCTGTCGCACCGCGACAAGCGGGTCCTGGTAGCCCGGGCGGCGCAATGGCTGCGCCCGGGCGGCCGGCTCGTCATCGCCGACATGATGTTCGGCCGCGGCGCAAGCCAGCGCGACCGCGACATCCTGCACCAGAAGGTGACGGCGCTCGCCGCCAAGGGCCCCGGCGGCTGGTGGCGGATCGCGAAGAACCTGGGCCGCTACGGCCTGGGCGTCGGGCACGAGCACCCGGCCTCACCGGAGTTCTGGCAATCGGCCCTGCGTGAAGCGGGATTGACCGAGGTGATCTTCCAGCCGGTCGTTGCCGAGGCCGGCGTCGTCTGCGGCGTCCGGCCGCACATTTAACCGGATGGCTAGGTCCGGTCCGCGCTCGCGGACCATAGTCGGCAGCCACGTCTCGTCACAGCCCTCCACTCTCACGCTCATGCTGCGTCATGGCGGGAGCTGGCCGCCGCTGACCAGTGCGGCGGTGCCGGCGACATTGCCGTCGCGGGTCATGGTCTGCAGCGCGTCAGCGTGGCCGAGCACGTACCGGTCGAAGAAGGCCAGCGTCACGCGGGCCGTGAGGCGCTCCACCGGATTGGTTCCCTCGTACGGAATCAGGTGGCTTGCGCCGAACAGGTCCAGGTAGTACCTGGCGTCGGCGCCGTCGGCGCGGTAGAGCTGCAAGCTCGCCCATGGCGGGTTGATCTCATCGGCGTTGCCCTGCGTGAACAGCATCGGCGGTGCCCCGCCGGGAAAGTACCGCCCCGGCATCGGCGGCCACTCCGCCCCGGACAGCACGGCCACTGCCCTGAGCCGGCGATCGGTACAGCAGGTGTTGGCCGCGAGGGCGGCGACCGTGTCGCCGCCATCGGACTGCCCGGCCGCGCCGACCTCATGCGGGTCCAGCAGGCCCGAGAGTGAGTCCCCTGGCCGCGCGCTCAGCGCAAGCAGCCTGGTCAGGACGTACGACATGTCCTGTGGCTGGTTCACCAGGTCCGCCTCATACGCCTCAGTGCCGAGGTGGCAGTTGGTGCGCGGGAAGTTCACCGCGGCGACCACGTATCCGGCGCTGGCCCAGGCCTGCAGGAGGTGCGAGTACGCGCCGGGGCACTGCAGGAACCCCGGGGCGAACAGCAGCAGCGGGAACGGCCTGGCGGCCCCGCGGGCCCTGGGATACCAGATCTGGGTCACCAGCGTGCGCTGGCCGAGATCCTGGTCTGCCGGGCCTGCGTGGGCGGGCTCGGTAAATGTCACCTGCCGCTCAGCGGTCAGGTAGCTGCCGGCGCCGCCAACGGCGGCAGCTGTGGCCGGCGCGGGGGCGGGTGTCCGTGTCTCAGGTCCGGCCGAGGCCGCGGACCTGGATGGCGTGGCCGCCTGCTGCCCCGGCCGCCCCGCACAGCCCGATGCCAATGCGAGCACGACGAGAACAGCGACGACGAGCAGCTTGGCGCCCCTGACGGCCGAAGTCACGACTGGATGCCTGCCTCCCCGCGCCTGTCTGGTCCAGGCAAAGTTACCCCAAACCGGCCCGGGACCCGGGGCTGTGCGCGTTCTCTGCCGGGGGGACAGCCGGGGCAGGGCGGCGCATGGACGGCCGCATGACGGGCACAGTTCCTTTCTGGCGCAAGGCGGCTAAGCGCTTTCCCGAATGTCGCCGCCGGATTCACGTGATCATGCCATTGCCCGGCGCGCTTATCCCATTTCTGGCTTACTGTCACCATCGGCTCCTGGCCCGTCGTCTCCTGATGACCGCCATTGACCCGTCCGGAGAACAGTACGTCGCGCTTATGAAGCCCGCATGAAGCGCCGTTTTATGAACGAAACATGAAGCGCACACCGGCGGTCGCTGAGCCGGCACCGTAAAGTTCGTGCCGACCGGTTTTTGGTCTTGGCCCGTGGCCATCCGGCGATAACGCCGTGCTGCGGCGGCTGGCTTCATGGTGCTGTCACGATTGGCCTGCATCCTTATTCGCGTGTACGCATCGCAGGTCGCCGCCGCTCAGCCGACGGCCACTGCTCGGTGGTTGCAGTCGGCCAGCGGCGTGTCTCCGTTCGGGGAGCCCATCGAGGCCGGCGGATGATGCACGCAAACGCCGTCGGTGCCGATCTGGTGCGCGACCGTCCGGTTGGCGTTGATGACCAGCACCCGGCAGTTCTGGGCGTCGGCCACCGTGACATGCCCGTCCTTCAGGAGGTAGGCGTCGCCGGGCTCGTTCAGGTACCCCGGCGCCGTCCCCGAGCGCCCCGGATGGCCGAACGACCAGATGATCTTCCCCGACGGATACGCGAGCTTGACGATGGTCTCGTTCTGCTCCTGATTGGAGATGATCGCCGTGCCGTGGTCGCCCGTGCGTGCCGGCGCCGCCGTACGGGAGGATCGCGGCCGAGGTCCAGAGGCGCCCGGATCGCCATGGAACTCGATATCAACCCCGCCCGGAGCCAGGTCGACGCCGCGGCCGTCCTGGCCCCGTCTACCAGTTCGCCGGTTACGCTGGACGTGGGGCGGCTCAGACCGTAACACAGCTGGCCGTTCTGGATAATCAAAGATCTTTTTGCTGCCGAACGGCCTGTGGTATACCCGCCTCGCCGAGCGCGAGCCCAGGCCGGGGGCACAGACGGCCACATGGGCGCCTGGCGATGCCGCCAGCCAGCAACCGGCCGGGCCTCGGCGAAGCGCACCGCGACCCAGGTGAACAACGCGGCGAGCGCCAGTTCCACGAAAGCGGCCTCGCTGGGCCCGCCGTCTTTCAGCTGCCACTCAGTTCCTGTTCATCCGGCGTGCAGTATCGTCGCTGAGCCTGAAGGCATGACGCCATCCAGCTGCCTGCAACGCGAGGCGGAGCCATCGGCTGATCCGCTGTCTCCGGCGCCGGGCGCCTGGTGGAGATCGTGATCCCGGTCCGCAACGAGGAGTGTGATCTCGGCCCGAGCGTCCGGCGGCTCCGCAACTACCTGGTTCACCAGTTTCCCCTTGCCGCCCGCATCACGATCGCGGATAACGGCAGCGACGACGGCACGTGGGCGCGCGCCCGCGAGCTGGAGGAGGAGTTCGGTGAGGTCCGGGCGATCCGGCTGCCGCAGCCCGGCCGAGGCGGGGCGCTGGCTTCTCTGATGCCCAGTGCGGCTTCAAGGCCATCCGCGCGGACAAGGGACGGGCGCTGCTGCCGCTGACGACCGACACCGGATGGTTCTTCGACACCGAGCTGCTGGTCCTGGCCGAGCGGGCCGGGCTGCGCATCCACGAGGTCCCGGTGGACTGGATCGATGACGCCGACTCCCGGGTCAACGTGGTCCCCACCGCCATCGCCGACCTGTACGGCATCGTGCGCCTTGGCGCCGGCCTGGCCCGGGGCACCATCAAGGTTCCGGTGCTGGGTGATCCCTGCCTGCCCGGACAGCGGCCTGGCGGCCCAGGCGGCCGTCACGGCCAGCTCACCGGCCAGCTGGCGCGGTTCATCGGGGTAGGGGTGGCCAGCACCGTGGTCTACGTCCTGCTGTACCTGCTGCTGCGCGACGCGATGGCCGCACAGGCAGCGAATGCCATCAGCCTGCTCGCCACGGCCGTGGCCAATACTGCTGTCAACCGGCGGGTCACGTACGGCATCCGCGGTCGCATGCACGCCGCCCGCCACCAGGTGCGCGGCCTGATCGCGTTCGGTGTCGGCCTGGCGCTCACCTCAGGAGCGCTGGCGGCGCTGCATGCCGCCAGCGCGCGGCCGAGCCGGGGCGCCGAGGTCGCGGTGCTCGTCGCCGCCAACCTCGTCGCCACCGTGGTCCGGTTCGCTCTCTACCGGAGCTGGGTGTTCCGCGGCGCCTCGACAGCCGCGCCGCCTGCCGCCAGGAGCCAGCCGGCCGTCCTGGCCCGATCCAGCGCCACCCGGCCGGACAGGAGCCCTCAATGACCGCCATCTCCGCACAGGCCGACCGGCCCCGCGCCACCGGCGAGGCTGGCGCGGGCAACCGCTTGACCCGGCTGCTGCACGGCCGCCCGGCGGACCCGGCCTGGGCCAGGCCCGCGCTGGCGGGGCTGCTCCTGGCCACCGCCCTGCTGTACATGGTCGGCCTTGACCGCAACGGCTGGGGCAACGAGTTCTACGCCGCCGCCGTCCAGGCCGGGACCAGGAGCTGGAAGGCGTTCCTGTTCGGCTCGCTGGATTCCAGCAACTTCATCACCGTCGACAAACCGGCCGGCTTCCTGTGGGTCATGGAGCTGTCCGGCCGCATCTTCGGCTTCAACTACTGGAGCCTGCTGATCCCGCAGGCGCTGGCGGGCGTGGCCACGGTCGGCGTGCTGTACACCACCGTGCGCCGCTGGTTCGGGGCGCCGGCCGCGATCATCGCCGCGGCCGTCATGGCTCTCGCCCCGGTCGCCACGCTCATGTTCCGCTTCAACGACCCGGACGCGCTGATGACGCTGGCGATCACGCTGGCCGCCTACGCCACCACCAGGGCCATCGAATCCGGCCGCACCCGCTGGGTCGCGCTGGCCGGAGTGTTCCTCGGGGCAGGATTCCTGGCCAAGATGCTGGCCGCGTTCATGGTCCTCCCGGCACTCGCGCTGGCCTACCTGTGGGCCGGCCCGCCCAAGCTCGGCAAGCGTATCTGGCAACTGCTGGCCGGCGGCGGCGCGCTGCTGCTCACTTCGGGCTGGTGGGTCGCGATCGTCCTGCTCACCCCGGCCGCGGACCGGCCCTTCGTGGGCAGTACCACCGACAACAACATCCTCAACCTGACCTTCGTCTACAACGGGTTCGGCAGGCTCACCGGCAACACGTTCCGTGGCGCCACAGGCGCGGCGATCGAAGAGGCTGAGCGGGCGGGCACGGCCGCCACCCGGGCCGGTGGCGCCGGGTCTCCGTTCGGAGGCTCGACCGGGATCACCCGCCTGTTCTCGGCCCAGTACGGCGGGCAGGTTGCCTGGCTGATCCCGGCCGCGCTGATCGCCCTGGTGGTCATGCTGTGGGTATCGCGGCGGGCGGGCCGGACCGACCGCACCCGCGCCGCCGCGCTGCTGTGGGGCGGCTGGCTGCTGACGGCCGGGCTGGTATTCAGCTTCATGTCCGGCATCAGCCACACCTACTACACCATCGCCCTTACCCCCGCGATCGGCGCGCTCGCCGGCATCGGCGCCGTCCGGCTGTGGCAGGCCCGCCGTACCTGGTTCGCACGCGTGACACTGGCCGCGACGCTGCTGGTCACCGGAGCCTGGGCATGGGTCCTGCTCGGCCGGAGCGCCGGCTGGTTCCCCTGGCTGCGCGTGGTGATCGTCCTCGCCGCCGTCGGCGCGGCCGGCCTGATCCTGGCGGGACCTGTGCTCCGAGCCGGGACGACCCGGGGCCGCGCCGTCCTGGCCACGGTCCCGGTATCGCTTGCCCTTATCGCCGGGCTGGGCGGCCCCCTGGCCTATAGCATCGACACCGCTGCCACCTCGCATAGCGGGGCGAGCCCGTCGGCCGGCCCCACCGTGGCGTCCGCCTTCGGCAGGTCCGCCGGCCGCGATGCATCCCCCGGTGGCGGCGGCACCCCGGGGCGCACGCCGAGCGGGACAGGCGGCGGCTTCGGCGGCAACACCACGGCCAGCGCCGCCCTCGCCAGGCTGCTCGAGACGGGCGCGGCTGGCTACACGTGGGCCGCGGCCACCGTCGGCTCCGACAGCGCGGCCTCGCTGGAGCTGAGCACGGGCGGCGATCCGATCATGGCGATCGGCGGCTTCAGCGGGACCGACCCGGCGCCGACCCTGGCCGAGTTCCAGCAGATGGTCTCCTCCCGCGAGGTCCACTACTTCGTGGCCGGCGGGTCCGGCGGCGGGTTCCGCGGCGCCCTGGACGACCGGTCCGGCGCGGGCGGTTTCTTCAGCGACGCGGGCCGCGGCTCGATCAGCGCGGGCACCGCAGCTCGCGGCGGCGGGGCGTCCGGCGCGTCACAGATCACGTCGTGGGTCGAGGCGCATTTCACGGCGAAGACCGTCGGGGGAACGACGGTCTACGACCTCACCGCGCCGAAGACAGGCTCGCTGTCCGCGCTGCCGCAGCGGTGGGGCGTTCCGGTCGCTGGCCTGGCCGCGGCCGGGGGGCGGCCACCGGCGAGACCGGCGGGCCCTCGCTAGGATACGGGGAACTCCTCGCGGGCGTCCGCCGGCTGGAAGTTCTAGCCGCTGAGCCGCCGCTCAGCCAGCCGGCCGCATGGCACTTCGCCGGCCACCCGGGCCACGCGGCGTCCCGGCTGGACGCGGTGACCGGCGACCGCCGGTTCGTCTCGGACCTGGACCTGCCCGGCATGCTGTACGGCGCCGTGCTGCGCCCGCTTGTTCCGGGGTCAGCGCTGCGGGCTGCCGATCCCGGCCCCGCCCGGCAGCAGCCCGCGTCCGGCCCGCCGACATGGCCGGTTAGCTGCGCGCCCATCCCACCGCCTACCTCGCCCACGTCCCGCTCGAAACGAGAGCAGCCGTGGCCGAATGGGACGGCGGACGGCTGACCGTCTGGACCGGCAACAACGTCCCCTTCGCGGTACGCGCCCAGCTCGCCGGGCACGTTCGGCCCCGATGAGGCGGACGTGCGGGTGATCGTGCCGCCCACCGGGGGCGGCTTCGGCGGCAAACATGGCGACGAGGCCATCGAGGCCGCCCGCCTCGCCCGTGCTGCAGGACGGCCGGTGAAGGTGCACTGGAGCCGGGCGGAGGAGTTCCAGTGCGGGTACCTGCGCCCGATGGCCGTGATCGACATCCGGGCCGGCCTGGACGCTGACGGCTCGATCACCGCCTGGGACTTCCTCGATATCAACGCCGGCGCGCAGGGCATCAGCTTTCCCCACGCCGCCGCCACCCATCGGGTGCGCTATCAGCCGGCCGCATCCCTGCTGCCGCAGGGCCCGTACCGGGGGCTGGCCGCGACCGCGAACACCTTCGCCCGTGAATCCTGCATCGACGCGCGGCCAGATCGAAGGCGGCACCATCATGGCCCTCGGCGGCGCGCTGTTCGAGCAGGTCGGCCTGGACTATGGCCGGATGGCCAGCCCATCGCTGGCTGCCTACCGGGTGCCCCGGTTCGGCGACGTCCCCGCCATCGACGTCGTGCTGGTCGACCGCCCGGACATCCCCTCCGCCGGGGCCGGCGAGACACCGCTGATCGCGGTCGCGCCCGCGATAGCCAACGCCATCTTCGCCGCCACCGGCCAGCGCCTGCGATCCCTCCCCCTCATCCGGGCGGCTCAGGCCGTGCGGGCTGACCGCCCCTGTCACGCGAAAAGGACTGTGCCAGGCGCACCCTGGACGCTTTTAAGCTCTCGCTGCCCTGCCGCTGCCGCACGTCGGCGAATCGCTGGCCGAACTCGCCCGGATCGCCGACAGCCCGTCGGTCGTGGGGGTCACCCTCGGCGCCAGCGTGGCCGGACGCCAGCTCGACGACCCGGTGTTCGAGCCGGTGTTCGCCGAACTCGACCAGCGCGGATCGGTGGTCTTCTTGCACCCCTACTCAACGAGCAGGAATTCCGCCACCACCTCGGCTATCTCGGCGAGAGCGGGCTGGACGCGGACGAACTCGGGCAGGTCGGAGGCGGCATCGCAGCAGTCCTGCTGCTGCCAGCCACCCCGCGACAGGCATCAGGAATCCCCGGCCGCACATGAAAGCATATGGGGCATGCGGCGGATTTCCAGGACCTCTGAATCCAGCGGGCTGTATCCCCAGCAGACTGCCAGCGGCGTGGACGAGACACTGGTGCCGCGCTGGGTGCCCTACTTGTTCGCCGTGCTCAGCCTCGCGCTGGTACCTGGCATCGCGCGGGTGTTCGCGTCCGCGGCGCCGCTGTACCTGGTCGCGCACTGGCGGCTGGCCTGGGGCGGTTTTGACGTGGCTCTCGCCGCGCTGCTGGCCGCCACCGGAACGGCGCTTTTCCGCCGCTCGGCCCTGGCCGAGGTACTGGCGGCCATGACCGCGACCATGCTGTGCTGCGACGCGTGGCTGGACGTGCTGAGTTCCGTCGGCCAGGGCCGAGCCGCGACCGTGGCAGCAATCGGCGAGGCGGCCTTCGTCGAACTGCCGCTGGCCGCCTTGTTCGCGTGGGTGGCTGCGCGTTTCGCCGGGGCGGTCGCCGAGGCCCGGCCATCGCTGCAACAGGCAGGCTTCCTGATCCGCCATCGCCGCCTGGTGCCCCCGGCCGGGAATTATCCGGCGGCGCCAGCTGACGCGCTAGCCAGCAGCGAGCCCCGGTGGCGGCAGTGGACACCTCGCGGGCACGCCGGGCAGCCGGGCCTGCTGCTGCCGTGGTGGCTGCCGTCAGCCTGTCTGGGCTTTGTCATCGTGCTCCTCCCCTGGACCGCCTGGTTGTTCGCGACCTTGCCGCAAACCCAGCTCGCCGCCCACTGGGGGCTGGCCAGGGCCGGCTATGACCTCGCGCTGGCCATCGTCCTGGCGGCAAGCGCGG
>Ga0182013_10000391_pt1 | contig 61010 bp, 35 predicted proteins | sample 612S2MmetaG_FD_120487 | JGI IMG/M metagenome (GOLD analysis project Ga0182013, IMG submission 120487) | Permafrost microbial communities from Stordalen Mire, Sweden - 612S2M metaG | ecosystem: Environmental > Terrestrial > Soil > Wetlands > Permafrost | place: Sweden: Stordalen | collected...
CCGGGCCGACGCCGACGCCGGCGACGATTGTTGTTGTTGGCCGGAGGACGGCCCGCGCCTGCTGCTTGAGCAACAGGAACCGGCGCGCCATCAACACGATTGAAGTTCGGCTCTGTTTCTTCGTCCAGCTCTTCGCCCTCATCATCCTCGAAATCGTCGCCACCCTCGATCAGGATCGTGCTCTGATTCGACCTCGGCTGCCGTTCGTCGAACTCATTGCGCGGAGCCGACGGCGCAGGGGCCGCGGGAGCTTCGGAGGCTGAAATTTCCACCTCTTCGGCTTCAGCAGGAGCTGATTGCGCCAGCTTGGCCTTCTGCTCCTTGATGAGCGCCTTGCGGCTCAGTTTGATCCGATTGCCTTCGATGGCCAGAACCTTGACCATCACCTGATCGCCCTCGCGCAGCTCGTCCTTCACTTCCTTGACGCGATGCTCCGCGATCTCGGAGATGTGCAGCAGGCCATCGGTGCCGGGGAAAAGCTCGACAAATGCGCCGAACTCCGCCAGGCGAACCACCTTGCCCAGGTAGATCTTGCCCACTTCGGGCACGGCGGTGATGTTGCCGATCAATTCGAGCGCCTTCTTCAGGCCCTCGCTGTCGCAGGAGGCGACGCTAACCCGGCCCGTGTCGTCCACGTCGATCTTGGCGCCGGTCTGCTCGATGATGCCGCGAATGGTCGCGCCACCCTTTCCGATCAGATCCCGAATCTTGTCGGTGGGAATCATCACCGTTTCGATGCGAGGCGCGTAGGCCGAACGCTCGGTGCGCGGTCCGTCCAGCACCGCGTCCATCTTGTCCAGCAGGAAGAGCCGGCCCTGACGCGCCTGCTCCATCGCCTTTTCAAGAATCTCGCGGGTCAGTCCGCCGATCTTGATGTCCATCTGGAGAGCGGTGATGCCCTTGCGGGTACCGGCAACCTTGAAGTCCATGTCGCCATAGTGATCTTCGGCGCCGGCAATGTCGGTCAGGATGGCGTAGTCGTCGCCTTCCTTCACCAAGCCCATGGCCACACCGGCAACCGCGCCCTTCAGAGCGATGCCGGCGTCAAACAGCGCCAGGCTGGCGCCGCAAACCGTGGCCATCGACGAAGAGCCGTTGGACTCCAAAATATCGGAGACAATGCGGATGGTGTAAGGGGACTCTTCTGCCGTGGGCAGAACCGCCGTGATGGCGCGCTCGGCCAATGCTCCGTGCCCGATCTCGCGACGGCCGGTGCCGGTCATGCGACCGGTTTCGCCTACGCAGAAGGGCGGGAAGTTGTAGTGGAGCATGAAGGGCTTTTTCTTTTCGCCCTCGTAGCTCTCCAGCCGCTGCCCGTCGTCGGTGGTGCCCAGCGTGGCCGTAACCAGCGCCTGGGTCTCGCCGCGAGTGAACAGCGCCGAGCCGTGTACGCGCGGTAGAACGCTGTGCTCGATGGTGATCTGACGAATCTGGTCGAATGCGCGGCGGTCGGGCCGAATCCGTTCCTTGGTCACCTGCTCACGGAAGATCCGCTCGCGAAGGTGCTCGTAATAATGGGCCAGCTTCTTCTTGGCCGCAGGATCGTCGGCGGGAAGCGCAGCGGCCAACTCGTCCTTGATCTGCTTGACCAGCGTCTGGCTTTCCAGTTTGGCGTGGGCCGCGGTGTCCAATGCGTCCTTGAGGCGATCGCCAACCTTGGCAAAGAGCTCGTCGTAGTAGGCTTGGTCGAACTCCGGCGCGGTGAAGGCCCGCTTCGGCTTGCCGGCCAGGGCCACCAGCTCGTCGATGGCGGCAACAATCTTCTTGATTTCGGTGTGGCCGAATTCGATGGCCGCCAGAATCGTCTCTTCCGACTCTTCCTTGGCGCCCGACTCGATCATCACGATGCCGTCCTTGTGCCCGACGACCATGATGTTGACTGTGGTTTCGGCGCGCTCGGCATAGGTGGGGTTGATGACAAACTCACCATTTACACGGCCTACGCGCACGGCGCCAACCGTGGCGCTGAAAGGAATATCGGAAAGAGCCAGTGCGCAGGCGGCGGCGTTGATCCCCACCACGTCCGGATCGTTCTCCTTGTCGGCAGAAAAAACCAGGGCAATGACCTGGGTCTCGTTGCGGAACCCGTCTGGGAAAAGGGGACGAATGGGGCGGTCGATCTGACGGCAGGTAAGGACTTCCTTTTCGCTGGGCCGGCCTTCGCGCTTGATGAAGCCGCCGGGAATGCGCCCACCGGCGTAGGTGTATTCGCGATAATCCACGGTGAGGGGGAAAAAGTCGATGCCCTCCCTGGGGTCGGGAGAAGCTACCGCGGTTGCCAGAACTACGGTTTCGCCCGTGGTCACCAGTGCTGCGCCGGATGCTTGCTTGGCCATGCGTCCGGTCTCAAAGACCAGGCGCTTGCCACCGGCAAGCTCGACGGCTACTTCATGCTTAGACATAGAGTCCTCGTTTCATTTTGTTCGCTTGGGAAACTTTTGAGTGGAATGTGCCGGAGGGTGTGAAGGCGCTGGCGAAAGGCGGGGCGAAGGGCAGGACGCGCGCAAAAGAGTGGGAGGTGCGCGGGGGAGCGGATTCTCCCGGCCTGCCGGCCGGGCCATCAACCAGGCTGCTCACCGGGATCGCGCTCAGCCGATAGCTGTGCGCGATCCCTGGCAGCGGGTCGAGTTCGCCAGGTACACCATGGCCCCAGTTCCTGGGTAGAACGGGAGCCTCGACCAATTTCCGGTCTGGGCGCTTCCGGGTCAAGGTTGGCTTTCTGATTACTTGCGGATGCCGAGTTTACCGATCACGTCGCGATAGCGATCGGTATCGTGCGTCTTCAGGTAATCGAGAAGGCGGCGACGCTTGCTGACCAGTTGCAAGAGTCCACGCCGCGAGGCATGGTCCTTCTTGTGGGTTTTGAAGTGCTCGGTCAGTTCCGCGATACGCGCACTCAGAATCGCGATCTGGACCTCCGGTGAACCGGTGTCCGAATCGTGGGTGCGGAAGCTTTCAATGAGTGTTGTTTTCTTTGCAGTCGCCAGCACGGCGTGTGTTACTCCTCTTGTCTTCTCAGGTCCACTCTTCAAGTGTCTAAGGTGAGATTACCATGAATTCCCACCCCCGCGCCATTCGCGGCCTGGCGGGAACCCGGTTGGTATCCCGTTTTCCGCTCCCCGCCCGTTACGGCTCGTCCGTCCTCCAATAATTGGCCCGAGCCACGACGCGGGCGCCGTAGTCCTGCGCCGTCCGGACGCGGATTGAATGCAGGCCGGGGCTGGGGTCCGAAGGGCTGAAGGTAATCAGGTACCGATTCCGGGCGTGCCGGGCCGAATCCACCACCCGCTGCTCAAAGCCCTTGCCGCCGGTAAATGTGTTGTACTCCCCGCCGCTCATCCGGGCCACTTCCTTGGCCGCATTCTTCTTGAATGCCTGCACCAGCATAAAAAGCGACGAGATCATGCTCATGGTCCGGTCATCGCCGGAATCCTTCATGTCGTGCAGCAATTCGGCGCGCGCCGGGGAAAACGCCACGCTCAGCACCAGCACGTCCGACTGGCCGATCTTGCGGATCAACTGATCCGGCTTGGTGTGCTTGCTGCCGTGGTCCCGCTCCTCGCTGATCAAGAGCAGAACCCGGCGGTACTCCTTGGGCTGGGATTCGAGCAGATCGACGGCATAACTGACCGTATCCAGAATCGCGTCGCCGCCGTTGCCCGGTTCCAGGTGCTTGAGGGCCTCGTTCACCTCTTCGCTGGAGTGCGTGTAGTCGCGAATCAGATGGGGCTTGGAGTCGAATCCCACCAGCGCGGCCTGGCTCCTGCCGTCGGACAGAAACAGGTCCAGCAGCGGGCCCAGTTTGGCCACCTTGTCGAATTCGAGTACGCTCGCCCCGCCCTGTTCGACGGCGACGACCAGCGCCACGGGGGCCGTGTCCATCTCCTCCTGCACGCGAATCTTCTGCGGCACGCCGTTATCCTCAAGCACAAAATCTTCCGGTTTTAGACCGTAGATAATCCCCCCGCCGCGCTTCTCCACCAGCGTGGGCACCAGCACTTCAGTGGTCGTCACGCGCAGACTGGGCGAGTCGTTGTGGGGTGTGGGCAGCGGCAACGGAGGCTCGGCCGGCGGCATCTGCGCTACGGCTGCCGCAGTGGTGAACAATAACGCCGCGAACACCCGGCGCGAAAAACGCAATCTTCCAAATCTCATGCGAGAAAAGACTCCAATGTCGATCATAAGCGGTGGCTCATCGGCCTCTCCGCGGATCGAAACTTCTGGATCGGCTTAACTCCTGGATCGCCTTGATTCTGGATCGGCCTATGCCACCGGAGCCATTCGCCCGCTTCAGGCGCGCTTGCGCACCTCGCGGTCCAGACGCCCCGTCCAGGCCAGAAAGCCCAGAAGCTCCCACCGCGAGGTCCAGGCAAAGCTCATGAAATCCTTGGTTGTCAGGGTCTCCGCACGCTTGCCGGAGTAGGTCTCCACCCGCCAGCGCAGATATTCGCTACGCCACGGAGCCAGCCGGTGGCCGCGGGTTGCATTCCAGATAAATCGGAGTGGAGCGAGCAAGGAATCTCCTTTGCCATCGAGTATAGACGGCTTCGACCGTGGACTCATCCGATATGGAGAGACAAAAGGTCAGCAGCGACAGCCGAGTGCTCTGGCGAGCCAGACAGAGAACCTGGGTGCCAGGTGCGCCAGGCCTCGTCGTTGAATCCTGGGAGTGAGGCCAGCCTATAACTCAAGCCATTCCAGGAGTTGTTCGACAATCACCCAGTGGGCGCCGATGTGCTTCAGGACGATAGGGAGCGTTCCTGTTTTGATCGGTGAATGATCCAGAATCCCTCTGTGGTTCCCGCCCGGTCGCTGGGTGGTCAACGCACGGTAGATGGCGCTGGAAGTGGGCAGAAGCTCGTTAGCTCGTCCTCCTCGCCGCAAAACCTGGTCACGGTGTCCCCGGCGCGAATCTCTGCGCCAGTCTCCCGGTCAACCAGCATTTACTTCACTGCTGAACTCCCGCCAGTGTGAGAGCAACGGATGTGCACCCAAGGAGGATGAAGGCAATCGTTGCCCCCAGGTAGAGGAAATGCGCGTGGTCTTCAAACCAGACTTTCATGGACGCCTCCCAGTGTCGAGCCTTCAACTTGCCTTCCGGCAACATAAGAAGCGTAGCCCTAATGTTCTGTCGTGCAACACAGGTGGCAGAAAAACGATTGCTCCTTGTACCGCTTTTATGGTTACCACCTCAACACACAGTAATCCCCCAAAGATTTCTTGGCGGATGGCCTATCCCTGAATCACTCCAAAAACTGGACGCCTCGCACTGAATCGCTCTTTGATTCAAGGGTGTAAGATCGCAAACCCAACCCACTATCCATCCCGCTTCTTCTTTGTGACAACCAGCACAGACAAATGGCATCTCTCCGTGGAAAGTCTCGGGGTTGTCTGGCCGGCCTGCACCCCCAGGTCGCCGGCAATCGGCCCTCATTCACTAGCCCTGCCAGCCGGTATGGCTTATCGACCGCTCCTGATGAGTCCCGCCCAACCCACCGGCATCTTCTGATGCCCGACCTGTAACCACCCAAGTGGGAGGTAATCGCAATGAAATCTCAAATATCACGCCGGATCACCGTCAGTGTCGTGATCGCAATCGTGGTCTTCGGAATCGCCCGCAGGGAAAGCCCCGCTGGTGCGCCTGACTCCCAGGACCTTCGCCAGATGGTAATCCGCTTGCAGCACGAAGTCGCTGCTCTGGATGCCACCGTTCTGCGTCAGGAAGCCGACCTGCGCAAGCTCCACTCCACAATCGACGCCCAAGACCTCGCCATTGCCCAACTTGGCAACTCCGTATCGAGTCACGAACAAAAGCTCCAGTTTGTCACCGTCGACGGCACCGATATGTACATCACGGGTGCAAACCTCAATATCCGCGATGGCAGCGGCGCCACCGGCGGAACGCTTGGTTCCCCCTACATCCCCAACCCCAACGGGCTCGGCAACCTCATCATCGGCTACAACGAAAATGGGATACCTCCCTGTACCGGTTGCCCGTCGCAAGCCGAACGGCCCCGCACCGGATCGCACAATCTCGTTTTAGGCGTAGACAACGGATATACCTCCATCGGTGGCATCGTGGCCGGTTTTTCCAACACCATCTCCGGCCCGTATGCAACCATCACCGCTGGGGAATATAGCATTGCAAGCGATAAGTTCTCTAGCGTCAGCGGCGGCGAGGGCAACTCGGCCACTGCAGAGGGTGCTGCGGTTTGCGGTGGTCATTATGGCGTGGCGAGCGGGCTGTGGTCTTCTGTCAGCGGCGGCGAGGACAACTCGGCCAGCGCGGAAGGCGCCGCGGTTTCCGGTGGCCTTCAGGGCGTGGCCAGCGGAAGATGGTCTTCCGTCAGCGCCGGATCAAACAACACTGCCAGCGCAGAATCCTCCTCCGTCTCCGGCGGCTCCGCAAATACCGCCAGCGGTCTGTTCTCCTCAGTCAGCGGCGGCACGGGCAACACGGTCAGCGCGCAAAGCTCCTCGATCAGCGGAGGAGGCTTTGTTGTAGTGAATCAACAGTTCTCCTGGGCGGCGGGCAATCTCGTCTGGCCGTAGCCTGGTCCCATGTCTCTGCGGGTGGGCCAGTGGCCCACCCGCTGCATTTGCCCTGCCAGCCACAAGCTGGGTTTCGTACCCCAGAGCGGAAGAGGCATAACCTCCATCCCCCTCGTCCTCGCACACCTCGAAGAGGATCTCGCCCAGCTTCTCGTCCTCTTCAATTTCGCTCTCGCCCACCCTCTCAAATCCAGACCTTCCCCGCGTCGTTTCATGCGGAGAACAACCGTCCACAAGCGCACCATCAAAGCACCAGCAAGGACCAAAAGCTCGGGTCGTCACGGCCCCCAGTCCACCTTTGGAGAACCTACCCGAAGTATTCGCCGGCTGCTGGGTGTCGCCCTTCCCGGTGAGCGCAAGGCCTGCCAGGTTGAGCTTTGGCACTATGGGGATGGGTGTTGAGCAGTTGCTACGCTTTGCCTTCGCATCAGAATCTGTTCTCTCTGCCCTGCGCGGTTCCAGCGGTGTCTGGGCTCTCCCTTGCCAGGTGCGCCTCCGCGGTATCGTCCTTGCCGGCGAGACGGTTCAAGCCCGATTCCAATGGCTCCTGCGCACCGGCCTCGGTGGAAGTCCGGATGACAAGCTGAAAATCGACGATGAACTCCCGGGCTGGCGTGGCCGGACGAGCAATTCGATCCAGCATGGCGAGCAATGCGGTCGATCCGATCTCCAGGCAGGGTTGCCGGATGGTGGTCAGAGGGGTTTGCAGCAGTTGCGCATACTTCACGTCGTCAACTCCGGCGATGCGGATCTGTGCGGGAACCTGGACCCCAATGCCGGCAAGGGTTCTCAGGAGTTGCGCCGCGGTATGATCGTTGGCGCAGATGATCGCGTCGGGCTTCATTTGATCCAGAAAGTCCTGGACCCCGGCCACATCGTTGGGATCGATCCATTTGACCAGCGGCTGCGCCGCCGCCTCACGGTGGTTGTGCAGCGCTTCCTGGTAACCGCCGATTCGGGCGTCCACGGTATGAGCTGAAAACGGCGAGGCCAGAAAGGCTACTCTGCGCGAGCCGGAACGAAGCAGGTATTCGGCGAGAACATATCCGGCGCGGTGGTTGTCGATGCCCACCAGATCGTACTTGCTTCGCTCCGGGAACAGCACAATGTCGCGGTCCAGCAGCACCACCGGTATATGAGCCTCATCCAGTGCGCGGGCAATGGAGACATTTACCGCGTCCCGGCCTTCGAACAGCTCCATCGGTGCGAAGAAGACCCCGGAGACCTGGCGTTCAATATAGTACCTGCACAAGTGCTCGGCCTGGACTTCCTTGCTGGCTCCCTTGAGGAACGATGGGCCCCATAAGAGCTCATGCCGGCTGTTGCTGTGGGCCTGCGAGATGCCCTGGCAGATGGGTTCGAAGATCTCGGTGGTTCCCAGTTCCGGGATCAGCAGCCCGAAAACCAGGATCTCGTGCTCGCTTCGATGGGCGACGACACTGCCAGCTCCCATGCGGCGCTCGATGAATCCTTCGTCCACCAGTTGCGCCAAAGCGCGGCGCACCGTCGGGCGGCTAACGCCGAATCGCTCCACGAGATCGTTCTCGCTGGCCAGCTTGTCACCCTGCCTGTGGGTGCCGTCCTTGAGGGCCTCGCGGAGTTCGAGGTAGACGCGCTTGTACTTGGGTCCTTTACTCGGGGATTCGATGCCTGCGCTCTGAGACATTACCCTTACCTCATTGAAACGATGTTGAAGCGAGCCGCTCACCGCTTCGGAGTTCCATCGGCACGAGCTCGCTCAGCCCTAGCTCAAAAAAAGACACTCCAGCCGTCAGCGAAGCCCTTTGCAATTCGTCGGCCCTCCAGTGCCCTGAGGAATCGGAGGGCCCGGCGGAACATTCCACTGCAGCTCCCGCAATCTGCCGCGCATCGCTCGGAGTTCAATCTTTCCAGACTGTATCACACGATATTAATTTATGTAACTGTTTTTGTTGACAATTGTATTCAACCTGTCCTAGTCTATGTGTCGTTAAAATGCCTTGTCCGGAGACGCCTTCTTCCCGAAACATGCACACGGCAGGCGTTGATCTCTGACTTTCGCGGCAATGGCCAGGGAGTTGGAGCAACAATCCGCGGCAGCTTGCCCGGCGTGCCGGCAGAAGCGCGCCACTTTGTCCATCATGACCATGGGAACGCGCCGTTCGGAGTTGAAAATGACAACCGGATCACCTCTTGCAGCAGCAAAGAGCCAGCCTTATCTGTTCTTCAGGCTGCCTCCACTGCAATCGGCGAGACGGTCGTTCTCTTTCGCGGGGCTGCTGCTTTTTTCATTGCTGGGTGTCGGCGCACGGTCCTGCATTCAGGCGCAAACTAGCTATGGAACCGTGGTGGGCGCCGTCACCGATACCACGGGGGCGGACGTACTGGGCGCGACAGTGACCTTGAAGAACGACGGCACGGATGCCGCGGCAACCACCGTGACCGGCGAGGGCGGGACCTATAGTTTTCATAACCTGAATCCAGGTTTCTACACCCTGACCGTGTCGCAGCAGGGATTCGAATCCTCCAGGCGAAGCCAGGTCGATGTGCAGATCGGCGGATTCACCCGTGTCGACGTCACGCTGCAGGTTGGGGATGTGACCCAGACCCTGATGGTGACAGGGGCGGCGGGCGACCTGCATACCGACAGCGCCACATTGGATGGAGTGATCGAAGGCCAGCAGGTGGTCGAGGCTCCGCTGAACGGCCGCAACGTGAACAACCTGCTGGATTTTGTACCGGGAGTGATTCCCGGCGGTGGAACCCAGGGCAGCACCGTGGCCAATGGCGGCAGCGGCAATTTCAAAGCCGGCGGTCAGACGCAGCCAATCGCCTATGGAAATTACCAGATTGGCGGCGCATTCAGCGGCCAGAGCCTGTTCTTCGTCGATGGCGTTGCGTCGAACATCGCTGAGAACAACGTCAACACACTCGTTCTCACCCAGGACGCGGTGCAGGAATTCCGAGTTTCGACCAACAACGTGAGCGCGGAATTCGGCGGCTACGGCGGTGGAGTGATTCAAATCTCCTCCAAGAGCGGCACCAACAGTTTCCATGGCAACGCCTACGAATACTTTCGCAACACCGATCTGGATGCCAACGACTGGTTCAGCACCCGTGAGAATCTGGGCCGGTCGCCGCTCCATCAGAATCTGTACGGCGCGAACATCGGCGGACCCGCCTTGAGGAACAAGCTGTTTTTCTTTTTCTCCTGGGAACATGAGTCGCTGCTTTCAGCCAGTCCAATCTCTGCCACTGTGCCAACTACCGCAGAACTGAGCGGAGACTTCTCCGGCGATCCGCAAATCATCTACGACCCTGCGACCGGAGAGCCATTTTCCGAGAACAGGATTCCGTCGAACCGGATTGACCAGACAGCTCTGACTATCCTGAAGCTCGAAACTCCAGACGAGTCTCGTGTCATCCAGACGCCATACACCACCAACGCCTATGCTTCCGCGCCGATCAAAGGGTACCAGGACCAGTACAATGCGCGCATCGACGCCAATCCACGGACCGCCGACACGCTTTTTGCCCGGTATACATTCTGGAACCCGCACAATGAGCCCAGCGATCCTTTCGGCAACAAGACCGGCGCAGGCCCCACGGGCAACTACACCCAGGAAGGAGTGCTGGGCGAAACTCACGTATTCAACGCCACCACGATCGCCGATGTGCGCCTGTCGTATCTTGAGAACTATAACTTTCAGTACCCGCTGAGCGGCGGCTTCGATATGTCGTCGATCAGCGCAAACTATGGCAAGATTCAGTCCGAGAGCGAGGATCATGAAGGCCTGCTTCCAGTGCTCGGCATCCAGGGCTATGGCGTGGGACCCGAGCTCTCACACCTTTACTGGAACAATAACGCCTGGGCTGTGAACGGCAGCGTGACCAAGGTTCTTGGCAGGCACTCCATCAAGGCTGGCGGCAACTGGCGCCAGGTGTTGTGGGAGAGCTATGGGAACAGCCAGGGCCTGGTCATTGATGCGACTCCGTTCTATACGGCCGCCAGCGCAACCGACAGCATGGATGGCAACGCTCTGGCCTCGTTTTTGCTTGGTATTCCCTCGACCACCAGCATCGAATCCGTGGGTACATGGCGAGCATTCCTGCACAACTACGGCTTGTTCATCTCCGACACTTTTCAGGCTGGCGCGAAGCTGACCGTGACGGCCGGCCTGCACTGGGAACAGCCAGGTTCTTACTCCGAGGTCAATAACCTGGATACGGTGCTCCAGCCAGACGCCGCGGTCTCCATCGGCAGCCTGAGTGCGATTACGAACCCGGTCACCGGTGCGGCTGTGCCCCTTACCGGTCAACTGGTATTTGTCGATAGTCCACAATATCCTTCGCGCAGAGAAGAGGCTCTCCACTTGAAGCTGTTTTCTCCGCGCCTGGGCTTTGGCTACCGTTTCGATCCGGGGACCGTCGTCCGCTCGGGCTACGGGATATCCTTCTTCCCGGCTGAAATGACCGGCGATTCGCCGGGCGTGAGCCCCATCAATGCGGCCTTCACTGGCATCATCAACCCCAGCCCTGGAAACCCGCTGCTGGCCACCGTGGCCAATCCCCTGCCGAACGGCATTCATCTACCCACTGGCCGTACACAGGCGGGCCTGGATGCGGCGCTGGGACAAAGCATCTCCGGACGCATTCCCAACCAGACGTACGGATATTCGCAACAATGGAACCTGGCCCTGGAGCGGGCGCTCGACCACCACTCCACTGCCACGATTGCCTATGCGGGCTCCAAGGGAACGCACCTGATTCTCTCCTTGACGTACACCGGAACGGGCTTGAACCTGAATCAGCTTCGCGACACCTACGACTCTCTGGGCTCGGCTCTGCTGACCGAGGTGGCAAATCCGTTTTTTGGAGTTCTTCAGGCTGGGACAACAATGGGCGCGGCGACGGTTGCGGAAGGGTACCTGCTGCTGCCCCATCCGCAGTACCCAGGCGGGCTTTCGCAGGCCGTGGCGCGCGACGGCGACTCCACCTACCACGCCCTGCAGGCCACATATATCCGCCACTTCCCGCACGCCGGAACCGTGCAAGGCGCGTATACATGGGGCAAGCTGCTGAGCAACACCGAAAACACGAGTTCCTTCCAGGACGGCCAGGGCGGAATCGCAGTGGTGCAGGACAACTACAACCTGAAAGCGGAACGAGCCGTCAGCGAAGAGGATGTGGCCAATAACCAGGTCGTCAATTACGGCGTCGACCTGCCCTTCGGGCACGATGAGCCCTATTTCTCGCGCATCGGCAGGACGGCCAATGCGGTCATCGGCGGCTGGCGCGTCAACGGCATTACAAAGTGGCGCAGCGGTCTCCCCATCGCGCTGGTCGCGGCAAGCAACGGGCTCAGCCAGTTTGGCGCCGGCGCAATCCGGCCCAATATCGCTTTAGGGTGCGCGAAGAAAGCACCTGGTTCTGCGCACAGCGCAGCCAGGGCCAACGAGTGGTTCAATACGGCCTGCTTCACTCAGCCCGGCAACTTCTCATTCGGCAACGAACCGCGCGTCGATCCGGCGTTGAAGGCCGACGGAGAAGCGAATTTCGATGTATCGATCAACAAATCCTTCGAGATGACGGAGCGCGTCCGGCTCAAATTCAACACTGAAATATTCGACCTGTTCAACCACGCCCAGTTCGCGGAGCCGAATGTGAATCTCGCCTCGCCCGGCTTCGGCCAGGTGGAAAACCAGGCCAATCTGCCGCGCACCATTCAGTTTGCCTTGCGGCTCAGCTTCTAGAACGCCGGTCAGCCCGCACGGAAGTCGATCATCCTGGCATTCAACAACGGCGGCGGAATCGCTCAGTCAGCCGCAAACAACTGGCAGGTTGACATCAGGTGAAGCTCCAGGAATGACCTGGTCGCGAGGCTCTCGGCGAGCAGCGCATCGGCTTTCGGCGCGACGGGTTTCTCCGTATGGTTGGGAACAAAGAGAAGAGAGACGTCATTGGCAAGATTGCGCAACTGCGGCTCCGCGAGAGCCGCATTCTGCTGCCAGGCAAGGCAGCCAGGAAGATTCCTGTTGACCTCGCTGGAAACGGCGATGTTCAGTTCATGAGCCATCTGGTCCAGCGTAGGAGACAACAGCTTCACATAATCGGCTGAGTCATGCTGAAGCGAAGACAGCATGCTGGCCGCGAGACGGTTGACCCGTGCGCGCAGATCGGGCGGCAGGGCCTTTATCGCGTCCGCCGGGTATCTCTTGCCAAGTTGGTCCAGTGCGGCAGCTTCGGCGAGCACGCGCGAAGAACGAGTTCGCAATGAATCAAGAAAATTGCCCGCTGCCTGCGCATCGCCGAACTCGGCTTCAAGCGCGGCGGCAAGCGGCGGGGTGGTCGTATAGGGGCCCGATGTCTTTGCGGACGACGCCTCCGCGGATGGGGCGAACTGCTTGCCGGCTTCCCTGACGTGCGGGATGCGGCTCGCGGCATCTCCGATCGCTGCCTTTTGCTTTGGACTCTCGGGCAAGACATTGAAGAACACCGTGCTTTCCGACCTCCAGATTTCAGGAGAAGCCGACACATCGGCTCCGATGGAGTGAAGTGCTTCACGCAGGTCCAGTTCGGAGACTTCCAACTCCGCGGCGGACACCTCAGCCGCTGCCGCAGGCGCGTTGATCGCAGAAGTGGAGCCAGGCGCCAGGGAACCAATCGTCGACTCCGGCATCACGCTCGGCGAATCGGTGATATCGTAGCCCTCTTCACTGATCTCGATGGGAGCCTGGCCGCGGAATTCGACGCTGCGCGCAATCGGCCGCCAGCCCGGCCGGGACAGCGTCAGAGAACCTTCCGTGATTGCGCCTCGAGCCACGCGCGTGGTGATGGTCACGTCCAGCGAGGTTTCTTTGACCGAGTCGGTGTGTCCCTGTTGCCCGGATCTCCAGTCGGCAAAGTCATTGGCGCTGAGCGGATCGTTCAGATTAATGTGGGCCAGATCGAGGTCTTGCTGCAATTGGAGGTCGATGCTGGATTCCCGCGCCTGCAAAGAGCTCTGGCGGCCGTGGCGGATGCTTCTCTCAATGACCAGGCTCCCGCGCCGCAGTCGAATCTTCTGGTTCAGGACCTTGGAGTGAGCGATGAGCGAGTCGGAGGCATTGCGGGCATCGTCGAGGATCTGCGAGGCATAAACGGACTGCCGCGGCGCACCCAGGAAGAGCCACAGCCATACGACCATGCAAAGAAAGGCACTGCCCAATGCGAAGGCCACGGGCCGCGGGGGATTGAGCCGAATGAGGCCGCGAAGGCGAACCAACACCGGCATCGAGGACCGCCCGGTTTCCGTGCCGAGGAGGCGCTCGCGAAGCGCTGCTGGGCGAGGAGCCGGAGCCGGCACTTCGACGGCGTCGCGGAATGCGATGAAGCGGGAGATGCCGCGCTCAATCTGCTCGCACTCCTCGCGGCATGCCGCGCATCCGATCAAGTGCAGACGGACGGCGTCGGCGGTGCCCACTTCGAGCTCATCGTCCAAATGAAGCAATAGAAGGCCGGCCGGGGGATGCCCTTCCCGATCTTGCCAAGGCTTACGATTCATCGGTTAATCTCCCCAGCTCAAGCATCGCCTTCGCACACGACTCCGAGACGGTTTGCACTGTCACGCGGAACATTTCAGCGATTTCACGAAGCTTGAGGCCCTCCGCCCGAAGCAATAAATACTGATACTGGCGTGGAGCCAGTTTGCCAACCGCGGTCCGAATCCGGGCCGTCTGTTCACGCTCGATGATTTGCGCCTCGGCGTCCGGATCCTGAGTGCGCAACTGGTCGACCAGGCCTTCGAATTCGGGACGGTCCAACGCGAATTCCCGCTTCCGCTTGCGAATCTCATCGATGCGCAGATTGTGCATCACGCGCAGCAGCCACCATCGCGGATTGTTCACCTCGCGGCCGCTGCCCAGGTGACGAAAGAGGCGCAGGAAGCCTTCCTGGATAAGGTCGTCAGCTTCCGCCCCGGTCGATCCGGACAGAATCAGGTGCCGGAACAGGCCGCCATAGTGCTCCTCGTAAAGTCCACTCACGTATGCAGCAAGTTGCTCGTCCATCCGTGGATCCGACCCCGTCAGGCGAAATGGCGCTGTCAGATGGTTGTTCCATCTCGGCGCCGTTCCCGCCGCCTCCTCGAAATTCGTCAAGGAAGTATACCCAAACCTCTGCACTGTCCGTAAGACGAACGAGCAGGCTGGAATTCAGGGTCCGGTAGCAGGAATATTTACGCTGCGGTTCGGCAGCCAGTCAAATCAAGAATGTTACAGATGATCGCAAGAAGTTTACAAGATGAAGATAAAAAACTTTACAGGTGAGCCTGATTATGCGCCCCCTCCTCCGTCTCTATAGGCGGAGTCGAGCCATCTCGATAAACCACAGATTTCCGCTGCGGTTGTCGGCCACTCCCGGTCGTCGCCCGCAGACTCTCGAACACTGCCGGCGAAAGCCATTTTCGCGTAGGAGACCAACATGCCAATCAAAATCCACAATTCGGAGTTGAAGAAAATGACAACCAGATCATCTCTGTCGAGGCGAGAAGGCTCGTCTCACCCTGTCCCACGGCAGCGCGCACCGCATCGCCGGGGACTCGATTCCCTCACCGCGTTTCTGGCGTTTGCGCTCTTGTTCGGCGCCGCCTGCTGCATCCACGTCCGGGCCCAAACAAGCTATGGAACTGTCGTTGGAACGGTCACCGATGCGACCGGAGCGCATGTGGTCGGCGCCAAGGTCGCATTGAAGAACAACGGCACGGACGCCATCGAAAAGGCCACTTCCGGCAATGGCGGCACCTTCAACTTCATCAACCTCAATCCCGGCTCCTACAGCGTGACCGTATCGCAGCCGGGCTTCAAGTCCGCAACTATCAGCCCGGTGGACGTCCAGATCGGCGGCGCCACCCGCGTGGACGTCGCTCTGGAGGTTGGCGACGTGGCGCAAACCGTGACCGTAACCGGCGCCACCAGCGATCTGCACACCGACAGCGCCACGCTGGAGGGAGTCATCGAAGGCCAGCAGGTCCTTGAGGCTCCGCTCAACGGCCGTGACGTGAACAACCTGCTCGATTTTGTGCCCGGCGTGACTCCCGGCGGAGGCACCCAGGGCAACACCATGGCCAATGGCGGCAGCGGCAACTTCCAGGCCGGCGGACAAACACAGGCCATCGCCTACGGAAACTACCAGATTGGCGGCGCATTCAGCGGCCAGAGCCTGTTCTTCATCGATGGCGTTGGTTCAAACATCTCTGAAAACAATGTCAACACCCTCGTTCCCACCCAGGATGCCGTCCAGGAGTTCCGCGTCTCCACCAACAACGTAAGCGCTGAATTCGGCGGCTACGGGGGCGGAGTCATTCAGATCTCCACCAAGAGCGGCACCAACAGTTTCCACGGAAACGCGTATGAGTACTTTCGCAACACCGACCTGGATGCCAACGACTGGTTCAGCAACCATGACAATCTGGGCAGGTCGACGCTGCATCAGAATCAGTACGGAGCCAACATCGGCGGACCCGCTCTGAGGAACAAGCTGTTCTTCTTCTTCTCCTGGGAGCATGAATCGGTCATTTCAGCCAGCCCAGGCTCTTGGACCGTGCCAACGACCGCGGAACTGAATGGAGATTTTTCCGCGGACCCGCAAATCATTTACGACCCCACCACGGGCAAGCCGTTTCCCAACAACAGCATTGCCGGCAGGATTGACCCCACTGCCTTGACCATCGCCAAGCTCGAGACTCCGGCTGAGTCCCGGGTAACACAAACACCCTTCACCACCAACTTCTTTGCCTCTGCGCCCATCGAGGGCTATCAGGACCAGTACAACGCCCGCATCGACGCCAGTGTTGGCAAAGATAATGTCTTTGCCCGCTATACGTTCTGGAACCCGCACAACGGACCCAGCGATCCCTTCGGCGCCAAGACCGGCGCAGGCCCCACGGGCAACTACACGCAAGAAGCGGTACTGGGCGACAACCACATTTTCAACCAGACCACCATCGCGGATTTGCGCCTGTCGTATCTTGAGAACTATAACTTCCAGTACCCGCTGAGCGATGGATTCGATATGTCGTCGATCAGCTCGGCCTATGGCGCCATTGAGGCGGAGAGCCAGGACAAGGAGGGCCTGCTCCCAGGTCTGGGCCTCCAAGGATACGGCATCGGCGCCGAGCTCTCGCAACTCTACTGGAACAATAACGTTTGGGCCATCAACGGCAGCGTCACGAAGATTATCGGAAAACACACCGTCAAGGCCGGCGGCAATTGGCGTCAGGTGTTGTGGGAGAACTACAGCAACAACCAGGGCCTCGGCATCAACGCCTCTCCCTTCTACACCGCCTCCTCGGCCACCGATTCCACCACCGGCAACGCCCTGGCGTCATTCCTGCTGGGAATTCCCTCCAGCACCGGCGTCAACTCGGTTGGAACCTGGCACGCGTTCCTCCACAACTACGGCCTCTTCATAGAGGATACTTTCCAGGCAACCCCAAAGCTGACCGTGACCGCCGGTCTGCGCTGGGAGCAGCCCGGGTCCTACTCTGAAGAGCAGAACCGGGATTCAGTCCTTCAACCCAACGCCGCTGCCACCGTCGGCAGCCTCACTTCCATCACCAATCCCGTGACCGGAAACTCCGTGCCGCTGACCGGGCAACTGGTCTATGTGGACAGCACGCAGTATTCCTCGCGCAGAGAAGAGGATCTCCACTGGAAGCTGTTCTCTCCGCGTCTAGGCTTCGCGTACCGCGTCGACCCCAAGACCGTTGTCCGCTCCGGCTATGGGATATCCTTCTTCCCGGCTGAAATGACCGCCGATTCCCCAGGCGCGAGCCCCATCAATTCGGCGGGCACCAGCGTCACCAACACCGTTGGGCAGCCGCTGCTGGCTACGGTGGCCAATCCCTTGCCGAACGGAATCAATCTGGCCACCGGTGCACGCACCCAGGCGGGCCTCGATATAACGCTTGGAAACGGCGTCGGAGGGCGCATTCCCAGCCAGGCGTACGGCTATTCTCAGCAATGGAACCTGGCCCTGGAGCGCGCGCTCGATCACAACTCCACTGCCACCGTCGCCTATGCCGGCTCCAAGGGAACGCACCTGATTCTTTCCCAGGGCTACACCGGCACGGGATTGAACCTCAACCAGCTTCCCGACAGCTACGACTCGCTGGGTTCCACGCTGCTGACCCAGGTCACAAATCCCTTCTTTGGAGTCCTTCCCGCCGGAACCACGTTTGGCGCTCCGACAATTGCGGAAGGCTACCTGCTCACGCCCCATCCGCAATACACGGGCTTCAATCAGGCTGTGCCCCGCTTGGGCGACTCCTCCTACAACGCCCTGCAGGCTACTTACATCCGCCGCTTCGGCCATGCTGGGACCCTGCAAGGCGCATATACGTGGGGCAAGCTGCTCAGCAATACCGACAACACCAGCGCCTTCCAGGACGGGCAGGGCGGCATCGGCGTCGTCCAGGACAACACCAATCTGAAGGTTGAAAAGTCCATCAGCCAGCAGGATCTAGCCAACAGTCTGGTCGTCAACTACGGCGCCAATCTGCCCTTTGGTCATGGAGAAGCCTATCTCTCCCACGTCAATGGCGTGGCCAATCAAATCATCGGCGGCTGGCGGGTCAACGGCATCACCACCCTGCGCAGCGGCATCCCGATCGCGCTCGTGGCAGCCGGAAACGGGCTCAGCCAATTTGGCGCCGGCAACATCCGGCCCAATTACACCGCGGGTTGCTCAAAGGCCGGAACCGGATCTCCGCACAGCGCGGCCAGGGCCAATCAGTGGTTCAATACCGCCTGCTTCACACAGCCGGACTACTTCTCTTTCGGTAACGAACCGCGCGTCGATCCCAAGTTGAAATCGGAAGGAGAAGACAACTTCGATGCGTCCATCAACAAATCCTTCGACTTCAAGGAGGACTTCAAGCTCAAGTTCAGCACCGAAATCTTCGACCTGTTCAACCACGCCCAGTTCGCGGAACCGAATACCAATCTGTCCTCTCCCGGCTTCGGCCAGGTGTCGCATCAGACCACTCTTCCGCGCACCATTCAGTTCGCCCTGCGGCTCACTTTCTAAAGGGGCTCGCTCGGTCTCTTGACATCCACTGTAGTGCCGCATCGCGAGGCGGACGCCGCATCGGCCCGGCCTCGCGATGCCGGCCATTCGACAAATGCCGCACAATTTCGCTGACCTGCTTGGGAACGGACCGGATAGAACGCCAAACCTCCCGGGTGATGATTTAAACTGGCGCTCGCAGGGAAAGTTAAAAACAGAATTCATGGTTGAGAGGCAAGATGTGACGCGACCCAATTCCCGACTGATCAAGTCAACACTGACGGGGGCCCTGGGCGGGCTTCTGTATGGATTCGACACCGTAGTCATCTCCGGCATCATCGACTCGGTGACGCGGATTTATGGCTTGAGCTCTCTCAGCATGGGTTTGACCGTCGCTGCCTCTCCCGTTGGGACCATCGTGGGCTGTTTCGCGGCTGGAGTCCTGGGGCAAAGGCTGGGCACGCGCACCGCGCTGCGCTATGCCGCCGCCCTCTACTTCATGGCCGCCCTGTGCGCTGCTTTTTCCATCGGCTGGCCCATGCTGCTGGCGGCGCGCTTCGTAGGCGGCCTGGCCGTGGGCGCGGGCACGGTGCTGGGACCGGTGTACATCGCGGAGCTGGCTCCGGCACATTGGCGCGGAAGGCTGGTGGGCTCGTTCCAGATCAACGTGGTCACCGGGATTCTGGTCGGCTACACCTCCAACTACGTGGTCCGGCTTGCCCATCTGGGAGCAATGGAATGGCGCGTGATGGTCGGCGTCGCCGCGGTGCCGGCCCTCGTCTTTCTCCTCCTCCTGTTCCGCATTCCCCGTTCCCCGCGCTGGTCGGCTTCACGCAACGAGATTGAGGAAGCCCTCGAGGTCCTCCGCCAGATGGGCGCTCCCGATCCGCAGGCCGAACTGGCCGACATCCAGGCCGCCCTCAATTCCGAACACGCCACGGTTCACGAGCCGGTGTGGCGCTGGAAATATCGCTACCCCCTGTTCCTGGCCATCTCCATCGGCGCGTTCAATCAATTGACCGGCATCAACGCCATCCTCAGCTACATGCACACCATTTTTGCCGCCGCCGGCTTCAACCAGATCTCCAGCGACCTGCAGGCCATCGCCATCGGCGCAACCAACCTGATCTTCACCCTGGTCGGCATGTCGCTGATCGACCGTTTCGGCCGCAAGAGCCTGCTGATCCTCGGCGCTATCGGCACTTCCATTTGCCTCTCCGGCGTCGCCTGGATCTTCCATTCTAATAGCCATCAGTCGGCGCTGCTCAGCCTGCTGGTGATCTATATCGCCTTCTTCGCTTTGTCGCAGGGACTGGTGGTCTTCGTCTACATCGGCGAAGTCTTTCCAAATTCGGTGCGCGCCAAGGGACAGGGCGTGGGCAACGCAAGCCTGTCGGCCATCAACACGGCGATTCTTTTCTCATTCCCGGTTCTGGCCCACGCCTTCAGCCAGGAAACGCCGTTCGTCTTCTTCGCCGCCGCAACCGTGCTGCAATTGGTGGTGGTCACGCTGTTCTATCCCGAAACCAAGGGCCAGTCCCTGGAGCAGTTGCAGCGCAGGCTGGTGAAAGGATAGATAAGCGTTCCATCCGCCGCACGCGGGAATCGAGGTCCTTCGAATGTCCTTGGCGCAACTTCCAGCCAGGCGCATTTGAAGGACCTCCATCGACTTCGCTGCGAGGATGCGCCGGTCAGGTGACCGCGGTCACAGTTTCCCAAATGACGCCGCCGTAGACTCGCAAAGTGGTTATCGGTATAAATTTATCGAATAAGTTGCCCGCCGCTCCGGCGGCGCCTCGCTCCATTCCCCAGGTGAGTTTGCGACGCCTGCCCCAGTACCACCATTATCTGGTGGAACTTGAGGCCAAGGGGATCAGGCAGGTCTCCTGCAGCGCCATCGGCCGGGATCTCAGTTGCGTCCCGGTGCAAGTCCGTAAGGATCTGCAGTACACAGGCATCATTGGCAAGCCGAAAACCGGCTATTCGGTCACCGAACTCATTCTGGCCATCGAATCGTTTCTCGGCTGGAACAACGTCAGCGAGGCTTTTCTCGTGGGCGCGGGAAACCTGGGTACGGCTCTGCTGGGCCATGAGCGGTTCTCGAAATTCGGCTTGCGGATCGTGGCCGCGTTCGATACCGACCCCAGCAAAGTCGGCCAACGCATTCACGACAAGGCGGTGTTGCCCTTGGAAGAACTGGGCGCGCTCGCCCAGCGGATGAACATTCACCTGGGCATCATCACGGCCCCTGCCGAGGTGGCCCAGGGCGTAGCGGACGAGATGGTGAAGGCCGGCATCCAGGCCATTTGGAACTTCGCTCCCGTGAGGCTGAAGGTTCCCGAACACATCTTCGTCCATAACGAGGATCTTTACTCTTCGCTGGCCTCGCTTTCCTGGAAGCTGGCGCGGCGATTCGGGGTTCCCATTCAGAAAAACTGAGCGCTACAGCGGTTCCACAATTGCTGTACCCAGAAGCCACAGCCCTCAAGTGCCTTCTTCATCAGGAAAAAGGCACCCTTCACAGCGCCACAAAGGGCAGGTGAATTGTGGAACCGCGCTAACGCGAGCAAATTCCCTTGCTTGAGGAAGCCGAAGAGGCGCTCGTGCCCGGCCCCGCCAGTGTGCGGTCAGATTCTCTTTCCGTGTCATTGCGATCGCAACTGCGAGGAACCCAACCGATTCCCCCGACAGCGGCGCCGCCGAAATTGCAGTTTGCGAAGGCGCCTCGTTTCTTTGCGCGGTGAACCTCAGCGATCGGTGCAGGAATAGCAAGGGTCGCACGAGGCCTGAATCAGCGGCGCGTCGGCAAGTTCCTGTCCCAGCACGGTGAAGCGCACCGTGGCCATATTCATGAACGTGGGCGTGCGCACGCGAACGCGCTCGGGAATATCCGTGCCATTGGAAGTGACCTGATAGAGCACTTCGCCGCGGGGCGCCTCGACGCGGCTGATGGCCGTTCCCGCTGGCACTTTGAAGCGCGCGGCCGTGGGCGGCGTGGTGTGGATCGGTCCTTCCGGAAGATGCATCAGCGCCTGGCGCAGGATGCCGCAGCTCTCGATCATTTCCAGCGCATGGACCACCAGGCGCGCTTGCACGTCGCCTGCCGTCTCTACCGGCACATTGAAGTGGAAGCGGTCGTAGGCCGCGTACGGCGCCGCGCGGCGCATATCCTGGCCGATGCCCGAGGCGCGCGCCAGCGGGCCCACCGCGCCCATGGCCTTGGCGTGTTCCATGCTCAGGATGCCGACGCCCTTGCAGCGCGACTCCACGGTCTTGTCGTTGAGGAAGATGGGGATGATGGTCTTGGTGATTCCTTGTTCCATTTCATCGAGAATGTTGAGCACCGCCTGCGGGTCGGCGATATCGCGGTTGACGCCGCCTACGCGGTTCATGCCGTAGTTCACGCGATTGCCGGAGATGGCCGAGAGAGCGTCCATCACCTTTTCGCGCAGCGTGAAGCAGGCCATGAAGATGGTCTTGAATCCGATGAGCTTGGCGGCGATGCCGGACCAGAGAAAATGCGAGTGCAGCCGTTCCAGTTCGGCGAGAATGACGCGGATATAGAGTGCGCGCTCGGGCGGCTCGGCTCCGTTCAATTGTTCGACGGCCTGGCAGAAAGAGAGCGAATGGACGTTCGAGCAGATGCCGCAAACGCGCTCCACCAGCGTAATTCCCTGCAGATAATTGCGCCGCTCGGCCAGGTACTCGATGCCGCGAAAATTGAAGCCGACGTTCATCACGGCGTCGCTGACGGTTTCGCCGTCGCAAATCAGTTCCAGCTTGTAGGGCTCTTCGAGTGCGGGATGGTAGGGTCCGATGGGGATTCGAAAGCTCACTTGGCGGCCTCCTTGTGCAGGTTGATGCCGAGCGGATCGCCGGCGCGGGTCATGAGCGGCTTGGTGCTTTCGCGCCCGGTGAACTCGACGGAAAAATACTCATGCGTCTCGCGTTCGACCCAGTCGGCCGCGGGGCAGAGATCGGCGATGGTGGGGATTTGCCGCGCCACTGTGCCGCAGACGAAGCTGAGCAGCTTGCCGTCCACATCCCACTGGTAGTCAAGGCGAATCTCCTTGTCCGGAAGTTCGATGGCTGTGATGGCCACGAAGCGGGCGTTCAACTTCCCCATGTGCAGGGCGGTGGCGCGCACATCGATGGGCTCCGGCGGCGTGAGCCACCAGGAACCCTTGTCCCATTTCCAGCCGTCGCCAAGGCCCAGTTCCTGAAGCGTTTTCTCGAATGCAACGATTTCCGTGGTCATAAGGTCCTCTTCTTGCCGACTCGCCGGCTACACACCCGGTTCCGGATGAGCCGCGATGGGCGCGATCGGAACTGGCTCAAGGTTTGCGGCCGCAACGGGAATCGCCGTCGAGCTCGCGGCCGTTTTCTGCGCCGCGACGGGCGCTGCGGGCATGGCCGCGACTGCCAATGGCGCCGGACGCACGGGCTTCTTCTTGACCATGTCGAGAACCTGCTTCAGTTCACCCGCGGTGCTGTAAAGCGGCGGCAGCATCGACTCCTGGGTCAGCGTCTTTGGCCGGCAGCGGTCGATGCAGCGCGCGCAGAAGGTGCACTTGCCGGGATCGTAGGTCCAGCGAAAGGTGTCGCCGCTGCGGGTGACCGAGATGGCGCCGGTCGGGCAGACATAGGCGCAACTGCCGCAACCGACGCAGCGGGCGGCATCGTTCTGGATCAGGCCGCGGTACTCGCTGCTGGTGCACTCGTGCTGGTGCGGCAAGGGAAACGACACCGTGCCCCGGCGAAGGTTATCGAAGATGAGGCGGAAGATATTCATGCGCGAAACCTCATGTAAATGGCGGAGAGCACGGCGAGAGCCGCGAGAATCGCCGCCCAGCGCCAGTAGAAGCGGATGGCGCGTTCCAAAGTGAAGCGGGCTGTAGCAGCGGCGATGGCCGAGAGCAGCAGCACCTGGACAAAGGAGACCGCAACGAAGAGAAGTGCGTGCTGCCACCACGGTCCGCCGAGCGGCAACACCAGCGCTGCCACGAGCCCGGTCAGCGCGACCCACTCCAGTCCGTGAGCCAGCTTCCACAGGCCGAGCGCCGCTCCAGCGTATTCGGTGAGCGGGCCAGAGTAGATTTCCTGCTCGGCGCTGGACGTTGAAAATGGATTCAGCCGCAACTTGGCCGGGATGCAGAGCAGGATGCCGAGGACGCCGATCCAGTGGCCAGGATTCCAGGTTGGGCCGGCAAGGTCGGCGAGGCGGAAGGTGTCCCTGGTGACCGCGAGCGTGACAATGGCGAGCAGGAAGACGAGGTTGTTGGCGACGCTCAGGACAGCTTCGCGAATGGCGCCGATTTCTCCGTAGATGGAGCCGGAGGTGAAGCCGGCGAGGATGAAGCAAATCGAAGGCAGCTCAAGCAGCGCCACCAGCAGGATGCCGTCGCCGGAGAAGCTGAGGCTGGCCGGAAAGACGGGCAAGAGAGCAAGAGCGCCCAGCAGCGAAAGCACTGACAGCGCCGGGTAGATGCGAAGCAGGTCGGCCTCGATGCCGTGCCGCGAAGGGGTGCGCTTGCCCAGCAGTTTGACGAATTCGTAAAAGGGCTGGAGCAGCGGCGGACCGATGCGGCGCTGCATGCGGGCGACGGCCTTGTGCTCCCCCCAGACAAAGAACCATCCGGCCGGAACGGCGAACAAGAGCCCCGGAAAGAGGAAGAGGTTGATCAGAGCCGAGGCGTTCATTTCTGCGCTTCTCCCTTCGACTCCGGGCGCACTCCGCGGTCGGCAAGAATCTGCGCGGCGCGGGCGATGCCGTTGATGATGGCGTCCGGGTGGGGCGGGCAGCCGGGCACGTAGACATCGACGGGAATGTGCTTGCTGAGCGGCCCTTCGATCACCGGGCTTCCGGCAAACACGTTGCAGGAGGCCGGGCAGGAGCCGAGGGCGACCACGGCCTTGGGCTCGCAAACCTGCGCGTAGACGGTCTTGACGGCTTCGAGCGTGTTGCGGGTCACGGGGCCGGTGACGCACAGGATGTCGGCGTGGCGCGGACTGCCTTCGAGGTGAATGCCGAGCTGCTCAACGTCATAGCGCGGCGAAAGGCAGGTCACCAGTTCGATGTCGCAGCCGTTGCAACTGCCCGTGTTCAGGTGGAACAGCGATGGGCTCTTGCTGCGGCTTTTGTGCATCAATTGCGTCAGAATGCTCATTGAACTCCTCCTGCCAGGGCAAGCAACGCGTGGGGCCAGAGGCCGCCCGCCAGTAGCACGACGATGAGGCCCACAATCGCCAGGCGCAGAGGCAACGGTTCGGCCGCCGCGTGCGGGGCGTCGGCGGCGGTTGGTCCCCACCAGCAGCGCGTCAAACACAGAACGTAAGCCACCAGCGCCAGCATCGAGGAAACGATGAAGCCCGCGAGCAGCCAGTGGTTCATTTCCGCGGCGGTCTGGTAGAGGCGCCAGCGGCCGGCAAAGCCCAGCAGCGGCGGAATGCCGAGCATGGCCAGCATTCCGGCCAGGAAGCCGGCCGCGCTGACCGGATAGCGTGTGGCCAGGCCGCGCGCATCCGTGGTGAGGGCTCCATCGGCTTCCGGGGCGCTCAACGAGATGAAAAGCAGAGCCTTGGCCAGAGCGTGGACCGTGGCGGCGAAGATTGCGCCCCGAGCCCCAAGTTCCGTGGCCGAGACGACGCCCAGCAGCAGGAAGCCCATGTCCTCAATGGTCGAGAGCGCCAGCAGCCGCTTCATATTGCGCTGGCTCAGCATCAGAAGTGAAGCCAGCAGCGAGGAGGCGAGAGCGGCGGCGATCCAGAAGCCGTGCGGCGAGAGGAACTCCGGATGCGCCTGCGCGATGAGATAAAGCTCGCCGAAAGCCGCAATGTCCACCACGGCGATAATCAGGCCGATCACCAGTGCCGGAGCGGCCGCGGCAACCACCGGCAGCCACAGCAGCAGCGGGACAATGGCCAGCTTGAGCACCAAGCCGGTGAGCAGCAGCGAGCGCGCCCAATCCGCGGCGCCAAAGGCCAGCGCGACCTGGCCGCCGATGAGGCTGGCTGCCGAGAAGGCGACCACGACGGCGTAGGTCCATGCGGCCCGCCGCGTGGCCGTGCGCCACACCAGCGCCAGGGCGAGGAATGAGGCAAGTTCCAGCAAGGAAAGACGCGCCACGGGCCGCACCACAAACGCAGCGGCCACAGCCAAGGCCCCGCTCAGAGCCAGCAGCGGAAGCAGCGAGCGCCATGCCTTCTGCGCGCCGGCCGCTGCCAGCATTGCCCCCAGGGCCAGCGCGCAACCGATGCCCAGAAGCGGCGGCAGTGCTTCGATTCCGGCGTGCGTCCCCCCTGCCGTAACAGGGGAAAAGCTGTAGACGGCTGCGAAGATGGCGCCCGTCAGCAGAATGGTCCAGGCGATCACGGATTTCTCAGCCCATGCCAGGACGCGGGCGAAGCGGGACGAGACGGCCCGCAAGGCGTTCCACCCGCCGAGATAGGCGCGGTCCACGTCGGTGTTCTGATAGAAGGGCGCCCAGTGCTTCCTGAGAATCACCGAGAATTCGCTCGCCGGAAGGCGGCTCGGTCCGGGGATCGATTCCCCGCCGGTGAAGACCCCCACGCCTCCGCCGCCGGTAGCGCCCGCCATTGCCACCCGCTGTCCGACAGCGAGAACACGCGCCCTGGAGGAACCGGCCACAAAGTACAGGATGAGGCCGGCGCCGGCCGAAACTAGCCCCAGCATCAGCCCGCCCGTGGTCCACCAGGAGCCGGCAGCCGGGGTCAGGCCGAACCACGACACCTGCACCGTCGCCATGCCGAGCACCGGCAGAATGGGATTGATCATGTAGTTCACGGCCAACTGCGGAGCCAGCCCGAGAACCACGCTGCCCAATCCGAACAGCCCAAGCGACCAGACCATGGTGGGAGGCGATTCATGCGCACCCTCCGACTGCAGCGTGGTGGGGCCGAGGAAGACGCAACTGGTGGCCTTGACGCAGGAGAAGACCGTGCCCACGCTCACTACCCAGGCGGCCAACGCCGGCACTACCTGCCCGGCTTGCAGAGCCGCCGTGTAGAGCAGCCATTTGCTGGCAAAGCCGCTCATGAAAGGAACGCCCATCATGCTGCCCACGCTGATCAGCCATACGATCGAAGTGCGCGGCATGAGGCGCGCCAACCCGCCCAACTGGTTCATGTCCCGGGTGCCGGTGGCGTGCTGTACGGAACCTGCGGCGAGGAACAGTCCGCCTTTGAAAAGGCTGTGATTGAGGCAGTGCAGCAGGCCCGCGGCGATGCCCAGCGGCGTGCCCAGGCCGATTCCCGTGATGATATAGCCGATCTGGCTGACGGTGTGGAAGGCCAGCATGCGTTTCAGGTCGTGCTGCACCATGGCGTAGACCACGCCGACCACCATGGTGACCGTTCCCAGCCACATCATCACCGTGCCCCAGGAAGCAGGCCACTGATTGAAGGAGTGCATGCGCGCAGCCAGATAGACACCGGCTTTGACGTAGCACGCGGCATGAAGCAGCGCGCTGACCGGCGTGGGCGCGTTCATGGCCTCCGGAATCCAGGTGTGCAGTGGAAACTGGACACTCTTGGCCAGCAGAGCCACCAGCATCAGCGAGTAGACGCCGGCGGTGAACGCATGGGCCACGGCCGGGTCGGTCCACAGCGCGCTGCCGGTGCGGGCGTAGAGCAGCAGAATGGCGGCCAGCAAACCGTAGCCGGCAAGGTGGGTCATCAAGAGCACCTTGCGCGCGCCCGCGACCGCTTCTTTCTTCTCGTACCAGAAGCCCACCAGGCTGAAGGAGCACAGCCCCATCGCTTCCCAGCAAAGGTAAAGTGAAAACAGATTGGCGCTATAAACCAGCCCCACCATGCCGCAGATGAACGTGAGCATGAAAGCATAAAACCGCGTGGCAGAGCGGTCCTGCGCCATGTAGCCAATCGAGTAAAGCAGTACCGCCGACCCCAGCGCCGTGCCCATCAGCGCGAACATCAGGCTCAGCGCATCGACGTGAAAGACCATCGCCAGCGGGCCATCCCACGCGAAGGCGTTGAAGTCGATGGGGCCGTCGGACCAGACGCGGACGAATGTCGCCGTCACTGCCGCAAAGCTCGGCAGGCAGCAAGCCAGCGCCAGCACGCCCTTGGCGCGGGAAGAAAGAACGCGCGCCGCAAGAAGCTGCAGCAGCACGCCCGCCACCAGCGGCAGCAGGGCAAGGAATACCAGGGCTTCAGAAGAGACTCTCATCGTCCCCTCTCACAGCACAGCAGCGATGTCGATTGAAACGCCACGACTCAATCACCTAATCCTCAAAAGAGCGCCCCTGAGACAAAGAGCCCCTCACTGCCCAGCGCATACGTTCCGGGCAAGCTGCTTCTCAATGAAGGAATGCGGGCTCAACCCCTTTAGGCAAGCCCGCTTCCCGTTCACGACCGGATTTATTTGGAAAGAACCGCTTCTTCCAGTTTTGCTTCCAGTTTGGCAGCGAGTTTGTCCTTCTCGCCCTTTGCCTTGTGGGCCGATACGGGCTTCTCCGCCGGAATCTCAACCTCGATGCGCTCCGTCAATTCCACAAAGGGACGGCCGTAGAAGCTGTCCAGCAGAATCGCCCGCAACTCGCTGATCAGAGGGTAGCGGGGATTGGCGCCGGTGCACTGGTCGTCAAATGCATCCACGGATACGGACTTCAGCTTGGCCAGGAAATCGGTCTCGCTGACTCCGGCCGCCTGGATGGAGTCGGGAATGTCCAGCTCCTTCTTCAGCTCGTCTACCCACTGGATGAGGTTCGCGACCTTCTCGTCCTTGGTGGTTCCGCCCAGCCCGAGATGGTCGGCAACCTCGGCGTAACGGCACCTCGCCTTGGGCCTGTCGTACTGCGAGAAGGCCGCCTGCTTGGTGGGGTTGTCGTTGGCGTTGTAGCGGATCACGTTGGAGATCAGCAGCGCGTTGGCCAGACCGTGAGGCAGGTGGAACGCGGCGCCGATCTTGTGCGCCATGGAGTGGCAGGCGCCCAGGAAGGCATTGGCGAATGCGATGCCGGCCAGGGTCGCGGCGTTGTGCACCTTCTCCCGCGCCACCGGGTCCTTGGCGCCGTTCTTGTATGCGGAGGGCAGGTACTGCTTGAGCAGCTTGAGGGCCTGCAGCGCCTGTCCGTCCGTGTATTCGTTGGCCATGATGGAGACATACGCTTCCAGGGCATGAACCACGGCATCGATGCCGCCGGCCGCGGTGAGCGGCTTGGGCAGGTTCATCACCAGGTTGGCGTCGATGATGGCGATGTTTGGGGTCAACTCGTAATCGGCGATGGGATACTTCTTGCCCGTCGCGTCATCGGTCACCACGGCGAACGGCGTCACTTCTGACCCCGTGCCGGAGGTGGTGGGGATGGCGATCAACTTGGCCCTGATGCCCATCTTGGGGAACTTGTAGATGCGCTTGCGAATATCCATGAAGCGCAGGGCTAGATCCTCGAAATCGACTTCCGGGTGCTCGTACATCACCCAGGCAATCTTGGCCGCATCCATCGGCGAGCCGCCGCCCAAGGCCACGATCACATCCGGCTGAAAGCCGTTCATGACTTCAACGCATTTGCGCACCGTGGACAGATTCGGGTCGGCCTTCACCTGGGAGAAGATGTCCACTTCCAGGCCCAGCTTCTTCAGTGTGTCGATCAGATCGTCCGCATACCCGTTGCGGAAAAGGAAGTCGTCTGTCACGATGAGTGCGCGCTTCTTTCCCGCGATCTCCTTCAACGCTTCCGGCACGCAACCGCGGCGGAAATAAATGGAGCTGGGCAGCTTGTGCCACAGCATGTTCTCCGCGCGCTTGGCGACGAGTTTCCTGTTCAGCAAGTGCTTCGGACCCACATTCTCCGACACTGAGTTTCCTCCCCAGCTTCCGCAACCCAGGGTCAGGCTGGGCGAGAGGCTGAAATTATAGAGATCTCCAATGCCGCCGTGAGAAGACGGCGTGTTGATCAGGATGCGCGACGTCTTCATCTGCGCGCCGAAGTACTCCACGCGCTCCTTCTGCTGGTCCTGGTCGGTATAGAGCACAGAGGTGTGTCCGATGCCGCCCAGCGCGACCAGTTTGCCGGCAATCGCCACCGCATCCTTGAAGTCCTTGGCGCGATAGAGGGCCAGAATGGTGGAGAGCTTTTCGTGCGCAAATGGCTCGGCAACGGTTGTATCGGTCACTTCGCCGATCAGCACCTTGGTCGTGGCCGGAACGCTGATGCCCGCCAATGCCGCAATCTTGGGCGCGGCCTGGCCCACGATCTTCGCATTCACGCCGCCGTTGACCAGAATGATGGCCCGAACCGCCTCGGTTTCCTTCTTGTTGAGAATGTAGCCGCCATGACGGGAAAAACGATCGCGGATGGAGTCGTAGATCGCATCCACGGCAATCACCGCCTGCTCTGAGGCGCAGATGACGCCGTTGTCGAAAGTCTTCGACATCAGGATGGAGGCCACCGCGCGAGTCTGGTCGGCCGTCTCGTCGATCACCACCGGCGTATTGCCGGCGCCCACCCCGATAGCCGGGGTGCCGGAGGAATATGCGGCATGGACCATGCCGGGGCCGCCCGTGGCCAGGATCAGCTTGATGTCCTGATGGCGCATCAATTGGTTGCTCAGCTCCACGGTCGGCTCGTCGATCCAGCCGATGATGTCTTCCGGAGCCCCTGCGGCTACCGCGGCCTCCAGCACCAGGCGGGCGGCGATGCAGGTGCATTTACGCGCCCGCGGGTGGGGACTGATGATGATGCCGTTGCGGGTCTTCAGGCTGATCAGCGTCTTGAAGATGGCCGTCGAAGTCGGGTTGGTGGTCGGAATGATGCCGCAGATCAGGCCCACCGGCTCGGCGATGGTGATGGTGCCGGCCTCGTCGTCCTGGCTGAGAATGCCGCAGGTTTTCTCGTCCTTGTAGCTGTTGTAGATGTATTCCGACGCAAAGTGGTTCTTGATGACCTTGTCTTCCAAAACACCCATGCCGGTCTCTTCCACCGCCAGTTCAGCCAGGGGGATGCGGGCATCGGCGGCGGCCAGGGCAGCGCTGCGAAAAATGAAGTCCACCTGCTTCTGCGTGAAGGTGGCAAATTTCTGTTGAGCGGCTTTCACGCGTTCCACAAGTGCGTCCAGGTCTTCCTTGGTTGCCACCGGGCGCCTGGCCTCTTGATTTGCGGTTAGGAATGTTTCGAAATCTGTCATGCTCTCCTCTTCATTCATCTCTTGCCGGCCTTCTGAAACCGATGAAGGCCTGGCAGTCGGTTGAAAGGTTGATCCTGGGCAGCCGTGGCTCAGGCTCGACTGTGGCATAGATTGCGGACCCCCAAACTCTGGCAGACAATCTATTCGATAAATTTATATCGATAACCATTTACTGAGTTTAAGGTCAGTCCAGCTCAGAAAACAGTGACAGCGGTCACAAAACGGAGCCACCGCCCCGTTATAGGAATGAACCCGCTTGCGCTCATGCACTTGACCAGGACAGATCGAACCTTCCCTGCCTGCGGGCTGCCCAACGGTCACCTCGTCCTCTGCCGGCCGGCCTCCCTGCATCAAAGCCGGACCAGGCCCCCGGCCACGTCCTGACCAGCCGAAAGGGTCCTTTGTGAAGGCGGGCGCCCGGCACAATGGGGTGAGAAGCAGGTTGCCCGCCCCACCGCACAGGCGGCTGCGAAATAATGGAGGGTATGCAGATCAAGGGGAATCAGGTGGTTGCTCTGGGGTTCGATTTTGGCACCACCAACAGTTCAGTAGCGCTCATGGGCCCGGATTCCCAAGTGCAGCTCGCCTCGTTTCCCTCCGGGGCAGCGGAAATGCCGTCCTTTCGCTCGGTCCTCTATTTTGAACAGTTCACGCAAGCCAACGGCTCCAGGCGAGCTCACGCCCTCACCGGTCCGGCCGCCATTGAGCGCTATCTGGAGGCGGAGGAGAAAGGCCGCCTCGTCCAGTCGCTCAAGTCTCATCTCTCCAGCCGGACATTGACCGGCACCGAGGTCTTTGGACGCCGCTACAAGCTCGAAGACCTCATCTCCCGCATGATCGGCGATCTGCGCAAGCATGCCGAGCGGCAGTTCGGGAGCCCCATCCGCTATGCCATGGTGGGACGCCCGGTGAGCTTTGTCGGCGCGGAGACGGAAGAAGATCAGGATTTTGCCCTGGCGCGGTTGCGCGAGGCCTTTTCGGCGGCAGGCTTTGAGCGGGTGGACTTCGAGATAGAGCCCGTGGCCGCGGCCTGTGCCTACGAATCGACGCTGGACCACGATGAACTGATTCTCATCGGCGATTTTGGCGGCGGCACCAGCGACTTCTCCCTGCTCCGGGTCGGCCCTGGGGTGCGGCGCCGCGGACGCACTCCGCAGGACCTGCTGGGCAATAGTGGCGTCGGCTTGGCCGGGGACGCCTTCGACGCCCGCCTGGTTCGCAAACTCGTTTCCCCCGCCTTGGGCTCGGATTCCGAGGCCCGCTCCATGAACAAGCTGCTGCCCGCTGTCCCGGCGTGGATCTATGCCAACCTCGAGCGCTGGCATTACCTCTCCTTCCTGCGCACCAATAACGTGAGAGAAATTCTGAAAAGCGCGCGCATCCGCGCCCTGGAGCCGGAAAAGATTGAGGCCCTCATCGCCATCATTGACGAGGATCTCGGCTATCAGCTCCATCAGTCGGTGCAGCAGGTCAAGTTCGAGTTGTCGCATAGCCACACAGCGGAATTCCGCTTTCGCGACGGCAGCCTCAACTTCTCCACCATCGATCTGCGCATCCCCGTCACGCGCACGGACTTCGAATCCTGGATTGGGAGCGAATTGCTGGCCATCGAATCCTGCATCGATTCGCTTCTGGTGTCCGCCGGCATTCATCCGCGCCAGGTGGACCGCGTCTTCCTTACCGGCGGAAGTTCGTTTGTGCCCGCCGTCCGCCGCATCTTCTCCACCCGCTTTGGAGAAGACCGCATTCGCAGCGGAAATGAATTTACCTCGGTTGCGCACGGTCTGGCGTTGCGCGCGGCGGAGCAGTTGAAACAAGCCCGCTGACAAAGCGACCCGTGGAACACATCACGGATGTTGATAACAATGACGCGGGGAAGAGCGATGAATAGATATAACTTGGCGGCGCAAGTAAGGCGCGCTCCGGGGCAACAACTTACCTGGTAGCGCCGGGAAGATGAAAGTCAGTTCCCTCTTCGTGATTCACCTTGGCTGTGGCAACCAGGTCGAGCTGGTCTATCGGTATCTCGCGGTGGCGCTGACCATAGATATAGAGCGTGGTACTGGTAAGAACGTAGTTGCGAATCTGCTCGGAAGGGCGGCCATCCTTGAAGATGACGGTCACTTCATCCTCGCTGGCCGCGGTCTGTGACGGACGTTGCGGATCAGAGCTGGGCTGGTAAGGGACGCGGGGCTCAGGCTGCTCCTGCGCGGCAGGCTGTCCTTCACCCCCATCGGGAGCGTAGTCCTGCGCCGCCTGAGAATCGTCATCGCCGACCGCGTCCGGGTATGCGGAGAGATACGGAGATCCCCATCCTGGAGCGCCCCAGCCAACCCCATATCCGTAGGGCGAAATATAGGGCCTTCGAGGACGCCTGGCCCCGGTATACGGCGGTCGGGCGGCAGCCATGCCGGCCCCTGTCCTCCGGTTCCCGTTGAACATGCCGCCAGGTCTGCCGCCGGCGGGGCGCGGCAAATTCGCACCTCGGTTGGGGATGGAGGCGCCGCGGCCCGCGTGAACCGCCGGTGCTCCGCGCCCTGACGAGCCGCCGTGCGCTGAACCCCGCTGCGCGCAGACCGGGAGCGCAACCGCTGCAACCGCAATCGCAACTGCCACCCAACCCTTCACCAGAATATGGTACTCCCGTTCTTGGCCTGCGGGTAGGCAATAATCGATTCCCCCCTTTGCCGCTTGCGGCTTGAGGTCTACGCCGTCCCGGCGCTCGACCGCCGAACTCCTGCTTCTGTTGGAGTGCTCTCCTCTTGGGAGGATCAGCCCGGAGATGCCCTGATGAGCCTAAAGCTTCGACTAACCCTTGGCAAATACCTGACAAACCATCAAGTTGCATGCACTTAGTCCTCATAAACTACCTTTCTTAGCTCCTTGAGATTGACAACCTCTGTTGGAGATACCGGCAGTTTATAGACATGGCAGCCATGGATCGTCTACCCTTCAAGAGTCCCCACAAATCAATGGCACGAGGGCCTTCGATGCACTTTTCTCGTCCTGCGGCTACTCTCTTCATTCTGCTCGGCATGGGCCTTCCCGGTCTGGCGCAGCGGAATTCAGCCCCGGACCAAAGTGCGACCCACGGGACCGCCTCTCATGTGTCCATTGAGCAGTTGCCCCTTGTCTTCGAGCCGAATCTCGGGCAGGGGCCATCGAACCAGGCCTTTCTGACGCGTTCTGGAGCTTTGCAGGCTGGCTTCTCGGCCGGCGTCATCCGCCTTCGGCTGCCGGTTGCAGACCATGAGCGTGAACTCGACGCGGTTCTTGTCGGAGCCAGCAACAATTTGCAGATCACCGCTTCCGAGAAGGGGTCGGGAGAATCGAACTACCTCGTGGGCAATCAACCGTCCGCGTGGAAGACCCATATTCCTCAGTATGCCCACCTCACCTACCAGGATGTTTATCCGGGCGTCAACCTTATGTTCTACGGGACTGGCGGGCGACTGGAACATGACTTCGTCGTGCAGCCCGGAGCAGACTACCGGCAGATCAGGATGCGATACCAGTGCGCGCGCAAGATGGCCCTTTCCACCGATGGCGACCTCCATGTGGCAATCGACGGCGGCGAACTCCTCGTTCGTTCTCCGCTCATTTACCAGCAAGTGCTCGGGAAGCGTCAGTTAGTGACTGGAACGTTCGCCCTGCTCGGAGACAATGAAGTTGGGTTCAGCGTCGGCGCCTTCGATCCCGCGCTGCCGCTGACCATCGACCCGGTGCTGGATTACTCAACCTATCTTGCGAATACGCCGCTCTATGTCTACAGCGCGGCGACGGACGCCGCGGGGAATACTTATATCGTCGGACAGGCGCCTCCGTCGAGTGATCCGGTCACGGACGGCGCGCCTCCGACCGCTTGTTCAGCCTGCGCGCCCGGTGAATTGGGCATCTTCATCACCAAACTCAACAGCGCGGGCACTGCGCAGGTGTACTCCACTTTCCTGGGCGGCTCCGCGGTTGACCGGCCGGCGATGATCGCCGTGGATGCCGCCGGCGACGCCATCGTGACCGGATACACAGAGTCTCCGGACTTCCCGCTGAAGAATCCGATCAGCTCGGGAAAGCCATCCTATCTGGATGGCTTTGTCACCTCAATAGCGCCCGATGGCGCTTCGCTCAACTTCTCCAGCCGTCTGGGCGGCTCGGCGTCGCTTGGCCAGGCCGCGTTGACCTACGGCGAAGCGGTTGCCGTCGACCCATCGGGCAACGTCTATGTAACCGGCACTACCGAGTCATCCTATCTTCCAGTAACTTCCGGGGCGCTCAACGCGGGCGTTCCAAGTTACTCGGCGGGAAGCTATGTGTTTCTCACCAAGCTCGAGCCGTCCGGAAGCCTGGTCTACAGCGCCCTTGTCGGCGCCATCGGCGAAGCTCCGGATTGCTGCTCAGTGTCCGGCATCGCTCTGGATTCGGCCGGGAACGCTTACCTGGCCGGAACCGCGGGCGTCAACAACTTGACTTCGGCAACTCCGTGGACGACCACTCCCGGCGCATACCAATCGGACCTGATTGCGCCCGGCCAGACGGCCCCGTTTGTGGCCAAGATCTCCGCCGACGGCAGTAAGTTGATTTACTCCACGCTGGCCGCGACCGGGATCACAACCTCCATGGCATTGACCGCGGAGGGCCAGGTCATTCTGGTGGGAACCCCTGACGATAACTATCAAGTTACTTCGAACGCCTATAGCTCGACGGCCGGCTCTAGCTTCATCGCGGAGCTGAGCGCCGACGGAACCAGGCTTCCCTATTCCACTTACTTCAGCACGCCCACGGAAGATATGGGCGGGATAATCTCCAAGGTAACTCTTGACGGCGCTGGAGATGTGTGGGTCGCGGGCCAAACCCATAACATCAACAATGTTCCAATGGTGAATCCGTTGCAGTCGCTTCCCGGAGCCCAGTCCGGTTCAGCGTTTGTTTCCGAGTTCGACCCCTCGATGCGCGAGCTTCTTTTCTCCACTTACTTCGATGGCGTCCTGGGCGGCTCCCGCATCGGCGGCCTGGCCGTCGATCCCCAGGGCCGGGTGCACATCGCGGGCACCGCGCAGAGCGATCTTCCCACAACGCCATCGGCATTTCTGGACGCCGTAACTCCTCCTGCAAAGAACTACGCGTCCACCTTCGGCTTTGCGGCGTTGATCGATCCGAACGTCCCCGCGCCGGCAATCTGCTTTTCGAGCCCCTCCACGGCACAGGCCCAGGTTGGCTCCTCCGGTCAGAGCTTCCTCTCGATCACCAACTGCGGCTCCGGTCCGCTGACCATCTCCGCCGTTCAGGTCTCCAGCCCCGCCTTTAGTGTGCCCCCGTCCAGCAGTTGCATAGGGAGGTTATCCGCGGGCGCCGCCTGCACCGTTACGGCGACTTTCACCCCGACGGTTGCTGGAATCGCCACGGCGCTTGTCACCGTGACTTCAAGCGCGCCCATCCCCGTGAACATCGTCCCTGTCGCGGGGAACGGCACGGCTCCCAGAATCACCGTTGAACCGTCGAGCTCGGCAATCAAATTCGCCGTATCCGCTCCGCAGGTCACGCTTTCAAGCAGCAGCGTGCGTTTCGGGTCGCTTCCGGTTGGTTTCACTTCCGTCGCCACCACGGTCACGGTGAAGAACTCCGGCAAGGGCGCGCTCACCGGCCTCAGCCTGGCCATCACCGGCGCCAACGCCGCCAGCTTTTCCGAGCAGACGACGTGCGCCGCGAGCTTGGCAGCCGGCGCCAGTTGCACGGTTGGCCTGAACTTCGCCCCTGTGACTTCCGGTGCGCTCCAGGCATCGCTCGCTTTGACCGACAATGCCGCAGGCAGTCCCCAGGCCGTGAGTCTGACCGGTACCGGAACCCTGCTGACTCCCACTCTGGCTTTTGCATACATTCCAAGCCATGCCTTCGGAGATAGTCCTTTCACCGTCTCGGCCAAATCGCAAAGCAGCGGGGTTGTGACCTACAGCATCAGCTCCGGACCCGCGATCGTCTCCGGCGCCACCGTCACCATCACAGGGGTGGAGGCGATTGTTCTCAAGGCAAGCCAGGCTGCCGCGGGAAAATATGCCGCCGCCACTGCAACGGCCTCGTTCACGGTCAGCAGAGGTGTGCCTGCAATCGCATGGGCAACACCGGCGTCCATTGCGTATGGAACACTGCTGGGTGCCTCTCAACTCGATGCCAGCGCAACGGTGACAGGCAAGTTCGCCTACTCCCCCGCTGCCGGAACGCTCTTGAATCCCGGGTTGCAGACCCTGTCGGTCACTTTTACTCCGGCGACGGCCGCCGACTACAACGCAGCCAAAGCTACGGTCACGCTCACGGTGACCAAAGCGCCGCAGACTATCACGTTCGCCCCGCTCCCGGCATCGGTTGCCATTGGAGCGTCCCCGCTGATGCTCTCGGCAAAATCGAGTTCGGGCCTGGCGCTGACCTTCAGTGCGACCGGACCGGCGACCGTGAGCGGCAGCACGCTCACCTTCACCGGTGCTGGATCGGTGGTCTTGACAGCCAACCAGGCCGGCAACAGCGACTATTCCCCGGCGGCAATCTCGCAGACGATCATCGTAACCAGGATCACGCCGACAGCCCTGCTGACTTCGTCCGCCGCCACGGTGACATACGGAGCATCGGTGACCTTTACCGCGGCCCTGAGCGGCTCCGGCGCCAAGCCCACCGGCACGGTTACTTTCCTGAATGGCACTGCCGCGCTGGGCACAGGCACTCTGAACAGCAGCGGCGTCGCCATGCTGGCAGTAACCACGCTGCCCGGCGGAGCAGGCAGCATCACGGCGAGTTATTCCGGCGACAGTCAATATGCCCAGATCACATCCGCGCCCTTGAAGGTGACGGTAAGCAAGGCAATTCCAGCCGTCACGCTGACGCCTTCGGCAAGCTCGACGAGTTATGGGTCGTCGATAACTCTTACGGCAGTGCTGAGCGGCGCTGGGACAAGGCCCACCGGCTCGGTTACTTTCCTGATCGGCCCTGTCGCGTTGGGAACAGGCGCTCTGAACAGCAATGGCATAGCTACACTCGGAGTCACTTCGCTGCCCATGGGCAATGACAGCATCACGGCAAGCTATGGGGGCGATGGCAACTACTCTGCGGCATTCTCAGCCGCAGCCGCGGTTACCGTGAACAAGACTGCGCAGACCATCACCTTCAAGCAGCTTGCTGCCACGGCAACCTATGGCGCCAGCCCGTTGGTGCTCACTGCCACGGTGAACTCCGGCCTTCAAGTGGCCTTCAGCATCAGTGGACCGGCAACAGTCAGCGTGAACGAGCTGATCATCACCGGCGCAGGAACCATCGTGATCACCGCCAGCCAGGCCGGCAATGCGATCTACGCCGCAGCTCCCGTTGTCTCGCAGACCATCAAGGTGAGCAAAGCAACGCCGGCCATCACCTGGCCCGCCCCTGCGGCAGTCACCGTAGGAACCACGCTCAGTTCCACGCAGCTTGACGCGGTGGCCAGTGTACCCGGCGTCTTCACCTACAAGCCCGCGGCGGGTACCGTGCTGAGTACGGCCGGCACTGTCCCGCTCTCCGCCGCCTTTGCGCCCACTAACTCAGCCGGCTACAACAGCGCGACGGCCAGCGTGACTCTGACGGTTTCCGCGCCGCCCGGCGCCGTGCCGGCCATCGCATCCATCAGCGCGGCCTCCGCTCCTGCCGGTTGGACGGAGACCATCACCGGCACAAACTTCGGCGCCTCCCAGGGAACCAGCACCGTGAACTTTGGCTCAACCGCGGCGGCGGTGCTCGCGTGGTCCAAGACCTCCATCCTCGCCACCGTGCCCCAGCTTCCAGTGGGCGCTGCCGGCATTACTGTCAACGAGGCCGGAACGGCGAGCGGCGCAGCGAGCTTCCAGGTTGTGGCGGGCCAATCGACGTGCGCCACGTTCGGCACAATCTCCATCGATAGCGGCGAGTACATCTACCAGCAGGACGAGTGGGACTCCTCACTTCAGCAGTGCGCCGTGGTGAACGGCGCGGGCTTCACGCTCACCACCGCGGCGTTCGATCAGACCGCCCTGGGCAGCAACGCACCGGCCGCTTATGCCTCCATCTTTTGGGGATGCCATTGGGGCGACTGCAGCGCGACCGGCAGCTTGCCCATCCAGTTGAGCCATCTGGCGTCGGCAAGCACCAGCGTCAACACGACAGAAATGCCGACCGGCAACTATGACGTCGCTTACGACATCTGGTTCAATCAAACCGCGCAGGCTTCGGGCCAGCCCAACGGCACGGAAGTGATGATCTGGATCAATCACAACGGAACTCCGCAGCCTTACGGTACGAAAACAGCCACGGAGACGATCGACGGCGTTTCCTGGGAGGTGTGGACAGGTGTCGAGGGAAGCAGCCCTTCCTGGAATGTGATCTCCTATGTGCTGACTCCCGCCACATCGTCTGTAACCAATCTTGCTCTTGTGCCCTTCTTCACCGATGCCGTGTCGCGGGGAAGCTTGCAAGACTCCTGGTACCTCATCGACATCGAGATGGGCTTTGAGGTGTGGGACGGCGGGCTAGGGCTGGAAGTCAGCAACTTCTCGGCCAGTGCCACGGCCAAGTAACTCGCGGGCGCAAGCCGCCTCTGGCCGCGAGCGCCCCTCTTGCTCAGTGTTAGAGTGACTTGTTCTTCCAGCAGCCATGCCTATTTTGCTGTTGACAGCTTCGGGCATGCGTAGTTAAATCGGCTTGACCTTGCACGTGGTCAACGCGCAGTGTTGCGCCTGCACCCTCTTCCTCCCTGGAATTCGACTCAATGCTCCGTCACCTGCGTTCGGGTTCCCTGTGCCCTGATGTACCTCACAACACGACCGGAGGCCACGGTCGAAAGGGGTCTTATGCAATTGAACGATAAGGCTTTACGCCGCATATGCGTGGCGATGAGTTGTCTTGTTGTGTGGGCTCCGGCATTGCTGGCCCAGGATTCCGCCCCGGTGGTCAGGAAACACGTGCATGCACACCCCGATGCAGCCCATGTATCCTTCAATTCCATCCAGGTGTTCGCGCCGGTCAACGTAAGGCCTTCGGCCAACGGCACGGGATACGGCGCCAGCGCAGTGGTCTTCAACAGCGCCACAGTAACCCTGAGCTGCCCGGCGCCGCCCATCATGGCCTCTCTTTCGTCCACCCCCGATAACTCCGGAAATCTTCTCGTGGACAACAACATCAACGTTACGGTAACCGCCAACGGAGTCGTGACCGGCCCTTCGAACGTCTGCCTCGGCGGCATCGACACCTCGAGTGTGGGCCCATTCCAGAGCTGCTTCACCCCCTACTACGAAGGCCTGGCGAGTTCCATTGTCGGACAGGACCCCGACCTCTATGTGGCCAGCGGGGGCGTGTCCCCCATCAGCATCGCATCGAGCCTGGTTCAGGGAACGCAGCAGGTCAAGTTCGACTTGCAGGACGAGGGTGGTTACCTGGCCAACACCAATGTCTATCTCAACACCAATTGCGCCATGTCGGGCGTGACCGGGCCCGCCTCTGTCTCCGGCAACCCGATCTCGCAATCCGACCCTACGCCGGACGAGTTGGATCAGGATTTCTCCTTCGATCCCCTCGCCAATCAGTCCATCGGGTTCGAGTACGACTTGACCGCGGCGCAGGCGGCCGGGAGCTTGACCATCACCGACGGGACCATTCCCCAGGTCGGCGATCAGCCGCTGGACCCGGACACATTCCAGCCCGTCTGGGCCCCTCATACTTCGTTCGCCACTTCCCACTGCCTGGTGCATTCCGGGGAATTGCTGCCCAGCGGCCAGCCTGCCTGCAAGCTCTTCACCCTGGAATGCAAAATCGGCACAGGCGCGACCGCAAGCGGAGCGCAATGCCCGGTTTCCTCCGTCCGAAACGAGACCATTCAGGATGTCTTCGACGGCCCGGCGTTCGCCTTGCACGATATTCACACGCCCGACGGCCGAACCTTCCATGAGGGCATCGGCTTCCTGATGGCCAGCGAAGGATGGGATGGCGGCCTCTGCGCATTCGACCCCGCATCGGGGTTGGAGAAACTGCCCTGCCCGCAGAACCTGCTGGTCAGCTTCACCGGCCCGGGGACCTTCACCGGCCAGATGCTCACAACCCACCCCAACTCAACCTTTATCAGCATCGCCAATGTGCCGGAAGACCGAACGACGGTCAGTGTGAAGAACGAATGGCCCGATCATTGGATCAGCAGCCACACCGTCAAGGTGAAGTTTGTCAGCGAGCCGCCGAATCTGAAAGGCGTGCATCTGCCGGGAGCCGGCAAATTCATCCCGTCTCCCATCGCCAGCATCACCTACGGCATCTCCGCGGCCAACAGTGTGCCCACCCCCGGAGAACCGATTCCAACCGACGTCGCCGTAACCAACCCCCAGGGTTGCCCGACTCCGACTCCGGCCAACCCAGGCCCCTCGGTGGCCCCGGATTTCAGGCCCGGGGACCAGACCATCACCGGCCTCGCCGACGGACGCTACCTGCTGCACTATTACGCCCAGGATTGCGCCGGCACCGAGGAATTGAAGTTCTGGCAGGATGCCGGCGGGAGCTGGTCAACCGGCTTCTACACCTATCCCATCAAGGTGGATACCGTTCCGCCGTCGATCTCCGGCCCGACGCTTTCGCCAAAGCCGTCCGCCCAGGGAACCTACGCCGTCGGTCAAGTGGTGACGGCCAGCTACTCCTGCCAGGATGCAACCTCCGGAGTGATTCTCTGCGGTGACAGCCTCTACTCCCCCGGCGCGACTCACAATACCGGAACCTTGTCGGCCACAGTCGATACCAGCTCGCCGGGCGCGAACGAGTTCATTGTGCTGGCGATGGATGCGGCCGGAAACCTCTCCTGGGAGTCGGTGAGTTACAAGGTCAAGAAGTAACCCAGGGGTGCGCGGTTCAGCCGCGCCCACTCCGAATGCCTGATAGCGCTCGATTTCAGCAGCCCGTCGTGAAAGTGGGGTTTTGAAAGGGCACGACTTTAGTCGTGCCGCAAATGACTGATTACAAACGACGGGCTTCAGCCCCTGGGGGAAGTTTTCCGGCTATTCGGACTTTTACCACAGGCTTCAGGTTCGTCTAGCTTCCCGCGGCGGCCGCGGCCAGAAACGGCGCCGTCAGCGAAGTGCTGGATTCCACGCCCGCCGCCAGCCGCGTCAGCGTGAGCACCGTGATATCGTCGTCCTGGCCAAAAGCAACCGCGGCTTCGGTCGCCTGCTGCGCCGTTGGACGGCTGGCAAGCAGCGCATAGAGCCGGTCGAATCCATACAATTCCCCGGAAGCGTTGCGGGCCTCCAGCAACCCGTCCGTGTACAGGCTCAACTGGTCGCCGGGATGCAGCTTGAACGACTTCTCGACATAACTGCTGGAGGCGATCAAACCCAGGGGCAGAGACCCCTCCAACGCAATCTCCCGTCGATTCAGGAAAGGCGGCAGGTGGCCGGCGTTGGCAAAGGTTACCGTTCCATCCGGGTCCAGCCTCAGGATAATGCTGGTGGTGAAGCCTCCGTGCATGCGCCCGCACAGGCAGCGGTTCAAAGCTCCCAGTATCTCCGCCGGGCTGGAGATATCGCCGGTTTGTCCGCGCAAAACCCCCACCACCATCGAAACATTCATCGCGGCTTTCAGGCCCTTGCCGCTCACATCCCCCAGGGCCACAATGGTCGAGCCGTCGAGGTTGGGGAGAATCTGAAAAAAATCGCCGCCCACTTCCTGCGCCGGAGTATAGGCGCTGGTCATGGCGTATCCCTTCAACGAAGGCAAGGTCTCCGGGATCAGCACCTGCTGAATCTCCCGCGCGCTCTGCATCTCCTGTTCCAGGACGGCTCGCCGCGCCTGCTGCTCCAGAATGTAGCGATACAGGGCAAAGACGATCGAAGCAAACAGGGCGATCGAGGTGACCTTCTCAGGCCGGAACTCCACACCCTGGATTGCGAACAGTCGATGGTCGATCAGGTCGGCGAACAGCGTCCAGTGCGTAAAACGCTGCCCCAGAGCACTGGTGTCCGCAATGGTGTGCAGCATCTGCAGCGCAAACGCGGCCAGCGCCACCGCCCACCGGGACACATCCAGCTTGCGACGCAGCGCAACGATGATGATCACGAATGGAAAAAGCTCGGCGGTCAGAATGCAGGCATCGAGCAGCCCGTCCGCCCATTGCATCCAAACGGTAGCCTGGCCCCAGAAAAACGCCAGCGTCCCATCCGCGGCGCCCGCCGCCAGTGCGAACCAGGCAAGTCTCCTCGACCACGGAACCAGGATTCGATACCGGTTCAGTTTCAGCAGCCAGATGAGAAGAAACCACAGCGAGACACTGTAAAGAACATAGAGCGGCTGGTTGATGAAGCGCGCCATCCCATAGGGAAACGGAATGAGGAAGAGGTGTTGCAGAATATCCAGAGCGACCGGCGTGAAGGTAAACACGCCCACCCAGAGAAAGAGCTGCTCGCGGCGGTTGCGCGCCCACAGCACCACGCACAGGGCGGTGATGAAGGCTCGCAAAAGCACCAGCGAATAGTCGAACAGATCTCCCCTCACATGGGACCAGGTAAGCGCGTCCTCCCGTAAAGCAATGGTCTCCGGGTCGCCCACCAGCGGCGGCTCGTAGAGCCCACCCGATTCCGCCAGGGAAAAAGCCTCCAGCGGCGCCTTCCACACCCGAATGGCCAGCACCCCAACCGCCGAACCGATCAGCGGAAAGGTGCGCGGAAATTCGTTGTAGTACCAGGATGCCCCCGGCGGAAGTTTACCGTAGCGCCCCATCAACGCCCCGTTCCAATACACCTCGTAGGCGTCCTCCGCGTGCGGAATCAGGAGTCGGTATTGGCCGGTCGCGCCAGGATTGGGAAGAATGTCCAAGTGACGCCGGTACCAGGCGAATCCGGCATACGAAGGATGCTGTTGCGCGCCCCAGGGTTCGTCGGCCCCGATGGCGCTCCACCCCATGTCATCCCAGGACGGTGAGGCCCAGTGCGGGTCGTCGCCGAGGTGAAACTGCCAAGTGCCGTCCACCGGAACAGCGCCCCTGCCGAGACCCGCAATCACCAGCACCGGAGTGGACGCCGATCTGGGCGGTGACACAGGAGTCCGGCCCGGCTGCTGGGCGGCAGCAAGCGCGGCAATCAGCAGGGGGAGAGCCTTGATGGCAAGCCGGCAGGGCACAGGCCGAGAATAACACCGGGAGGCGCGTCCGATGAAGATATACCGGCCTTACTCCATGGAAGCCGGCTCGCAGCCGGCCGTAGCCGCCGGCCCCGACTTTTTCGCCCGGTTCCGGCCCCTGCTTCCTCATGGTCCGCCGGATGGACTGGAGCGCTCGTTGACTCAATTCCCCTTGCCGCCTTTAGAGCGCGCCGCCTGTGGAGATGAGCTTGGTTTCGAGGTATTCGTCCAGGCCTTCCTGCCCGGACTCGCGGCCTATGCCGCTCTCCTTCCAACCCGCAAAGGGGCCTTCGGTAGCTTGCGGCGACCAGTCGTTCAGCCCGATCAGGCCGAACTCCAGGGCCTCGGTCGTTTCCCGCGCGATGCGCAAATCGTTGGTCCACACGTAGGCGGAGAGGCCGGCCCGCGTGGCGTTGGCCCGCTCAATGGCCTCCGCTGTTTCATCGAAGGCTGCGATGGGCAAAACCGGGCCGAAGATTTCGTCGCTGAAGAGAGCCGAGTCGGCCGCCACTTCCGTCAGCACCGTCGGCTCATAAAAATAGCCGCGAGCGAGAGCCGGCGGCCTGCGCGCGCCGGTCAGAACCTGCGCGCCGGCGGAAACGGCCTGATCCACAAGTCCCTCCACACGGTCCCTCTGCCGGGCATTGATCAGCGGGCCGACCTGCGTCGCTAGATCAAGCCCATTGCCCAGACAGAGCTTGCCCGCCAGCTCTGCCACCCGCTCCGCAAAGCCCGCCGCGATGGAGCGATGTACGAAGAAACGCTGCGGGGAAACGCAAACCTGCCCCCCGTTGCGGAATTTGGCGACCACGGCCCCAGCCGCAACCTGGTCCAGATTGACATCGGGAAAGATGAGCACCGGCGCATTGCCGCCGAGTTCAAGCGAGAGCCGCGTGACCGTCCGCGAAGCTCCATCCATCAGCAAACGCCCCACCCGCGGGCTGCCGGTAAAGTGAATCTTCGCGCACAGCGGGTTCGAGAGCATCTCCTGGCCCATCGCGGCCGGCTCCCCGTTGACCAGGTTCACAACCCCCTCGGGAATGCCCGCCTCAATCAGCACGTTGACCAGTTCCATCGCCGTCAGCGGCGTGTACTCCGAGGGACGCAGAACCACCGTGCATCCCGCGGCCAGCGCCGCGGCCGCGGCCCGCGCAATGTTATAGATGGGAAAATTCCATGCCGTGATAATGCCCACGACACCGACCGGTTGGCGCAGGACGAGCAGCCGGCGCGCCGGGTTGCGCGAGGGGATCACGCGGCCGTAAGCCCGCTTCCCTTCCTCGGCAAACCACTCGAACAGGTCGGCGGCCACGCTCCACTCGCCCTTGGCCTGCACGAACGGCTTGCCGCTTTCGAGCACCGTGGTGCGGCCCAGTTCGCCGGCGCGTTCTCTGATCAGCTCGGCGGCGCGCTTGAGCACAGCGGCACGCTCGTACGCGGTGCTCCGGGACCACTTCGGAAACGCCGCGGCTGCCGCTTCAAGGGCCAGCCGGCAATCGGCTGCATCCCCGAACGGAACCTCGCGCACCGGCTCCTCGGTGGCGGGATTCTCGACCGCCCAGATGACGGAGTTGGCCGACGGGAGCCACTTGCCGCCGATCAATTGCCGGTAGGTATAGTCCATGCTTCCCTCTCTTGCTACGCCTGTCTTGCGTAAACCAGCTTGCCGCCCAGGTAAGTTCTCTCTACGCGAATGTCGCCGATGGCCTCCGCCGCGACTCGAGTGGGGTCAGCCGAAAGCAGGGCGAAATCCGCCCACCGGCCTTCCTGAATGCTGCCCCGAGTTTGTTCCTCGCCGGCCACTTCCGCCGCCGCGCGCGTGTAGGCGGTTAGCCCCTCTTCCGCCGTGATCGCCTGATCGGGAAGAATGGTTTTTCCCTCCCGTGTGCGTCGTGTGATCGCGGCTTCAATGCCCTTGAGCGGGCTATCGTTCTCCACCACCGGGGCGTCCGAGGAAAAAGCCACCACCAGGCCCGCCTGCAGCATGGCTTTGAATGGATAGATGCGCTCAAACAGCGCGTCCGGTACGAATGCGGAAAAATTCGCGCCCAACTCGTCCAGGAAGATCGGTTGAGTGACAGCCAGAACCCCGGCAGCCGCCATGCGCTTCAGTTGGCCTGCACTGGGCAGGCCGACATGCTCGATGCGATGCGCGAGACCTGCCGGATGGGCCCCGAGCTGTTCATAGAGGCCGAGCACCAGTTCGATGGCAACATCGCCAATGGCGTGGGTCGCGATGCGCCAGCAGCTTTGATGGGCGGAAGCAAACAGCGCCAGCAAATCGTCGGCCTGGAAGCGAGCGAGGCCCGTCGATTCGCTGTTGCGGTAAGGGACGCTCAGCGCTGCGGTGGCGCCGCTCAGTCCGCCGTCGGCCAGAAACTTCACCGTGTCCACGCGCAACATCGGCGACCGATGCTGCCGCGGCAACGCCAACGGGCCGCTCGATCCATCCGGCCGTCCCAGCGGCATCACCAGCATCCGCGCCGGCAACTCCCCGTCGCGATCCATCTCCAGGTACGATTCCAGCAACTCGGGCAAAACTCCGCAGTCCGAGGAAGCGGTAATGCCGAGCGAGAGTTGATGGGCGAGGGCCGCGCGGATCATCCCCTTGTAGTCGGCCCGCGTCGGCGGAGGAATGACCCGGTTCACTATGCCCACCGCGGTCTCGTGCAACAACCCACTCGGCTCCCCATCCAGTTCCCGTTCAATCAGGCCGCCATCCGGGTTCGGCGTCGAACGGTCGATGCCCGCGAGGCTCAGCGCGATGCTGTTGGCCACGAAGATGTGGCCGCAAGTGCGCGTCAGCACGATGGGACGCTCGGGAGCAAAACGGTCCAAGTCGCGACGCGTGGGCCTGCGCTGCTCAGAGAGCGAAATCTCATTGAAGCCGCGCCCCAGCAGCCACGCGCCTCGGGGCAGAGTCGCGTCCCGCTTCCGGATCAGCTCGCCGATAGCCTCGATGCTGCCCGTGCGGCGCAGATCCAGCGACGTTGTCAGCAGTTGGCCCATCTTCCATACGTGCGCATGGGCGTCTTCGAACCCCGGCGTCAGGGTTCCTCCCCCGAGATCAACAACTTCGGTCGACGGCCCTGCCTGCGAGCGCAACTCGCCCCGCTCTCCCACGGCAACCACCTTGCCGGCAGCGACCGCAACCTCGCTCGCCCGCCGCCGATTCTGCAGGCTGAGAATGTTGCCGTTCACGAAGAGCTGGTCGAAGCTGCCCATCACCGCGCTCCAGCCAGCATGGCCTTGCTCTGCGCTTCATGCTCCTCAGCCGCCGCGGCAATGGCCTGGCCCACGACATCCAGAGCCTCGCGTACCATGTCGAGCGGAATATCGAGCGGCGGCAGAAAGCGGATGCAGTTGCTGAACAAGCCGGCCCGCATCAGCATCACGCCATGGGCCGCGGCGTAGCGCACAATGCCCACCACCTGCGCGGCAGTCAGCGGAGTTTTCGTTTCGCGGTCCGCCACAAACTCCACCAGCAGCATGGGCCCCAGCCCGCGCACATCGCCCACAATCGGCCATGCCGTCTTCCAACCCTCCATGGTTTCGCGCATGGTCACGGCGAGCCGGTTGGCCTGCGCCAGAAACTCCGGCTGGCGAAGGATGTTGAGTGCGGCAATGGCCGCAGCGCAAGCTACAGGGCTCCCGCCGTAAGTGCCTCCGATGCCGCCCAGGTGCGCCGAGTCCAAAATCTCCGCGCGCCCGGTAACTGCGCCGATGGGCATTCCCGCCCCCAGCGATTTGGCCGAAACGATCAGGTCGGGAACCACGCCGTAGTGCTCCACCGCAAACAGCTTGCCGGTCCGGCCCGATCCGCACTGAACCTCATCGGCAATCAGAACAATGCCGTGCTGGTCGCAGATTTGGCGAATCCGTTCCAGGAAGCGCGCCGGAACGGGAACAAAGCCCGCCTCGCCCTGCACCGGCTCGATCAGAAACGCAGCCACGGCGGAAGGATCGACCTGGGCAACCATGGCGTGGTCCAGTTGTTGAATCGCATAGTCGATGTACTGCTCCTCGGTAAACCCTGCCGGGGTACGATACAAATTGGGAAACGGAAGCCGCACAATCTCCGGCGCGAAGGGCCCGAAGCCGGACTTGAACAGGCCGTACTTGCTGGTCAGGCTAAGCGTCAGCAGCGTGCGCCCGTGATAAGCGCCCTCGAAGCAGACGATGGTCGAGCGGCCCGTGAACTTGCGCGCCAGCTTGACGGAATTCTCCACGCTCTCCGCGCCGCTGTTGGCCAGCAGCGTCTTTTTCTTGAAGTCTCCCGGCGTAATCTCGTTCAACAGCTCGGCCAGGGCGAGCATGGGCTCATAGGTCGCAACCAGCGCGCAGGGATGAATGCAGCGCTCCGCCTGCCGCTGGATCGCTTCCACCACCGGCGCGGGCGAATGGCCCACTCCCAGCATTCCAATTCCGCCGGCCAGGTCGATCAGCGTGTTGCCGTCAACGTCGTAGACCAGCGCGCCCTTGGCGCGATCCACCACGACCTCGGTGGCGCGGCCCAGCCCCGCGGGAAGAGCCGCGGCGCGCCGCGCCAGAGCGGCCCGCGCATTGGGCCCCGGAATCTCGGTTTCAAGATGAATATAAGACACAGCATTCTCCCTTGATGCGTGCCGCACATCCTTCTCCGCGGGAAGAACAAGCAGCACGCTGTAGTTGTCGCAAACTGGATCGTTGAGGTAGCCGGCCAGAAGTCCGCGCGGCTCAAAGCCCGTTTTCATCTGCATGCTGAGCGTCGGGTCGGTCAACTCCCCGCTGAGCACACGCTCGTAGTATTCCTGAGCGGAGAGCGTCGCCTTCAGCGGGCCATAGCCGGGAATCATTCCGGCCGTGATCTGGCCTTTCAGCCCAAGACGCCACACCAGTTCCTGGCGAGCCGCGTAGAGCGCGCTGCCGATGCCGCGTCCGCGATACTCCGGATGCGTGCTGATGTCCGCGCCGTAGAGCCACTCCCCGCGCCGTTGATGCGAAGTCAGCCACCCTCCGGCAATCACTTCGGCGAAGGTATGGTCCACGTGGTTCAGGTTGAAGTTCAGACGAAGCGTGGTTGTCGCGCCGACCACGCGGTCGCCGTCCAGCACCACCATCTGCCCCGCCGGGAACAGCTCGATGTGCTTGCGATAGTGCACCGCCTTGAATCGCTCTTCATCGGCCAGCGTCGGAAAGCAGACCATCTGCAACTGCTCCAACTGCTCGCCGTGCCAGGGCTCCGAATTCATGAGGACAAGGCCCCCGGCTAGCTTGCGGAAGTAACCCATTTCTGCGTCTCCTTTCCGGCAAAAGCTGCCAGCGCCGCCTCGATCACATCCAGCCCCTCGTGCATCTGCGCGTCCGTGACCACCAGTGGAACCAGCAGGCGAAGCACATTTCCGAACGTGCCGGCCGTAACCACAATCAAGCCGTGTTCGCAGGCATAACGCGCTAGTTTCTTCGTCAACTCCGGAGCCGGCGTCTTCTCATCGCGGTCCAGCACCAGTTCGATGGCCTGCATTCCGCCCAGGCCGCGCACGTCTCCAATGCATTCAAAGCGCCGCTGCCATTGCCGCGCCCGCTCCACGAAGATTTTCCCCACACGCTCGGCTCGGTCGCAGAGGCTCCCGTCGGCAAACAGATCCAGCGTGGCCAAGGCCGCCGCGCAACTCACAGGATTGCCGCCAAACGTGCCGCCAATCGCACCCGGCCCCGGCTGGTCCATGATTTCCGCGCGCCCGGTCACGGCGCCGATGGGCAATCCGCTGGCCAGGCTCTTGGCCATGATCAGAATATCCGGCGCGACGCCGAAGTGCTCGCAGGCAAACATGCGACCGGTGCGGCCAAAGCCGGTCTGCACCTCGTCCGCGATCAGCACAATGCCGTGCTTGTCGCAGATCGCGCGCAGTCCGCGCACAAACTCCACCGGCGGAACAAGGAACCCGCCCTCGCCCTGGATCGGCTCAAAGATGATGGCCGCAACCTGGTCGGCCGCGATCCGGTCGCAAAAGGTTTCCTCGATCGCCCGCAGGCATCGTGCAGCCGAGTCGCTGTCGCGGTAGGGGTTTGCAAAAGGCACCCGGTAGACATCTTCAGAAAATGGCCCGAAGCCATGCTTGTAGGGCTTGTCCTTCGCCGTCAGCGCCATGGCCATGTACGTGCGGCCGTGATACGCATCGTCAAAGCACAGCACCGCCGGACGGCCGGTGTACGAGCGGGCAATCTTGACGGCGTTCTCAACCACCTCGGCCCCGGTGTTCACCAGAAAGGTCCGCTTCTCAAAGTCCCCTGGCGCCAATCGGTTCAGCCTTTCCGCAACCTCGATATAGCCCTCGTACGGCGCCACCATAAAGCAGGTGTGCAGAAACTCCTCGCTCTGCTGTTGGATGGCCTTCAGCACCGTGGGCTGCGTGTGGCCTGCGTTGATGCAACCGATCCCGCCGGCAAAGTCGATGTACACATTACCATCGACATCGGTCAAGGTCGCGCCGGACGCGCTCTTCACAAAAACCGGCGTGATCTGCGGCACTCCGCGTGGAACCGCTTTCTGCCGGCGCGCGGCCAGTTCTTGCGACCTGGGACCCGGCACTTTCGTAACAAGAGAAATAGACGGCATAACTCACCTGTGCTGCACTGGCTGTCTCGTGAGGCTCTGCGTGCAGCGGCAGAGCGGCGCTATGCGATCGCAACCAACTCCGCTCAACCGAAGCTGATCGATTTCACGTTCGTAAACTCTCGGATGCCGTAGATGCCCAACTCGCGCCCCACCCCGGATCGCTTGATGCCTCCGAACGGTATGCGCGGGTCTGAAGCGGTCATGGCGTTGATAAAAACCTGGCCCACTTCAAGGCCGTTGGCAAACAGTTGCTGCTCAGTCGCGTCGCTGGTCCACACGCTTGCGCCGAGGCCGAAGGGGCTGTCGTTGGCGACCTCAATCGCCTCTGCCGCAGTCTGAAACTTGTCCACCAGCATCACCGGGCCGAAGAATTCTTCATGCGCAATCGCCGTTGCGCGCGGCAGTCCGGTCAGAATTGTGGGCTCAAAGAATGCCGTGCCCGCTGCGCCGCGATGGCCGCCGACGACGACGGTTCCCCCCGCTTGAACCGCCCGCCTCACCTGGTCCTCAAGCTCCACGGCAAAACGCTCCAGAGCCAGCGGCCCGATGTCGGTGGTTGCAGCATATGGGTCTCCGACGCGAAGCGCGGCAACTGCATGCGTCAGTTGCTCTACTGCCAGGTCGTAGATCGACTCGTGAAGCAGAATCCGCTTGGCCGCAATGCACGACTGGCCGCAGTTCAACATGCGCGAACGCATTGCGGTCTCGAGCGCCTTCGGCACATCGGCCGATGGCATCACGATAAACGGATCGCTGCCGCCCAACTCCAGCACAACTTTTTTGATCGCGCGGCCCGCTGCGCCGCCAACAGAGACTCCCGCGGCCTCGCTACCGGTCAGCGTCACCGCCGCGATGCGCGGGTCGGCAATCAGCCTCTCCATCGCCGCCCCCTTGGCGAAGATCGATTGGAATACGCCCTTGGCAAAGCCGGCGCGCGTGAAAATCTCTTCAATCCGCAGCGAACACCAAGGGACATTCGAGGCGTGCTTGAGCAGCGCCGTGTTGCCGGCCATCAAAGCCGGAGCGGCGAAGCGGAAGACCTGCCAGAAAGGAAAATTCCAGGGCATAATGGCCAGCACCGTTCCCAGCGGTTGAAACCGAATGAAGCTGCGCATGTAGCCCGAGGCGGAGGGCTCGTCGGCCAGCATGGACGCGCCGTTCTCCGCATAGTAGCGGCAGACGGCGGCGCACTTCAGCGCTTCGGCCCGCGCCGAGGCCAGGGTCTTGCCCATCTCGGCGGTCATCAGCGCGGCGCAGCGCTCCACATCCTGTTCCAGAAGGCTGGCGGCTTCAACCAGCTTCGCCGCGCGCTCTTCGAAAGATGTCCGGCGGTAGACGATGAAGGCCTCGGCCGCGGCACTCAGCTTGCGCTCTAGCACGTCCTCGGAGTCGGTCTCAGGCGCCGCGCTGGAAGTGGAAACGGTTTTGAGAGAATCGATCGAGGTCATGACACTCCAACAGGCAAAACGATGTTGCGAATCCAAGCGCAGTGTATCACGCGCAACTTGCGATAAAACAGTAGATTAATCCGAAGCCAAAAGACCAGCCACTTCACTGTCGATGGGCAGCCGCCCCCGCTTGCGCCGGGCCCTGCAGTAGAGCACCAGCGCCGAAGCCAGCACCGTGCCGATGGCCGCCGTCAGCTTCAATTCATACGTCCAGATGTGCCCGGTTGCCTCGGCTGGAACGAATGCCAGGCAGACGCCCAGCGTGCTCGACAGCAAGCCCGCAAGCCCGTTGGAAAGGATGTAGGCGCGCCCTTTTCTGTCGCTTCGCCGCATCCACGCCTGCTTGATCAGGGCGGCGAACATGTAGATGTTCGGAATCAACTGAAGCACCACGGCAATGCTGAGCAGCGTGAGATAAGCCTCGCTGACGGATGCACCCATGTAACTCATCAGAATCAGCAGCGCGGACAGAATGGCGAAGACGGTCAGCGCGATGTAGGGCGTATGATAGCGCGGATGCAGCCGCCCCATGGAAGCCGGCAGATAGTGATCGATGCCGGCCACGAAAGGCAGGCGCGCGGTTCCGCTGAACCAGGCGGACGCGGTTCCCAGAATGGCGACGAACTCGAATAGCGCCAAGGGAGCCACCACCATGCGCAGGTCAACGCGCTGCGCCATCACGCTGATGGCCTGCAAGACGCCGGAGAGAACGCCGATCTGGTCGTGCGGCATGGCCACCAGCATGGAGAAGGTCACGCCCACATAAGCCACTCCGGAAATCACGCCGCCCCAGAAGATGGCTCCCGGAAGCACCTTGCGCGGCTCCCGAATTTCATCGCCCATGATGGAAGCCAGGTCGAGCCCCTGCAGGCTGTAGCAGACCGTGCCGAATATGGCGAAGACGCGCCAGTCGGTGAAATGCGGACGCAGGTCGTGCATCCTCATCGCACTGCCATTCCCGTGCAGCACCAGCGCGGCCAGGATGCAGATCATCGCCGCACCGACCACCGTGCCGATGCCGCCCAGATTGGTAATCCACTTGCCCGCCGACTCTCCGCGCACATTCACCATCAGCAAGACCGCCAGCAGCACCCCGGCCGTCCAGGCCGTGAACTGCGAACTGTTGGCCAGCGCCTGGATGCTCGGCCCGAAGATGAATACGCCCACGCCAATGCAGGACAGCAGAACGGTCGGCAGATAAACCACGTTCGCCAGCCAGTAACACCAGCCGGCTAGAAAAGCGTGCATGTCGCCGAAGCTGTTCTTGGTCCACAGATAGACGCCCCCCTCGCCTGGCCACTGGGCCGAGAGTTCGGTGACCGCCACCCCCTGCGGCCAAAAATACAAACCCAGCGCCATCAGCCAGAGCCAGAGCGTGATGGGGCCGGCCGCGGCGATCGCCGGCACAATGTTGAGGTTGGCCACGGCAACCACAAACAGCAGGATCAGATCCCGGCGGCCAAGCACCTTGTCCAGATGCGGCTTCGCTGGAGACTCTCCATTCAGAATTTCGGGCTCGGTCTGCAGAAGGTCTCCTCGGCAGTGCGCGCTGACAGGGCGAATATCCTGTGGGTAGATGCTGGTGAAGAACCAACTGGCCAGGCGGGTAGACTAGGAACGGTTGACCATCCATCGGTTATCGCACAAACTTGCGATAATCAGATAGATTTAATCCATAGTGCTGACTGCCTGTCTGCTTGTCAAGGAGATTTTCCTGGACATCGACGAAAAAAGCATTTATCTCAAATCAAGGTTGTCGCCGAGCGGCATCTGCCAAGGGCGCGATGGAAACACTGTGCGGCTTGCCCCGCTGCTCTCGTCCCTTTCGCAATCGGCGATCGCGCTGGATTGAAACCACTTTGTTTGTTGCGGAGAAAACTTGCATGAAAACAGAAACCCTGAGCCGTCAGCCGAAGACCGGCTCGCCTGAGAAATCCGTCAAGCCACAACGCATTGGCGCCGTCGCAAAACAGCTCGGCATCTCCGCCTCCATGATTCGCGCCTGGGAGCGGCTCGGCCTGCGCCGCGAGGCCACCAAGGAAGGGACGCACCGGCTCTATTCGGAAAAGGACGTCGAGTTGCTTTGCCGCGCCGTCTATCTGCGCCGCGCCCAGGGGCTCAATGCGCCCGCGATCATCGATCAGTTGCGGCGCGAGGGCCTGCTCTCCAGCGCCGCCGGCGTCCGCAAGGCTGCCAAGTCGCGCTCCACCGGAAAGTACCTGCGGGCCCTGCGCCTGGAGCGCGGCCAGTCGCTGGCCGAGGTGGCTGCGGCGGTCGACATCTCGACCGGATTCCTGAGCAATCTGGAGCGCTCGCAAACCGGCGTGTCGCTCGGCATCATGCACCGGCTGGCCCATCATTACGGCACCACGCTTTCAGAGTTCTATTACTCGGCCGACTCCCCCGGACCGCTGATCCGCAAAGGCCAGGGCCGCCCTCTGGCGGGCGGAGACGGCGTTCAGATGGAGCTTCTCGCCTGGGGAAAGATCGTCATGGAACCCCACCTCTTTCACGTCGACCCAGGCAAGGGCAGCACCGAACACTACTCGCACCACGGCGAGGAATTCCTGTATCTCGTCAGCGGAAAGCTCAACATCACCTTGGCCGATGAGGTGTTCCGGCTGGGCCCCGGAGACAGCTTCTATTTTGAAAGCAAGGTGCGGCACAGTTGGTACAACCCCGGCAAGACCCGCGCGGCAATCCTCTGGATCAACACATCCGCCGTAGTCTAAGCCCCGATTGCTCCCCTCCCCCAATGCGCCACCGAGGCTTCATCGTTCGGCGCGATGAAGCCCCATCCCACCGGATGAGTTTTGCCTCGAGGCTGTTTAAATCCAGCCTACTGAGGAAGCGATAAAGACCGTATAAAGATTCTTGACAAACCTTCAAGCGCTCCAGCAACATCAACACAACCTGCTTGTTTATCGCAAGTTTTGTTGCAGCCTGCAGATCGACCCGGACGGCCCGCGCTGGCTTCAGTCACGCTGGCCTGCGCCAATAACGCGAGTGAAATCAGAGCCTGCCCGTGGCGCGGCAATGCGCCCTGGCTCTTGCGCCGGCCGCGCTCACCACCACTTGGGCGCGCCCTGGCTTTCTAACCTATCCGTGCTTTCATCCGTGGACCGAAGAACAACCAACCCCTCCATCGAGGCTCCTCCGGCCTCCCTGGCCACAGCCAAAGAAGATTAACCTTCCAAGCTTCAAACGAACCATGGTTCTCTCTGTGATTCATTTCCTGAAAGGTGGCTTCACCCCTATGTTGTCTTCTTCGATGCGCATGCGGCTCTCCGCTCTTGTGAGTTTCCTGGCTTGTTGCCTTTTGGCGATTGGAGTCTCGCCTGCGGCGGCGCAGTCCACCTACGGCGCCATCCTGGGCACGGTGCGCGACAGCACAGGGGCGCTGGTGCCGGCTGCGGATGTGAAGCTGGTCAACACCGGAACCATGGCCACCCGCACCGCCGTCAGCGATGCCGCCGGCAATTACGCCTTCAATAACATCGACGTGGGAAGGTATGCGCTGTCGTTCTCGGCCCCCGGCTTTCAAACCGAGTCGCTGCCGGAAATTGTGCTCACGGCGCGCGAAACGCGGCGCGTGGATGCGGTGCTCAGCCCCGGCGCACAGACGCAGACTGTCGTAGTTGTGGAACAGCTTGAGAATGTCATCAACACCGATGTCTCCAACCTGGCCGAGACCAAGGTGGGCGAAGAACTGGTCGAGCTGCCGGTAGCCATCTACTCGCGTTCCACCGGTTCCACCAGCCCCATCGACTCGCTGACCACCGAGGCCGGCGTGCAGACCGACGGCAGCGGCAACCTGATGGTGATGGGCACCACGCCCGCGCTGCTCAGCGTCACCATCGACGGCATTTCCAGCGTTGGCGTCGAATACTCCGGCCCGGTCAATGAGATGTTCCCGTCTTTCAATTCCATTGAGGAGATTCGCGTCTCGGAGTCCAACAACAACGCCGAGTTCAGCGGCGTGGCCGACATCACCACCGTCTCCAAGGCGGGAACCAACAACTACCACGGCGGAGTCTTCGAGAACCTCGAGAACACGGCTCTGAACTCTGGCGTTCCCCTGGCCTTCGCCAATGCCAAACCGAAGATCATCATGAACGATTTCGGCGGGACCTTTGGCGGCCCGCTCGGCATTCCCCACTTCTACAACGGCAAGGACAAGACATTCTTCTTCACCAGCTTCGAGGGCCTGCGCCTGCCGCGAGAGACGCCGATCCTGGTCAGCGTGCCCTCGGCAGCCATGCGCACTGGAGATCTCACCAGCTATTACGGCTCCTCTACCCCGGTTCAGATCACGGTTTCGCCCATCTCGGCCAATATTCTGAAGTATCTTTTTCCTCAACCCAACTACGGCGGGGCCGACTCTTACGCCAACAACTACCAGGTCAATTTTCCTGCGCCCGTCTCCGCCAACCAAGGCGATGTTCGCCTTGATCAGACCATCTCATCCAAGCAGACGGCCTTCGCACGCTTCTCCTACAAGAACCGCCAGGTCACCAGCGCGCCCAACGTCGGCTGCACATTCAACTTCTGCCAGACCGCCGGCGGTCCGTTGCAGGGCGGCTATAACATGCCCGAAATCGACGAGGGCATGACCTTTGCCCATAACTACATCTTCACTCCCAAGCTGATGAACGAGTTTCGCGGCGGCTTCAACGCCCAGCACACCTCCGCCACCCAGAGCTTCAGCACCACCTCCCTGCTCACCCAGACCGGCATCACCTCCGTTCCCCAGCCAGACACGGCATGGTCCGAGGCGCCGCAGGTGCTCATCAACGGATTTGTGGCCACTGGCGGCGGCAACCCCACCGTGCAGCGCGGCCAGATCGTCGAACTCCTGGACAACGTCACCTGGTCTCTCAAGGACCACAGCCTCAAATTCGGCGCCGACTTCAAGCGCCTCACCGATCACGACGACAACGTCTACGGCAACTATCGCTCCGGCTGGTATGTCTTCAATGGCAGCTCGACGGTCGGCGCCGCCATTGGAGATCCGTACACATCCTTCCTGCTCGGCTACCCCGACTACACCGAGGTCAGCACCACCAACAAGGCGAGCATGAACGGAGTCGGCTACTCCTATGCCTTCTATGGCCAGGACGACTGGAAGGTCTCGCCGAACCTCACGGTTAACCTGGGTTTGCGCTACGAATTGCACCCGCCGCTCCGGGATTCCGGTTTCAACACCGGCTTCTTCCTGCCCGACTACAGCGCCACCATCGACGGACAAAGCCTCAAGGGCGCGGTGGTGGTTCCCAATGCGCAGGCCTTGTCATTCGAGTCCAGCCAGTTGGTCAGCGCCATTGCTCCCACACCCACGCTGACCGCGGCGCAGGCAAATCTGCCCGCTGGGCTGCGCTACACCTACAAGCAGGACTGGGGACCACGCCTGGGCTTTGCCTGGAGGCCCTTTGGCAGCGACAAGACGGTGGTGCGCGGAGGCTGGGGAAGGTTCATCGAGAGCCCGCTCGGCTTCTCGCTGGTTTCAGGGTTCGGCGTGGACGCCAGCTACGTGGGGGTCTATAACCAGGCTTACCAATCCGATAACATCACTCCCCAGCTTTCGTTCAGCAATCCCTTCCCCAGCGCCGCCGCCAGCTCCACCGGAACCGCGGGCTTCTACTGGGCCTTCCCCATCCACTACACGGACCCCTCCGTGCAGCAATGGAACCTGACCGGCGAGCGCGACCTCGGTAAAGGCATCGGCGTGCGCCTCACCTACACCGGCAGCCACGGCGCCAATCTTGAGACCATGGAAGACCTGAACCAGGTCCCCGCCAACTCCATCGGTTATTCCAGTCCCGATCCCGCTCCCGCGGCCACCGGCGCCTGCATCACCGACGACGGAACGCTGGTCAGCGACCATCGCCCCTACCCCTGCTGGAGCATCATCCAAAGCGTGGCCAACGCCGCGGAAAGCAATTACAACAGCGGCACGGTCGAGGTCTCGCGCCACAGCGGCAAGAGCTTCACCTTCGACGCCAGCTACACCTTCACGCGCGACATCTCCGACGCCGAGGGCGCCACGCCCAACGGCCTGGTGGGCGTCAGCGGCGGCGATGCCGGCGGCAGCTACCTGACCGACCGCTTCCATCCCGGCCTGGATTACGGCAACGTGGCCTTTGACCGCCGCCACCGCTTCCTGGTCACGTACCTTTACAATCTGCCCTTCGGACACGGCGAGCGCTGGCTCAACTCCGGCGCGCTGCTGGGCAAGCTGGTCGGCGACTGGCAGCTGGGCGGCGTCACCATCCTGCAGAGCGGGCCGTTCCTCACTCCCTTTGAAGCCACCAACGATCCGGCCGGCACCAACATCCTCACCACCGTCGGCCAGACGCGCGCCGACCTGCTCGCCCACAAGAGTCTCTATCCCTCGCACCGCACGGTGGGCGAGTGGCTCGACTCGCCGGTGATCGACCCAGCCGGCTCAGCCTACTCCATTCCCGCAGCCAATCGCGGAACCTTCGGAAACGCCTCCGTGGGCAGCGTCGTGGGCCCCGGAACGCAGAACTTCTCCATGTCCCTGATGAAGAGCCTTTCGCTCCGCGAACAGACCCGGTTCCAGTTCAGTCTGGAAGCCGCGAACGTCCTGAACCATCGCAACTACGAACCACCCAACATGCAGGTGGACTCAGGAAACTTCGGCAAGATTCCGGCTCTTCAGACCGCCGAGGGAGCCGGTCCGCGCAGCCTCGAAGTTGCTGGGCGCATTACCTTCTGAACGGGAATCTCACACCCGCACCAACCCATGCCGCGGCGCCTTCAACCCAAGCGCCGCGGATTTTTCTTGCGGCCGCCTATACGCCCAGCGGCTCAAACCGCGCCTGAAAGAAGCGCAGATACTTCGGCTCATGGGTCATGCGCAGCCCGCGGATGCTCGCCCGCTCCGTGTACACCGACTCCACCGACTCGGCCACCACGTCCATGTGGGCCTGCGTATACACCCGGCGCGGAATCGTCAGCCGCACCAGTTCGAGCTTGGGCTTGTTGTCCTCGCCGGTCTCCTTGTTCCTTCCCGCCGAAACAATGCCCCGCTCCATGCTGCGCACTCCGGAATCCAGATAAAGCGCCGCCGTCAGCGCCTGCGCCGGGTACTGCTCCTGGGCAATATGCGGCAGAAATGCTCGCGCATCCAGGAACACGCCGTGGCCGCCCACCGGCAGCACAATCGGCACCCCGGCGTCGATCAGCTTCTGCCCCAGGTAGAGCACCTGCCCCACCCGTGCCCGGATGTGGTCCTCGTGCAGCGACTCCTCGATGCCCGTGGCCAGGGCTTCCATGTCCCGCCCGGCCATTCCGCCGTAGGTGTGCAGCCCTTCGTAGATGACCGCAAGGTTGGCCGCGTCCTCATAAATCGCGTGATCGTTCACCGCCAGAAATCCGCCGATATTCACCAGCGGGTCCTTCTTGGCGCTCATCGTGCAGCCGTCCGTGTACGAGCAAAGTTCCTTGACGATCGAAGCGATGGTCCGCTCCCCGCAGCCCGGCTCCCGGTTCTGGATGAAGAATGCGTTCTCCACCACTCGCGCCGCGTCCAAAATCACCCGCACGCCATAACTGTGCGCCAGCGCGCAAACCGCCTTCACATTGGAAAGCGCAATCGGCTGTCCGCCCGCCATGTTCACCGTGGCGGCGATGCTGACGTAGGGGATGCGACCGGCGCCATAGGTCTTGATCACTTCTTCCAGCTTGGCCAGATCCACGTTGCCCTTGAACGGATGCAGGCTCTTGGGGTCGTGCGCCTCGGGGATGATGACGTCCACAAAGGTGCCGCCGGCCAACTCCTGGTGCAGCCGCGTGGTGGTGAAATACATGTTCCCCGGAACGATGTCCCCCGCCTTGATCAGGGTCTTCGAGAGCAGGTTCTCCGCGCCCCGGCCCTGGTGCGTGGGGACCACGTACTTGTACCCGTACCAGGTCCGCACCGCCTCCTCCAGCCGATAGAAGCTGCGGCTGCCCGCGTAGGCCTCGTCGCCCATCATCATCGCGGCCCACTGCCGGTCGCTCATCGCCGAGGTTCCGGAATCCGTCAGCAGGTCGATATACACGTCGTCCGATCGCAACAGAAACGTGTTGTAGCCCGCCTCACGAATCGCCTTTTCCCGCTCTTCGCGGCTGGGAATCCTCACCGGTTCAACCACCTTGATCTTGAACGGTTCCGCCCACGTGCGCTTTTCTATCCCCATCTCAAATCCTCCTGTCGTTCCGTCTGAATTCCTGCCGCGCGCCGCGCAAAAAGGGGTCCACCGACTGGCTTGTCACCCTCTCCGCCTGGGTCCGTGCGGCTCAAGATCAGAGCATAGGGCAGAAGGCGCGCGAATCCAATGCGCTTTCGCTGTTATTTGCCGGGAATCACGAAGCTTTGTTAGTCTCTTGGCACAAATGCTTTCCGCACGTTAAGCCAATACGCGCAGGAGGACCCGATTGACCGAAGCCGCCAAGGAAAAGCTCCTGGATGCGCTGGGATGGAAGCTGCTGACCGAGTTGCAGAAGGACGCCCGCGTCTCCTTTGCCGAACTCGGCCGACGCGTCGGGCTCTCCACCCCTGCCGTCGCCCAGCGCGTTCGCCGCATGGAGGATGAGGGCATCATCCGCGCCTACCGCGCCGACATCAGCCCGCTCAGCGTCGGCTTGCCGATCACCGCCTTCATTCGCATGAGTGTGGTGGGCAATGTATTGCTGAAGCTGACCGCCCGCGTCCGCTCCATGGCCGAAATTGTCGAGTGCCACCGCGGAACCGGGGAAGACTCCTTCATCCTCAAGGTCAACGTCGTCTCGGTGGAGCACCTGAAAGACGTGATCGACCGCCTCACGCCCTACGGCACCACCTCCACCTCGCTGGTGCTGGGGACGATTGCCGACCGAAATCTGCTCGGCCCCGCCAATCTCAATTGGCCGCCCTCGCCGAACCAACGCTCAAGCCGATAAGCTGCCCGAAGGTAAGCTGCCCGCGGCGTCAAAAAACGCAATTCCCTGCCCGCGCGCCTGCCCGCTGGAACTCTTTAGCGCAATGACCGCATAAATCGGGTAATGGAAGGATTGTAGCGTCGGCCTCCCGGCCGGCTGTAGCG
>Ga0182013_10000392_pt1 | contig 60972 bp, 52 predicted proteins | sample 612S2MmetaG_FD_120487 | JGI IMG/M metagenome (GOLD analysis project Ga0182013, IMG submission 120487) | Permafrost microbial communities from Stordalen Mire, Sweden - 612S2M metaG | ecosystem: Environmental > Terrestrial > Soil > Wetlands > Permafrost | place: Sweden: Stordalen | collected...
GCCTCTCCTACCCCTGGTAGTCCAAATTCATCGGTTCGAAAAAACGATCGTTACTTCGAACCCTGGCACCGGCGCACCGCTTTGCGGGAAGTCGCTGGTTTTTGAGTTCGAAAAACTGGTTGCCGAAAACAGAGTTTGAATTACCCCAGGCCGATGAGTAAAGCGAACTTCGCCGCCGCCGCACTATTCGCGCTTAATCTGGGTCCTGGCCGATGTTGTCGGGCTGTTCTCAGTTATTCTGGGCCCATTCTCAATTAATCTGATCCTGAGCGGCCCGATATTCTCACGGAATCTGGGCCCAAATTCGCGATGTTATCGGGTCCTGCGATTTATGTTCTCGGGCCGCAACACCTATGGACGGATTTCAAAATTACTAGTCGAGACTACCGCGCCGTCTACGACTGTGGCCACAGAGAAATGGCCCGCCCCTAAAGCTCCAGCTGACCGTTGCGTCCAGATCGTGTAAGGAGTCCGTTTGAAGTGCAATCGCTTTTGGCTTCGCGACACTAATCTATCATCCTGATACCAGCGCCACTCTACCGCGTGATGGCCTGCTTCCTTGGTTGCGTCGTCCCATTGGAAATAAACGTAACAGACTACAGAGTCTTCGGGCGAAAACACGGCCGTAGGCACACGCCGTGCGGTGACTAAATCGGCTGTTTTTGTAAGAACTGTATTGGTGACGCGAGGCGTAGTGCCTGTAGTCGCACAACTGACGAGCATTCCGAGGAGGGCCCACGCAACCATATGCTGAGCGCGTGTCCGCTTTCTCATATTGTCCTTCCGATTGCTATGATTCACAGGTTTGCCAAGACTATCGCAACCCGTGAACGGCCGCATTAGGGCAGGCAGTTATTGGTTACCTATGACAGTAAGTGGCCGGTCGCGTCGCGGAATGACGGGTTTCCGGCTGCCAGAGCCGCCGTTCAAATTCTGGAATTTAACTGCGGCAATTCAGCGGGTTACCGGCAACGAGCGAAGTTGACCCGTTGCGGCCATCCGCGAACGACCGGTATCCGGCGTCGACAATTGGCACTGGAAAGTGGGTTGACATCGATCCATTACCGGGGTAATGTAGCAATATGACGATAGCCCAGTCGAAAGTCACGGCTCAAGGCCAGATCTCAGTACCCGTAGAGGTAAGGAAGAAGCTTGGTATAGGCCCGGGATCCGTTATTGAGTGGCACGAACAGGATGGTAGTGTCGTAGTCCGCAGGGCCGGGCGTTTCAGTTCGTTGGACTTACACCGGGCGCTCTTTGCGAGTGGCACGCCGAGCGCCAAATCGATTCCCGACGTGAAGGAAGCCATTCGAAGGCATATTCGCCAACGATATGCTCGCGATTGACACGAACATTCTTGTTCGCCTCGTCGTCCGAGACGATAGCGACCAAGTCGAAGCGGCTGAGCAGTTCGTACGAAAGGGTGCTTGGATATCCCACTTGGTGCTCGCAGAGACCCTTTGGGTTCTCGATTCCGTCTACGAGCTTTCGCGGGCGCGGATCGGAACCGCCGTCGATATGCTGCTCAATCACCAAGATCTGACCCTGCAAGACGCCGAGGTGGTCGCGTCGGCGCTGCTTCATTATCGTTCGCGGGCGGCGGTGGACTTCTCGGATTGCCTGGTGCTCGAGATTGCGAGAAAGGCCGGGCATTTGCCGGTAGGGACGTTTGACCGTAATTTCGCCAAGCTCGCTGACGTTCAGCGACTGCGTTAGCAGCGCCGGCAGCGCCACCGAGAACGTCGTTCGAACTGAAAAACCTGACCCGGAGGGGTCGATCGCGAGTGTCGGCTATCAGGCGCACGCGAGCTAGTGAGGTTGAAGTTTTAGAGTCACAAGCGCCGCGGCAATTTGCTGCTCGATGAAAATCCGAAGTGCGTCAAGAATGACGCGCCTTTCGTCATCCGTAAACTCGAGCCAAGTGTCGTGCCACGGCAGCGCTGTGTAGCCACTTGGACACGAATAGGCATTTGCATGGCCAATCTCTTTATCACCCACAGTGCGATAGATGTAAACGCTCATCCCGTTGCACGCCTGTGATTTGGCGTGCCCAAGTATTTCTCGGCGCGAGAGCGTTGGGCCGGGACCGATGGATCGAAGGACTGCATCAAACCCCCGATGTTTTGCAAAAGCAATAATCCTCTTTGTTTCCGGAGAGGGTGCGACTAGTCCCCCGCATACCTCGCCGCGGGCGTCTCCACGCTTCGCACGACCGGCAGCATCGAGCCCTACGCGGACCTCAGGGTTCGCTCACGCATCGAGGCCGGTCTCATGCCCGGACCCAAGCTCGACCTGACTGCCCCTTACCTCGAAGGCAAGAGGACAGCCTTCGCGCAGATGCACGAACTTGCCAGTGCGGAGGAGGCACGCGGCCGCGAGTGAGGCGCACCGCCGCGGCTTCAAGATAACAGGACACTTGTGTTCTGTGACTTGGCCCGGGGCGATTGCGGCTGGCATCGACGACTTCGAACACGGACCTATGTCTACCGATAGCGAATTTGTGGCCGGTAAGCAGGCCGACGATTGCCCCAACCCACAGGATCGGCAATCCTCCTGGCTCACGGAATCGATCGACGGGCCGCGCGTTACGAGCCTGATCCGCGCCTTAGTCGCGAGCAAGACATCGGAACGCTGGCGCCTGGCAAGTGTGCGGATCTGATGCTGGTCAAAGGCGATCCGTCCGCGCGCATTTCGGACATCGAGAATGTCGAAATCGTTTTCAAAGATGGCGCTGCCTTCGATTCTCGCCGGCTGATCGAATCGGTACGCGGGCAGGTTGGCATCCGCTGAAAGCGCGCTCAGGGGCCTGCACCGCCTACGGCGTCAACCCATAGACCTGCACCACCTTGTAGCCGGGCGCATAGACGCGCCCATTGGCTTCCATCGGTGTCAGGAAGGGGTTGCCGTTGCCAGGGTTGGACCAGGCGCCGATCTGCGCTGTGAAGATCGGGTTGCCGAGCGCCACCGCGTCATAGGCCTCGATGGAGAAGGGTTCTTCGGCGCGGTCGATGAGCCATACGACGCCGGTACCGGCAGTGGCGCCGTTCGATGAGACGATGGGCAGCGAGCCGCCGTAGCCGGCGTGGCTTGTGCCTTTGCCGCCAACGGTCAACGACGGGTGGCCGACGGTGGCGAGCGTCCAGGCCTTCAGCACGTCGCCGTTGCTCTGGGTGAAGACGGTCGGGCCGGCAGGGCCATTGTAGAAAGCCGGCCCGCCCCACAGTCCACCGCCGCCGTCCCATTGCGCCTGCAGCGCGCCCGCATCCTTGGGCTTCAGGGCGCCGAGGCTGTTCTGGTCGAGAAGATAAAGAATGCTCGACTTGCCCATGGCGACCGCCAGCGGCGGCGCCGTCTGGCCTGGTACCGTGGGCACCAGCATGACTCCGCCGGAGCCGAAATCCTCGTCGCTGTTGTTGAGCGACATGAAGCTCGACGGGGTGAAGTAGGTGGCGACAGACTTGAGCGTCGGCGGCAGCTTCAGGACGCTTTCGCCCCAATCCTTCTTGCCCTTGGTGAAGTCGCCGTTGCCGGTGACGACGAAGACATTCCCTGTGGCATCGATCGCCGGCGCGAAGCCGGTCATCCATATGCTGGCCAATTCGGTGGCGCCGGCGGTCTCGACGGTGTGGAAGGTGCTTTGCAGCTTCAGACTGCCGTTGTATCGCAAAAGCCAGCCGGTGATGCCGTCCAGATTATTGTCGCAATGCGAACCGATACCGACGTAGAGCGAGCCGTTGTCATAGGCGAGGCCGGCCCGATTCCATTGGTTTTGCGGATCGAAGGCGACGGTCGAGCCATCGCTGAGTTTGGCCGAAGGTGCGATGACGCTGGGGGGGACGGTGTCGGCGCCGGTGCCCAGCGCCAGCGCGTGCAGCGTGGAGATGAATTGCCCGAGCGAGGGTTCGGTGGCGGCGACGACATAAAGCGTCGCCTTATTGGCGGCGCTGCGGACGATGACGGGGGTGCTGGATATGCCGTATTCCGGCTGGACATCGCCGCAGCCGACGTCGTTGGATTTTTGCGCGGTGCCGAGGTTGACGTTCCAGAGTGTCGCATAGCTCTGCGCATCGAAGGCATAGACGGAGTTGTGGCCGGTGACGACGACGAGCACGTCATGGGTGCTCTTGTCGGGCATGACGAAGCCCGAAACCAGGAGCGGCTGGGCCAGCACGTTGCCGTCGACATTCAAGGTCGTCAGCAGGCCGAAGTTCGCCGAGCCGACCGTGGCGGGTGTCAGATCGGTTTCGGTCTGGTTCCAGCCGGTGCGGTTGAGGTCGTAATGGTACGTTGTGACGTCGATGGGCGTGCCGCTGTAGCTGCGTTGCAGACGGGTGGCGGAATCACCGATCTCCTGCGGCGCCGGTAGGCGGCTCGGCAGCGGCGCATGCGGCGCGCGGTGCGCCGGCCGTGCTTCCGCGATTGTGGGCAGCGTCGGATCCTCGGCGAAAGCCGGTGCCGTAACGGCGGCGGCAAGGATCGGGAAGGCGATGGCGACAGCGCGCAGGAGGTCTTGCATGGTGGACATTCTGGTCACGAAAGGTCTCATTGATGTGTGTCGGCGCTTGCAGAGCGGGTGCTGGTGGCACCCTACAGCCCTGTGCAAGCGGGCATCCGGTGTCGCAATCTGTTCGAAGCCACGGGAATTTACTCCCCGCGGCAGAGGGTATCATTACCCGACGAGGCCGAAGAAGCTGATTCAACATTATCCGTCATTTGCCGCTGACGAGAGGAAGGACAATGTTGAGCACGAAATCTCCGAGGAAATGCGCCGTAAGAACTCCACCCAGAACGAATCCCGCAACGATGCCGCCCAGACCCTGCCGGTAATGCGACAACGCAAATATCATTAGCGGTACCAGCCACGCCAAAAGCTTGCTGCCCGTGAGGCTTTGCAACCTTTCGATGATCTTCACCGAGATGAACGCCAACCCGGCGTAGAAGAAGATAGAGCCCGACTGTTACCGCTAGAACAATCGCAGCCTCTCTTCCCAACACCTGCCAATTGGAGTGCATCTCGCCCGTAATTGCGCGATAGCGAGACCGACCCAGGTTGGGGCGGAGGCCTTCCGGCGAATTTTGCTTTCCATGGTTGGTTCCGACAAGCTGCGGTAGACGATGGGTCCGTGTCCGTGCGCTTGCGCATTTATCGTGGCATGCTGGTGGTCCGGATTGTGGAAGTCAATCGAATCTGGGCAATGCACGCTATGGGCCGGTCGCGTCACGAAGCGACCGATCCCAACGATCACCCCAATCCGAAATGGAAATTCCTCGCCGACCGCCGTCCGATGGGAGGTGACGTCGCTCACCGAAATGACTAAGCTGCTGATCTGCCGACAGTATAAGAATGCAAATGGGGATCAATAATGACTCGCAGTAAATTACGCAAATTACGGCGTCTTCAGGCACATGAGCGTCCGCCAGCCGTGCGCCGCACCCTATCCGTGGCGTCAGCGCTGCTCGCCTGCATGCAGGCGGCTTATGCCGCGGATTCGAGCGAGGCGGCCATATTGGACGAGGTGGTCGTCACTGCCCAGAAGAGAACGGAAAACCTGCAGGACGTGCCCATCAGCATCCAGGCGCTCAACACCGAGAAGCTCGAGGAATTGCACATCGCCAACTTCGACGATTTCGCGAAGTATCTGCCGAGCGTTTCCTTTCAAACCGCCGGCCCGGGATTTGAGCACACTTATATTCGCGGCGTGGTGAGCGGCGGCGACGGCAACCATTCCGGCTCGCTGCCGAGCGTCGGCATGTATTTGGACGAGCAGCCGGTGACGACCATCGACGGCAATCTCGATATCCATATCTACGATATCGAGCGGGTCGAGGTGCTGAACGGGCCTCAGGGCACGCTCTATGGCGCGAGTTCGGAGTCCGGAACCATCCGCGTCATTACCAACAAGCCGGATTTGAGTGGCTTCTCGGCCGGTTACGATGTGCAAGGCAACACGGTGGAGTACGGCGGCAACGGCTATACGGTCGAGGGTTTCGTGAACTTGCCGCTCACGTCATTTGCGGCGATTCGCTTGGTCGGGTGGGATGAGCACGACGCCGGCTACATCGACAATGTGCCGGGCTCGCTGACCTTTCCCAGTTCCGGCATTACCTTTACCAACGCGGCCTACGTCAAGAAAAACTTCAATGACGTCGATACCCGGGGTGGCCGCGCTTCGGTCAAGATCGAGTTGAACGATAACTGGACCATTTTGCCCACCGTCATGGGCCAAGACCAATGGGTCAGAGGCAATTTTTCCTACAACCCGGCGGTCGGAGATCTTAAGATACAGCAATATTTTCCGGAGACCACGCACGATTCCTGGATTCAATCGGCGCTCACCATCGAAGGCAAGATCGCCGATTTCGACATCGTATACGCCGGCGCCTACCTGACGCGCAACACCCACGAGTCGTCGGACTACACGGACTACTCCTATTTCTATGACCGAGCCTATGGGTCCGGCGCTTATTTCACGGACAATTCGGGCAAGCTCATCAACCCGGCGCAGCACATCGTCGGCACGGATCATTACACCAAGACCAGCAACGAACTGCGCGTCTCATCGCCGAAGCAATACCCGTTCCGCTTCGTGGGCGGCCTGTTCTTGCAGCGCCAGGTGCATGAGATCATCCAGGATTACGTGGTGAACAACGGCGATCCGCTCGCCGATTCGCTGTCGATCCCCGGTTGGCCCGGTTCGCTGTGGCTCACCGATCAAGAGCGCGTGGATCGCGATTCCGCGGTGTTCGGGGAATTCTCCTACGACATTCTCGAGAATCTGACCGCCACGGCCGGCGCCCGCTACTACACGTACAACAACACACTGCAGGGATTCTACGGATTCAACGCGAATTATTCCTCCACGGAGGGAACCGCCACCTGTTTCACGCCATTTGTGCCCTTTCATGGAGCGCCGTGCCAGGACCTCAATGGCCGAACCACGGGCTCGGGAACGTCCCCGAAGGTCAATCTTACGTACAAGTTTGATCCGGACCATTTGATCTACGCGACCTACTCGAAGGGATTTCGGCCGGGTGGCGTGAACCGCAACGGCGGCGGAACGTTGCCGCCGTACCAGGCGGATTTTCTGACCAACTATGAAATCGGTTGGAAGACTACCTGGGACGACCACCGTCTGCGATTCAACGGCGCGTTCTTTGCGGAATACTGGAAGAATTTCCAGTTCGCGTACCTCGGGCCGAATGCGCTCACCATCATTGCGAACGCCGGCAACGCGCGCATCCTCGGCATGGAAACGGATGTGGAATATGCGGTCACGCAGGGCTTGACGTTGTCCACCAGTTTCTCGCTGCTGCAGCCGAAGCTGACGCAGGAATATTGCGATGATCCCACGCGGTGCGCGACGCCGGGCTATGAGCAGTATGCCCCGGCCGGGCAGCCGTTGCCGGTGACGCCCAAATTCAAGGGCGACGTCACCGCTCGCTACACATTCGCGCTCGACGATGGGTACAAGGCGAATTTCCAGGCGTCGGTGTTCCACTTGGGTTCGCGCACCGCCGATTTGCGTGCGGTGGCTGCCGCGGGCCTCGGCGAGGAACCTGCGTATACCACCGCGGATGTTTCCGCCGGTTTGGAGAAGGACAAAATGACGGGCGAATTGTACGTGAGCAACGTGTTCGACAAGCGCGCGATTCTCGACCGTTATGCGGAATGCGACGTGGCGAGTTGCGGCCAGATCGCCATATACAGCCTTCCCAGCCAGCCGCGCACCATCGGCGTGAAGTTCGGGCAGAAGTTCTGATAGGGGCGTAAGAAATAGTCCTCTTCCGCCGCGCCTCACTCCACCGTCAGGCTCTTGGCGAGATTCCGCGGCTGATCCACGTCCGTGCCCTTCAGCACCGCGACGTGATAGGCGAGCAGCTGCATCGGCACGGCGAATATCACCGGGGCCTGCAGGGCGGTGACCTTGACCGGCAGGCGAATCACGGTGACGCCGTCCGCGCTTTCCATGCCGGTCTCGGGATCGGCGAAGACGTAGAGCTTCCCGCCGCGCGCCCGCACCTCCTGCAGGTTCGATTTCAATTTCTCCAGCAGCTCGTTGTTCGGCGCCACCGCAACCACCGGCATGTCCTCGTCGACCAGCGCCAGCGGGCCGTGCTTGAGCTCGGCCGCCGCGTAGGCTTCCGCGTGGATGTAGGAGATCTCCTTCAGCTTCAGCGCGCCCTCCATGGCGATGGCGTGCAACGGACCGCGGCCCACGAACAGGGCGTGGTGCTTGTCGGCGAAGATCTCCGCCAGCGCCCGGATGGTGTCGTCCAGCGCCAGCGTCCGCTCCACCAGGCCGGGCAGCTGCAGGAGCTGCGTGGTGAGATCCCGCTCGTCGATCGCCCGCGGAGCGCAATGCTTGGCGAGCGCGACCACCAGCATGCCGAGCGCGGTGAGCTGGGTGGTGAACGCCTTGGTCGCGGCCACGCCGATCTCCGGGCCCGCGCGCGTCAGCAGCACCAGGTCCGAATCGCGGACCATCGAGCTCTCGGCCACGTTGCAGATGGTGAGCGTGGCGAGGTAGCCCGCGCGCCTGGCATTGCGCAGCGCCGCCAGCGTATCGGCGGTTTCGCCGGACTGCGAGATGGTGACGAACAGGGTGTCGGGCGTCACCACCGGATTCCGGTAGCGGTACTCGCTGGCGATTTCGACGCGCGCCGGGATGCGGCAGATCTGCTCGATGAAGTAGCTGGCCACCAGGCCGGCATGAAAGCTCGTGCCGCACGCGGCGATGTGCACGGCCTTGACTCGCTTGAACACCTGCTGCGCCCCGGGCCCGAAGGCGGCGTCCAGCAGCCTCGCGCCGGCGATGCGCTCCTCGAGGGTCTGTGCAATGGCGCGCGGCTGCTCGTGAATTTCCTTGAGCATGAAGTGGCGGTACTGGCCGCGCTCCACCGCGTCCGCCGGCAAATCGCTCTCATGGGCGAACCTCAGGGCCGGCGCTCCCTCCCGATCGAGGATGTTGATGGATTTGCGCCGCACCAGGGCGACGTCCCCCTCCTCCAGGAACATGAATCGCCGGGTCACGGGCAGCAGCGCCGCCACGTCCGAAGCCACGAAATTCTCGTCGATCCCGAGCCCGATCACGACGGGACAGCCCTCGCGGGCCACCACCAGGCAATCCGGGTCGTTCCGGGAAATGACCGCCAGGGCGTAGGCGCCCCGTAATTCGGCCACCGTGCTGCGCACCGCCTGGAACAGATCGGCCGAGCGCCCCAGGTGATGATGAATGCGGTGCGCGATGACCTCGGTGTCGGTCTCCGAATCGAAGCTGTATCCGAGTTCGATCAGGCCGGCGCGCAGGGCCTCGTGATTTTCGATGATGCCGTTGTGAACGATGGCGATGCCGTCTCCGGACATGTGCGGATGGGCGTTGTTCGTCGTCGGGACGCCGTGCGTGGCCCAGCGCGTGTGGGCGATGCCCACGTGCCCGTCGAGAGGGTTCGCATCCAGCAGGGCCTGCAGCGCCTGCACCTTCCCCACGGCCCTCACCCGGGCCAGCCGCTGATCGGACGTCAACACCACCAGGCCGGCGGAGTCGTAGCCGCGATATTCCAGGCGGCGCAGCCCCTCCATGAGGATGGGTACCGCATTGCGCTCCGCCACGACGCCCACGATTCCACACATGTCCTTGAGGCTCCCGGCAAGAAAGAGACGGGATTATCGCATGGGCCCCGTGACAACGTTCTTACCCCGGGCCCGGGAGCCGGCCGGATGCGGGGCGGCCGGCGTTCGGGCGCCCGCTGCCCGCCGCCAACGACCCTTCGGCGCCATCCGGGGCCGGCGGCCGGGCGCTCACGTCGATTTGGGATCCAGCGCTTTGCGGACGGCCACTGTCTTCTCGTCTTCCGGCAGCTTCGCGGGTCTCTTCCAGTTCTCGACCGTGGATTGCCGGGCGCGCGTGAGCGTGAGCTTGCCGTCCGCGGTGCTCTCCGTGATGGTCGAACCGGCGCCGATGGTCGCGCCGGCCCCGATTCGCACGGGCGCGACCAGCATGCTGCCGCTGCCGATGAACGCGCCGTCGGCGATGACCGTGGGCCATTTGTTGGCGCCGTCGTAATTGCAGGTGATCGTGCCGGCGCCGACGTTCACGCCCGCTCCGACGGTGGCATCGCCGACATAGCTCAGGTGATTCGCCTTGCTGCCGTCGCCGATCCGGGAGTTCTTGACCTCGACGAAGTTGCCGATGTGCGCATCGTGGCCCAGCACGGTGCCCGGCCGCAGGCGGGCAAACGGCCCGATGCGGCAGTTCCCGGCCACCTCGGTCTCCTCGATGACGCAGTTGGCGTTGATCTCCGTGTCCGCGCCGATGCGCGCATCGCGAATCACGCAGTACGGACCCACCTTGACGCGAGCGCCCAGGTGCACCCGGCCGATCAGGACCGCGCCCACGTCGATGAAGACATCCGGCTCCACCGTGACCTGTCCCCGAACGTCGATGCGGGCCGGGTCGGCCAGCGTCGCGCCGGCCCGCATGAGCTCCCCGGCCCGCAGCCGGCGCAGGCCCGTCTCGACCTCCGCCAGTTGCATCTTGTCGTTGACGCCCAGGACCTCGATGGCCGCCGGCACGGGGACGGCGGTCAACGGACTGCCGTCGTGGGCGGCGCTCGACACCACGTCGGTGAGGTAATACTCGCGCTGCGCATTGTCGGCCTTCACGGCCCGGAGCCAGGCGCGCAGCCGCGCGGCGGGCGCCGCCATCAGCCCGGTGTTCGCCTCCCTGATCAGCAACTGCTCGGCGCTGGCATCCGCGTGCTCGACGATGCCGCGCACGCCGCCTTGCGAGTCCCGCAGGATGCGCCCGTACCCCGCGGCATCCTCCAGGGCGACGGTGAGCAGTGCGAGACCGCCGGACCGGGCGGCGCCGACCAGCTGCCGCAGCGTCTCCGCCCGCGTCAACGGCACGTCGCCGTACAGCACGAGCACGGTATGATCGTCGGGGATGCGGGACATGGCCTGCATGACGGCGTGGCCGGTGCCCAGTTGCTCCGCCTGCAGCACCCACTCGAGGTCGCCGCTCTCGGCAAACGCCTCCGGGACTTGCTCGCCGCCGTGGCCGTAGACGACGAGGATGCGGTCGGCCCCGAGTTCGCGCGCGGTGCGCACCACGTGCCGCAACAGAGGCTCCCCGGCCAGCGGCTGCAGTACCTTGGGCAGGTCGGAATTCATCCGCTTGCCGCGGCCCGCGGCGAGAATGACGACGGAAAGCGGCACGGCTGCTCCCGGTGATTAGGCGTCGATCAACGTTTCTTGCGAATGCGCTCGATCGCCCGCAATTGTGCCACGGCACGCGCCAGTTCCGCCTGCGCCTCCGCAATCTCGATCTGATCGGCCCGGCCCCGGATGCCCTCCTCGGCGCGCTGCTTGGCCGCCAGGGCGGCGGCTTCGTCCAGGTCGTGGGCTCTCACGGCCGTATCGGCGAGCACCGACACGGAATTGGGCTGGACCTCGAGGGCGCCGCCCCCGACGTAGAAGGACTGCTCCTCCTGGCCCTCGACCTGCACGCGCACCTCGCCCGGCTTGAGCATCGTCAGGAGCGGTGCGTGCCGGGGCGCAATGCCGATCTCGCCGCCCGCGGCCGGCGCGAACACCATGGTCGCATCGCCCTTGAATATCTGGCCCTCGGCGCTGACGATGTCGACGTGAATGGTGTTCGCCATGATGCGTGCCCTCCAGCTTAAAGCGTCTTGGCTTTCTCGACGGCTTCCTCGATGCCGCCGACCATGTAGAACGCCTGCTCGGGCAGGTGATCGTACTCGCCCGCGATGATCGCCTTGAAGCCGCGGATGGTGTCGGCCAGCGGCACGATCTTGCCGTCCTGGCCGGTGAACACCTTCGCGACGTTGAACGGCTGCGAGAGGAAGCGCTGGATCTTGCGGGCCCGGTACACCGACAGCTTGTCCTCTTCCGACAATTCGTCCATGCCGAGAATCGCGATGATGTCCTGCAGCTCCTTGTAGCGCTGCAATATGGCCTGCACGCCGCGCGCGGTGTTGTAGTGATCCTCGCCCACCACCAGCGGGTCGAGCTGGCGGCTGGTCGAGTCCAGCGGATCGACCGCCGGGTAGATGCCGAGCGAGGCGATCTGCCGCGACAGCACGACGGTGGCGTCCAAGTGCGCGAAGGTGGTCGCCGGCGACGGGTCGGTCAAGTCGTCGGCGGGCACGTACACGGCCTGGATCGAGGTGATCGATCCGGTCTTCGTGGAGGTGATGCGCTCCTGCAGCACGCCCATTTCCTCGGCCAGGGTCGGCTGGTAACCCACCGCGGACGGCATGCGTCCCAGCAGCGCGGAGACCTCGGTGCCGGCGAGGGTGTAGCGGTAGATGTTGTCGACGAAGAACAGCACGTCGCGGCCCTTGCCCGAGGCCTGCTTTTCGTCGCGGAAGTACTCCGCCATGGTCAATCCGGTCAAGGCGACGCGCAGGCGGTTGCCGGGCGGCTCGTTCATCTGGCCGTACACCATCGACACCTTGGAGTTCTCGAGGTGGTCCTTGTCGATGACGCCCGACTCGATCATCTCGTGATAGAAGTCGTTGCCCTCGCGGGTGCGCTCGCCGACGCCCGCGAACACGGAGAGGCCGCTGTACTGCTTGGCGATGTTGTTGATGAGCTCGAGCATGTTGACGGTCTTGCCGACGCCCGCGCCGCCGAACAGACCCACCTTGCCGCCCTTGGCGAACGGCACCAGGAGGTCGATCACCTTGATGCCCGTCACCAGGAGGTCCTGGCCGCCCGCCTGTTCGTCGTAGGCTGGCGCCGGCCGGTGAATCGGCAGGTAGGTGTCGGTCTTGATCGGGCCTCGCTCGTCCTGCGGCGCTCCCAGCACGTCCATGATGCGGCCGAGCGTGCCCGCGCCCACGGGCACGGAGATTCCCTTGCCCGTCCCGGCGACCGTGAGGCCCCGGCGCAAGCCCTCGGAGGGGCCCATCGCAATGCAGCGCACGATGCCGTCGCCGAGCTGTTGCTGCACTTCGAGGGTCAGACCCACGTCGTCCAGCTTGAGCGCATCGTAGACCTTGGGAATCTGGTCGCGCGGAAACTCAACGTCGATGACTGCGCCGATGATTTGCACGATTTTGCCGCTGGACATGCTTGCTAACCCTCTTGAATTCAGACCGCTGCCGCGCCGCCGACGATCTCCGAAAGTTCCTTCGTGATCGCCGCCTGACGGGCCTTGTTGTATATGAGCTGCAGCTCGTCGATGAGCTTGCCGGCGTTGTCGGATGCGCTCTTCATGGCGACCATGCGCGCGGCCATCTCGCAGGCGACGTTCTCGACGGCGCCCTGGAAAATCTGCGACTCCATGTAGCGCATGAGGACGCTCTCGAGGATCTCCGAGGATTCCGGCTCGTAGATGTAGTCCCAGCGTTCCTGCAGCTGATCCTTGTCGATGGTCTGAAGCGGCAGGAGCTGCGACACGGTGCTCTTCTGCGTCATGGTGTTGACGAAGACGTTGTGCACCAGCAGCAGCTGGTCGATCTTCGCCTCGCGGTAGTAGTCCAGCATGATCTTCGTGGCGCCGATGAGGGCGTCCACGTGCGGCCTGTCGCCCAGGTGGGTGGTGGACGCCACCACCTCGACGCCCGCAAGCCGGCGGAAGAACTGCAGGGCCTTCGACCCGATGACGCAGAGGTACACCTTGGCGTCGCGCGCCTTCGCCGCGCGGATGGCCGCGAGCGTGGCCTTGAACAGATTGAGGTTCAGCGAGCCGCACAAGCCGCGGTCGGTGCTGATGACCACGATCCCGACCGCGCTCACCGGCCTCTCCAGGGTGAACGGGTGCTTGTAGTCGAGATTGACCTGGCGCAGATGCCCCACGATCTGGCGGATCTTCTCGGCATAGGGACGCGCGGCGCGCATGCGGTCCTGGGCCTTGCGCATCTTGCTCGCGGCCACCATTTCCATCGCCTTGGTGATCTTCTGGGTATTCTTGATACTCGAGATCTTGCCGCGGATTTCCTTTGCGCCTGCCATGTCGTTTCTCTATAGGCTCGAGAAGAACTCTTCGCAGCACTTCTTCAGGCCGGCGTCCACGTCCTTCGACAGGTCCGGCTTGTCGTTGATGCTCTTCAGCAGGGCGGCGTGGGAGTTGCGGGCGAAGGCCTGCAGGGCGGCTTCCGTGTCCACCACCTTCACCCGGTCGACCTTGTCGAAAAAGCCGTTGTTGGCGGCGTACAGCGACAGCGCCATCTGGGCCACGGACATGGGCGCGTACTGTTTCTGCTTCATGAGCTCCGTGACGCGCTGGCCGCGCTCGAGCTGCTTGCGGGTCGCCTCGTCGAGGTCCGAGGCGAATTGCGAGAAGGCCGCGAGTTCACGGTACTGCGCCAGCGCCAAGCGGACGCCGCCGCCCAGCTTCTTGATGATGTTGGTCTGCGCGGCGCCGCCGACGCGCGACACCGAGATGCCGGCGTTGATGGCCGGGCGCATGCCGGCGTTGAACAGGTCCGTTTCGAGGAAGATCTGGCCGTCGGTGATGGAAATCACGTTGGTCGGAACGAACGCCGTGACGTCGCCCGCCTGCGTCTCGATGATCGGCAGGCCGGTGAGCGAGCCGGTGCGGCCCTTGACGCGGCCGCCGCTCACCTTCTCGACGTATTCCTCGTTGACGCGCGCGGAACGCTCGAGCAGGCGCGAATGCAGGTAGAACACGTCGCCGGGGTAGGCTTCGCGGCCGGGCGGGCGCCGCAGCAGCAGCGAGATCTGCCGGTACGCGACCGCCTGCTTGGACAAATCGTCGTACACGATCAGCGCGTCCTCGCCGTTGTCCATGAAGTACTCGCCCATGGCGCAGCCGCCATAGGGTGCGAGGTACTGCATCGCGGCCGGCGTCGAGGCCGAGGCGGCGACGATGATGGTGTGGGCCATGGCGCCGTGCTCTTCCAGCTTGCGCACCACGTTGGCGATCGAGCTCTGCTTCTGGCCGATGGCGACGTAGATGCACTTAATCCCGGTGCTCTTCTGGTTGATGATGGTGTCGATCGCCACGGCGGTCTTGCCCGTTTGACGGTCGCCGATGATGAGTTCGCGCTGGCCGCGCCCGATCGGCACCATGGAGTCGATGGCCTTGAGGCCGGTGGGAACGGGCTGGGAGACGCTCTTGCGGAAAATGACGCCGGGCGCCACGCGCTCCAGCGGCGAGCGCCGCTGGGCGTTGATCGGCCCGTTGCCGTCGATGGGGTTGCCGAGCGCATCGACCACCCGACCGAGCAATTCGGGGCCCACCGGCACCTCGAGGATGCGCCCGGTCGTCTTGACGGTCGCGCCCTCGGAAATGCCCTTGTACTCGCCGAGCACCACGGCGCCGACCGAGTCCTGTTCCAGGTTGAGCGCGAGACCGAAGAGGTTGCCGTCGAACTCGAGCATTTCCCCGTAACGCGCATCGGCGAGGCCGTGGATGCGGACGATGCCGTCGGTGACGCTCACCACCGTTCCGACGTTGCGCGCCTCCGTGCTGGACTGAAACTTGTCGATGCGCGCCTTGATCAGGTCGCTGATTTCCGATGCCTTGATGGACATATCAAACCCCTTAAGCGTGAGGATCCGTTGCCGGGCCCGCGCGTAAAATCCCGACTAACCGCTCAATTCCGTCGCGAGTTGTTCCAAGCGACCCTTTATCGATCCGTCGATGACCAGATCGCCGGCGCGCACCACCGCGCCGCCCATCAGGCTCGCATCGACCGTGTTGTGCATCCGGACCCGGCGCTTGAGGCGTCCGCTCAGGGCGCGGTCGAGCTTGTCCTGCTGCGCGGGGTCGAGCGCGACGGCCGAGATGACCTCGACGTCCACGGTGTTCTCGATTTCCGCCCGTTCGGCCTCGTAGCGCGCCGCTATCTCCGGCAGCAGCAGCGCCCGGTGGTTCTCCGCGAGCACTCCCACGAAATTGCGCATGCCCGCATCGAGGCGCGAGCCCGCCACGTCGGCGATCAGCCCTGCCACATCGGCTGCCGACAGCGCCGGATTCTTGGCGAGAGCGGCCACGCGCGGGTCGGCGACGATCTCGGCCGCGATTTTCAGGCCCTCCGACCACTGCGGCAGCGCATTGGCGTCGCGGGCATACTCGAACGCGGCTTTCGCGTAAGGCCGGGCGATGGTCGCTCGCTCAGCCATTCGCGATCTCCTCCGCGAGCTTGTCGAGCAGCTCCGCGTGGGTCTTCGGGTCGATCTCCCGGCCGAGCAGGCGCGAGGCGCCGTCCACGGCGAGCTTGCCGACTTCGCGCCGCAATCCGTCGCGCGCCCGCGAACTCTCCCTCGAGGCCTCGTCCCTGGCGTGGGCGATCAGACGCTGCCCTTCCGTCGACGCGGTGCCCTTGGCTTCCTCCACGATCTCGTTGGAGCGCTTGCCGGCCTGATCGAGGATCTGGGCCGCTTTGTTCCGCGCTTCGCGGATGAGCTCCTTCGAACGCTCCTCGGCCTCGCTCAGGTCCTTCTGGCCCTTTTCGGCGGCGGCGAGCCCCGTCGCGATCTTGCGCGAACGCTCCTCCATCGGACCCAGGATCATCGGCCACACGAACTTCATCGTGAACCAGATGAGGGCGATGAACACGAGCATCTGCACGATCAACGTGAGATTGATGTTCACAGTAGTCTCCTGACCAGCGCGGTTGCCGCAGCCGTCTTCAGTGCGTCAACCCGGCGGTGAACGGGTTCGCGAACGTGAAGAACAGCGCGAAGCCGATCCCGATCATCGCCACCGCGTCGACCAGGGCCGCCACGATGAACATCTTCACCTGCAGCATCGGGGCGAGCTCGGGCTGGCGCGCGGCGCCTTCCAGGAAGCGGCCGCCGAGGATGCCGAAGCCGATCGCGGTGCCGAGCGCGCCCAGACCGAAAATGATCCCGACGGCCAGCACGGTCATGGCCTGGACGTGTGCGAAATTTTCCATTCAATCCTCCTAAAGAGAAACAGACGCGAAAAAAGCTGTGGGTTACCGGACTCGAGACATCAATGGTGTTCCTGCGCCATCGCCAGATAAACGATCGTCAGCACCATGAATATGAAGGCTTGCAGCGTGATGACGAGCAGGTGGAAGACCGCCCAGAGCAACGACAGCACGAACTGCAAGACCAGGAAGATCCAGCCGCTGGCGCTCGACAGCCCCGCCATGCCGTGGAGCGTGAGCAGCGCGAGCAATATGAAGATCATCTCGCCGGCGAACAGGTTGCCGTACAAACGCAGGGACAGGGAGATGGGCCGCGCCAGGAAGGGCACGATCTCGAGCAGCAGGTTCGCGGGAATCAGCAGGATCTTGACGATGGGATTCTTGGCCGTGAACGGCTGCATGGTGAGTTCGGCGAGGAAGCCGCCGAGGCCCTTCACCTTGATGCTGTAGTAGATGATCAGCACGAACACGGTCAACGACATCGCGAAGGTGATGTTGAGGTCGGTGCTGGGGACCACCTTCAAGTGCTCGAACCCCGCCCCGTGCGCGAGCATGGGCAGGAGATCGACGGGCAGCACGTCCATCGCGTTGAAGAGGAACACCCAGCAGAAGATCGTCAGGGCCAGGGGCGCGAGCAGCTTGTTCGTGCCGTGAAAGCTGTCCTTGACCTGGGTGTCGATGAACTCGACGATGAGTTCGACGAAGTTCTGGAACTTGCCCGGCACGCCGGCCGTGGCCGTGCGCGCGGCGAAGAAGAACGAGCCGGCGAACAGCAGCGCGAGCAGCACCGAGAAGAACACGCTGTCCCAGTGGATGACCGAGAAATCCACCACCCCCGCCGGTTCCTTGTTGGACAGGAACGTCAGGTGGTGAAGAATGTATTCGTTCGGAGTCGTTGGCTGTTCAGCTGTCATCATGAAGTCTTACGCGCTAAAGCGATATCGCACCGATTGCCACTATTTGTCCGCGTCCGCATGGCGCGACGCGCCGCCCAGGGGCGGCAGTGCGTTGGCCAATGCAACCCAGAACACGAGAAAGGTCGCCACGTACGTGCCGAGCATCGCGAGCGGAACCACCTTCATCGATTTCAACACCACCACGAACAGCACGATCACCACCGCGATCTTCGCCGTCTCGCCCACGAAGAAGGCACGCATCGCCCTCTGCGGCTCCTGCGTCGCAGGGCCGCCGAATCCGAGCATCGCCATGGCAAGACTCGCAACGGTGCTGATCCCGCCGCCCAGCGCCGCCGAGAACGCCGCCGACGGGCCCGCGATCAGCCAACCCAGCAGGGCGCAGACCAGGGTGACGGCCGCCTGGCCCAGCACGACGCTGAATGCCAGCCGCCGCGCCAGGGATAGGTCGATCGCCATCAAGTTGCATCCCGTTCGTGAGCGATCTGCCTCCTCCCGGCAATCCGGAATGGGCGATCGCCTTGGCTTAAGCCGCGCGCATTATAGAGAGGAGGGTTGAGCGCAGCAAGGTCGTCCGGATGGGGAATCTACTTATGGGAATCCGCTTATGTCAGCTGATGTGCGCCAATATTCCCTCGAGCTCGTCGAGGCTGTTGTAGGAAACCACCAACTTGCCCTTGCCCGAGGCGCCATGCTGGAAGGCGACCTTGGCGCCCAATTTGTCGGCGAGTTCGCGCTCCAAGCGCTGGATGTCGGGATCGACGGGCTTCGCCTCGCCCTCCGGGGTCGCCGGCGACAGCAGCCGGCGCACCAGCGCCTCGGTGTCGCGCACCGACAGGCCTTTTTTAGCGACGAGGCCCGCCACTTCGGCCTGCTGGCGGCGGTTGCCGAGTCCGAGCAGCGCCCGCGCGTGGCCCATCTCGATGCTGCGCTGCTCCAAAAGCAGCTTCACTTCGTCCCCGAGCTCCATGAGGCGCAATAGATTGCTGACCGCGGCCCGCGAGCGGCCCACCGCCTCGGCGGCGGCCTGATGGGTGAGGCCGAACTCATCGATCAGCCGCGACAGCGCGCGTGCCTCCTCCAGGGGGTTCAAGTCCTCGCGCTGAATGTTCTCGATCAGCGCCATGGCCACGGCCGCCTCGTCGGGAACCTCGCGGATGACGGCGGGGATCTCCGTCACGCCCGCCATCTGTGCGGCGCGCCAGCGCCGCTCGCCCGCGATGATCTCATAACGTTGCGATTCGCCCGGATTCCGCTGCGGCAGGGGGCGCACCAGAATGGGCTGCACCACGCCTTGGGATTTGATCGAATCGGCGAGTTCGCTGAGCGATTCCAGGCGCATGTCGACGCGCGGCTGGTACTTGCCTCGCTGCAGCAGATCGAGCGGCAGAGTCGCCAAGCGGTCGCCCGCAGCGGCCGCGGGCTCCCGGGCAGGGGCCGTGGCGCGCTGTGCGAGCAGCGGGCTCAACTCGGCAAGGCCTCGACCGAGGGAGGGCTTTTTGACCGACATGCTCAACCTTCCAGGTGCGATGAATTCGATTCTAGCGGGGCGGCCGGCAGTTCGCCGCGCCGGATCATCTCGCCCGCGAGCGCGAGGTAGGCGAGCGCACCGCGGGATTCCTTGTCGTGAAACAAGGCCGGCTTGCCGAAGCTCGGCGCCTCGGCGAGGCGCACGTTGCGCGGAATCATGGTGCGGAACACCTTGTCGCCGAAATGCTCGATGAGCTGCGCCGACACCTCGTTGGACAGGTTGTTGCGCGGATCGAACATGGTTCGCAGCAATCCCTCGATATGCAGGTCCGGGTTGATGGAGGCCCGCACTTGCTCGATGGTTTGCACCAGGGCGCTCAATCCTTCGAGCGCATAATACTCGCATTGCATGGGCACCATGACCGAGTCCGCGGCCACCAGCGCGTTCAAGGTGAGCATGTTGAGCGAAGGCGGGCAGTCGATCAGGATCACGTCGAAACTCTCGCGGATGGGCTTGAGCGCATTGCGCAGCTTGAATTCGCGGCCCGTCATCATCGTCAATAGCCGCACCTCGGCGGCGGTGAGGTCCTGATTGGCGGGCATCAGCATGAAGCCGCCGTACTCCACCTTCACCATGGCCTCCGTCGCGGCGCATTCCCCCAGGAGCACGTCGCAGCTGGTTCTCGCCACCGAGTTCTTGTCGATGCCGCACCCCATGGTGGCGTTGCCCTGCGGGTCCAGGTCGATCAACAGCACGCGCCGCTTCGTGGCCGTCAGGGACGCTGCGAGGTTCACCGCGGTCGTGGTCTTGCCCACTCCGCCCTTCTGATTTGCAACAGCGATGACCCGGTTCATGGTTTGCTCGATTTGGCCGGCCACGGGGCCGGGCGGTTCGGCTCCCGGCGCGGCCCGGCCGGCTTGGGGGCGACCGGTGAGAGTTCCACAAGATGCCGTTCCGCGTCCAGCCCCGGCACCTTCAAGCGATGCACGGCGACCACCCGGAACGATTTGGGGACGGACGGGATCTCCTCGTCCGGGCGCTTGCCTTTCATGGCCAGAAGGCGCCCGTCCGGCGTGCACAGGTGTCCCGCATACGCCACGAAGTCGGCCAGCGACGACAGCGCGCGCGCCATCACGGTGTCGTAGAGCTCCAATGGCCGGTAGCTTTCGGCGCGGGTGTTGACCACCGTCACGTTGGCGAGACCGGTCCGCTCGGCCGTCTCGGCGGCGAATCGGGCCTTCTTGCCGGTCGCTTCGATGAGAGTGAAGCGCCTCGCCGGATTGATGACGGCCAGCGGCAGGCCGGGGAATCCGGCGCCCGTCCCCACGTCGGCCAGCCGGGTGCCCTTGAGGTAGGGCTGCAGACTCAGGGAATCGAGCAGGTGCTTGTGGAGCATTCCAGGCCGGTCGCGGATGGCGGTGAGATTGAACTGCGCATTGGCGGCTTCCAGCTCATCCAGGATCCGCAGCAGGGTTTCGCCCGCGGCTGCCCCGAGGGGCAGCCCAAGTTCCTGCGCGCCGGAGCACAGCATCTGCCATTCCTCGGCGCGCGTCATCGGTCCAAGGGCCGCGCGGCGCCGGCCTCCGCGCTCAAGGTCATGGACAGCAGCGCGGCAGGTTCCCCCGTGCCTTCCAGGCGCGCATGGAAGGCAATGCCCTGCTCGCTGCCCTCGCATCGATCAGCGGTTGCCGCCGCGGGCACCGCGGCGCGCAGCCACAGGGCGCAGGCCCGGGCAAAAACCGCTGCGGCTTCCGCGGGCTCGAGGCGCACCGCCGCCTCGATTCGCGACAGTCGGTCGTGCTCGAAGCACAGCAGGTACGTCGTGGTCGCGCGGCCCGCGAACGGCGGCGGCGAATCCACCGTGTAGCAGTCGCCGCTCTCCGCTCCCTCGCCGGCCTCCGCTCCCAGGCCCGGCGCCCGGTCGTGGAATACCAGCACTTCGCGCAGCGCGAGCCCGCTGGCATGGAGTACCGTTCCGAAGGGCGCGAGCACCAGGGGGTGCCAGTCGTACGAGGGGTCCGTGGACGGTGCCTGGCGAGCCTCCGGCGCGGGCCGGCCGGCCGGACTCGGCGCCGCGGGCTGGGTGCCGGCGCAGGCGCACAAGGCCAGCAGGCCCGCGGCTTCGGCGATGCGGCGAAGAGCTCCCTTCATTTCCGCGATCTCGCCAGCCACACGCTGATACCGGCGGCGTTCAGCTCGACGTCGCCGTCCAGCAGGGCATGCCGCGTCGCGGCGTCCCCGCCGAAGCCATGAGCGGTCAATCGCGCCGACAAGTGCTCGAACAGCAGCGGCTTCATGCGGGCGGCCGGATCCGGCGCCCCCGCCACGCTGCGGCCGATCTGCACGAAGGCATCCAAGCTCGAGTGCAGGTCGAGCGCCAATTGATCGACGTGGGTCACCCGGCCGTAATGCGTCAAATAGGCCGCCGTCGGCCGGTATTCGAGGATCCGGTCGATGGAGGCATGCAGCTGGTCGGGATCGAACTGGCTGGGACTGGTGGTGGGAAAGATGAACTCGTGCGCGGCGGTGTCCAGTTCCCGGTAGCTCACGCCGAACGTGTCTCCGGTGAACACTTCCCGCGTGTCGCAGTCGACCAGGCACACGTGATGCAACGCATGCCCCGGCGTGTGGACGAATTCCAGGGTGCGGCGGCCGATCTGGATCCGCTCTCGATCTGCGACGGCCGACACCCGCTCCGGCGGCACGCCGCTCACCTCGCCGTACTCCGCGGCGAATCGCGCCGCGCCGTACACCGCCTGGGTGGCTGCGGCCAGGATCGACGGATCGACGATGTGCGCGATCCCCCGGGGATGCACCAGTACCCGCGCATGCGGCAGCGCCGCGGCCAGCCGGCCGACCCCGCCCGCGTGGTCGAGATGAACGTGCGTCAGCACGATGAAGTCGACCGCATCGGCGTCGAGGCCCTGTCCGGCGAGCGCCGCCAGCAGGTTCGGCACCGAAAAATACGTGCCGGTATCGATGAACGCGGCCCGGCCCGCATCGACGATCAGGTGGCTGGCGTCCGCCCGCGGCCGGATGAATTCGGTATCGACGACGATGACGCCCTCCGCGACGCGCTCGTATAGAGGGCTCACCCGCGCGCTCATGTCACGCCGCAGCCAGCCGCTGCACCAGCGCGTCGAGCTCGGCGGCCGCGTCCGGCTCATCGGTGCGCAGGCCCTCGAGCGCGCGGCGCAACGCCGCCACCGCCGATTCCCTCAGGCGCGCGCAGGCCGGCGCGAAGTGGGCGCGCCAGTCGGCGATCAGCTCCGGCTCCAATGAGTCATAGTCTCGATCATTGAGGATGGAGTCGAGTACCATCCCGCACACCGCGAGCTGCTGAATTCTCGCGCGCGGCAGCTCGGACGCGGATAGCCCCTCGGCGAAGCAGCGGCGCAGGTACGCCGGCGGATCCGCGCTCGCGATGTCGTCGAGCTCATCGCGCACATTGTAGGATTTCAGTAGATGTTCGAAGCCGGCCATTGCCCCATTATCCGCGCCAACATGAAACATAGGAACATTGATGCCTCGAATTCTTCGTCCCTGGATGATCGCGGCCTCGCTGGCCCTGGCCTCGGCGAGTCCTGCCGCGCCGCGCGTCGAACGCGGCAACCTGGTGTTCGACGGCGTTCCGGACGCGCCGGCACCCCTCGTCGACTCGCTGGACGGGTACCTGAGCGGACGTGAGGCGTCCCCGCTCGGCTGGTCGCCGCAGGGCCAGCTCCTGATCGCGACGCGGTTCGCGGACGTCGCTCAGCTTCATCTGGTGGAGAAACCGGCGGGTGCCCGGCGCCAGATCGGCTTTATGCATGAACCGGTCACGGACGCCGCCTTCTCGCCCGACCCGGGCCGCGCCGCGTATATCTACCTGAAGGACTCCGGCGGCGGCGGCAACGTGCAGCTCTATTACCAGCGGCTGGGCCAGCCCGCGGCGAAGCTGCTCAGCGACGGCAAATCGCGCAACGGCGCGCCGGTGTGGTCGAACTCCGGCCGTGAAATCGCGTTTTTCACCAACGCCCGCGACGGCGCCGGCTACGACATCGACATCGTCGATCCGGAATCGGACACGCTGCCGCACTTGGGCGTGGCCGGCGACGACGCGGCGGCCTGGTACCCGCTCGATTGGTCGCCCGATGACCGCAAGCTCCTGGTGCTGAAATGCGTGTCGGCGGGCGAGGCCTACCTCTACGTCGTGGATCTGGCCACGGGTCAGAAGCGCGAGGTCGATCCGGCGCCGGGTCCGGTGGCGATCGGCGGCGCGAGATTCTCGCGCGACGGGCAGGGCGTGTACCTCCTGTCGGACCGCGACGGCGAGTTCCGCAAGTTGCGTTATGTGGGCTTCTTCAATGCGGATAAGTCCGTGCTCTCCGAGCACATTCCCTGGGACATCGAGGAACTGGCGATTTCCCGCGACGGGCGCCATCTCGCCTTCGTCAGCAATGAAAACGGTTCGAGCAGGCTCAATCTTCTCGATCTGCGCGCTCATCAGGATATGACGGCGCCCGCCTTGCCCGCGCCCGGCCTCATCGATCATCTGAGTTTCGACGCGGACGGCAAGCAGCTCGCCTTCGGCTATGCGCCGGCCAATGCGCCCCGCGATGCCTATGTGCTCGACCTCGCGGCCAATCGGCTGCAGCCCTGGACCCGCAGCGAGCCGGGAGCCGTCGATGCGGCCGGTTTCGTCACGCCGCGGCTGGCGCAATTTCCCACCTTCGACCGCGTGGACGGCCGCCCGCGCCAGATCCCGGTGTACGTGTACGAGCCCGCCTCCGCAGGGCCGCATCCCGTGCTGCTCATGTTGCATGGCGGACCCGAGGCGCAATTCCGGCCGGGATTCGACCCCTGGATCCAGTACGTCGTGAACGAACTGGGCTATGCCGTCGTGGCCCCGAACATCCGCGGCTCGGCGGGTTACGGCAAGAGCTACCAGGCGCTGGACGACGGCTTGCTGCGCGACGACGCCGTCAAGGACCTGGGGGCGCTCATCGTCTGGTTGGATTCGCAGGCTGCGCTGGACGCGAAGCACGTGGTGGTCGCCGGGACTGCCTACGGCGGTTACCTCGCGCTGGCCGCGCTGATGAACTACGGCGACCGCTTGCGGGGCGGCGTGGACATCGCCGGAATCTCCGACTTCATCGGATATCTCTCCACGACGGCCCCGTATCGCCTGAATCTGCGGCGCGCGGAATACGGCGACGAGCGCAACACCGAGATGCGCTCCTACCTGCGGCGAATTTCCCCGCTGACGAATGCCGAGCGCATCACCCGTCCTCTGCTCGTCGTGCACGGCAGGAACGATCCCCGCGTGCCCGCCAGCCAGAGCGACGAGCTGGTCAACCGGCTGCGCAGCCGCGGCGGCGAGGTGTGGTATCTGCAGGCCCTGGATGAAGGGCACGGCTTCGGCAAGCAGCAGAACCGCCTCGCCGGCTACGCAGCGTTCGCGCAATTCCTGAAGTCGCTGCGGTAGCATGGCCGCGGCGCCCGCGCCGCGGCCGGCCCCGCGTCAGTTCGCGGCGTGCTGGCCCGGGATCGCGAGATTCTTGCTGTAGACGACGTTCAGCGTGTTGTCCTGCCAGCCGCGCACGCGCCCGTTCACGAGGTGCTTGGACACGTAGAAGAACAACGGAATCAGCGGCTGATCGCGCAGCATGGTCGATTCCGCCTCCTCCAGCAGGCGGCGGCGCGCGCCGGCGTCGCCGAGCCCTGCGGCCCGCTCGAGGATTTCGTCATAGCGTGGATTGGAGTAGCGCGGCAGATTGATGCCGAAGCCGCTTTGCAGCACCTGCAGGAACCCGTAGGCGTCGTTGTAGTCGCCGAGCCAGCTGGCGCGAAACACGCCGACGTCCCCACGGTCGATGTCCTGCAGCAGCACCTTGAACTCCTCCGCCCTCAGCCGGGTCTCGATGCCGAGGCCCTCCTTCCACATGTCCGCCACCGCGACGGCGATGCGGTTGTGCAGTTCACCGCTGTTGTAGCGCAGCTCCAGCGCGGGCGGCGCGCGGTCGAGCCCGGCCTCGCGCAGCAGTTGGCGCGCGCGCTCGATGCGTTTCGGCATGGGCCATGCGGCGTAATCCGGCAGCGGCGGCGTGTAATCGTGCACCGCCGGCGGCACGAACGTGTAGGCCGGTGCTTCGCCCGCACCCGTGACCGACTGCACGATCCGCTCCCGATCGATCACCAGGGACAGGGCCAGCCGCAGCGCCCGGGACCCGGCCAGCGGTTCCCTTCTGAGATTGAGGCCGAGGTAGTACACCGCCAACTGCGGCGCCACGTGCAGTTCGGCGCCGAGGTGCTCCTTGACCCAGCCGACCTGGGCGGCCGGGATGGTCGAGGTCACGTCGACTTGACCCGTCCGAAATGCCCGAAGCTCGGTGGCGGCGTCGTTGAACGAGTAATACTCGACGCCGTCCAGGGGGTTGGCGGCGTCATTCCAATAGTGCGGATTGCGCACCGCGACCAGGTGCGAGCCGAAGTCCCAGCGCGTGAACCGGAACGCGCCGTTCGACACCATGACTCCCGGTTTGGCGTACTGGCGCCCGTGCAGCTGCAGGGAAGGACGGTTGATCGGAAAGGTCGCCGGGTGGGCGAGGACGCCCAGGAAATACGGCGTGGGATGAGTGAGTTCGACCACCAGCGTGAGCGCATCCTCGGCGTGAACGCCCAGTGCGGCCGGGGGCGCCCTGCCCGCCATGACGTCCGTTGCGCCGCGCACGGGCGCCAGAATGTCGGCATATTGCGCGGCCGTGCGCGGATCCACCAGTCGGCGCCAGGCGGCGGCGAAGTCCTCGGCGACCACGGCCTCGCCGTTGGACCAGCGCGCAGCGGGCCGCAGGTGAAAGCGATAGGTCAGGCCGTCGCCGGAGATGTCGCAGCGGTCGGCGCCCGCCAGAACGGGCAGGCCGTCGGCGCCGATGGCGGTCAGTCCTTCATAGAGATCCCGCAGGACCGTCAGCGCGGGTTCGGACCGGGCGGCGTGCAAATCGAGGCTCTCCGGCTCCGGCCCGTTGCCACGGCGCAGGATGGCGCCGTGCCTCGCGCCCTCCCCGCAGGCCCCGAGTCCCAGCGCCGCCAGCACCAGCGCGCCGAGGACGGCCATCCGCAGGCAGAGGATGGCCCGCCTCGAGCGCAGAGAGGCCCGCGGCTTCAACCGGCGCCGCGGCTCATGCGGCGTGGTCGCGCTTCTTCAGATGGACCAGCAGCAGGGACACCGCGGCGGGCGTGAGGCCGGGGATGCGCGCGGCCTGGCCCAAGGTGGCGGGACGCACGTCGCCCAGGCGCTGGCGGGCCTCGTTCGAAAGTCCGCCGACCTGCGCGTAGTCGATGTCGGCCGGCAGCGGCAATTCCTCGTGGCGCCGTTGCCGCTCGATCTCGTCGACCTGGCGCTTGAGATAGCCGGAGTATTTTGCGGTCACTTCGACCTGCAGCGAGACCTGTTCCAAGAGCCGCGCGTCGCCGCGCCATGCGGATTCGGCGCCCCCCGCATCCGGAGCCGCGGCGGCGAGGTCGTGGTAGGCGAGCTCCGGACGGCGCAGCAATTCGATCGCGCGCGTCTCGCGCAGCAGCGGCTGGCCGAGCTTCGCCAGCAGTTCCGCACCCGCCTGTGCGGGATGCACGACGCAGCCGGACAGCCGGCCGATCTCCCGTTCGACGGCGTCGCGCTTGCGCGCGAAGAAGTCCCAGCGCTCCTCGCCGACCAATCCCAGCGCGCGGCCTTGCGCGGTCAGGCGCAGGTCCGCATTGTCCTCGCGCAACGACAGCCGGTACTCGGCGCGGCTCGTGAACATGCGGTACGGCTCGGGCGCGCCGCGCGTGATGAGGTCGTCGACCAGCACGCCCAGGTACGCCTCGCTGCGGCCCGGGCGCCATGCCTCGCGGCCGTCCGCATGCAGCGCCGCGTTGGCGCCGGCCAGCAAGCCCTGCGCCGCGGCCTCCTCGTAGCCCGTGGTGCCGTTGATCTGGCCCGCGAAGAACAAGCCGGCAATGGCTTTGCTCTGCAGGCTGTGATGCAGGTCCCGCGGATCGAAGAAATCGTACTCGATGGCGTAGCCCGGGCGCGTGATGTGGGCGCGCTCGAATCCCTTGATGGAGCGCACGAACTCGAGCTGCACGTCGAACGGCAGGCTGGTGGAAATGCCGTTCGGATAGATCTCGTGCGTATCGAGGCCCTCGGGCTCGATGAAGATCTGGTGCGAGGTGCGGTCGGCGAAACGCGCCACCTTGTCTTCGACGGACGGGCAATATCGCGGGCCCACGCCCTCGATCAAGCCGGTGAACAGGGGGGAGCGCCCGCTGGCCGCGCGGATGAGGTCGTGGGTCCGCTCGTTCGTGGCCGTGATGTGGCACGGAACCTGCCGCGGGTGCTCACCGCGCGAGCCTAGATAAGAGAACACCGGCCGCGGATCGTCGCTGTGCTGCTCCTTGAGCCCCGCGAAGTCGATGCTGCGGCCGTCGATGCGCGGCGGCGTGCCCGTCTTCAACCGCCCCACCCGCAATCGCAATTCCCGTAGCCGCACCGCGAGCGCCTGCGACGGTGGATCGCCGGCGCGCCCGCCGGCGTGACTCTCGAGTCCCACGTGGATCCGGCCCGCGAGGAAGGTGCCCACCGTCAGCACCACGGCCCTGGAACGAAACTCGATGCCGCTCTGCGTGACCACCCCCGCCACGCGGTCGGCCTCGATCACCAGGTCCGAAACCTCCTGCTGGAAGATCCGAAGATTGGGTTGAGTCTCGAGAAACCGGCGTATTGCGCGCTTATACATCTGCCGGTCGGCTTGCGCGCGGGTGGCACGCACGGCGGGCCCCTTGCTGGCGTTCAGGGTTCGAAACTGGATGCCCGCCCGGTCGGCAGCCACGGCCATGGCTCCGCCGAGCGCGTCGATCTCCTTCACCAGATGGCCCTTGCCGATGCCCCCGATGGCGGGATTGCAGCTCATCTGTCCGAGCGTCTCGATATTGTGGGTGAGCAGCAGGGTGTTCTTGCCCATCCGCGCAGCCGCCAGCGCGGCTTCGGTGCCCGCGTGGCCGCCGCCGATCACGATGACGTCGACTTGCTCACTGAAACGCATCACGCTGAATCCACACGCTTTTTCTCAAGGAGGGCGAGTACTCTAAACGGCGCGCCGCGAAAGCGCCAGGACCGCGCGTGCAGCGCCCGGGCGCCCAAGGGCCTGTTACACGTGCCCCGTGCCGGCGGCTAGCGTCACCCATGGCGGCGACGAGCGTCAACAGGCCCTACGCCACCGCCACCGGAATCCCGGCGAACTGATTGCGCCACTGCGCGGGTCCCGTCTCGTGCACCGAAGCGCCGTCGACCGTCACGGCCACGGTCACGGGCATGTCGCGCACCTCGAATTCGTAGACGGCCTCCATGCCGAGTTCCGCAAAGGCCACCACCCGGCTCTTGCGGATGGCGCTCGACACCAGGAACGCCGCGCCGCCCACGGCGATCAAATAGGCCGACCGGTGCCGGGCGATGGTGGCGACGGCCTCCGGTCCCCGCTCGGCCTTGCCGACCATCGCCAGGAGGCCGGCCTTCCCGAGCATCGTCTCGGTGAATCGATCCATGCGATTGGCGGTGGTGGGGCCCGCCGGGCCCACGATCTCGGAGCCCACCGGGTCCACCGGCCCCACGTAATAGATCACTCGTCCCGAAAAATCGAGGCCGTCGGGCAGCGGCTTGCCGGCATCGAGCAGCGCGCAGATGCGCTTGTGGGCGGCGTCCCGTCCCGTGAGCAGCTTTCCCGACAGCAGCAGCCGCTCGCCGGGCTTCCAGTCCGCCATTTGGTCCCGGGTCAAGCCATCCAGGGACACTCGCCGGGCGCTCGGAGACGCCGTCCATTGCACCTTGGGCCACAGCGACAGATCGGGCGGCTCGAGCACGGCCGGCCCGCTGCCGTCGAGCGTGAAATGGACGTGGCGGGTCGCGGCGCAATTCGGGATCACGGCCACCGGCAGGGACGCCGCATGCGTCGGATAGTCCAGCACCTTGACGTCGAGCACCGTCGTCAGGCCCCCGAGCCCCTGCGCGCCGATCCCGAGCGCGTTCACGCGCTGATAGATTTCCAGCCTCAATTCCTCGAGCTTCGATTTCGGCCCGCGCGCGATCAATTCGCCGATGTCGATGGGCTCCATCAGCGACTTCTTCGCCAGCAACATGGCCTTCTCGGCGCTGCCGCCGATCCCCACCCCGAGCATCCCGGGCGGACACCAGCCGGCGCCCATTTCCGGCACCATTTCCAGCACCCAGTCGGCCACCGAATCGGAGGGATTCAGCATCGCGAACAGGGACTTGTTCTCGGACCCGCCGCCCTTCGCCGCCACCGTGATCTCGAGGCGGTCGCCCTGCACCAATTCCGTGTGGATCACCGCCGGCGTATTGTCGCGCGTGTTGCCGCGCGCGAATGCCGGATCGGACACGATCGAGGCCCGCAGCTTGTTGTCGGGGTTGAGATAGGCGCGCCGCACGCCTTCGTTGATCATGGCGTCGAGGTCGCGCGACGCGTCCCAGGTCACCCCCATGCCCACCTTGGCGAACACCACCACGATCCCCGTATCCTGGCAGATGGGCCGATGGCCCTCCGCGCACATGCGCGAATTCGTGAGAATTTGCGCGATGGCATCGCGCGCCGCGGGGCTCTTTTCCACCTCGTAGGCGCGGCCCATGGCCCGGATGAAGTCGGGCGTATGGTAGTAGGAGATGTACTGCAGGGCGTCGGCGACGCTCGCAATCACGTCATTTTCGCTCAATTTTGCCATGGCGCCCTTTCCGGATTAAAGACGAACTGGGCCGCAAATCTACCAAGTGCGGGCTCGGGTAGGGTAGCGAATCGCTACACTACCCCGCGGAAAAAATCCCCTCGAGGAGTTCGGTGCACGACATGCGGCTGGTTTGGGCGGCTCTCATCTGCGTCTGCGGCGCGCTGTGCGGCGGCGGGCGCGCGGCGGCGGCCGGCCCCCTGGCGCTGCACGAGTGCCGCCTCGAACATCCCTTGCGCCTGAATTCCACGGCCGCGCGCTGCGGCACCCTGGCGGTGGCCGAGGACCCCGCCGCGCCCGGCGGCCCGACCATCGACCTTGCCGTGGCCGAGATTCCGGCGCTGAACCGCCGCTCCACGGCCCCGCCGCTGTTCCTCCTCGCGGGCGGTCCGGGACAGGCCGCGTCCGATCTGTACACGAGCTACGCGGCGGCATTCGCCCGCGTCAACCGCAACCACGCCATCGTGCTGGTCGATCAACGGGGCACCGGCCGCTCCGCGCCGCTCGACTGCGCGTTTCCCGACGACTGGCAGGCCGGGTCGGATGACCTGCCCCGGCTGCTCGAGGCGGCCCGCGCCTGTCTCGCGAAGCAGGGCGACCGGGTCCGGCACTACACCACCAGCGTCGCCGTCGGCGATCTCGAGCAGGTGCGCACGGCCCTCGGCTTCGCGGCCATCGATTTGTACGGGTCGTCCTACGGCACCCGGGTGGCGCAGCTGTACATGCGGCGCCATCCGCAAGCGACGCACGCGGCCGTGCTCGACGGCGTGACCTATCCGGAACAGGCGATCGGGCCGGACACTCCGGCCGACGGCGAGCGCGCCCTCGACCTCATCGTCGCGCGCTGCCAGCAGGATCCGCAGTGCGCCGCGGCCTACCCGCTGCTGCCGGCGGATCTCGACGGATTGCGGCGCCGCTTCGGCCCGCAGCGCGATCCGCTCACGCTGAGCGACCCCAGCAGCGGTCTGCCCATGCGGATCGAGTTCAACCGCAGCGTACTGGGCGCGGCATTGCGCTTCCTTTCCTATAATTCGACCGAGGCCTCGCTGCTGCCGACACTGATTCATCAGGGGGCCGCCGGAAACCTCGCGCCGCTGGCGTCGCAGACGGTCATGATGTCGCGCCAGATCGGCGACCAGCTCGCCATCGGCATGCAGCTCAGCGTCGTGTGCAGCGAGGACGAACCGCTGTTTGGCGCAGCGGCCGCCGACAGGATGCGCATCGCCCAAACCTATCAGGGGACCGACCAATTGGATGCCCTGTCGGCGATTTGCCGGATCTGGCCCCGCGGCGCCGTGGACCCGGACCTGCATGCCCCGCTGGTCAGCGACGTGCCCACGCTGCTTCTGTCCGGCGAAGCGGATCCGGTGACGCCGCCGGACGATGCGCAGCGCGCAGCACGCGGCCTGAAGCATCACCGCAGCCTGGTGCTTCCCGGGGAGGGGCACGGCCAGGTCGCAACGGGCTGCGTCCCGAGGATCATGGCGGCCTTCCTCGATGATCCGGACCCCGAGACGCTCGACGCCAGCTGCCTGAAGGAGCATCGGCCCGCGCCGTTCTTCGTCGGCTTGACGGGGCCGCCGCCGTGATCGAGGCGACCTCGCTCCGCAAGCGGTTCGGGACCATCGAAGCGGTCAGAGATGCCTCGTTCGTGGCGCGCGACGGCGAGATCACCGGTCTGCTCGGGCCCAACGGCGCCGGGAAATCGACGACCTTGCGCATGTTGTACGGCGTGATCACGCCCGACGGCGGCAGCGCCCGGATCGACGGCATCGACATGCTCGGCGAGACCTCGGCCGCGCGGGCCCACCTCGGCGTATTGACGCATGCCGCCGGGCTCTACAACAATCTGACGGCGCGCGAGAACATCGGCTACTTCGGTTCCCTGCACGGCATCGCGAGCGAGGACCTGCGCGAGCGCACCGCCGAATTGTCGCGCTCGCTCGGCATGGACGATTTTCTCGAACGTCGCGTCAAGGGGTTCTCGCAGGGACAGCGGCTCAAGGTGGCGCTGGCGCGGGCGCTGGTGCACGACCCCGGTAATCTCATTCTCGACGAACCCACCAACGGGCTCGACGTGATGGCGACTCGCGGCTTGCGGGAAATGCTCGGCGAGTTGAAGGCGCAGGGCCGGTGCATCCTGTTCTCGACGCACGTGATGCAGGAGGTGGCGGCGCTCTGCGACCGGGTCGTGATCATCGGCCGCGGCCGCGTGCTCGCCGACGGCACGCCGCGCGACATTCGCGCGGCGAGCGGCGCCGATTCGCTGGAGGAAGCGTTCCTCCGGGTGCTGGGGGATGGCGAGGGGATCTGCTGATGCGCAAGCTCCTCACCGTGTTCGCCAAGGAGTTCCTGGAGAATCTTCGCGATCGCCGCACGCTGATTTCGGCGCTGTGCTTCGGGCCCCTGTTCGGGCCGCTGCTGTTCGGCGCGATGGTGTCGCGGATGCTGAATCAGAGCGTGATCGAATCCGACGAGCCGCTGCGGTTGACCATTTCCGGCCGCGAGCACGCGCCCGGCCTGGTGCGGTTCCTGGAATCGCGGGGCGCGCGGCTCTCGTTCGCCGCACTCTCGGAGAGCGGCGCGCGCGAGGCGGTCCGCAGCGGCACGGCGCAAGTGGTGCTGATCCTGCCGGAGGAGTATCCGTCGCGGTTCGCCGCGGCGGCCCCCGCCCCGGTGCTGCTGGTCGCCGACAGCGCGGACTCGCAGACCCGGAAGATCGCTGATCGCGCGCGGCTGCTGCTCGGCGCCTACGGCAACGGCATCGCTCAGCTGCGGCTGCAGGCGCGCGGCGTGAATCCGCTGCTCGCGGTGCCGGTCGCGGTGAACGAGATCGACATCGCCACGCCCACCGGGCGCGCCGTGGTGGTTCTCGGGTTCATGACGTATTTCGTGCTGTTTTCGATGCTGATGGGCGGCCTGTACCTGGCGATCGATTGCACCGCCGGCGAGCGCGAGCGCGGATCGCTCGAAGCGCTGCTGTCCCTGCCCGTCGCACGCGGCAGCCTCGTCGGGGGAAAGATCCTGGCGACTTCGGCTTATATGTGCCTGTCGCTGGCGATCAATCTGACGGCCTTCGTGCTGGTGTTTCGCTTCGTGCCGCTGGAGCGGCTGGGCATGAGCGCCAATCTGGGAGCCGGAACCGCCCTCGAGTTCTTCGCCATCTGCCTGCCGTTCGTGCCGCTGGGCGCCGCGCTGATGACCTTCGTCGCCTCGTTCACGCGCAGCTACCGCGAGGCGCAGACCTACCTGACGGCGGTGCTGCTGGTGCCGACGCTGCCCATCGCCTTCGCCAGCATCTATTCCTTGAAGACGCACAGCTCGCTGATGTTCGTTCCGTCCTTGAGCCAGCATCTGCTGATGACCAGCGTGCTCAAGGACGAACCGATCGCCGTGTCCGACCTGATCGCATCGGCAGGATCCTCCCTGTTCCTGGCGCTGGTGCTGATCGTGCTCACCGCCCGCCTTTGGCGGCGCGAGACCATGCTCGGCTGAAGCGCGCGCCGGACTGTTTGCGAGTTCACCGTATGGTGGTTTGGGGAATACTTAGGTATAAGCGGATCGAGGGAAGTGGCTGGCAACGGGGGTTGGTCATGGCGTCGTCGCGCGCATTTAACAGATTCTGGACGCTGCTGGGCATCGGCGTTTCTTCGTCCACGTTCATGATGTGGTCGATCTGGCATTATCCGGTGGGTACGGGAATCGCGGCTGCGGTGGTATTGGCGGTTTTCGGAGTGTCCGCCGCGCTGACCCGCGCCGTGGACGTCGATGCGCATTCGGACGCCCAAGCCGGCGGCCAGGGGGCTTGAGATCCGGCAGACGGGTGGTTCGGGCGGCGTCCGGGCGGCCCCGTCACTTGCCGATGCAGAAGGTCTGGAGTTTAGCTAAGGCGATGATTGACTGAGAGCGCGCCAGAGGATGCGCGCACAGATGGGGCACCTATGGGGGCACATCTGCACGGCTCTCTCAGATCACGCAACGCGACGATCGGGCCTCTGCTATCGGCGACTGGGAGACCCTGCTGCGGAGCCATCGGCTTCCTACCTTGTTCGCAGTCCGTTGCGCAGCGTCGCCTAAAGGGGAGTTCTGGCCTTCGAGTTGCTCGAGATCGCGGCAATCCGCGCCCCGACGGTTTACTCAATGCGTTGAGCAAATTTACGCACGATCTCGACGCTGGGAATCTCGCGAGCCAACGGGGTGGACGGCTTGGCGAGTGAACGCAAACTAAAACATGGAAGGTACCCACGCCTCTTGTGAAACGCCGCTTATCGTATGCACCGGGGCTGCCCGCCACCGCGGGTCGGTTCCGCCGATCGAACTGAGATTGGGCGTCCTATTGATCGTGGCGCCCCCAAAGTTCATAAGCAACTGTTTTATCTGAATATATTGATGTAAAAGCTCCTGTTCATTAGCGTCTCGTACGATTTACTGCACAGTGAATGTGGCTCTATCGAAGAAATTTCGTCAGAATGGCGTCATTCACTGTGCAGTAAATTCATCTTCATGACCTCAACCACGCTGCCCGAAAGGCAGATAGTCGAATCGCTGCTTGATGCCCTGAAGGCGCTGCCCGGGGTGCAAGCGGCCTTGCGCTCTCTTGAGGGCCCCAGCACCCCTTCTGGCTACCGACCGGACGCCGAAATCTCCCTGGAAATGGGTGGCCGGCAATACGCCCTACGCGTCGAGGCCAAGCGAGAGCTCTTCCCGCGCGATGCGCGCGAAGTGCTGTGGCGCATGGATCGATCCGGAAGCGATGAGGATGGCCTGGCGATCTTGCGGATGATAGCCGCCGATTCGCTCTCGCCCGGTGCCAAGGACCTTCTCAAGGCCGAGGGCGTCGGCTACTTCGATCGAGGCGGGAGCCTGTACCTGCCCGCCCCCGGCGCCTACGTCTTCATCGACAAGCCGCCGCCAAAGTCCGTCGCCAAGGCCATCGGCTCGCTGTTTTCCGGGCGCCGCGCCCAGGTCATCCACGCATTAATGCTAAATCCTCGCGAGTGGCTGACCGGGAAGGAACTGGCCGAGCGCGCGCAGGCATCACCCGCGACGGTTTCACAGGTGATGACGGAGCTCGAACGGCTGGAGTTCATCACCCTGAGTGAACAGGGCGCGCACAAAGGGCGGCAGCTGCGCGAGCCCGGACGCTTGCTCGATCAATGGGCCGAGTACATGAGTGCACTCAAGCCGCCGGTGTTTCACCGCTACTTTCTGCCGTCGCTGCGTGCCGAGCAGCTGCTGGAGGCCGCAACGCGGGCTTTTTCGGTACACGACGTAACCTATGCCGTGAGCTTTGAAGCGGCTGCGCAGGCCTACGCGCCGTTTCTGTCGAGCCTCTCGCAGGTGAAGTGCCGAGCGATGAGCGGTCCCGCTCTGGAGTCCGGGCTCGCTGCACTCAACGCGCGGATAGTCGAGGAAGGCGCGAACTTTTCGGTGCTCGAAACCACGTCCGCCGGCGACCTGTTGTTTCGCCAGCAGCTCGCGGGGACTTGGCTGGCCAGCCCGATCCAGGTTTACCTCGATCTGCAGCGTAGCGAGGGGCGAGCCAAAGAGCTCGCGCAGAATCTTCGTCGCGAACGGATTTCGTTCTGATGCCGAAGCCTCAGCATATCGGCGGCTACACCGCGCAGCACACCGCTGACTGCGAGCGTGTGCTGGTGACGTTGCTCAGGGGCCTGGGACCCTGGGGGAAATCCGTCTTCCTGGTAGGCGGGCTTACACCGCGGTACCTCGTCCCTCAAGAGCCGCCAGTCGTTCCGGCGCACGCCGGCACGCTGGATGTAGACGTGGTCATCGACCTGCAGATCCTGGCTGATACTGGCGCCTACGAGTCGCTCGAGCGCAACTTACAGCGGCTGGGCTTTGAGCGAGGCAGAAGCGACAGCGGCACGAGAGTTTCGTGGCGCTGGCAGACGAAGACCGAGCGCGGCGCCACCATGATCCTCGAATTTCTTGCCGATGACCCAGCGCTTCGCGGCGGCCGGGTACAGGAACTGCCAACGAAGGGAAACATCTCGGCGCTCAACGTCCCCCACTCATCCATCGTCTTTGACCTGTTCGATGAAAAGAAGGTCCGGGTGGAGTTGCTCGACGAGAAGGGCATTGCCGAGGTCACCATCAAGCACGCAAACATCGTGAGCTTCACGTGCCTGAAGGCTTTCGCCTATGAAGACCGGCAGGAGCCCAAGGACGCGCACGACCTCGTGTACACGATCAGCCACCGGCCCGAGAGTGTGGACGGCGTCGCAGCGGCATTTCGTGCGCAGACCGAGGGCAAGCACGGCGCTACGGTGCGATCCGCACTCGACATACTGCACCGGCGATTTGGCGACGAACCTGGCTCCGCGGGGTATACGAAGGATGGTCCAATCGCCGTCGCGCGATTCGAGCTTGGCAATGACGCCGACGGGCGTGATCGGCGCGTGCTACGCCAGCGCGAAGCAAGCGACATCATCGATCGCCTGTTGAAGGGAGTCGGCTCGGAGACGCGAACATGAATTATGCCGCGCTGCAAGCAGCACCGAGCTGCGTAGCCGAAACGGTGAGCCCATGACCAACGAGGCATTCTCACGCGTCAAGATCGATGCCCAGTTCCGCGATCAGGGTTGGGAGGTCGAGAACCCCAATGCCATTCGGTACGAATATGTGCTCCCCGACGGAACCAAGGCCGATTACGTTCTCAACGATCGACACGGCCGGGCGGTGGCGGTGCTCGAGGCGAAACGAACCTCCGTGAGCCTGGCTGAAGGAGAAGCCCAGGCGGTCGGTTACGCCAAGCAACTGAAAGTCCCATTTGTGTTTCTCGCCAATGGCGAGGAAGTTCGCGTCTGGGAGTGGGAGCGGGAAGCCTTTCCCCGGGTCGTCAAGACGATCTACCGGCAGGACGACCTCGAACGGCGCATCGCGACTCTGACCTTGCGACGCGACCCTCGAACGATCCCGATCGACAACCGGATCGTGGAGCGGTCGTATCAGCATGACTGCATTGACGCCCTCACCGAGCAGATTCACCGCGGTCGCCGGAAGATGCTGGTGGAGATGGCGACCGGAACGGGCAAGACCCGCACCGCCGCGGCGCTGATCAAGCGGCTCTTCGAAGCCAACGCCGTGACGCGGGTACTGTTCATCGTCGATCGGATCACGCTCGCCAATCAGACCGAAGATGCGTTCGCGGAATATCTTCCCGATTACCCGAGCTACGTGCTCCGGAGTGGCCGGCGCTTCCAGGACGAGAAGCGCATTACGATCACGACGCTGCAGAGCATGGTCAATATCTACCGGGACTACTCTGCCGGGTATTTTGACCTGGTGTTTTCCGACGAGTGTCACCGCAGTATTTACGGCAAATGGCGAGGTGTGCTCGAGCACTTCGACGGCGTGCAGATCGGTCTCACGGCGACGCCCTGCGTCGCCAACGTCGATGACGACGCGCCCGATGAGGAAGACCAAGCCTTCGTGCGGGACACGTTGCGGTTCTTCGAGGTGGACCGGCCGACGTACACCTACAAGCTGAAAGACGCGATCCGCGAGGGGTACCTGGTCCCGTACCAGATCTACAAGGCCAAGACCGTGAAAACGGCTGCCGAGGGCGGATTCCCGGTGGCCCGCAAGGAGCTCGACTGGACGGCGATGGATGCGGGGACGCGCACCGAGTTTGAGGAACTGTTTGCGAAGGAGGGGGATCCGATTACGGTTGATCCTTCGGCACTGGAGCGTCGATTCACGATTCCGGAGCGCAACCGGGCGATGGTCCGGGAGTTCAAGGACGTGCTCACGAAGGGCTACATCGACTCGAAGGGCATTCAGCGCAAGCCGCTCTTGGGCAAGACGATTGTGTTTGCCGTGACGAAGCGCCATGCCGAAACCCTGGCGAAACTGTTCGACGAAGCCTTCGCGGATCGCAAGCCGTCCCCCGAAATTCGGTACGCTGATTTCGTGGTCTCTGGGTTAGGCGCTGACGACAGCCCAGATGGTGAAACCCTGATCAAGCGGTTCAAGAAAGAAAAATTCCCGGAGATCCTGGTCTCCGTGAACATGCTGGATACGGGGTTTGACTGCCCGGAGGTGGTTAACCTGGTGTTCGCCCGGTTCACCAAGTCCGCGATCCTTTATCAGCAGATGCGCGGCCGCGGCACGCGCAAGGCCAAGGGCAAACCACTGTTCACGATGTTCGATTTCGTGGGCGTCTCGGACTTTCACGGCGACGATGACGGCGCCATCGAAGGGGGATTCATCGCCGAGGCGAAGCCCAAGAAGTACTCAGAGCCGCGCCGTCTCCTCACCGTCGACGTCGACGATCACATCGATCCGACGAGTCGCGCCTGGGTCACCGTCGATGAGGACGGCCGCCTGGTGTTCCCCGAAGTCTCCGAGGCACGGGCCAATGAGCTCGGCGCGGCGTTCGAGGCTTGGCTACTGTCGCGATCCGGGCTCACGGCCGAGCAGGGCCGGTGGCTGGCACTCCTGGGGAGCCAGATCCGGGCGAACGCCGACGCCTGGACGGAAGTGTCGGCCGGAAATTTCGCGTTCCAGCCGTTCTCGTCGATGGGTGGCGTGGGCCAGGCCATCCGAGTGTTTGGCGGCGAGAAGGCGCTCGAGGCGACTCTCACCGCACTCAACGCCGCGGTATTCGCTGCGACCCCTAGCGGTGCTGATCGACGAGCGTCACCCGACGAATACCGCGGCGACGCCACGCTCCCTTAACTGCAGACCGTAGAGTGATTTCATGCCGCTGACTCCAGACATGCGCCGCCAGATCGATCAGATCCGTGATTACCTGTTCGGCGGTGGCTACCCCAATCCGATGGCGAACGCGGAACAGCTGTCGTTCCTGTTCTTCTTCTATCTGATCGAGGGGATCGACGCCGAGAACGCGCAGCGCGCCACGGTCCTAAAGCAGAAGCATCAGAGCCTGTTCGAGGGCGACTGGACGCTCCGCAATCCCCTGAACGCGCCCAAGAAGGGCGAGACGTCTATCCCTAAGAGCCGATTCCGCTGGTCGGTGTGGGCACGGGGCCTGTCCGGTGAGGCGCTGGTGCGGTTTATGCAGGATGAGGTGTTCGCGTTCTTCGAAGAAGTCGCCGACAGTTCAGCGACAAACTTCATGCGCGGCGCGCGGCTGAACATCACCGAGCCGACGGTGCTTACCCAGGTCGTCACTCTGGTTGATGGCCTCAAGCTTGACCAGGCGGACTCGGACACCAAAGGGGATTTGTTCGAGCATGTGCTGAAGCAGATCAAGCAGGCGGGCGAGCTCGGGCAGTTCCGAACCCCCCGGCACGTCATCCGCGCAATTGTGGAAATGGTGGATCCGAAGATCGGCGAGACGGTCTACGACCCTGCCGCCGGCACGGCCGGCTTCCTGGTCGCAGCGTACAACCACATCCGGCTCGCGAACTCCTCGCCGGCCGGGATCACCGAGACGGAACTCGACGGCAAGACGCAGCGTCGCGGTCTCGGCGACCGCCTGTCGTCGGCGCAACTCTCGACGCTGCAATCGAAAACCTTCTACGGCAACGACGTCGACCCGCAGATGGTGCGGCTCGCGACGATGAACCTGACGCTCCGGGGCTTGCCGAACGTCAGAATCCTGCTCCGCAACGTCCTCACCAGCACGCTTGACCCGGAGAAACGCGAAGCGTTGGAACTCCCGGAGGAGGGCTATCACGTCGTGCTCGCGAATCCGCCCTTTGCCGGCAAGATCGATTCGGACCGGGTCGTTGACGACGTCAAAATCGGCAATTCGAAGGCGACCGAGGTGCTGTTCCTCAAGTACATGATGGAATCGCTCCGATCAGGCGGCCGTTGCGGCGTCATCGTACCGGAGGGGCTGCTGTTCGGGTCCACCGGCGCCCACAAGGAAATCCGGCGGCAGCTCATCGAGAACAATCGCGTGGAGGCAGTCATGTCGCTGCCGGGTGGGGTGTTCCAGCCGTATTCGGGCGTCAAGACGTCCGTGCTTATCTTCAGGAAGGGCGGCAGTTCCGAACGGGTGCTGTTCCTGCACGTCGACAATGACGGCTACAAGCTCGACGCCAATCACGACACGCCGATCGAAGCGGACGACCTGCCGGAGCTCGTGGCGGCGTTCGGAACACGGGACGGGAAGCTCAAGGAGTGGGCAAAGCGCGACCCGAAGGCGCCATGGCATGAGAAGTGGTGGTTCGCAGATGCGACCGAGCTGCGGGCCAACGAGTTCAATCTCTCCGCGGGCCGATATCGCCCAGTGAATGCGTCGACAGCCGTGCACCGGGATCCGCGAGAGCTACTGGACGAGCTTGCGGAGCTTGAGCGCGAGATTGCGGCGGAGGTACAGACATTGCGCGAGGCGCTAGTTTGATCCCGACACCCTTCGAGCTGGCACCGCTGGGCAGCATTTGCGATCTGAATCCGCGACTCCCAAAAGAATCGAGGCCGGCGGATACGGATCTCGTGTCCTTTGTTCCCATGGCAGCTGTGGACGAGGAATCTGCGTCCATAAGCGCTGCCGAGATACGGGCCTATTCTGCGGTCAAGAAGGGCTTTACTCCATTTCGAGACAACGACGTGTTGTTTGCGAAGATTACGCCGTGCATGGAGAACGGCAAGGTTGCGCTGGCAACAGGCCTGCATGGCGGCATTGGGTTTGGTTCTACGGAGTTTCACGTTCTCCGCGCCTCAGCTCGCGTGCTTCCTGAGTGGTTGCGGTACTACGTGCTGCGGCCGTCATTTAGGAGCCAGGCAAAGCGCCGAATGAGCGGAGCGGTGGGGCAGCAACGTGTGCCCGCGGAGTTCCTATCGGAATCCTTGATCCCGATACCGCCGGTCGACGAGCAGCGGAAGCTTGTTGAGTTTCTGGCGCGCGCCGAGAACATTGTTCGAATGCGGCGCGAGGCGGAACAGAAGGCAACGGAACTCATTCCGGCGCTGTTTCTGGATATGTTCGGGGATCCGGGGACGAATCCGAAGGGTTGGGGAATAGAGTCTCTCGCGGAGGTGGCGGCCATTGAATCTCCCCTGCGGACGCCCAATTTCGTGACGGAGGCCACTGAGGTATGCATTGGCCCAGACTCGATTGAAAGCATGACCGGGCAGTTGCTAAGTCAACCAACGGTCGGGGACATTCGACCAATTAGTGGAAAGTATCGGTATCGGTGCCGAGATGTTCTGTATTCGAAAATCCGTCCCGCACTCGTGAAGGTCGCACTGGCGCCGAGCGACGGCTACTGTAGCGCTGATATGTATCCCCTCAGGTGCGGCCCGAAGCTACAGCCGGAGTATCTGATGCAGATCCTGCTCAACCGGCATTTCACCCGCTACGCGCTTGATCGGGCAACAAGGGCGCAAATGCCGAAGATCAATCGCGAGGCCTTGTTCGCTTTTCGCCTTCCCGTACCCCCGATCGATCTCCAGGAGTCATTCGCGCGCCACTGCCAAGGCTATATGCGTGTGCGCGAGCAGCAGCGAACGGCAATGGGGACCGCCGAACTGGCGTTTCAGTCTCTGCTGGCGCGGGTATTTGGAGAGTGACGCGAGCGATAGCGGCACCAGCACAAGGCGAGCGAATAACCACCGCCAATCGGTACGATGAAAACTGACGATACGAAGGCGACCGCATCTCAATACCGCGAGCACTTGCGTAGCCTTGTCACGTGCGCGGTGAAAACGCTGCCGCAAGTTCGATTCAACAAGCACGACCCTCAACATTTCATCGCCATTTGTCTCTACGGGACAATCCTGCAGTCGGCGAGTGACTGCTACAGATTATTGCAAGAACCGACCGTTCTCGTCGCTGGTGCTTTGCGCAGTATTCTTGAGTCTTATGTCGATCTAGTCGCCATCATTCGGGATCACAATCACGCGAAGCGCATGCTTGCGACTTTTCACGATGAGCAACGCAAACACCTGGAGGATATGATTCGCGCGCCTGAAAACCCATTCCACGTCGACGTCGCGCAGCATATAGATCCCGCGGAAAAGCTCAAAGAAATCGGTGCCGAATTAGATTCCTTGCGTGCACAGGGACATCATCCGCTTAGCGTCTATGACCGCTTTGCCCAGGCGGGACTCATCGAGCTTTATCGCACAGCCTATTGGCAGCTATGCCTACAGGCCCACAACAACATCATTGCGCTCGAGCGTCGGCACATCCGACGCGTGGGTGAAGACTTCGAGATAGACGTCTTCGGAGAAAATAGCGATGACGAGACGTGCATGTACTGCGACACGCTCGGCGGGATTCTTGTACAGAGCACGCGCAAGCTTTTCACGCTCGTTGACTTCTCGATACCTGCCGAATTTGAAAAGACAATCGCGGCATTCGAAGCAGGTCGGCCTCCTCATTAAGGTGGGGCACCCGTCGAGCGTTATACAGTTCTTAGCGGCCCGTTCCAGATATCATTGATACGAAATATAAAGGACGTTATCTTGCGCAAGACCGCGATCGAGCCTCGGGGGCGCGGTGCTCCTCGACGCGCCTAGCGAGCCAGCCCTGAACTTCGGACTCCACCCAACCCACGGCACGCAAGCCAATGCGCACACGCGTCGGGAATCTGCGCTCGGCTTCGAGCTGGTAAATCATGGAGCGACCGAGGCCGGTGACCCTGCAGACTTGCGGAAGACGGAGAATCTGTTCGGCCGGTACAGAAGCAGCGGATTGAACGGGCATGGTTTCGATCCCAATGTGTGGTTCCGGTAGCGCCTGGGCAAGTTGTCACCGCCATCAAGGTTACCGCTCACGGAATCAAGATGGCGAGGCCGTATCTGGGGGCAAAACTGGGCAAAACCCGGGTGGTACCCTTGCAGTGCAGGGCTCCTTGCCTTCAGGCGAGCGCGCCGAGGTCTCGATCTCGGCGCTGCGGTCGGCGGTGGGTGCTGGGTTTTGCCGTGTTTTGGGGATAGATGCAGGATAGGCACGCGGCCGCTGTTGTTAAACAATGTTGGCCATGTCTGCCGACCAATTCATCGGAGCGCGTGTTTCCTCAGCGACCAAGGATCGCCTCAAGTCGCTAGCGGCCAATCGCCAGCTCAGCGAGTCCGCGCTGCTGAAAGACCTGTTGGAACTGACCTTGGGCGGTCCCGCCGTTCCGGCGCCCGAAGACGCCGAACCGGTGGCCAAGGTCACACGCGGCGCGCGCCTCTATGTCCGCCTCCGGCCCGACGATCAGCTGCTCCTGGCAGAGCGCGCCGCCGCCCGGCGAATGGCGGCCGCCACCTACGTCTCGGTCCTGGTGCGTGCGCACCTGCGACACCTGGCACCGCTGCCGCACGACGAGTTGCGGGCGCTCAATCGCGCGGTCGCCGAGCTGGGGGCCATCGGCCGCAACCTTAACCAGATTGCTCGCGCGACCCATCAGGGCGCTCCGGCAACTGGGCCCCGTCGTGGGGACGTTCTGGCGATGCTGAAAGTCTGCGAGGCCCTGCGGGATCACGTCAAAGCCCTGCTCAAGGAGAACGCCGTGAGCTGGAAGGTCGGATATGCCGAACCGAATCCCTGAAGGACCTCTCTTTGATTTGCTAAGCCGGGGTCGACGCGGCCCAGGGCGGCGTGACCACCCGTCGCCGGCACAAATTCAGCAGATTGCGCGCACCGTCGTCCGCACGCCGGAAGTCATGGTCAAGGTACTGCCGGCCGGCGCCAATTCGGTGGCGGCGGTACGCCAGCACCTGGCTTACGTCGGCCGGAAGGGGGATGTCGAGCTGCTGACGGATGACGGGCAGCGGCTGCAGGACTGTGACGCCGCTGCAGACCTGATCGAGGACTGGGATCTCGACCTGGCGGAATGCCAGTTGGGGCTCGGGGGACTGCAGGGTCGGCGGGCGCCGAAGCTCGTACACAAGTTGGTGTTCTCAATGCCGGCAGGCACGCCGGCAGACAAGGTGCTGCTCGCGACGCAAGGGTTCTGCCGCGAGCAACTGGCTCTCAAGCACCGCTATGCGCTGGCACTCCATACCGACGAGCCCCATCCCCATGTCCACGTGATCATCAAGGCGATCAGCGAGCAGGGCGAGCGAGCGCCTGAATATCCGCAAGGCCACCCTGCGTGAGTGGCGCGAGGCATTCGCAAGCCACCTGCGTCACGTCGGCGTCGCCGCCAATGCGACGCCTCGCTTCGTCCGCGGAGAGACGCGCCCGCGGAAGTCCGACGGCATTTATCGCGCCGCACGACGCGGCGCATCCACCCACATGCGCAACAGGGTCGAGTCTGTCGCAATTGCACTACGCGACCCGAGCCGAATCAGTGATCCCGCCAAACTGCAGGTACGCGAGACGCGGCGACAACTGGAACGTCAATGGCTCGCCAACGCCGAGTCGCTGAGGAGCCTAGGGAAGGCCGCCCTCGCCGACCAGACGCGGCAGTTCGTGCGTAACTTGCCTCCGGCGAGGACGGAGCGGGAGTGGCTCATGGTGGGATTGCTAGAACAGGGCCGCAGCCGTCGCGCTCAAGAATTGGAGATGGAACGTTGAATCGGCCCGATCGCCAATGAAAGTTGGGCCTAACCGGCCATGGCCGGTACAATATTGGAACTGCCTCCAGAGTCGCAGGAGCGCAATTTTAAGATGGTGTTAAAGACGGACATTCGGAGCCAGCCGGCGTACAGCGTCGCCGAAGCCGCTCGCTACCTCAAGGTGGCGCCCGCCACGCTACGCTCTTGGGTTGTGGGGCGTCCTTATCCGAAGGGAACCGGCACTGCCCATTCGAGTCCGCTCATTCGCCCTGCGAAAAATCCTCCGCCGACGTTGTCCTTCTGGAACTTGATCGAAGCTCACGTACTGCGCTCCTTGCGAACCGATCACGCCGTGAAGATGGATGCCCTGCGCCGTGCGATCCTTTATGCCGGGCAGACCCTCAATATTGAGAGGCTGCTTTTGAGCCCGGAGCTTCGCACGGATGCCGGGAAGTTGTTGTTGGAGCGCTATGGCCAGCTGATCGAGCTTTCTGCGTCGGGTCAGGTCGCTATGCGTCGCCTGTTCGATGAACACCTGGCCCGGGTCGAATGGGATGATTGGAAGTTTCCGGTTCGACTGTTCCCTGTGACGTCCGGTGATGTAATCGGCGCATCGAGGCCTATCGCCATCGACGCGCATGTAGCCTTTGGAAGGCCGGTCCTGGCTCAAAAGGGCATCACGACCGGGGCCATTGTCGAACGCATGGATGCCGGCGAATCCGTCACTGATCTGGCTGAAGACTACGACCTGTCTACGGAAGAGATTATGGAGGCCGTGCTCTACGAGCGCGCCGCGTGAACTCCGGTCCGGTCTTTTTCACGGACCGCGACCTCGGCAAGAAATTCCCTGAGATCCTGCGTGCCGGCGGCTTGGCGGTGGAACGGCACGCGGATCACTTCCGTCCCGATACTTCCGATGAAGAGTGGCTGCGCGAGATCGGCGCGAAGCGCTGGATCGCTCTTACCCATGACGGTCGCATTCGCTACAAGCCGAACGAATTGGCGACCGTGATGCAGCACGGCGTGGCATTGCTGGTGATCGTGGGCCATGCGCCCTATCCAGACCTGGCACGAGCGTTCCTGGCTACGAAGGGGCGCATCCTGAATTTCCTCGAGCGGCATCAGCCCCCGTACATCGCCAAGGTTTACCGGCCGGCGCCGAGTGATGTTGCCAAAGATCCGTCGACTCCGGGTCGAATTGAACTGTGGCATCCGAAGGTCACTACAATGGCCCGACGCACCTGATTCAGAGCGCAAGCACGAAGGCGTGCTTCCGGTTCGATCACTGCGGCCGCATGTGGAAAGACGCTCACGCCGCCTGAAACGCCTTCCCGAATCGCCCAATAACCACCTTCCTCCCCTCCTCGATCTGCGCGTCCACCAGGTCAGCCCACCACTGCAGCATTTCCCGGCGCTGCGCGAGGTACTCGGCCTTGTTGTAGACGCCCCGCACGCCCTTCTGTTCGTGCGCGAGCGCCTTCTCGATCCAGTCGGAGTTGAAACCCGCTTCGTGCAGCTGGGTCGAGGCCGTTCGGCGGAAATCGTGAATCACGAAATCCCGCACGCCGAGGTCAAGCGAGCGGATTGCCTGGTTGAGCGTGCTGTGGGCGATCGGCTCCTTCAGCGTGTTCCGGCTCGGTAGCACCCACGGCGACTTGCTGGCGAGCCCCTTCAATTCCTCGAACATCGCAACGGCTTGTTTGGACAACGGCACCAGGTGCGGCTTGTCCTTCTTCATCCGCTCCGCCGGAATCAGCCATTCGGCCTTCTCGAAGCCGATCTCGTCCCAGCGCCCACCAATCAGCTCGCCTTTGCGGATCATGCACAGCACCAGCAAGTGCAGCGCCAGCTTGTACTGCCGGCGGATGGAAGACTGGTAGATGCCGCGCAGCAACTGGCCGATCTCAGCTTGCGAGAGCGCCACGTCGCGGCTGCGCGCGGTCGCGATGAACCGCGCCTCGATGGCGGCGGCCGGGTTGAACCGAGTCTTGCCGCGCGCGATCGCGTAGGCGAAGAGGCGCTTGATGACGTTGCGGGTCTGGAGGGCCATCTGGTCGGCGCCGCGGGCCTTCACGGCGTCCGTGATCGCGAGGATGTCCGGGATGGTGACGTCAGCTACGGGCTTGTCGCCGATGGCGGGCAGGACGTCCTTGTCGAGGACCCGACGGATATTGCGCGGCTCGCTGTTCGTGCGGCTCACGACGTCGGCGTACCAGAGGTTTGCAAACGCCGCGACGGTGTCCGTGGCGCGTCCCGCCCGCGCGACTCTCTCGGCCTGTTTGGCGGCCGCGGGCGACTGGCCGTGGGCGATCAGCGCCCGGCACTGCTCGCGCCACAGGCGCGCCTGGCTAAGCGTGTGCGCGGGGTATTCGCCGAGCGTCACCCGCTCCTTCTTCGAACCCCGGCCGCCCAGCCGGTACTGCATCCGCCAGACCGTCTTGCCGGTCGGCTGCACCTCAACATAGAGCCCGCCTCCGTCCGCGAGCTGATAGGCGCGCTCTTTCGCCTGCAAACGCTGGAGTTTCGTGTCAGTGAGTGCCATGCGTGCCCCCATGAAAAAAGCGCGGTGCCCCCATGAAAAAACGCCCCGTGCCCCACGAACATGTTCTGACCCCCTCCATGGGGGCATCTATGGGGGCACCGTGGGGCACCCATGGGGGCACAGTAACAAGGCTTCCCCTGGATGGCAATGGACGAAAGTGGGGCAAAACGCCTAGAAACTAGGCACTTCATGCGATGCCAGCGGAAGTCGCTGGACGTCTCCGGACGTCTCGCTATTTTCCGATGCAGAAGCTCGCGAAGATTTCCCCCAGCAGGTCGTCGCTGGTGAATTCCCCGGTGATTTCGCCCAGCGCCCGCTGAGCCAGCCGCAGGTCCTCGGCGAATAGTTCCTGAGCGCGGGTGTCCCGCAATACGGCGGCCGCGGACTCGACCAGCACCCGGGCGCGGTTGAGCGCATCCACGTGGCGCCGGCGCGCGGAGAACGCGCCCGACTCGGCGTCCCGGTAGCCCGCGCTCGCCTTCAGATGGTCGCGCAACAGCGCCATGCCCGCTCCGGTGTGCGCGCTCAGGGAGATCTGCGTGACGGCGCCCTCCAACTCCACCCGGGGAGCGAGCCCCAGCAGATCGATCTTGTTGACGATGCGCGTCACGGGAACGCCGGCCGGCACCGCCTCGATGGCTTCTGGCGATGCGCCCTCGACGCTTCCGTCCACCACGAAGAGCACCCGGTCCGCCCGCCCGATCTCGGCGCGCGCCCGCCGGATGCCCTCGGCCTCCACCTCGTCGGCGCCTTCGCGCAGGCCGGCCGTATCGATGAGGTTCACGGGCAGGCCGTCGAGGTGCACCTGCTGCCGCAGCACGTCGCGGGTCGTCCCGGGAACCGCGGTGACGATGGCGACGTCCTCGCCGGCGAGGGCGTTGAGCAGCGTGGATTTGCCGGCATTCGGCGGCCCGGCGATCACCACGATCAATCCCTCGCGCAGCAGTGCGCCCTGGCGGGCGGCCGCGGCGATGGAGTCGAAGGCGGCGAATACGCGCGACAGCCGGTCCTCGAGCGCTGGCGTCGGAACAACGTCGAATTCCTCGTCGGGAAAATCGATGGCGGCTTCGACGTGTATCCGCAGCTCCGTGAGTTGCGCGCGCAGCTCGTGCACGCGGCGCGAGAATTCGCCCTGCATGGAGTTGAGCGCCGCCCGCGCCGCCGCCGCGGTTCCGGCGTCGATCAGATCGGCGACGGCCTCGGCCTGCGCCAGATCGAGCTTGCCGTTGAGGAACGCGCGTTCGGTGAATTCGCCGGGCCGGGCGATTCGCGCGCCCAACTCGAGCAGGCGTTGCACCAGCCGGTCCAGGACGACGGCGCCGCCGTGGGCGTAGAGCTCGAGCGCGGGTTCGCCGGTGAACGAGGCCGGAGCGGGAAAAAATACCGCCAGTCCTTCGTCGAGAATGCCGCCGTCGGAATCCCTGAAGCGCCGCAGGGAGGCGACGCGGGCGGGCGGCAGGCCGCCGAGAAGGGCTGCCCCCAAGCGCGCGGTGTCTGCGCCGGAGATCCGGATGATCCCGATTGCCCCGCGGCCCGCGGCCGTGGCGATGGCGACGATGGTGTCGGGCGTGCTGGGCGGCGTCATCGCAACTTCGAGCGCCTCGCTGGTCGATCCTGGAGCGCCGCTTGAGCGTAGGCTCAGGCTTGGGTCTAGGCTCAGGACCGCGGCTTTTCCGCCTCGGCCTGCACCACCTGATTGACGCGCCATTGTTGCACGATGGAGAGCACGGTGTTGGTCAGCCAGTACAGGACCAGACCGGACGGGAACCACGCCATCATGGTGGTCATCACCAGGGGCATGAACTGCATGATTTTCGCCTGCATGGGATCGGGCGGCGCCGGATTGAGCTTGAACTGGGCGAACATCGCCGTGCCCATCAGCAGCGGCAGGACGAAGTACGGGTCCCGCGAGGACAGGTCGTTGATCCAGAGCATGAACGGCGCCTGGCGCATCTCCACGCTCTCCAGCAACACCCAATAGAACGAGATGAAGAACGGGATCTGGACCACCATGGGCAGACACCCGGCGAGCGGGTTGATCTTTTCGCGCTTGTACAAATCCATCATGGCGCGGCCCAGCTTTTCGCGGTCGTCCTTGTAGGACTCCTGGATCTGCTTCATGCGCGGCGCGATGGCGCGCATCTTGGCCATGGAACGCCCGCTCGCCTGGCTCAGCGGGTAGAACAGCAATTTGATGAGGGCGGTGACGATGATGATGGACCACCCCCAGTTGCCCACGAGAGCGTGCACCCAGGTCAATCCCTCGAACAGCGGGTGGGCGAGCACCGTGAGCAACCCGTAGTCGGCCGTCAGGGCCAAACGAGGTCCGGTCGCCGCCAGCTGATCCTGCAGCTTGGGGCCGACGAATAGTTCTTCATGGAAATCCGCCTTCGCTCCGGGAGCGACCGCCACCGCCGGGCCGGTCGTGCTCAGGAGATAGTGTTGACCCTGCACCTGCAGCGTCATCCGGTTCGCCTGCCCGGCCTGCGGCACGATGGCCGCGACGAAGTGGTGTTGCAAGGAGGCGATCCAGCCGTTGGTGACGGCCTCCGAGAACTTGCTGTCGGTGTCGTTCTCGACCTTGAGATCCCGGGCCTTGGCGCCGTCGTACACCGCCGGTCCCTTGAAGGAATAGGTCTCGACGTCGAAATACGACCGCGACGGATGAACCCAGTGCCGCAGGAACTGGGCGTACGCCGCGAGATTTCGCACCCGGCCGCTGTCGTTCTGCACCGTGTAGTCGAGGCTCACGGCGTACGAGCCGCGCTTGAAGGTGAAGGTCTTGGTGACCTTGAGGCCCTGTCCATCCGTCCACGTCAGGGGAACGGCGAGCTCGCCGGCGCCCGCAGGCATCACGTACGAGGTTTGCGCGGCGCTCCAGGCGATGAGGTGCGTGGGCGCCGGCTCGCCGCCCGTGCCGATGAGCCCGCTCTGCATGAGGTACAGCGTGTCGCCCGGGCGGTCGTCGAACAACCGGACGGGGATGTTCGGCGCATCCTTGTGCAGCGGGTATTGCAGGAGGTCGGCGCGGTCGAGTTCGCCGCCCTTGAGGCCGATCGAGACATCGAGGACGTCGGTGACCACGTGTATGGGTTCGCCGGATGCCTTGGGCTCGCCCTCGGGCGCCGCGGCGGACGTGGGTCCCGGCAGCGGCGCGGGCGCCGGCTCGGCCGAACCGGCGGCCGGGGTCGCTCCCGGCGCAGCCGAGGAGCTCGAACTCGGCACGGATTCGCCGAGGGTGCCGGCGGGGCTGCCGGGGGCCGGGGCCGATGGCGCGACGACCGCCGGGGCCGACGGATAATCGCGCATCCACGCGTCGTAATTCAGGAACAGCAGCCCCGCGAGCGCGGCCCACAGCATGACTCGGATGTTAGCCATTGATCGTCCTCTGGTCCGGCTCCGGGACGCCGGGCACGGGGTCGTAGCCGCCCTCGGCAAAGGGATGGCAGCGCAGGATGCGGCGGATCCCGAGCCACGTGCCGCGCAGCACCCCGTGGCGCTCGATCGCCGTGTGCGCATAACACGAACAGCTGGGATGGAAACGGCAGCGCGGACCCAGCATCGGGCTCACCGTGAGCTGGTACGCGCGAATGGCTAGCATCAGGACTTGGCGCATCGCTGAATGATGTTGTTCCAGTGTTTCTCGAGACTCAGCCGCAGATCCTTCGCTTGAGCGCTCCGCGCGGCGTCTCGTGCGGTCACGGTCACGTCGACCGGCGGCAATCGATGCTGGTTCAACCGAAAGGATTCTCGCGCGAGCCGCTTGATGCGGTTGCGGGCCACCGCGGTACCGAACGTGCGGGTGGCTATCGCCAACCCGAGGCGCGCACAATTCGCCTCACTCGCGAGAACCGACAGACTGAAAAACGCATCGGTCAATCGCCTGCCGCGCTGACGCACGGCCCGAAATTCGGCCGGACGGTGCAGGCGCTTGCGCGGCTCGAACCTCAGGCTCTTGGTAAACGTAGGTGTCGTTAGAGAGTCCGCGCCGGGCGTCAGGGGCAAAGTTTTTTGCGGCCCTTGGCACGGCGGCGAGCCAGCACCAGGCGGCCGCTCTTGGTGGCCATGCGCGCGCGAAAACCATGGGTACGGGCACGATGCAAATTACTGGGGTTGAACGTACGTTTCATAGCGCAACTTCAGGAAACTCAAGGGACAAATGGACGAACTTACGACTTTCGCGAAAGGCGGCAAGGGTACTTAGGGTGCGTGGATGTGTCAATAGACGCACCCCTGACTTGGAGATAGACTTTCTGCCCTTTTGACCAATCTGCCCCGCCGCTGCATTTCTCTAGGAGAGCGCTCTTGCCGGAGTCGCTATGGAACCGCTGTCTGCGTGTACTCGAGAGCGAACTCCCGATGCAGCAGTTCAATACGTGGGTCCGGCCGCTGCAAGCGATGGAGCGCGACGGGCAGCTGCGGCTATTGGCCCCCAACCGCTACGTGATCGAATGGCTGGGGGAGAATGCCCTGCCCCGGATACGCGAACTCATTTTGGCCTTTGCGGAGGGCGAGGCGCCCGAACTGGTCCTCGACGTGGGTACGCGGCAGAACGCCGCGGCCGGGCCGGGTCCGGGCAGTCCCAAGAACGGCGCCGAGGACCCCGACGCCAAAGCCGCCGCTCGAGCTCACCGGCCGCCGCCGGTCGTGCTCGGAGGCCGGATCAACCCCGATTTTACCTTTGCGAGTTTCGTGGAGGGCAAGAGCAACCAGCTGGCGAAAGCGGCCGCCATTCAGGTGGCTGGCAACCCGGGAAAAGCCTACAACCCGTTGTTCATTTACGGCGGCGTCGGTCTGGGCAAGACTCACCTCATGCACGCGATCGCCAACCGCTTGCGGGAACGCAACTCCGAGGCCCGGCTGGCCTACGTGCACAGCGAGCGATTCGTGGGCGACATGGTGAAGGCTCTGCAGCACAACACCATCAACGACTTCAAGACTGCGTACCGCTCGCTGGACTGCTTGATGATCGACGACATTCAATTCTTCGCCGGGAAGGAGCGCTCGCAGGAGGAGTTCTTTCACACTTTCAACGCGTTGCTCGAGAGCCAGCAGCAGGTGATCTTGACCTGCGACCGCTATCCGAAGGAAGTGGACGGTCTGGAGGAGCGCTTGAAGTCGCGCTTTGGATGGGGCTTGACCGTGGCGATCGAGCCGCCCGAGCTCGAGACCTGCGTTGCGATCCTGATGAGCAAGGCGGCGATGGCGAATGTGGATTTGCCGGAGGAAGTGGCTTTCTTCGTCGCCAAGCGCATCCGTTCGAACGTCCGGGAACTGGAGGGCGCTCTGCGCAGGGTGGTCGCGACGTCGCATTTCACGGGGCGGCCGATCACGCTCGAATTCGCGAAGGAGGCGCTGCGGGATCTGCTGGCGCTCCAGGAGAAATTGGTCACCGTTGAAAATATCCAAAAAACCGTGGCGGAATACTACAAGATTCGCATCGCGGATCTCTTGTCGAAGCGGCGCAGCCGATCGATAGCGCGGCCGCGGCAGGTCGCGATGGCGTTGGCGAAGGAATTGACGAACCACAGCCTGCCGGAAATCGGCGATGCGTTCGGCGGTCGCGATCACACCACCGTGTTGCATGCGTGCAAGCGCGTCAAGGACTTGCGGGAATCGGAGCGGCGGATCGGCGAGGACTACATGAACTTGTTGAGAACTCTGGCGGGATAACCCTAGGGGTAACCTGTGGAGGAAATTGTGGATAAGGATATGCACAGGTCCACGACAGGTTGCGAACGTTCGGTGGACAGGAGTGCAGGGATTTTTCGCGGACTGCAGCCGGTTGAAATTTCAGAATATTTCGGTGTTATACAAAAATGGCCGCGGCCTCATAATCATAGTAATAATCTTAATCTCCAATTTTGATTTAAGAATCTGAAGGCGGGTGAGCGCATGAAATTGACGGCGGAACGAGAAAAGCTATTGGCGCCCTTGCAGGCGGTCATCGGGGTAGTCGAACGCCGCCAGACGATGCCCGTGCTGGCCAATGTGCTGCTGGGAGTGCGCGAGGGTCAGTTGGCGATCACGGCCAGTGATCTCGAGGTGGAGCTGGTGGCGGCTACCGAAGTGTCGGTCCAGCAGGCCGGGGACATCACGGTGCCCGGGCGGAAGTTCTTGGATATCTTGCGCGCACTGCCCGAAAAGGCGTCGGTCTCCGTGAGCGTGGAAGCGGAAAAGGTGGTCATCAAGGCCGGCCGGAGCCGATTTAGTTTGACGACGCTGCCGGCCGCTGAATTTCCCGTGATCGACGATATCAATGCGCAGCAGACGGTGAAGATTCCGCGGAAGGAGCTGCTGCGGCTGCTCGAGAAGACGCATTTTTCGATGGCGCAGCAGGATGTCCGCTATTACCTGAACGGCATGCTGCTGGAGATCGATGCCATGTCGCTGCGGGCGGTGGCCACCGATGGTCACCGCCTGGCGCTGTGCGAGACCGAGCTCGCCGCGAAGGCCAAGACCTCGCAGCAAGTGATCGTGCCACGCAAGGGCGTTCTGGAACTGCAGCGCGTGCTGACGGATGAGGGAACCGCGGAGATAGCCATCGGAACCAATCACGTTCGCTGCCAGATCGGCGACGTTCGATTCACTTCGAAGCTCATTGACGGTCGATTTCCAGATTATTCCCGCGTGATCCCGGCCGCTGCCCCGAATGCCATTCATGCGGACCGCGATGTGCTTCGCCAGGCGCTGCAGCGAGCCGCCATTCTTTCCAATGAGAAATATCGAGGCATCCGGATTACGGTTAAGAAGAACATGCTGACCGTGCAGGCCCACAATCCCGAACAAGAAGAGGCCGAGGAAGAGATCGAGGTGAAGTACGAGGGAAACGACCTCGAGGTGGGCTTCAACGTGAATTACCTCCTGGATGCCCTGGCGGTCATCGACGGTCAAGAGGTGGAATTGGGGCTCACGGACAGCAATAGCAGTTGCCTGATTCGTTCCCCGGGCAATGCGTCCGCTCGCTATGTCGTCATGCCCATGAGGCTATAAGCGTCATGACCTTGCGGCGGATTCAGGTATCGGATTTCCGATGCCTGCAATCCGCCGAACTCTTTTTCGACCCTCACTTCACGCTGATTAGCGGCCCAAACGCCTCGGGCAAGACTTCGCTGCTCGAGGCGATCTATCTACTGGGGCGTGGCCGGTCCTTTCGAACTCGGCGCTTGGACAAGTTGATCCGGCTCGGCGCTGAGCGCTTCAACATCTTTGGCGAGACGGAGCGGGAGGGCCATCGCACGGGTTTGGGGGTGGAGGGATCCGCCACGGGAATCCGGGCGAAGCTTGCCGGCCAGCGAGCGTCATTGGCCGATTTGGCGGAGGCGCTTCCCGTGCAGATCATCGACCCGGAAGTCCATCGGCTCATCGAGGAGGGACCGAGCCGGCGGCGCCGGTTCTTGGATTGGGGTGTGTTCCACGTGGAACATGGATTCATGGATCAATGGCAGCGGTTTCAACGAGCCCTCAAGCAGAGAAACGCAGCGCTGAAGGCGAGACAGCCGCGTCCTCTGATATCGACCTGGGATCCGGAATTGGTCAAGCTGGGCGAATCCATTCATGAGGCCCGATTGCGTTACATCCGCCGCCTCAATACGACGGCGGGGGAGATCGCTCAGAACCTGTTGGGCGAGAAATTGGACCTCGGCTATCGGTCGGGTTGGCCTCGGGACCAACGCCTCGAAGAGGCCCTGGTGCACAGCTGGCCGCATGATCAGGAAACGGGTCTGACCCAGGTGGGCCCTCAGCGCGCCGAACTGCTGATCCGATTGAACGGAGCGCCCGTCAAGGATCGGATTTCCCGGGGACAGCAAAAGTTGCTGGCTGCCGCCTTGCTCATCGCCCAATTGAGCTTTTTCACTGCGGAAGGCCCCCTGAGGCCGACTTTGCTCCTGGATGACCCCGCCGCCGAGCTCGACAGCGCCCGGCTACTGGAGTTGATTAGAGAGGTCAGCCGTCAGGCCGTGCAATTGATCGTCACCAGCCTGCAGGCCGAATTCACCGCCTTTGGGTCTCCCGGGCGTCATTACCAGGTCCAGAGTGGGACCGTGGTTCAGGCATAGCGGCCCGAACCGCTGCAATGTGACCTACCCGACCTCCAGGGCGCAATACCGATCGTGTTCCACGTGGAACAGAACCCGCACGCCGCTGCGTCCAGTCTAGCGCTCCCACGCGCAGGCGAGCGGCCCATGCGCTGCCGCGTCTAATCCCGCGCTCTCGCCCGCAGGGCACCGCCCCACACGCCACCCATACCCTCTAACAAGCTGATTTAATTAGGTTTTTTGCAACCGCGGCAGTGGTTTTCAGGGCTTGTTAATGCTAAGATGGAGAGTCGCTACACAGGATTCGCTATGGCTCAGAACGATGTATACGATTCCAGCAAAATCAAAGTCTTAAAAGGCCTCGACGCCGTTCGCAAACGGCCCGGAATGTACATCGGCGATACCGACGACGGCAGCGGGTTGCACCACATGGTCTTCGAAGTGGTGGACAACGCCATCGACGAGGCGCTGGCCGGTTATTGCGATCGTGTGGTGGTTACCATTCACGCGGATGAATCCGTGACCGTATCCGACAACGGGCGCGGCATACCGGTGGATATCCACAGCGAGGAGGGGGTTTCCGCGGCCGAGGTCATCATGACCGTCCTGCACTCCGGCGGAAAATTCGACGACACGTCCTACAAGGTTTCGGGCGGCCTGCACGGCGTGGGCGTGTCCGTGGTGAACGCGCTCTCCGACTTCCTCGAGCTGAATATCCGCCGCGACGGCAAGCTGCATCGCCAGGAATACCGGTTGGGCGAGCCCCAGGCGCCGCTCGCGGCCGTCGGCGATACCACCGAGCGCGGCACGACGCTGCGCTTCAAGCCCAGCGCCCTGATTTTCACCCACATCACCTTCAACTACGACACGCTCGCCAAGCGCCTGCGTGAATTGTCCTTCCTGAATTCCGGCGTGCGCATCGAACTCGTCGACGAGCGCGACGAGAAGTCCGAGGTCTTTCAGCACGAAGGCGGCCTGAAGGCTTTCGTCAATCACTTGAACCGCAGCAAGACCGCGATCCATCCGACGGTGCTGTGGTTCCAGACCCGCGACGGCGACACCCAGGTCGAAGTCGCGATGCAGTGGAACGATAGCTATCAGGAGAGCATGTACTGCTACACCAACAACATTCCGCAAAAGGACGGCGGCACTCACCTCGCGGGATATCGCGCGGCGCTCACGCGCACTCTGAACAATTACATCGAAAAGGAACTGGCGGCCAAGAAGGAGAAGATGACCACGACGGGCGACGACGCGCGCGAGGGCCTCACGGCCATCCTGTCGGTCAAATTGCCGGACCCGAAATTCTCCTCGCAAACCAAGGACAAGCTGGTGTCCTCCGAGGTCAAGGGCGTGGTCGAGTCGGCGGTGGCGGCGCGGCTGGAGGAGTTCCTCATGGAACATCCGCAGGAAGCGCGCGCCATCGTCAACAAGATCCTCGAAGCCGCCTATGCTCGCGAAGCGGCGCGCAAGGCGCGGGAAATGACCCGCCGCAAGGGCGCTCTGGACATCGCGGGACTCCCGGGGAAGCTCGCCGATTGCCAGGAAAAGGATCCCGCGCTGTCGGAGATGTTCCTGGTCGAGGGCGACTCGGCGGGCGGCTCCGCGAAACAGGGCCGCGATCGCCGGACCCAGGCGATCCTGCCGCTCAAGGGTAAGATTCTCAACGTCGAGAAGGCCCGGTTCGACAAAATGCTCGGGTCCGCGGAAGTGGGCACGCTCATCACGGCCTTAGGCTGCGGCATCGGCCGCGACGACTTCAACGTCGACAAGCTGCGCTATCACCGCATCATCATCATGACCGACGCGGACGTCGATGGCTCGCACATCCGCACGCTGCTGCTGACGTTCTTCTACCGGCAGATGCCGGTCCTGATCGAGCGTGGACATGTCTACATCGCGCAGCCGCCGTTGTACAAGGTGAAGAAGGGCAAGCAGGAGACCTACGTCAAGGACGATCTGGAATTGAACGCGCTGCTGCTCAACACCGCCGTCGAGGGCGCGGCGCTGCACGTGAATTCCGAGGCCCCGCCGCTGTCCGGGCTGGGACTCGAATCCCTGGTCCGCAAGTATGTCGAGGTCCAGGCCATCGTTCACCGCTGGGCGCGCCGCTACGACGAGCGCTTCCTGGAACAGCTCCTCTACGTGCCGAAACTGGCGCCCGAGACCTTCGATCGCATCGATGCGCTCCGGGATTGGTGCCGCAACCTGGAACTGCGTCTGAACGGCCTCGACGACGTCTCGCGGCGTTATCGCGTGACGGTCCAGACGATGTCCACCGGCGGCCACCGCATCGACCTGCAGCGCCTGGAGCACGGCCTGAGTTCCGGCAAGCACATACCGCGCGAGTTCTTCGATTCGGCCGAATACCTGCGCATCGCCGAACTCGGAGCGACCTTGAGCGACCTCATGGGATCCGGCGCCTACGTCATCCGCGGCGACGAGCGTCAGGAAGTCGCGAGCTTCAAGGCGGCGATGGGCTGGCTGTACGATCAGGCGAAGAAGGGCCAGACCATCCAGCGCTACAAGGGCCTCGGGGAGATGAACGCCGACCAGTTGTGGGACACCACCATCAATCCGGAGACCCGGCGCTTGCTGCAGGTGCGCATCGAAGATGCGGTTGCGGCCGACGACATCTTCACCACGCTGATGGGCGATGCGGTGGAGCCGCGCCGCGAATTCATCGAGAAGAACGCACTGCAGGTGTCGAATTTGGATGTCTAGCCGATCGGCGTAGGTTCCGGCTTGCGATGTCCCCATTCCGGTAGGGTCGCGCTGTAAACTGCAGTTTTACGCCTATAAATAAAACTAGTTGCGGGACTCACTGCACGATATGGCGTGGCGACACGCGTCCTGCTGCAGGCCGTCAAGCGCAATCTAGAACGCTTTTTCCGGATTTCATGTTTGAGCTATCCGCTGCCGCGAGGACGGCGAGGCTGATGCCTCGATGTGTCGAATCAATCGAGGAAGATTTAAGCGCGACTGACAGCTGAAAACTGAAAGCAGCCGACAGGCGTTGGTGGCCTGCCGTGCGGCAGGGGAGTCTCGGCAAGCCAGGGCGGACACTTTCCCCAGATACTATGTGCCGATGATGGATAACCTGGCTGCAATTTTTGATGCGATCAGGAAGTGTCTCAAGGTAGGTCTCAAGGCCCATACAGTGAACTTGCAGAGGGTCGAGTAGCGATCATGGCGCTCGCCGAGATCGAGCGGGCGCGAGTGCGCAAGGCGATGGATGCCCTCATGCAGCGGCGGCGGCCGACGCCACACATTCGCCCTCGCTGGCGCGGACATCCCGAAGAGCAGCACGAATCGCCGGTGGCGAAGGCACCATGGCTCAGCGCGCGGCGCCAACACTGTGCTGCGCCTCGTAAGCCGCCCACGCGTGGTCGATGACATAGGCATGGATGTCGTCGGCCTGCTCGGGCTTCATTCCCGGCGTCTCGGGGAACGCGATCGGCGACGCGAACGAGAGCATGCCTTGATCCCGGTGCGAGCCACCGAGCACGATTGCATACCAGTCGCGATGAACATCGGGCGGGGCGTAGCGCAGATCGGGAACGCCGCCGTCCGTGGCCCAACGTCCGCTGCCCTCCAGGCGGGGCGAATGACAGCCCGTGCACCCGAAATCGCCGGCTAGTTCCTCGCCGCGCCTGACTGCTTCCTTCGAATAGGTTTGCGCGGGCGGCCGAGGCGCTTCCGGAGACGTCGCCTTGGGGTACGGGTATGGCGTCGTGGCGCCGACCTTGAATGCGAGCAGCCGCGCAGGTCCATAGCGGGACTCGGGCGTCGAGGACATCGAGGCGGTGGAGAAAAGCCGGAACATCGACCCCCAGCCGATGGGGATGAGGACGTACTGCTCGCCTCGAACGCGATACGTCACCGGCACGCCGTTGATTGCAGAGCCGGTCTTGAGTGACCAGAGCTTTTTTCCCGAGTCGCCGGCGTATGCCGCGAACTCGCCGGTTCCCTGGCCTTGGAACACGAGGTTACCGGCGGTTGATAGCGCGCCACTGTTCACGATGACCGGGTTCTCGACGCTCCACCGCGTCGTTTGGGTCGCGGGATCCCACGCAAGCAGCCGCCCTACCATCGGCAGCGCCGCATTCACTGGCGACCCGCGCCGCGGAGCGCCTGAGGGAAACCTTGAGGCACCGGCGGCCTCGCGCTCAGCAGCGTCCCAGAAGCGGCATCGAGTACGTAGTGGTTGCCGTTTCGGGCAGCTGTCATAGCTACGTGCCGCACGCGGCCACCGATCGGGAGGTCCGCGAGCACGATGATGTCGGCAACCAGCCTTGGCCAAGATCGCGTGTCCCAAGGCGCTGCAGCAGACGGGAACCTGAAGGCATTTCTTCCGCAGGTAATCCAATTGTTGCGCCTGCTCGCCATTCAACTGGCGATCCGGGTGGAGAGATCTTGATTCCGCAAGCTGCGGAAGGATTCCCGCTGTATCCATAGCTGGGTGTCGGATGACGCCGCGGCGGGCGTGCTCCTCGTCCTGGCCTCAGGTCGGCTCGCGATCGTGGAATTGACAGAATCACAATAGAAATGGGGTATGGCGGGGAATCGGCCTCAGAAGTATGCTGTCAGTAAGTAACTGATCCGGGTTGTAGTCATGAACTCCAAGCTGCAAATGCTTCCGTTCGACGAGCGTATCAAGCTCGTTGAAGACCTGTGGGACAGCATCGCGTCGGATCAGCAGGCGCTTGCGCTGACCACCGAGCAGAGGGCTGAGCTAGACCGTCGCCTTGATGCCTATGAGTTCGACAAGAATCGCGGGCAGTTGGCGACAGACTCAATCACCAGTATTCGCCGTCGTCTGTGACATTCAAGGTCCGCATCCGCCCCGAGGCGGAGCAGGACATGAGCGAGGCGGCCTCCTGGTACGAGAAGCACCAGCGCGGACTGGGGCAGGAATTTCTCGACGAGGCTCTCGCTGTCTTCATGCGACTTGGCGAGACTCCACTCGCTTGCGAACTGATTTATCGATCTGCTCGCCGCGCACTGCTGCGCCGCTTCCCATTTGCTGTGTTTTATATTTTTGAAGAGGACGTGGTGCTGGTCGTCGGCGTCCTGCATGGCAGTCGCCACCCGCGCCATTGGATGCACGGTGCCTGACCGCTGAGTCGGGATTCCAGGTTCGGGTCTACCGGCGGATCGGCGTCGAGGTGAAGAACTTGGCATCCTTACCCATGTAGGCCAGCGACACGCAATTTGAGACAACTGTAGAATGAATACTACTTTGGGGCGCCTAAGCCATTGATTGGCAGTAGTCCCAGGGCCATGCAAAATGATTCCCTACATTCGAGCCGTTCCCTGAATTTCCACGATGGAAGGGCCTTTCGGTGCCGATCATCGCTCAAAAATTGTCGGTCCTGTATCGATGCTTGTTGCTGGAATGGCTGCCGATTCCAAGGGCGGCGACTTACTCGGAGATTCTCGCCGCCCTGTGCCGCCTGCTCGGCTGCGCCGCGATCGTCGCCATCGTCATCTTGAGCGTGCGCAACGCGCAGGACATCACGGCGCAGCAGCGGGTGACCTTCGCGCTGCTGGTGAGCGTGGTCGCGATCACCGTGGGCAATCTGGTGAAGGAGGTCGCGGTCCTGATGTGCTCCAGTGCCGTCAACTGGCTCGGCCTCGACTTCCGCTCGACGCGCGTGACGGCGGACGGAACGTCCATCGACGAGGTGCTGCGCCCCGATGGGACCTGGGACCGCTACCTGCGGGATGAACGAGGCGTCGTCCACGAGTGGCGAGAGGCGGACGGCCAGTGCCGGCGGGAGACGGTCCGCCGCGGAAGTCCACGAACCAGAGAGGGAGCCTGGTGATTTCCCGGCGCAGACTGATTCTGGCCGCCGGCGCCGCGGCGGCCCTGCCGGGCGGCTCGTGGGGGCGCGCCGCCGAGTCCGGCGCTCCGGCCGCCGCTCCGGCCGCCGC